>Ga0099794_10000739_pt1 | contig 11007 bp, 13 predicted proteins | sample Rivendell_Oct201_10_FD_77320 | JGI IMG/M metagenome (GOLD analysis project Ga0099794, IMG submission 77320) | Vadose zone soil microbial communities from the Eel River Critical Zone Observatory, Northern California, USA -... | ecosystem: Host-associated > Plants > Roots > Rhizosphere > Soil ... | reverse complement strand
TCGGCTACGGCGGCTTCCGTTGCCACCAGAGCTGCAAGATTGACAGGGAAGGGCGGCATGGCACGGCGCACCAGAGAGAGTGATTCTTCGCAGGCGATCACGGCGCCGAGTCGCAAGGCTGCGAGCCCGGCAACTTTCGAAAACGTTTTTGCCACAAACAAATGGGGATATTTCCGAATCCACGGAATCGCGGTAAAGCCTGAAAACTCCGCATAGGCTTCATCCATCACGACCGCGGTGTGCGTGGCGGCTTTCAAGATTCTTCGCAATTGTTCTTCTTGAAGCAGAGTACCCGTCGGATTATTGGGATTGGCGATGAAGAGAACGTGCGGCTTCTTGCGCAGCGAGGCAATGACGCCCTCGAGCGGGAATTCCATTTCGCTGCCGTAGCGCACCACCGAAATCCGGGCGCCGTAAATCTCCGCGTAGTAGCGATACATCGGAAAGGTGGGCTCGCAAATCAGGATGCCGCTGCCGGACTCGACGAAGGTATCGAAGAACACGCGCAGGGCGTCATCACCGCCATTGGCGAGCAGCAATTCTTCCGGACGGACGCCGAAGTAGCGCGCGATGCGCCGGGTTGGCGCCTGATATTCGGGGTACATCGCCAGTTGTTTGGTGGTGAGCTTTGCCAGCGCACGACGCACCGCCGGTGAGCAACCCGCGGTGTTCTCATTGAAGTCGAGGCGCAATTTATCGGACCGTCCCTCCGCGGGCGCCTCGTACGTGCGGCGATTCAGAATTGCTTCGCGGACCGGCAGCTGAACTTTCATCGGCGGACCCTCACTGCGTTGCGGTGTGCCATGAGCCCCTCGGCGCTAGCAAGTGTTTCGACGGTTCCAGCCAGACGCTCGAAGCCCTGCCGGCCGATCGTTTGAACGGAGATGCATTTCACAAAATCCGCCGTTGAGAGTCCACCCCTCTTGCGCGCCCAACCGCCTGTCGGCAGAACATGATTGCTTCCGCTGGCGTAGTCGCCAAGTGGTTGCGCGCCCCAAGGGCCGAGAAAAACGGTTCCCGTTGCGCGAATCTGCTTTAAAAGCGCTTCTCCATCGTCGGGCAGACTGAGGTGCTCCGGCGCGAATTGATTTACGAATTCGCAGGCGCCATCGAGAGAGGGCGCGACCAGAATTGCACCCGTGCGTTTCATCGAAATTTGCGCGGGGTTCGCCGGCGGCAATTGTTGCAACTGCCGGGCCACTTCGGTTTGCACGCGCCGCGCGAGGCTAGTTGAAATCGTCACAAGATAACTGCCTGCATCGGGCGCGTGTTCGGCCTGCGCGAGCAGGTCCGCGGCGATCCAGCGAGGATTGCCTGTTGTGGCCAAAACGATCGCTTCGGTTGGCCCCGCAGGCAGATCGATCGCGCAATCGCTGCTGACAAGTTGCTTGGCGGCGGTAACAAAGCGATTGCCCGGCCCGAAGATTTTTTCGACGCGGGCCACGCGCTTTGTGCCGTAGGCCAGAGCCGCAATGGCTTGTGCGCCACCCATGCGGGCGACGTGCGTGACTCCAAGAACGCTCGCGGCAGCGAGAAGGGCGGCGTTCGGCCGCGGACATGCAACCTGGATATGGCGGACGCCGGCAACTTTGGCGGGCACCACCGTCATCACCAGGGTGGAAACAAGCGCAAATCGTCCGCCCGGGATGTAGCAGCCGATGGCATCGATTGGGCGCACCAGCTGTCCGATTTTCACGCCGGGTTCGACTTCCATCGTCCATGGCTTCGGCAACTGTCTTTCCGCGACGCGGCGGACATTACGGGTGGCGTGTTCCAGCGCGCCGAGAAACTCGCGGCTCACTTGCTTGCGGGCGGCACGAATTTCGCCCTCGGAGATCCACAAACGTTCGTTGTGGAGATCGATGCCGTCGAGTTTCTTCACCCAAGCGGAGAGCGCCGTATCTCCGCGCCGGCGAATATCGCCGACAATCTCCGACGCGATGCGTTCAGCTTCCGCGTCATGCTCCTGCCGCGCACGCAGAAGTTTCTTCTCGACCGCCGGCGTAAGTCTCACGATGCGCATCAGAGCACGATCTTGTTCAAGGGATATTCGACGATCCCCTGCGCCTTTGCGGCTTTTAGTTTTGGCAGAATCTGCCGGACCACGGCTTCCTCGATGATAGTGTTGATAGCGACCCAATCCGGGTCACTCAAGGCGGAAATCGTCGGCTTCTTGAGCGCGGGGAGAACACCAAGAACAGCCTGCAGATCATCGCGATGTACGTTGAGTAGCAGACCCACTTTGCTTGCCGCGGCGATGGCGCCCTGTAGCATGAGGATCAGATTGTCGGCTTTTTCGCGTTTCCAGGAATCGGCTGCCGCCGCGCGATTCATGATGAACACTGTCGCGGATTCCAGCACGGTATCGACGATGCGCAAGCGATTCGCGCGGAGCGACGAGCCCGTCTCCGTCACTTCCACAATCGCGTCCGCAAGTTGCGGCACTTTCACTTCAGTGGCGCCCCAGGAAAACTCCACGCGGGCGTTTACGCCGTGCTTGGCGAGATAGTTTTCCGTGATGTGCACAACCTCGGTCGCGATAACTTTTCCTTCCAGGTGGCGTGGTTCCCGGATCGCGGAGTCTTCCGGCACAGCCAGGACCCAGCGTACGCGCGCCAGCCGCTGCTTTGCGTAAATCAGCTCCGACAATTCGTCCACTGCTGCGCCAGTTTCGACCACCCAGTCGTGCCCGGTGATTCCCGCGTCCAGCGCGCCAGACTCGACGTAACGGGCCATCTCTTGCGCGCGCACCAGCAAACACTCGATTTCGGCGTCGTCAATTGCCGGAACGTAACTTCGCGAGCCCAGCGTGATCTTCCAGCCAGCACGCGAAAAGAGATCGAGCGTCGCGTCCTGCAAGCTGCCTTTTGGAATACCCAGCTTCAGCCGGCTCATCGCGTTTTCTCCTGTCCATAAACCTTTTCGGGCGCGAACGTGCGTTCGGCGATGATTTGTGGGTTTCCATCGGTGCCCATGGCGCGAAAGAAGCAGCTTCGATAGCCTTCATGGCAAACGCCGGGACCCACGGCTTCGACGCGCACGAGGAGCGCATCGGCGTCGCAGTCCACGCGAATCTCGCGAACCCGCAAAACATGGCCGCTCGATTCACCTTTCTTCCAGAGCTTGTTTCGCGAGCGGCTGAAGAACACGGCTTCTCCGGTGCGTTGCGTCTCCGCAAGCGACTCTGGATTCATGAAGCCGAGCATCAACACATCGCCGGTGCGCGCGTCCTGGATGATGGCCGGCACGAGCCCGCCGCTTTTTTGAAAGTCGATCTCCACAGTGTCGTCTCCTGAAAAATTAAAGACCCGAAAATAAAAATCCCGCTGGGGCTTGTTGCGCCAGCGGGCTGAAGAGTGCTCTTTTTAGCGAATCGCTATGCACAACTCAGTGGGCGCGGCGTGTGGCCGTGATGATGATGGTGGCGATGCGCCCGAGCTGTGTGTGTGCCGTTCATTGCGAATTTCAAAAATAAAGGAAATTGCTCCGCCTGTCAACACCAAGATGAAAAACTGGAGCAGGAATCTACGCCGGTCTCACGCTGCTGATTTTGGCCCGCTGTAGTTCATCGTCATCTTCAAGTTCACGGCCACGCCAAACTTGCCGTTGGGAAACTCCTCCACACGAGCGACCTCGGCCACATATTCGCAATTCATCGGATCGTGTGGCGAACTGAAAGGGAAAGTGACGAAAAGTCGCATGCCCTTGTAATATGAGTTTCGTCGCGTGGTGAAGAAGATTCCTTCTTTGGAAGCATTCACGCTAACCGGCAGGTCTTCGAAGTGATCATCCCGGGGATCCGACGGCCGCACCCGGAGCGGCCGCGTGATTTTTGCTCTGCGGCTGCGCCGTTTATCCGGATGTGCTCTAGTAGGGGTTTCTGGCACGGGGCTATCGCGACACGGTCTTGGTATTACCACTATTCGGGTTAGCGGTTGAAACGTCAAGCCAGTGTGCTGAATCTGATACAAAACGGAACCCATCACAAGGAGGGGCCATGGCAGAAAAGGTTCGCAAGGATGACTCGGCATGGAAGAAAGAACTCACGCAGAATCAATACTTTGTAACCAGGAAGAAGGGGACGGAACCGCCATTTACCGGCGAATACGAGGATACCGAAACGGCAGGAACCTACAAGTGTGTCTGCTGCGGCCAGCCCCTATTTCGTTCTGAAACAAAATACCACTCAGGCTCGGGGTGGCCCAGTTTCTATGCTCCAGCCAGCCAGGAGGCGGTCGAGGCGGAGAGCGACACGAGCCACGGGATGCAACGCACGGAAGTGAAGTGCAGCCGGTGCGACGCTCATCTCGGGCACGTCTTTGAGGACGGACCGCAACCTACCGGGCTGCGGTATTGCATCAACTCGGTCGCCCTGAATCTGGATGAAGACTGAAAAAGCGTCCCGGTTGTCACCGGCGACGCTTATTGGTTGCTGGTTCTCAGGAGCAATCTTACGGGGATTTATGCCTCTGAACAGGAACACGCTACCAGGTCGGCTACCGGATCGCTATCGCGTTCCCAAACGCCAAGCAGCAGCACTTTCGTGCCTGTCGGATACTTGAACACGTAGTACGTGCTCGAAAGCCCTTCCACTTCATAAAAACCGGGCCTGCGCGGATCTGGCCGCGAAGGCGCGCCCACAACGAGAAGCTGACGCAATTCAGCGATCTGTTCTTGCGAATGGTTTCGCAGATCTTCCACGAGGGGCGGTTGTTTTGGAACGGTTATCATCATTATGTTTCTCCGCCACATTCAGCTTATCTTCTCCCCACTAGTTAAGACGTGGAAAATCGAAAAATGTTTCGTGGCTCGCAACAATTATTTCGACAAATTGGCCTGCTGGTTCCAGCATCCCCATGACTGGAAACACTCCGTTGACAGAAGCAGTTATGCGAGTATTTTGTCGAGCCGGAAAGGAGGCGCCTCCTCTCGTGCTGAAACCCACGTTTCCGGCTAACCGCCGGACAATAGCTTATTTCTTAGAAGAGCTACTGGTCACCTTGTTTGACTGTCTTTCCTAGAAGTACCCGATTCGCAATGATCCGCTTTTCTGCTGTAATAGAATGCGAGTTACTATCTTTTCTGGTACTTGTGCGGCGGTCGTGCCTCTGACATAGTGCTTTGTGTATGCTCTTCATATAGGGTGGTCAACGTGACAAAAGATGCAACGAAAAAAAGCTCGACTCGGGGCAAGAGTACCTTTGGCAAGGATCGCCGCCGCAAACATCACCATTTCCTCGTCAGCGTCTACTATGCCGACGGAGAAAAGTTCGGACGCGTCTACACGGATAAGGATAAAGCCACGCGCTTCGCGGAGCGCCAGCGGCGCTCTCCGGTGGTAAAGTCCGCCCGGATTACCCAGGTTTCTTGATCCTTCTTGCCTGTGGCGGCTTGGCTTTTAGGCGGGCTTGGGCGGGGAAGGCTTGTCGCTGCCGCGCGGTCGTGCTATAAAAAGAAGGTCGATGAGCGGCCTTAGTATAGTGGTAGTACGGAACCTTGCCAAGGTTCAGGTGTCGGTTCGATTCCGATAGGCCGCTCCATTAAATCAAGCACTTACAGACTCTGCTTTCTTCGCGTGGGAACACAAAGGAACAGAACCTGTTTCCGCCGCCGCCGGCCGAATCATCTCAACCACCTTCAGGTGCGCTACACGCTTCGCGGGCGTTAGCGCCTGTGCGTACACGTCTAGCGTTAATCTGCTGTTCGCGTGGCGCATCAGTTCCTGAGCGGTCTTAACGTCCTCACCGCTGCCCTTCAGCAACGTTGCAAACGTTCTACGGAAAGAATGCCAACCTATTTGCTTCGCGATGCCTAGCCGCTTCGCAGCTGGCTGCACAAAGCACTTCAGTGGTGTTTCTGGCCAGTAGGGCTGCTTGCCATTCATCTTTGGGCTGGCGAACACCCAGTCTCCTAGCTGACGATACGGTGCCTGCGTACTCCAATCGCGGAGCGCAGTAGCCAACGCACCATCCATCGGGACTGGTTTCTGAGATGCTTCTGTTTTCATTTCGCCAACGTGCTGATGAACGACCGCACGGCTCAAGTTGATGACTCCAGTACCGAAGTCAACATCGGACCACTTTAGGCCCAGAGCCTCAGATATCCTTAAGCCGGTGGCGGCTGTCAGGAAGACCAGTACGTGGGCAGGATTCTGAAGCGCAGCCAGAAGGTTCTTCAATTCTTCAGCGTCCAAAACGTCAGGTGTCCTCTTCCGCTTCGCACTTTGCCGCACAAGGCTGATGGGATTCCTTTGCAGCAATTCGTGACGGCAAGCATGAGCAAAGATGACATGCATGACATTTCTGACCTTAGCCTTTGTTGCGTTCGCCAGCGAAAGAGCATGCAACCAACTTTCAACTTCGACGGTTCGGACATCGGACAGTCTGTGTTCGCCCCATTTGGGAGCGATCCAGACATTAAGTGATGTCTCCAAGGTTCGCTGTGTCGAATGGGTGTTCAGCAAGTCATGCAGGAATGGGGATGCCCCGCCGACGCGATGCAAAAAGAATGCATCGACCGAACCCAGCTCAGTCCAGCGAAGTGTGTAGCGGGTTAGTTTATGATCCGTGAGATCAGCCATTCTTGCCTCTAAGAAAAGAGTCTTGCGTATCAGCTCACGCAGGGGACGCGGGCAAAACACACTGCAATCTGACGCTCGGCTCCCTTGGTTGGGCTGGAGCGACCCACGACTCACTTTGGGCACGGAACCACGTGCAAAAGTGGGGTCGCTCCAGGCCAACAGCGTGTTTTGCCCGCGTCCAAATTGATCGTCGCGCCAGGCGCAACCTCTTGTCCCTTGGGCACTTGCTCGATCGCCAAAGTGACCGCGAGGGTGACGCAAATGGTGGTCTGTGTCTTTCATGCACCCGTCACCTCCCCGCGTTGCAAATAGCGATCGAGGCTCTTTGAAATAGTCATGTCCCACACCAGTAAGAGGCCTCGAAAATGGGAAAAGCTCAATAACATTGTTGGCCGCCTGACCTACAAGAAACCGTAGCGAGTCGCTTCAGCGTAAAAAGTTCAACGAGGTCCTCCACTTACTAGGGAACAGCCCCATACTTATTTAAGGAACATCCAGAAGGGAAAAAGGGAGAAAAAATCTTGGTACCAGTACGTTTTTCTCGCGAGCCGGCTCAGGGATGACGGGGAAAGCAGAAGATGGCCATCCAACAAGCGTTTCACTGTCGTGAGCAACGAGCTGCACGTAATCGCCCCGATTGACGCTCACAAAGGGCTGGGCTCCCTGGCCATGCCTGAGCTCGGGAGGTTACCCACATCGAGCACTATTTGGATTGCCCCGCGTCCAGGTCGCTGTGCCTATCGCGACGGGAGTTGGATTATTCGGGAAAAGGGCCAAACTGCAATCGGGCCACGCCTTCATAGGTACTGTCGTGTTGGCGTATGCGTAAGGCGCAGGTCTTTCTGGGCTAAATCTTGCTTGGTGTTCGGGCTAGGTTGGCGGGCCAGCTATTATTCAGGTAAATTCCTGTAGACCTTTTTGCAGGATTCACCCGCTTCCGTAGGGCTGGAATTTCTACTAACAATTCGATCCATACCGGGGTCTGCGTACCAGGTAGCAGGAGTAATGCCTGGAAGGGGGATTTTCCCGTTACGTACGAACCTGCTGAGTGAAATGTGTCTACACGCACGAAATCCGTATGAATGAAGAAGAGTGGCGCGAAGTCTGCCGAAGGAAGGTCCTGGAGAAACTATGAGGAGGCTTCTCTCGGAGAATAGCCGCCGTGGAGGTCAGTCAATGCGAATCCTTCGAACCGCAGGATGGGTTAGCCTAGTCAGTTTGCTTTGCGTCGCGTCCCTGGTGCTATTGCTACATGATACGCCATCTGTCTCCGCTCAAATTGGTCCGGCTCCCAGCAGCACGATCAATAGTAGTTCGGGCCCGGTATCGTGGGATTTCGGGCCGGTTGTCGCCGGCACTGTGACCAATGTTGGTATTCAGGACATTTGCCCGCCTGGCATGTGCGACGATCACGACTTGACCGTGGTGCTCCCTGCGCCGGCGGCCACTTTTTACCAGACAATGACGGCTAAGCTGACCATCACCTACACGTGGACGAGCTCAGTGCCCACCGACCTGGACATCTTTGCCATCAGCCCCAGTGGGGCTGACCACGGACCGGGTTCACCGGACGACACTTCGACCGGGTCAGGAATAGAGGTCCTAACTGTGACTGATCCGGTTGATGGGGTCTGGCACATTCGCTCGGTCGCCGCATTGGCTCCCGTGCCTACATCCGCTCAAGCGGTGGTGACTCTTACCACGGCCGCGCGGCCCATAACACCACCGCCCCCGCCGCCCGCTCCGGGTGCGCCAGCGTTTGTGAATTATCCCGCGCCTGAGGACTGCACGGCGCCCAACACTCCGCCAGGGTGCATCCAACCGGCGCTGGGATCTACGACCGCCAGCACGCACGCCGCCGGCGAGCCTTCGATTGGAGTCAACTGGAACACAGGTAAGGTCTTCATCGAAGCAGGGAACCACACGCTGCGCGTGACCTTTAACGACGCGGCAAAGCCTGCCACGGCGGGCTGGGAGGACAAGCGCTCACCCATCTCACGCGTAAGCCTCGACCCTATCCTGTTCACGGACGACGGCCACTTCGGCGGCCCTAACCGCACTTTCGCTTCACAACTCATTGTGGCGTGCAGCTTGATGTCCTTCACCGACGATGATGCAGACAATTGGATCCCATCACAGGGCTGCGGCGAGCCCGAAGGTGTTGATCACCAGACCGTGGGCGGCGGCCCCTACGCGTCGCCGGCACCGGCGCATACATATCCGCACGCCATCTACTACTGCTCGCAGGACATCGTGACCGCCTTCTGCGCGCGCAGCGATGACGGCGGCCTTAGTTTTGGACCAGGCATCCCCATTTTCATCTTCGCAAGAATTAACGGCGTCGATCTTGGGCCTGGAACCTGCGGCGGCCTGCACGGCCACGTCCGTGTCTCACCCGACGGCACGGTCTACATCCCCGATGAGCATTGCTTTGACGCGAACGGCGTCAGTAGGCCAGGAGTGGCCGTCTCCGCCGACAACGGCCTGAGTTGGGTCGTGCGGACCGTACCCGACGCCAAGGGCATCAGCCCAGGGAGCGATCCGTCTGTTGCGGCAGGTCGCAACAACACCATCTACCTCGGCTACGTCAACGCGGATGGCCACGCGAAAATCGCGGTCTCCCAAGACCGCGGGCTGCACTGGTCGAAGTCCCAAGACGCGGGCACTCCGTTCGGAATCCAGAATGCTGAGTTCGCCGAGGTCATCGCCGGAGACGACAATCGCGCGGCTTTTGCGTTTCTTGGCACGCCGACGGCAGGCGACACCCAATCCGCCGACTTTCGCGGCATCTGGCATTTGTATGTCGCGCTCACGTACAACGGCGGTCGCACCTGGACCACTGCGGACGCGACCCCAGCCGACCCCGTGCAGCGCGGCTGCATTTGGAATTCGGGAGGCAGCAACCCGTGCCGCAACCTGCTCGACTTCAACGACATCACCGTGGACAAGTCTGGACGCGTACTAGTGGGCTACGCCGACGGCTGCACCGGCACGTGCGTGAACGACCCTTCACAGAACGCCTCCACTGGTCCAGCCAGTGCGCAGGATGCACTGGCCACGATCGCGCGGCAAGTGGGCGGCCGAGGACTGTTTGCCGCCTTCGACGGCACGCAGTTCGGGACCAAGAGCGGCGACAACGAAGGTGGCGGACAGCTTTGTTATGGTGATCCGGCAAGCGGCGTCAACGGCGACCAGAACTGCAATAAACACGACGGGCACTAAAATCAGGTCCCCTGGCGTGCAGGGCGGGGATAAATACGGAGCCACGCCCAAGCTGGGAATCGCGCTGGCACACTCGCAGATGGGGAAATCCATTTTCGTAACTGGAAAACATATGAGCTACAGGCACGCGATCCGAATTGTGTTTTGCGGTTTTTTCTTGTGCGCGATAACACTACCGATCAGACCAGCGCATGGCCGTTGGCCTCAAAAGCGAAAGAATGGCGATGCCACAACTTCGGCAAGCGGCAAAAAGGACGCGTGCATCTTGCTCACCAGCGCGGAAGTAGAGGCCGTCCAGGGTGAGCCGGTCAGTGAAACTAAAACCAGCGCCCAACCAAATGGCGAGATGCTGATTACGGAATGCGTCTTCCGCACAACCACGTTTGCAAAATCGGTTAGCTTAGCGTTAGCCACACGCTCTTCGACCAAGCCTTCCGCACTTACGCCGCGCAAATTCTGGCAGAAGCAGTTCCATGCTCGCGACATGGAAGAGGACGAAATACACGCCGCAGGCAAGGGGGCGAAGAAGCCCGAGTCTGAAGATGAAGAAGAGGCACGCAAGCCGCGGCGGATTGAGGGGCTCGGTGAAGAAGCGTACTGGGTAGGAACTCCGATCACGGGCGCGTTGTATGTCCTGCAAGGAGATAACTTCGTGCGTATCAGCGTTGGGGGAGTTCACGAAGAGTCCGTGCGCATCGAAAAATCGAAGGTGCTGGCTCGCGCCGTCGTAAAGCGCCTCTGATCCACCGCGCTGGCCGGGCGCGCCAGAGAGACACAAAATCTCGCTGATCAGAGTCGGACGGTATTCCGGCAAAAGGGGGTTGACATGCCAAGAAATCCTCTGTCACCAAGCGCATCATCAGGACTTGACTTGCGCGAAAATGCGGGTCTTAAGCGCTACGGCTCCCCGATGTTTTCCACTGCTCGATTGCTGCCTTGGCCGGATTGCATGGTCCTCTTCCCAGAGATAGTTTAGCGTTGGGCGACAAGGGCCACGAAAGAAGGATCAACGGCCCGCGATCTAGACCGCAAGGCCCGCACGTTTGGCCGCACCTTTGTTCGCTGCTCTGTCCGACCCAAGTTGGTTCAAGAACATGTGGCGACGGTTTGAACAGCGCAAGATTCACCGGCCAAAGAACGTGGAGCAAGTACGCCAGGCCCGCCTTAAATGGCAACCGCGCGGCTCCGTTGCAGGAGTTCGGCAT
>Ga0099794_10000738_pt1 | contig 11010 bp, 11 predicted proteins | sample Rivendell_Oct201_10_FD_77320 | JGI IMG/M metagenome (GOLD analysis project Ga0099794, IMG submission 77320) | Vadose zone soil microbial communities from the Eel River Critical Zone Observatory, Northern California, USA -... | ecosystem: Host-associated > Plants > Roots > Rhizosphere > Soil ... | reverse complement strand
TGTTCATCAACGTCAGCGGCTGCTTCGCCATCGCGCTGTTCCTCTCCGCCGCGGCAGCGCGCGCCGAGATGTCGCCCGGCTGGCGCTACCTGTTCCCCGTCGGGTTCGTGGGCGGGTACACGACCTTCTCCACCTACGGCTACGAGACCTACCGGCTGCTCCAGCTCGGGCAGGCGGCGGGGGCGATCGCCTACGTGGCGGCGTCCAACGTGCTCGGCCTGTGCGCGGTGGTCGCGGGCGACTGGCTGGGAAGGAGGATCTGAGTGCGCGATCCGCGGCGCCTGGTGGTGTACGTGAGCGAATCGCGGCGCCGGGGCCTGCGGCCGCTGTGGCGCGAGGTGCTCGACGCCTGCCACCGCCACGGGCTCGCCGGAGCGACGGCCACCCGGGGCCTGATGGGCTTCGGCCCGTCCGGGAAGATGCACGAGGACCTGACGCCCGACGCCATGCCGGACCTGCCCGTCACCATCGAGGCCATCGACGAGGGACCCCGCATCGACGCGGTGCTCCCCGATCTCGACGTGCTCGTCACGGACGGGCTGATCGCCGTGCATGACGTCGAGGTGGTCAAGGCGCGGCCGCGCAAGGCGGCCGGGGAGGCGCCGGTGACGCACCAGAAGCTGACCGGCAAGGCGAAGATGCTCCGCGTGCACGTCGGCGCGAACGACACCTGGGAAGGCGAGCCGCTCTGGGAGGCGCTGGTGAAGCGGTTCCACCAGCTCGATCTGGCCGGGGCCACCGTGTACCGCGGCGTCGAGGGCTACGGAGCGTCGGGGCGCATCCATCGGCGCGCGGTGTGGCGCTCCGCGGACGAGCCGATCACGGTCGTCGCGGTCGACTCGGCGGAGAAGATCGAGAAGGCCCTTCCCTACCTCGATCGGATGGTGGGCAGCGGCCTGGTGGCCATCTCGGACGTCGACGTCATCCTCTATCGCGAGACGACCTGAGCCCCGCGATACAGGCGGCCTGGAATGGACACCCCGCGACAGGCGGAGATGCTCGCGAACCGCGTGCGCAAGAGCTTCCGCCGGCTGCACCCGCGGTTCGAGCGCGAAGGCGTCGGCGCTTTCCTCGTCTACGATTGGGACGTGCCCGAGATCCGCGCGGCGGTGGATTGGTACGAAGGCCACCTGGTGGTGGCGGAGTACGAGCGGGCGCAGACGCGGGAGTCTCCGGGATGGCTGGAAGCCATGGGCACGGCCGCGGCCGACGCCCTCGAGGTGCCCCAGGGGCGCGTCCATCTGAAGCGCCGGCGCACGCGCCCGGCCCGCGGGGTGCGCTATGAGCGGCTCGGACGCGCCGGGCAGTGTCTCGCGGTCCGCGAACGCGGGCTGCGCTTCTCGGTGGACCTCGACGCATTCATCGACACGGGCCTGTTCCCCGATCACCGCGAGACCCGCGCGCGCGTCCGCGCCGAGGCGGACGGCGCCGAGTTCCTCAACCTCTTCGGCTACACGGGAAGCTTCACCTGCGCGGCCGCGGCCGGAGGCGCCCGGCGCACCGTGACGGTCGATACCTCGGAGCCGTACCTCGCCTGGGCGCGCGAAAATCTGGAATTGAACGGCCTGGCAAGCGAGCACCACGAGCTGGTGCGCGAGGACGCGCGCGACTTCCTCGCGCGGGCCGGCCGCCGATTCTCGCTCTGCGTGCTCGATCCGCCCTCCTTCTCGACCCGGGCGGGCGCGGCGGCGTTCGAGGTGCAGCGCGATCACCGCAAGCTGATCGAACGCGCCCTGGCGGCGCTCCTGCCCGGAGGCGTCCTCTACTTCGCGACCAACCACCAGCGCTTCGAGCCGCGGTTGGACGGCCTGCGCGCGACCGAGATCACCCGCGAGACGGCGCCGCCCGACTACCGGCGGACCCCGCACCGTTCCTTCCGAATCGTCAATGCGTGAGCAGCCGCCGCTGCTCCTCGGCGAGGGCGATGGAGAGCCAGTAACGCGCGGCCGCCAGATCGCCGTTCCGGACCGCGGTGCGCGCGCTCTCCACCGCGCCCTGCACGGGGGCGGGCAAGGGGCCGGAGACGGAGTCGAGCGTGTCGAGTGCGTGGTAGTCGCCCGTCGCGAGCTGCTGCTGCGCGGCGGCGAGCGCCGATGTCGCCTCCTGCTCGCGGGCCTTGGCCTGCTGCGCGGCCGACTCTTCCGCCTGCCGCCGTGCCTGCTCCTGCGCGAGCTGCTCGCGGAGCGCGGCGACCTGCTGGTTCAGGCGCTCGAGCTCTTGCGTCTGCGCCTCGGAACGCGCGCGGGCCAGCTCCCGCTCGAGCCTGGCGACGCGCTCGCGCAGGCGTTGCACCTCGTCGGCTTGGGCGCCCCCGTCGGCCTGGGCGCCCACGTCCGCCTGCGCGCCCCCATCCGCCTGCGCGCCCCCATCGGCCTGGGGACCACCGCCGGCGGGACTCGCATCGGGGTTGGCGCCGGCGCTGAGCCGGCCCAGCGTGTCGCCGACGTAGACGAGCCCTCCGTCGCGCGGACGGGGAAAGCGCAAGGGCGCGTCGGGCGCGCGCGCGGCGGCGACCGGAGCCCCGCGGCCGCCTGCATCTGCTTGCTCGGCGCCGCCCGCTGCCCCGCCTCCCGCATCCGCCTGCTCGGCACCCCCCGGGTACCGAGCGGCGGTGGCGCCCGCCTCGGGCGCGGGACCGGGCCCCCCTCCGCCGTCGCCTTGGAGCTGGACGGCAGCGATCGCCGCGCCCAGTCCCAAGAGACCGGCGAAGAGCCCCTTGACCATACGCGTAGAGTGCGACCGCTGCGGGCCGGACGCAGCAGCGGCGGGCGCCCGCGCGCAAGAGAGGCGATCAGGCGGGCGCAGGCACCGGCAACGCTGCCTCGCTGTGCGCCCTGAGCCAGGTGACGATGCGCGGGTAGATCTCCTCGGGGGCCTTGCGCCCGAAGATCAGGTCGGAGTGCCCGTAGTCCGCCGACAAGCCCGCCTCGCGCCCCGCGATCCAGTACTCCTTCTCGCCCGCCCACAGCTCGTACCCGCCCCGGACCGCCGCGGGCGGCGCCAGCAGATCGAGCGCTCCCGCGACGAACAGCGCCGGCTGCCGCGCTCCCGAGAGGCCCGCACGGTAGTCGGTGAGCCCGTCCAGGGAGGCGAAGCGGTCGCGCCGCATCCAGTCGAGGAACTGCTCGAGCACGCGCGGCGGGACGTCCTCGATCACGTTGGCGAGCACCTGGCGGTAGATGCGTCGATCGATGTTGCGCGAGTTCCAGGCGAACTGCGCCAGGCCAGGATGGAACCAGCCCGCCAGAGGCGCCGCGGCCCGGGCGAGGAAGCGGTGGCCCCGGCCGGTGGCGAGGAACGCGTACGGGAGCAGCTTCCGCAGCGCTTCCTGCGCGTGGAAATGGGTCGGCGGGGCCACGGCGACCACGCCCGCGATGCGCGCGGGATACACGCCCGCGGCGACCAGCCCGAGCAGCGCGCCCTGGCTGTGGCCCACCCAGAGCACGCGATCGGCGCGCGAGGCCGCTTTCACCTCGTCGAGCGCCGCCGGAATGTCCTGCGACAGGTAGGTGTCGAAGCTCCACGCCTGCGGCGACCCGCGCCGCGAGTCGCCGTGCCCGCGCAGGTCCACGGCGAAGCTGTCGAAGCCGGCGTTCGCGAGCGCCAGCGCCACCGAGTACCGTGGAACACCGAAGTCGACGTTGCCTCGATTGGCCGACAGGCCGTGGCAGAGCAGCACCGGCGGCCACCGGGGCTGCGCGCGCGGCACGCGCCGCGCCACGGCCACGCGCCAGCCGTCCTGCGTGGGCGCGAAGCGCAGCTCGTCCTGCGTGGGGCGCACCCGGTACACCCAGCCCCAGAACAGGGTGTGCAGGAGCGCGAGGGCCGCGAGGAGGGCGGCGGCGGCGAGCCAGAGGAGCCAGGGGCTGCGCAAGGCGCGGGGAGTCTATCCGCGCCGGCGCCGGCGTGCCCGGCCGCAGGCCGAAAGGCAAGGGCCAGCGCGCGAGCAGGTGGTGCGATCCGGCTCCGGCTCGCCGCGTGCCGCGCACCGACCCGCTCCCTAGGTTGCCGCGAGGACAGGAGAACCAGATGGCAACCAAGGCGGTAGCGACGAGGGACCACGAAGAGATCCGGCGCTGGGCGGAAGAGCACGGCGGCATCCCCGCCAAGGTGAAGGGCACCGGCGGCCTGCTGCGGATCGACTTCATCATGGGACCCCAGAGCGGCGGGCGCGAGTCCTCCCTGGAGGAGATCCCCTGGAACGATTGGCTCCGGATCTTCGACGAGCAGAGCCTGGTGTTCCTGCACGGCACGGGCGACAGCAGGTTCTTCAAGCTGGTCTACCCGGACACGTTGGAGCAGAAGCAACGGCGCAAGAGTGCGGTGCGAGGCCGCGGCAGCTCGCGCGCGAGCCCCGGGCGCGGCGGGCAGAGGTCGAGCGGCTCGCGCTCGGCGCAGGCGTCCTCGAGCGCGCGCACGGCGCGGTCTTCGAGCGGCTCGGCGAACCGCTCCTCGCGCAAGCAGTCCAACGCGCGGCAGCTGCCGTGATCGATGGACGGCCGCCCCGCGTCCGAGATCACCTCGGCCCACTTCGCCCGGCACCTGCCCGAGCTGCGCTCCCAGGCCGGCGTCTCGGGTTAATGCACCGAGGGCGGAGGGGCGGCGACGGGCTGGTCCGCCGCCTGCCCGAGCCGCAGGTCGACCACCTGCGCCGCGTCGAAGCGCTGGGCCACGTCGTTCCAGTTCCACAGGTTCCAGATGGCGTCGAAGTAGCGCTTCTTCTCCGTCTGGTACTGCAGGTAGTAGGCGTGCTCCCACGCGTCGAGCACCAGCAGAGGGACGCTGCCCTGGGTGACCTCCGACTGGTGGTCGTGGATCTGCGTGGTGCCCAGGCGGCGGATCACCGGGTCCCAGACCAGCGCCGCCCACCCCGAGCCCATGATGGTCGCCGCCGCGTGGACGAGCTGCTGCTGGAAGCTCCCGAAGCTGCCGAAGTCGCGCGCGATGGCGCGGGCCAGGTCGCCCTGCGGCTCGCCGCCCGCCTGTGGAGCGAGGTTCTGCCAGAACAGGCTGTGCAGCACGTGCCCGGAGACGTTGAAGGCGAGCTGGTGCTCGATCGCCGCGATGCCGTCGAAGTCGCGCTTGCGCCGCACCTCGATCAACTTGTCGATGCATTCGTTGGCGGCGTCCACGTAGGTGCGGTGGTGCTTGTCGTGGTGAAGCTGCATGATCTTGCCGGAGAGGTGCGGCTCCAGGGCGCCGTAGTCGTACGGCAGGTCGGGCAGGACGTAGCGGGACACTTGGGATCGCTCCTTTCTGGAAGCTGTCTCCCAACTTCGGCATTGCGCCGCGGCAATGCAGCGGGAGCGGCGGACGGGCGAGCGCATGGAGCTGGTGGTGTTCGTCGGGTTGCAGGTTCCGGAAAGAGCGGCTACTTCAGCAGCCGCTACGCGGGCACGCACGTCCACGTCAGCAAGGACCTCTTCCCCCGCCACGCCCGCAGGAAATCCAGCTCCGGCAGATCGAGCAGGCGCTGCCACCGGGCGCTCGGCGGTGGTCGACAACACCAACCCGCGCCGCGCGGACCGCGCTTCCTTGATCGAGGCCGGCAAGCGCGCCGGGGCCCGCGTCATCGCGGTGCACTTCCTCGCCTCGGTGGGCAAGGCGCTCCGGCGCAACGCCGCGCGGGAAGGACGGGCGCGGGTGCCCGACGTCGCCATCTACACCGCCGCGCGCCGCCTGGAGCCGCCGCGGGCCGAAGAGGGATTCGACGAGATCGTGCGCGTCCGCCTGGGCGAGGAAGGGTAGCAGGGTGCTACACGGCCGTCGTCGCCGCGCCTGCGATCGAAACTCATTCTGAAAAGCAAACCGAGATCCAGTCGGGTCGTGCTCGGACGACGAGGCTCGGCGCATCGCTGCGCTCGAATCAGACCGCGCGACGAGGCGCCGACCTGCCCCGGCCGCGCCGGCGAAGGGCGGCGAGGTCCGGCCGGCTCGCGCGCCGGCGGATCTCGCCGCGAGGCAGAGGTGAGCGGCGCTACTCCAACTCGACTGCGGTGACGCGCACCTGGCCGTCCTTGTCCTCGGTGGTGAGGCGGGCCTTGCCGCGCTTTTCCGCGCCGTCAGTCTTCACCGCCAGCTCGGAGACCGCGATGGCGACCACCTTGCCACTGCCCGGCTCGCGCACGGTGGAGAGCCCGTGGAAGGGCAATACGGCCTTGACCTCGCTCTTCCCGCCGGCGACGTCGACGTCGTACGACTTGTCGCCCATCTTGACCGCCACCTTGTCCGCGGCGACGGGCCGCGCCTCGTCCCACCGGCCCTTGCCCCACGCCTTGAGGAAGGCGACGGCGGCGTCGATGTGCATCTTGCCGTCGGCAGAGATGGCCTGATCCACCGGGGCCTTCGCGGCGGCAGGGGCGGCGGCAGGTTTCTCGACGGCAGGCGCCGGCTGCGCGGCAGCGGCCGGCGCAGGAGCGGTCTGTGTGGCAGGAGCGCCGGCGGGCTGCTGCGCCGCGGCGGCGAAGGACAGGGACAAGGCGATTGCGAGGTTGCGCACCATGGATTGTTTCCTCCCGCCGGAAGCAAATCCACAACGGGCCGTCGGTGGTCAACCGACCGTGGTAGGGTGCGCGCCCCCGGAGGTAGTCGAACATGCTCCTCGCTCTCACCTGTGCCGCGCTGGCTGCCGCGCCCGTCGAAACCGAGGCGCGCGAGATCCTCGACCAACTGCTGCGCGTGGACACCAGCCACGGGAACGAGACCGCCGCGCTCCAGCCGCTCCTGGCGCGGTTCCAGCGCGAAGGCGTCCAGGCGCAGCTCCTCGAGTCCGCGCCGGGCCGCGGGAACCTGATCGCCCGCGTGCGCGGAACGGGCGCGAAGCGGCCGCTCCTCTTGCTCGCGCACATCGACGTGGTGCCGGTCGAAGGGCAGCCGTGGACCGTGCCTCCCTTCCAGCCCACCGAGAAGGACGGCTACCTGTACGCGCGCGGGGTGAGCGACGACAAGGCCATGGCCGCCGCGTTCACCGCCATCGCGCTGGAGGCGGCGCGCGGCCCGCGGAAGCTGGGGCGCGACCTCATCGTGGCGCTGACCGCGGGCGAGGAGACGGGCGGCCTCGCCGGCGCGCGCTGGCTGGCGCAGAACCATGGAGACCTCATCGACGCGGAGCTGGCGCTGAACGAGGGCGGCGCGCTGGTGGTGACGCCTGACCTCTCCCGCATGGAGTCGGTGCAGATCGGCGTGGCGGAAAAGACGTTCCAGAGCTACGCGCTGACGGTGAAGGGCAAAGGCGGCCACTCGTCGGTGCCGCCGACCGATTCCGATCCGGTGGTGACGCTCGCCCGCGCCCTGCAGCGCGTCGGCGAGCTGCGGTTCCCCGCCAAGGTGCTCCCCGAATCGCGCGAAGGCATCGCGCTGCAGGCACTGAGGGAGAAGCCGCCGCTCTCGACCGCCCTCGACCACGCCGCGAAAGAGGGCGCGGTCTCGCCGCAGGACGACGCAGTCATCGGCAAGGACCGGCTCGCCAATGCCCAGGTCCGCACCACCTGCGTGACCACCATGCTCAAGGCGGCGCCGCAGGACAACGTGCTGCCCACCACCGCGCAAGCGACGGTGAATTGCCGCATCCTCCCGGACGAGACGCGCGAACAGACCCAGGGGCGACTCGCGCAGGCGATTGCCGATCCGGCGGTGGAGCTGAAACCGCTCGACGACATCGGCTTCGCCAAGCCCTCGCCGATCAGCGGGCCCGTCAGCGAGGCCGTGCAGGCCGCGGCGCGGTCGCTGTGGGGCGGCGTCGCGGTCTCCCATTCGATGGGCACCGGCGCGACCGACTCCCGGCACCTGCGGGAGATCGGCATCCAGTCGTACGGCCTCGGCGGCGCTCCGGGTACGCAGGACGATCAACGCGCCGGCCGGGCGGCGCACGGCGCCGACGAGCGGCGGCCCATCAAGTGGATCGCCGAAGGCGTGCGCTTCCTGCGCGAGGTGACGCTGCAGCTGGCGCGCTAGCCCCTAGGGCAGCGCTACGGTTTCACGGAACGGCCACCATGAATGCGCTCCGGCCGCGCGCCCGCCGCGTCAGAACTTCGGCGCCAGGAACTCCCGGTCCGGCTTGCCGAACAGGTACCCCTGCAGGAGCGTGCAGCCGAGCTGCTCCAGCACGTCGCGCTCGGCCACCGTCTCCACGCCCTCGGCGACCGGCTCGATGGCGAGGTCCCGGCAGAGGTGGACCATGGACTGGACCAGCTTGCGTTTGGTGGGCGCCTCGTGGAGATTGCGCACCAGCGACATGTCGAGCTTCACGATGTTCGGCTCGAGCTGGGCGAAGCTGGTCAGCCCCGCGTACCCGGCGCCGAGATCGTCCACCGCGATGCGGTAGCCCATGCGCTTGAGCGACTCCACCCGGGCGCGGGCGTCCTTCACCTCGTCGAGGCCGGCGCGCTCGGTGATCTCCAGCACCACGCGTGCGGCGTGCGCGGACAGCGGCGAGGCCGGATCGAGCAGGTGGTCGTCGAGCAGGTCGGCCGCGTGGAGGTTGACGAACATGCTCCCGCCGCAGGCGGGCACCCGCGCGGCGACCGCGTTCCGGACGGCGCGGCCCAGGTCGGGCAGCCGGCGCAGCCGCTCCGCTGCGCCGATCAGATCCGGCGGCCGCGCGAGCGCGGGCTCGGAGGTGCGCACCAGCGCTTCGTAGCCGAAGGTCCCGCGCGCCGGCCACTGCACGATCGGTTGGAACGCCATCCACAATCCCTGCAGCGCGCGCTCGAAGGTGCGCTCCAGGCTGGCCCGGTCGTCCTTGAGCGCCGCGTTCTCGCCGAGGATCGCCAGCGCCTCGCGCTTGAGCTGCGCCAGTCGGTGGAAGCTGGCCGCGCGGCGCACGACGCTCTTCAGCTGCGCGAGGTCGACCGGCTTCACCAGGTAGCGGAACGCGCCGTGCTCGATGGCCTGCAGGGCCGTTGCCAGCTCGGGTCCGCCCGTCATCAGCACGATGGGCACGTCCGCATCGTGCTCGCGGACCGCGCGCAGCAGGTCGATGCCGGAGAGCCGCGGCATGGCGATGTCGGTGAGGATGGCGTCGAAGCGCTTGTCCTTGAGCAGCGTCAGCGCCACTTCGCCGTCCGCCGCGACGTCCACCTCGTACCCCTCCGCCCGGAAGGCGCGCGCGAAGACGCGGCGAAGCAGTTCGTCGTCCTCCGCGAGCAGGAGGCGCGTGGCCCTCGTCGTGTCGGACCCTGACGCACCTTCTCCGACGGTTGTCGCGGTCATCCCCATGGCGCAGAGGATCCATTCGGCGAAGGGGCCTGGATCTTGAGCCAGCAGGCAATAACAGGGGAAAAGTCGCCCGTCAGGATTTCGGCGGCTGGCCGGCGGCGGGCTTGTCCTGCACGGGTGGGCCCCCCACGATCCGCTTGTACTGCTGGCCGGCCTGCAGCTGCCCGCTCTTGTCGTCGAACCCGTTGATCAACGCCAGCTCCTCGAGCCTGACGTTCGAGGGAAAGCGCTGGTTGAACTGCTCCAGGGTGAGGTTCGTGTCCACGCGCACGATCTGGATCTTCGCCGGCTGCACCGAGAGCGCCGCGGGGTCGGTGAGCGGGCGGAAGCTCGCGATGAACGACTTGAAGACCGGGTCGTACTGCTGCAGCGTCTGCGCGCCCGTATATCCGAGCAGCGCATAGGTGGTCCCGTTGTAGCCGACGAACGCGATCAGCCCCGCGATCTGGCCCTGCTGCGTCTGCGCCGCGAAGTACGAGGCCACCGCAGGCTGCCCGTTGACGGTCACCTGGGCGGCCTGGCCCCGCTGGATGCCCTGCTGGGTGAAGAATTTCTGGGCGGCCTCCTCGGGGGACACCTTGCCCGCGGTGGCGAACTGCACGATCGCGTCCTGCTTGGGGCTCACTCCGGCCACCGCCTGCGGCGTGTTCTGCGTCTGCCATCCCGCCGGGAAGGTGAGCTGGAACTTCAGCTCCGGGTGCAGGAACGCGGATCCCTGGAAATAGCCCTGCCGCGGGTCCTCGCCGTAGACCATGCCGTCGATGACGGCGAGGTACGGGTCGCGGTTCACCTTGGCCTTGCTCCAGTCGACCTTCAGCTCCCTGAGGCGCGCCTCCGCGTCCTTCTGGCGGTTGTCCGGATTGGGGTGGGTCTGCAGCCACTCGGGGAGCTTGCCAGCCCCCGCGAGCTTCGAGACGCGATCCAGGGTCCTGAACACGTCCACCATCTGCCGCGCGTCCCAGCCCGCGTTCGCCATGTAGGCGAAGCCGAGCTTGTCGGCCTGCTTCTCGTCGTCGCGACTGAACTTGAGGAACAGCACCTGGAGCCCGGCGCCCGCGATCTGGCCGAGCTGGGCGAGCTGCGGGCTCAGCACGGAACCGATGCCGAGGCCGACCTGGGCCAGCTCGGCCTTGCTGATCTGGTTCGCGGAATGGCGGGCGGCGATGTGCCCGCACTCGTGCCCCATCACGCCGGCGAGCTCCGCCTCGGTCATCAGCGTCCCGAGGATGCCGCGAGTGACGTAAACGGGCCCGCCGGGCAACGCGAATGCGTTCACCGCCGCGTCTTCCACCACGTGGAACTGCCAGGGCAGCTTCTTGCGATTGGTCTCCTGCGAGAGCGTCTGCCCGAGCTTCGCGACGTACGACTCGACCTTGGGGTCCTTGTAGAGGCCGATGCTCTGCTCCACTTCCTGCGCGGCCTGCTTGCCCATCTCGATCTCCTGCGATTCGGAGATGAGGTTCAGCTGCAGGTTGCCGGTGGCGGGGTTGCGGACGCAGGCGGCGAAGGCAGCGCACGCCGCCGCGGCGCAAAGGATGCGGAGCATGGAACGGACGATGTGCACCGCCGCGCCGTGGTGGAAAGGCCCGCGCGCGCGCCCGTTCGACTGCCGGACACCGCCCCCCGGATCCGGCCCACCCGCGTGAGCGGGAATTCACGTACAGTCCGCCGCCCATGTCCCCAATGCTCCGCTCCGTGCCGCCGCTCCTGTGCACCGCGCTGGCGTGCGCCGGCGCGCCCCGGCCTTCTGCTCCCCCGGCCGCGCCGGCGCCCGCGGCGCCAGCGGCTGCCGCA
>Ga0099794_10000737_pt1 | contig 11017 bp, 11 predicted proteins | sample Rivendell_Oct201_10_FD_77320 | JGI IMG/M metagenome (GOLD analysis project Ga0099794, IMG submission 77320) | Vadose zone soil microbial communities from the Eel River Critical Zone Observatory, Northern California, USA -... | ecosystem: Host-associated > Plants > Roots > Rhizosphere > Soil ... | reverse complement strand
AGATAGGCATAGCAGAAACCGTCGTCCACTGAGGGGCCGGGCCTCGCTGCACCCCTGGGGGTCTGAGTGAACATTCGAAACTACGCGACCGACTAGCGCGGCCGGTAAGGGTCCGCCACCACGCCAAGGGCAGTAGGTCATCCGTTTGGAGTCTAAACTGTACCATTTTGAACTGTAATTCACCCTGGCTTCGGGGCATCCTCTTGAGATGAAAGCCAAAAACCTCTCGCTAAAAGTAACATGCCCCACCTGTGGTGCAAGCCCACGGCGACGTTGTGAGCTGGGCACTGGCGGTTTCCGCACCGAATCTCATCGTCTACGAAAAGACCTTGCTGCCGAAAATGCTGCGCAGGGCGTTAGGGAGACAAGGAGAAAGCGGGCGTATCCCGTTTGAATAAATGAGACTAGCCAGGGGTGCGCGCACCCAGAAGCGTCAGGTCTTTGGCCAAGTAGCTCAATTTCGAGGTTTGCTCGCGCAACAAATAATCGCTTGGATTAGCTTCAGACTGAACCGCGACCCGGCTGAGACTTCGATTGCCGCATGGCACCTCGGCAGGCTAGAATAGATAGGTTCAGGAGGACTGACTTAGTGTTAACGATTCGTCTGTCAAGGATTGGCAAGAAAAAGAAGCCCTTTTACCGCGTGGTGGTTATTGAGAGGACCCGGCCGCGGGACGGCCGTGTGAAGGAAGCGGTGGGCACATACGACCCGCTGAAAAAGCCGGCGGAGATTAAGCTGGACGCGGAGCGCATCAAGTATTGGATGGGACTGGGCGCACAGCCCAGTGATACCGTGCGCAGCTTCCTTCGTCAGCAGAAGATCGCTTAGTTTTAGCGCCTTCCCGAAATTTGCGCGCCCCTGGTTTCGCCGGGGCCGCCATTCCCAGGTGCCCGAATGAAGGATCTGGTCGAAGCCATCGCCAGGGCCCTCGTGGACCATCCCGAGGACGTGCAGGTAAAGTCCGTCGAAGGGTCGCAAGTGACGGTGCTGGAGCTGCGGGTGCATCCCGAGGACTTAGGCAAGGTGATCGGGCGGCAAGGGCGGACGGCCAAAGCGATTCGAACGCTGCTCGGCGCATCTGGAATGAAGCTGCACAAGCGATTTACGCTGGAAATTCTTGAAGATTGACCGCTTCGCAGTCATGCTTTCCATTGACCGTTCAGCGGTCCTACTCCCCATTGAGCCCTGAAACTCCACGCTGGGTCCTGGTTGCGCGTATCCTTCGGGCACGCGGCAATAAGGGCGAAGTCGCCGCAGAAATCCTCACTGATTTTCCGGAACGGCTTACAAAATTGCGGGAAGTTTTTGTAGGACATGCCGATGGCAAGATTGAGGCGCGTCGCATATCGCTGAAATCCTTCTGGTTGAGCCAGAATCATCGCGGACAAGGCGTTTTTCATTTTGAGGGTGTCGATTCCATCTCGGAAGCGGAAAAATACCGCGGGCTGGAGGTGCTGCTCCCGTTCGAACAGCGCGTGACTCTGGCTGCGGGGCAGTATTTTGTAGCGGACCTCATCGGCTGTTCCGTGTTTGAGAATCCCGCCTCGCCTCCGATCGTGGCTTCCTCGCCGTGCTCGCTTGCGGAAGCGCCGGCTCTTCTCGGGACTGTCCGTGATGTGCAATTTCCCGGGGAAGAGATGCCCGGGACGCCGCTCCTGGAGGTGGATGCATCCGGGGGTGAACTTCTGATTCCGCTAGCCGTAGATATCTGCACGAAGATTGACACAAATGCGCGCCGCATTGATGTCGTTCTGCCCGAAGGACTTCGCGACCTTAACCGCGAGTAGGCCACTGTCCGAACTGGCGTAAAGAACTACGGTGAAGCTTTACGAGGATTATTGTGCGGAGTGTTCCAAATTGGACAGTTTTCCGACATGCTCTTGTCGCACGCTGTCCTGATGAGAATGAAGGACTTGGCGCCAGAGATGTTACTTGCTGTCCCCTGTCCTACGTGCGGGGCAGCTTCTGGGAAGCGCTGCGTGCTTCACTCAGGTAGCCAGCGCTCCGAACCACACGTGGACCGGAAGCTTTCTGCGGCTGAAGCCGTTGAAATGAAAAGGCTTAACCGTGGTACTCGGTATTGAGAAATCCCCTTGTTGCCAGTGACACGGTCACCGGGCAGACGGATTACTACTTATAAGCGGGTTTTCCGGTGACTTGCGATTTGTCCTTAAAGACATCGCCCGGCTCGCGACTGGCAACATGGCGCTCCACTCCTCTGCGGGTAAATCCCTCACCTGATCCACTGCCTCCGTCACGGTACTCCCGACGGTTCCTTCCTGTTTGCTACACTGGCGGTAGATGCGATTTGACCTTATAACCATATTCCCGGAGTTCTTTGCTGGACCGCTCGATCACGGAATACTTCGGCGGGCGCGCGAAACCGGCCTGGTCGAGGTAAATGTGCAGGATTTGCGGGTCTTCACGAAGGATCGCCATCGCACCGTGGATGACCGGCCGTTCGGCGGCGGCGAGGGCATGGTGCTGAAGCCGGAGCCGCTGTTTGAAGCGGTGGAGTCTCTGCTCGGAAGTAGCGCTGGTGACGCGTCCAAGCCGGGCGCGGCTGAGCCGAACACGGCCATTGTGCTGATGTCAGCAGCAGGAAAATTGTTCCGGCAGGAAACGGCGCGGCGTTACGCGCAGCTGGAGCGAATCATTTTTATTTGCGGGAGATACGAAGGTGTTGACGAACGCGTGGCGGAGCATTTGGCGACGGAGGAAATCTGCATTGGTGATTTCGTGCTGAGCGGCGGGGAGCTTCCTGCGATGGTTGTGGTTGACGCGGTGACGCGGCTCATTCCGGGGGCGCTAGGAAACGAAGCGTCATCGCAGAATGAATCGTTCAGTGCGAGTGTGGCTACCGCAGCAACGTCTCGTCAAGATAGGGCGCAGCATGCTGCGCCCCTACAGCCGGAAACAGTGAAAGGGCTTCGCCGCAAGGAACCGGAATCAGCGGTGACGAATCACGTATTGCTTGATTTTCCGCATTACACGCGGCCCGCGGAATACCGCGGCTGGGGAGTTCCGGAAGTGCTGATTGGCGGAAATCACGCGGAGGTGGCGAAGTGGAGGCGCGCCGCGGCGCTAGAAAAAACCAGGCGCAATCGACCTGACCTGATTTAGCGCTTTGCTGGGCGGGAGCAGGAAGATGCGAGTGTCCCGGTGACAGGGGAATAAGAGTGACCCGGGTCCGGTATGCTGAACAATGAGGCAGAAAACCGCTGATGAGTGTTCGGAAGCTGACGGAAAGCGACGCGGAAGCGCTTTGGCGGCTACGGCTGCACGCGCTGGAGACCGATCCGGTCTCGTTCGCGGAATCGCCGGAGGAACTTAAGCGGACGACGGCCGAAGAATATGCTCCCCGGCTGGGGTCGGGAGGCGCGGAAAACTTTGTGATTGGCGCGTTCGATGGTGAAGAACTAGTGGGGATGACGGGATTTTATCGGGATGCGCTTTTGAAGCGACGGCATATCGGGCATGTCTGGGGCGTGTTCGTTTCTCCATCGGCGCGCGGGAAGGGCGTCGGGCGCGTGATGTTGATGGAAGTGATCAAGTCGGCGAGAGCGATACCCGGGATACGCTGCATTCGATTGATGGTGGCTGTAACCCAAGAAGCGGCTCGGCATCTCTATAAAAAGGCGGGCTTTCGCGTGTTTGGAACCGAACCACAGTCGCTGAAGATCGGCGAGCATTTCGTGGACGAGAACCATATGACGCTGGAATTCGAGGACTCGCCGGGTTAGAGAAGCTCAGCCAGGACGCGCGGCCGATTGTGATTGCGACGACAGCGATTCGAAAGGGAGACGAGAGGTTTCATGAGTATGGAAACGAATGGGAACGGGTTGGGGCTCGACAAGCCCATCGCCATTTACTACGAGCATCCGGACTGGTTCCGGCCGCTATTTCAGCAACTGGATGAACGCGGCGTGCCGTGGCTGAAGATTGATGCGCGGCACCACAACTACGATGTGGCATCTCCGGAGCGCGAGTATTCGCTGCTCTTCAATCGCATGAGTCCTTCGGCGTGGCAGCGGGGACTGGGGCACGGAATTTTCTATACGCTGAACTATCTTGCGCACCTCGAAGGCAAGTGCGTGCGCGTCGTCAACGGCTATCGTTGCTTCAATCACGAGATTTCGAAAGCGCTGCAACTGACGAACCTGGAAAAACTGGGATTGCCGTATCCGAAAGCACGGGTCATCAATCATCCGTCGCAGGCGCTTGAGGCGGCGGAGGCGATCAGGTATCCCGTGGTCATCAAGCCGAACATTGGCGGCAGCGGGGCGGGCATCGAGCGGTTCAATTCGCCGGCGGAGTTGCGCGCGGCCGTGGAAGCGAACCGTATTTATTTTGGTATCGATTCGACGGCGCTGGTGCAGGAAGCGTTTACGGCACGCGACGGAATCATCACGCGCGTCGAGGTTCTTGGCGGGAAATTTCTATATGCGATCCAGATTCACATCACTGGCGAGAGTTACAACTTGTGTCCCGCTGACATCTGCCAGAACACCAGGGGCGAAGAGCTGACACGGATTGCTTGCCCGGTGGACGCGCCGAAGAGCGGGATGAAAGTGGAAGGCTACGAACCCCCGCGGCAGGTGATCGACGACGTGGAGCGCATCGTGGAACTCGCCGGCGTCGAGGTTGGCGGCATCGAGTACGTGATCGATGACCGCACCGGGCGGCAGCTTTATTACGACGTGAATGCGCTTTCGAATTTCGTGGCCGATCCGGTGCGGGTCGTTGGCTTCAACCCTTACGCGCGGCTCGCTGACTTCTTGATCGCGGAGGCACAACGCCACGAAGCGAATCGCAGCGAACGCGTTGCCGCGAGCGGGGGCCCGCGATGAGATATGGCTATTGGCTTCCCGTCTTCGGCGGCTGGCTGCGCAACGTGGAAAACGAAAACATGGAAGTAAGTTGGGCGTATGTGAAGCGGCTCGCGCAACGGAGCGAGCAAATTGGATTTGATCTGACGCTGATCGCGGAACTCAATCTCAACGACATCAAGGGCGTCGAAGCGCCATCGCTGGATGCGTGGTCTACGGCGGCGGCGCTGGCTGCAGTGACGGAGCGAATCGAATTGATGGTGGCGGTGCGGCCGACGTTTCATTTGCCCGCGTTGCTGGCGAAGCAGGCGGCCAACATCGATCAGATCAGCAACGGCCGGCTCACGCTGAACGTAGTTTCCTCGTGGTGGGCAGACGAGGCGCGCAAATATGGCGTGGGGTTCGAACAGCATGACGATCGCTACGCGCGCACCAGCGAGTGGCTCGACGTTTTGGATGGAGTATGGAAGCAGGATCACTTTTCGTACTCCGGGAAGTATTACCGCGTAGAAGATAATGTGCTGGAGCCAAAGCCTGCTTCGAAGCCGCGGCCAACGCTTTACGCGGGCGGCGAATCTCCCGCAGCAAAAGAGCTGATCGCCGAGAAGTGCGATGCGTATTTGATGCACGGAGATCCGCCGGAACGCGTCGGCGAGAAAATCGCGGATCTGCGCGAACGCCGCGCGCGGCACAATTTGCCGCCGCTGAAGTTCGGGGTCGCAGGCTACGCCATCGTTCGAGAAACGGAACGCGAAGCGCAGGACGAGCTGCGGCGCATCACGGACGTTCATCAATCCGCTGCCGGATATGCGAACTATCAGCAGTGGCTGGCGGGAACGCAACTGGAGCAGCGCGTTTCCCTGGAAGATTATTCGGTTTCGAATCGCGGCCTGCGGTCCGGCCTCGTTGGCACCCCGGAACAGGTGGCCGAGCGACTTGCCCAATTCGAATCTGCGGGAGTCGACCTTGTTTTGCTGCAATTCAGCCCGCAACTCGAGGAGATGGAGCATTTCGCGGATGCCATTATTCGCCGGAATTCGTCGCTGGCGGCGCCGGCTTAGCAGCGAGCTTGTCGTTCAGCGCGCCATACGAAAAGGAGAAAGCTTCACCATTGGGCCGAAATTGCTTGGAAAAATGTGAGGATTTGTTTATAATCAGTGATTGCGTCTGAAGAGCTGGCCCCGCCAGAGTGGGTCTAAAAGGAAACAGGAACATGAATCCGGTAATTCGTAAACTACATGAAGCGCAATTGCGCAAAGACCTCCCCGAGTTCCGCGCGGGCGACACCGTGCGGGTCAACGTCCGCCTGCAGGAAGGCGAAGGCGAGAAGGTGAAGGAGCGCCTGCAGGCATTCGAGGGCGTGGTAATCTCCAAGAAGGGACGGGCGTCCAGCGCGACCTTTACGGTGCGCCGGGTCAGTTTCGGCGTCGGCATCGAGCGCATTTTTCCGCTGCACTCGCCCACGATCAGTACGATTGAAGTCGTCGGCAAGGGCAAAGTTCGCCGGGCACGGCTGTATTACCTGCGCGATTTGAAGGGCAAGGCCGCCCGCATCAAGCGCGCGGGACGCGAGGAAGTGGCTGCAGTGGCGACCGCCGGAAGCGAAGCGAAGGCTTAACAGCAACCTCGCATTTCATTGGAATTAGCGAAAGAGGCCCCGGTCAATCGGGGCCTCTTTTTATTTAGCTCCGTGATTTGTCTGCTGGGGATTTAGCACGCAAAAAAGAAAGACGTTCTCCCGCTTGAATATCAGATAGACGAATAGCAGCGGGAGTGCGTCTTATGCAGGGCCAGGCCCTGCGGAGTCATGCTTACTTCAAGTATTGATCCATCCATTCGACCCAGTGGCGATAGACGTCCATCTGGCGGACGGGGTCCCCGGGGAAATGCCCCGCGACGGGAAAAGCGAGGAACTTCACGGGCACGCCGTTGTCTTTGAGAGCGTGGAAGAGCGAGTATCCCTGCGTAACGGTTACTCGGGCGTCGCCGGTATCGTGCATGATGAGCGTGGGCGTCTTCATTTGCGCGGCGTAGGTGATGGGCGACTGCGCGCGATAGTCCTTGAGGTTGTCTCCCACATAAGGCGAGCCTTTGAAGCCATAGCGGTCGGACACGTTGCCGTCTGAGAGGTTGTATTCGTCATATTCGTCCGTCACGGGGGCGCCGGCCATCGCCGCCTTCCAGATTTGATAGTGGCCGATGAGCCAGGACGTCATGTAGCCGCCGTAGGACCATCCCGTTACGCCGATTTTGTTCGCGTCGACAAAGCCCAGTTTCTTGAGCGCATCGATGCCAGCGATGACGTCGCGCCCCGGACCGTCACCCGCATCGTTCCAGATGGCGCGCTGGTAGGCGTTCCCCAGATTGTCGCTGCCACGGTAATTTGGCGAGAACACTACGTACCCGTGCGTGGCCATGAGCTGCGAAAGAAAATTGAACTGCGTGGTGGTAGAAGCGGTAGGCCCGCCATGAATAATCAGGACCAGCGGATATTTGCGGTCCTTCTGGAAATCGGGCGGATAGAAGAGCACGCCGTCTTCCTGGAAGCCGTCTGGCCCTTTCCACGCGAATTTTTCGGCTTTGCCAAGTGCGAGCGAGGCGATCTCGTGATTGAAATCGGTCAGACGTTTCGGCGTGTCGCTGGAAGAAGCCATGTAATACAGCTCCGCAGGTTGCGCTGGCGTACTGCCGGTGAAGGCGATCTCGCCCTTGCGGCCGACAAAGGCATCGACCCAGAAGAGCCACGATGGACTGATATCACCAAGCGATAGTTTCTTGGCGGCGCCAGCAAGAGGCTGAAGCCAAAGTGAAGTTAGCGTACCGTCGTGGCCGCCGACCAGGAGCGAATTGCCGTCGGGCATCCAGAGCACGCGCAGGAGGTCGCGGTCGATGGATCGCGTGGCGTCCGAGCCGTCGCCGCCCGTCGTTTGGGTCACAAAAATCTCATTCTCGTTGTTTGGATCGCCGTCGCGCGGATACCAGTAAGCCACGCGGGAACCATCAGGAGAAAATAGACCGAAGCTTTCGAACTTTTCGTGTTTAGTCAGCTTGCGGGTCTCGCCGGTTTCAACGTTGAGGACTTGCAGTGCCGTCATGTCAGCGTCGCCCTGCTGAGGGTGCTCCTGCCTGGTGAAGAGAAGCCACTTGCCGTCGGGAGACCAAGAGATGGGAGATGCCGGCGGGCTGGGCGGCGCGCTCTTGGGAAGGCTCCAAGTCCCGGAGGTCAGCCGTTTTGCTTTTCCGCCCTCCGCCGGAAGAATCCAAAGGTGAGAAGGCTGTTCCGCCTCGGTCGCAAGGAAATCGTTGTCACCCACCTCGAAGGCATCGTGATGTTTTTCGATTTCCTTTTTGTTCTCCGGCTCGTCGGAAGTGACGTAGGCGATCTCTTTCCCGTTGGGCCGCCAGGCAAACTGCTCAATGCCGTTCGGCGTGTCGGTAATCTTTCGGGCCTCGCCGCCGGTCATGGGGAGAATGAAAACCTGTGGCTTCGCGTCTTTGCCGGCTCCGTCCGCCGCGACAAACGCCAAGCGGTCGCCGCTCGGTGACCAGCGCGGCGAGCCGACGCCTTTGCGTTCGTAAGTCAGGGTATGCTGCGCTCCCGTGGCGACATCAATCAGGACGAGTTCGCGATCGCTGCGGTCCTGGTCAAGATTCGGCCGAGAGACAACGAAAACGATGGTCTTCCCGTCGGGTGAGATCTGCGGGTCGGAGACCGAAGTGATTTTCGCGTAGTCGTTCAATTCGATGTGGCGCGTTTGCGCGGAAAGAGAATTGCCGCCAAAGAGTCCCATCTCTATCGCGAGAGCCGCAATCAGCGCCCCGCATAAGGCGATGTCCATCAAAATCCGAGAAGGTTCAAGCCCGCTGCGATTCTTGCTGTGCGGTCGCTCTTTCATCAGGCACGCCCCTTAAGGAGAAGTCGGATCGCTGGTTTTGCCGAGAGCCTTATGCAAGTTACGCGGTATCCTGTCATGCAGGCAGCAGCACAGTCAAGAAAACCACAGGGAGAATGCGGCGCATCGTCATGCTAGAATCGCCAAGAGTTGCCCCGATGCTGCATCGGGGTCACACCTGACCAATGAGCCGACTCTGCTCTTCCCGTTTCGAGCGAGCGGCGCGCAAACTGGGCTGGATGCGCATCGCCGGCATTGATGAGGCCGGACGCGGCGCGCTGTTTGGTCCAGTCGTTGCCGCCGCGGTGATTCTCAATCCCAAGCGTCGCATTGTGGGCCTGGACGATTCGAAAAAACTCACTTGCGAACGCCGGGCGGAGCTCGCGCCGCGCATCCGCGAACACGCTCTCGCGTGGGCCGTCGCCGAAGTGGACGCTCAGCGCATCGATGCGTGGAACATTTACCAGGCGTCGCGCCAGGCGATGACCGCCGCTCTGCAGCAACTGGCGATTCCGCCCGATTACCTGCTCATCGACGCGATGCAGCTCGACGTCTTGATCGAGCAGAAATCATTGATTAAGGGCGATGCGCGCAGCATCTCCATCGCAGCTGCCTCGATCCTCGCGAAAACGCATCGGGACACGCGCATGGAGGAGTGGGACGTGATATATCCGCAATACGGCCTGGCCCGCCACAAAGGCTACGGCACGCCCGACCATCTCGAAGCATTGCGGCAACATGGCCCCTCCCCGCTTCACCGTCATTCCTTCGCCCCCGTGCGAGAATCCGCCTGTTGGGCCGCTGGCGCGACGCAGACTTCACTTCCTCTTGAGATTTAGACATATTTTTTTCCCGGGGAAGTTTCTGGGGCGGTAATCTATTCGAGCCACAGTGCCGTACTCAAAGAGCGTGCGCCTTGCTCAGTAGATCCTTCATTCCTGCCATGCTTTGGCGCGAAGATTCTTCCGCGGAGCCCGCGCCTTTCCAGTGCGTTTCGAGGCTCATGGTTCCAGAGTATCCGGCCTGCACCAGCGCGCGGAACTGGCTGACGTAATCGATGATGCCCCGGCCCATCGCCGCCCATTCGAATGTGCCGTCGGCTTTGCGCACCACATCTTTGCAATGCATGTGCCCGATGCGTTCCTTGGGAATTTTTTCGAACCCATTCGGAAAAGCGATCTCGCCGCGATAGGCCGCATTTCCGGGATCCCAGTTCAATTTGAAGTTCGGCGACTGAACGGCTTGCAATGTGCGCGCGGCTTCGGCTCCGGTCGCGGTGTTGCAGGCGAATTCGTTTTCGAGAAGAAGAGTGATGTTCTTCGCGGCAACTTGAGCAGCGGTATCGCGAAGTTTGCCGTCCATCGAATCGCGGAAGGGCTTCTGATCGTCCAACCTCCAGAAATCAAAGCAGCGGACGCGGTCCGTGCCCAGCGACTTGGCGGCCGCGATGGAGCGCTCCAGCACCTCTTCTTGCTGCGCGAAAGTGTAATCCGCGCCGAATTGAGGCGTCTTGGGGCTGTATTTCGAAGTGGGTGCTCCCGGCCAGTCCGTTTTGAAGAGCGGGCTGGCAATGTCGGTTACCTGAAGACTAAACTTTTCGAGGAGCCGCCGAACTTCAGCGATTTCCTTGTCATCGAGGGTAATGACGTTCTTGTTCCACAGGGTTCGCAGCTCGACGTAACCCAAGCCGAACTCTTTGGAAACTATTTCCAGGGCGTGACCAAGATCCTGGCTGATCTCATCGGTGATGACCGAAAGCTTGAAGCGGCTGCTCGTTGACGGTAAAGGTGAGGCACCAGAGCCGGGTCGGCAAAGGAGCGAGGATGCGGCTGCTCCACCCAGGGCTGCGAGAAAAATACGACGAGATGCGAATGGCTGCATGGGGCATTCTCTCCTATCAGTGATATGGACTATTCCGGGATGGTATCACTTTCACCCGCACGATCAGCCCGCTGCTGGCCTACAATCAGAGGAGGGCGATAAGAAAAGAGTTCTCCGACCATTCGCCTCGTTTTCGCCACCGCACGTCCTGTATGGGGAGGGGATAACTGCCTGCTCACAAGAGGTTCTGCGTACGTTGACTTGTCTTTTTCCCGCCTGTTAGCGTAACTCCAGTAGCGTTCTGAGCCGTTCCGCTACCGCAGCAACTTGAGGAGAACCTGTGGGGAAGACTCCATGGGGAGATTGGTCCCTGTTCGCGCATGGCCTATAACAAGAGCAAGAACGTTGAAGCCGCACAAAAGCTGCTGAACCAGGGTAAAGTAGCCCAGGCCATTGCCGAATACCAGAATATT
>Ga0099794_10000735_pt1 | contig 11021 bp, 10 predicted proteins | sample Rivendell_Oct201_10_FD_77320 | JGI IMG/M metagenome (GOLD analysis project Ga0099794, IMG submission 77320) | Vadose zone soil microbial communities from the Eel River Critical Zone Observatory, Northern California, USA -... | ecosystem: Host-associated > Plants > Roots > Rhizosphere > Soil ... | reverse complement strand
CTTCATATCCTGTGGACTCACCACCCCATCTTCGATAGTGGTTTCTCCCTTCAACGTGGATTCGAGGCGCGAACCTCCTGCAGTCACGTAAACCTCGGATCCATCAGTGAGGCTTGAAGATAGTCTTCGTGCTGACCTAGAGATCTGTTCAAAGTCGACCAAGGCTGCACTCAATTGTCGTTCCGCTACCTGCTGAACTGTCCGGCCCATTATACCGGCCATCTCCTCTCCGATGTATCCGAAGGTCAGGCGCGCACCCTTGAGGTTGGCCTTCTTTGCAGCATCGTACCAAGACTCATTGTATCTGAGTGAATCTGACATTAGCTGTGGGTTAATCCTTCTCTGATACGCGGCGAGCAGCGGCCCAGGAATGAACACGTACGCATCCGTACCCTTCAGCATTCCGTACTCGTTGCGCCCCATCACTCCGAGAGTGTTCTTCGGCGACCGCTTGACTCCTTCAATATACGCTCCCTCATCCTCCAGAACCAGAACTGCTGTACACCCCATGGCTCTCGCCTCTGCCAATAATATCCTCGCGAACTCGAGCCCGTTGTTCCAGGACTCCACGGTTACTGTTCCCCCCTTCTTGACGGAGAGGGTTTCTTGCAGTACTTTCTTCGCAACCTTAGTTTGGAGATTCTTCACCGCATTCATGCCCCCATTCGGCTTGGAGACTTCTTCTTAAGCTCGAACTTTCTTCTGCAGAACGCTCCGCTCAATAGACGTACGCGTCCATTTCTTTCTGGCCGATCTGCGCAAGGAACTCCCGCAGGTCGTCGACAGACTTGATTTCCTTCGAAAAGATTCTCGCACCGAGTGCAGGCGCTTTGCGCCGTTTCCTTTCATAGATCATGACCGTATACACGCCTCCGGATCGAGTCACGAAAGCGAAGCATTTCCTCTTTTGATAGGACCCGACGACCCTGACTCCTGAGTCAGAGTCTAGGCGTCGCAACTCCGACAAGAGCTTGTTGAAGGACCGAACTCTCTTTTCGTAGAACAACGCCTGCATTCCTAACGATCCAATTGGGGTCAAGAAGATTAATACCCGTGCTGCAGCCGGCGTCTCATTTCTCTTTGCCGAGCCGGCTCGTCGTTTTCAACACGCTCACCCAGAGTAAGGAACCTTTCGTCAGTCTGCGCCCTGGCAAGGTACAGATGTTCGTCTGCGGACCAACAGTTCAAGACTACATACACCTTGGCCATGCCCGCACATACATTTTCTACGATGTGGTCGCGCGGTACCTGACTCGCCTCGGATACAAGGTCCGGTTCGTCCTGAACATCACCGATGTCGATGAGAGGATAACCGACGAAGCGCAAAGGACGGGCATGACTCCTTTTGCTCTCGCAAGAAAATACTCAAGGTATTTCGTAGAAGACATGGCGAAGCTCAAGGCCGACACCGTATGCAGGTTCGAGCAAGTTTCCAAATTTGTGGACAAGATGATCCAGCAAGTCTCTATCCTGATCAGGAAGAGACACGCATATGTGGTGAATGGCTGGGTCTACTTTGACGTCTCAACCTTCCCAAACTTCGGGAAACTCTCTCACCAGTCCTCCAGTGAACTCTCTCTCAGGCCCCTGGAACTCTCGGTAAGGAAGAGGGACCTGCTAGACTTCGCCCTTTGGCATCCGGAGACCCTGGTCGAGGGCAAGTGGGACAGCCCTTGGGGAACGGGGTCGCCGAGTTGGCATATCCAAGACACCGCGGTCACCGCCTCGCTCCTAGGCCCCCAATATGACCTGCACGGGGGTGCTTACGAACTGATCTATCCGCACCACGAAGCGGAAATCGCCGAGGGGGAGTCTCTAACAAGCCTTAGACCTTTCGTAAAGTACTGGGTCCACACCGGACTCGTCAACATCAAAGGCGAGAAGATGTCCAAGTCCAGGGGGAACGTTTACACTGTCAGGGACGCCCTGCGCACCTACTCGGTGGACCAGCTCAGAATGTTCCTCTTGAGCCGCCATTACGGAGTGGACATGGACCTTCGAGGAATCGACTCCGCGGCGAAAACCTACAGTCGACTGAAGCGAATAACTGAGAAGTGCAGGCGTGCCGCGGGGGTCGCATCCAAAGACTACGATATTGAATTCTTACAGCGTTTCTCCGATGCAATGAATGACGACTTTGACACTCCGCTAGCCCTCAGAGTCCTGGGCGAAGGCGTCGCGTCAGCCCCTAACTTGAGGAGTACCGCAGCCGCGGCTCGAAGGCTCGCTTCAATTCGCGAAGCAACCAGAATACTGGGTATCGATCTTGGACTTGGCTAGAAGCAAAGACCTGGAGCTTAACGAAGCCGGCTGGTGGTCCCACTGGTCGGACGTGCAGTGGATCGATGAAAAGTCATACGTCATGCTCTCCCCCGATTTTGACGAGTACTTCTTCAACCGAGCAGGCTTTGTCGACTGCAGCAATGGACTGGACGCCGTTGCGAAGATAGAAGCCAGATTCGAAGCTTCTGGAAGACCTCCCATTTTTTCGGTTCAAAGCGAGTGCAAGGAACTTGCAGCCCTGTTGAATTCTCGGGGCTTTACCTCGTTCGATGACATGTCAGTCATGCAGCTCAGCCAGCTAGAGATGAAGAAGGCGACTGGCCTGAAGGTCAAGCAGGGCCAGGAGGTAGAAACGACAGATTGGGCAGACACATATGCACTCTCATTCTATGGCAACCTATCCCTACAAAGGCCGGTCGCACAAATAGTTGACCGGCTCGCGGAAGATCCCTCTGTAGTACTCGTCTCCGGAGAGAAGGACGGGAGGACCCTAGGCGTCCTCGCCGCGTTCAGGACATCCGGATTGCTAGGCATCTACTGCATCGGCACCCGTCAGGAAAACCGGAGGTCAGGAGTCGCGAGGTCAATGATTCACGAGGCGAGCAGGATCGCTTCAGCCGAGGGACGCCTGCTAGTCTTGCAGACGATCGTCTCCGATGAGGTCGAAGATTTCTACACGAGAGGAGGATTTCGCCGTCTCTACCTGAAACACCTGATGAGGCAAGAAGCGTCCGGCTTAAATCCGTCAAAGAAAGAGTCACCCCAGCCTTGAGCCTGGGCGTCATCATAAACAGAGACGCTCCGATTGGTTCTTCCTCATTCAAAAAAGTCTTCGGGGGCTTCGAGGGAGTCGCTGCCGTCAGGTCGATTTTTGGAGATGGGACTGACAAGGTGTTGACTGACCTTGAGGTCGAGATTGAGGATGGTCGGGGCTACATGAGGATCAACGACAAGAAAGGCTCAATCATGGTGAATGTGAAGTATCTCAAGGAGGGCGAAGAGACCTACATCTATCTCGATGTCATTCACGAACTTGTCCACATCAGGCAGCACAAGGAAGGGAAGGAACTATGGGACAAACGGTACGCCTACTACGACAGGCCAACAGAGCTGGAGGCCTACCGGGTTGCTTTGAAAGAAGCCAGAAGGCTTGGGCTGACGGAGGAGAAGATAGTCGACTACCTGAAGGTAGAGTGGGCGACCGACGAGGAGTTTAGACGATTCCTGATCGCTCTCGAATTGAAGGATGGCATAGTCTAGGTCCTCCGAGTCGCTTCATGACCGTCTGCATTCAGGCGTTGCTCAGACCGGCCGAACTACGATACGACTGTCACGAAGGTACCGGGTTGCGGCCCTTCTGGTACTTTGCTGCGGTGTTTCGGCTCCTTTTGACGACCAAGAAGGCAGCGATAGCGACGGCAGCCGCCGCAACTGCTAGGTAGACTAAGATCGTCGGGTCAAACGGAACTGGGAGCGAGGTTAGAATGAGGTGTGGAATATAGTATGCTACGTATGTCGGGTCGTGTTTGACGCCTATTCCTCCCCATGTCGGATAGCTGATTCTATAGATCAGCTTGGACGTGTTGAGGTTCATGTCCGATGAGGATGGTAGGCCGGCGATGCTAGGCAGGGCGGCTCGTACGTAATCCTGGACGCGAATTAGGTCTGTTGATCCTTGACCCTGGAACGCGCCGGTCGGCAGCGAGTTGCTTGATGCGGCCGCATATGCGGCTCGCAGGCTTACAGGAGGGTTGGTGAGAAGTGTGTAATTGTCATTGAACCGAAACTCGTAGGCTCGAGATCCGAGTAGGCTGATCTGAGCGTCGTTCACCTTGGTCGAGGTCTGGCTGGTCTGAGAGTCATAGGCTGAACCGTTAGCCGTGACATCATACGGGTTGCCCACCACGAGAGTGAAGTGTAATAGCGAGAGGCTCAGACCCTTGAGCGTCACATTTGGAAGCGTGGGTGGGACGAGAGTCACGTTCCCGATCTCATAACTCGTCTTCAGAAACGTAACGTTTCCCACAAGAGAATAGTCGTAGGAGAGCGTGAAATGGTCAATGTTTAGGTAAGATGCTGCCGCACCTCCTCCGTACGGAGTGCCCAACACACCTGTCGCATTCTTGACAAGAATTGCCTGGATGGCGCCGTATGTTACTCCCCAGCGATAGTGCGGAATGCCGCTAATGCTGGTCTTAGCTACGGGGTTGGGTTGGAAGGCCTGGGAAGCGTTCATGACGATGGCATAGAGAAGCTCGGTCTGACCAGTCGCATAGTTAGCATCTAAGATACCATTCCCGTTCGTGTCGTTATAGACCTCGATAGCCATGATGGCATTCGCGACGAAGACCCTTGAGTTTAATGAAGTATTGTAGGATTCGCCTACGAACGCGGAGACGGGCGAGGGATACTGGGCAGAATGTTCCGCGAGAAATATCGTATGGGTCCCGTTAATGCTAATCCAGGTGTACCAGGCCAAACTGTAGGGGAGGATCTGGACATCCCCACTTGCATACTCCTGGGAAAAGTCAACAGACGACTGAGCCAAGAGACGTGTATGAATAAGCGATGGCGAGACTACAGCTGAGAGCGTGATCACTACAATGACGACTGTCACGGCACACTTCGAGAGAAAAAGAACCCTCAACCCTAATTTTCTCCACATTCTGACCTGGGACACTCGCATATACTATTGATGTACACAAAAAGACTCAGAATGAGCTTCAAACTGGATCAACTGCGACAGGCAGCCGAGAAGTACCAATATCATGACGCCCACACACACGGGGTCTGGCCGAGGCTCGTCTGGGAACGGAGAAAAGAATCTCCCCTAGCGAGGCTCGATGACGCTGTAGAATTCATGGGTAAATGGAAGGCCCTCCGTTTCAAAGGTGGGAAGATTGCCTTCAGAAGAATCTGCACCACTTGGCTGAGAAAGAATCTGGCCGACTTGGAACGTCTTCAAGGCAGGGTCCTCTACAGCCTTGCCCCTGAGGACTTTCAGACTATCCTTAAGATCAGTTCGAGCTTCCGAGACTGCGGCGCGCCACCAACCACATTCGGTAAAGCACTCCACTTCTTCCTTCCCGAAACTGTCATGCTCTGGGACCAAGCAATAGTCAGGAACACATACAAACTACGCCCGGACCCAGAGAGCTTCGTCTCATACCAGCGCTTCGGATGGAAACTTCTACACCACGTTAAGCTAGGCAAAGCCATCAGTGTACTACAGCAACTTGAGAGAGACCATGCAAGATCCATCGGTTACTTCGAACCGATGACCATGATCCTCGACCATCTCGCATTCTCCCCAAAGCTGTCCGCAAGAGCCGTTGCAGCGTTAGGAGGCCCTTCCAAAGCGTTCGCAGACTATCTTAAACGACCATTCAATACAACTATACAGAGATACACCCATTAACCTCCACTAAGAAAAAAACACTTGACATGACCAGCACGACAACTTACAAAGCCGTCATAGCCATACTCACCATTGGACTCGCCATATCTGCCTCAACAGCCGGATATTTTGCGCTACGCGCCCTCACTCAACCGTCATCAACAGCTTCTAAACCGAATCAGGTTCTTAGTACCGGATTGCTAAGGGTCCCGTACAACTCTATCTCCTACTTACCCTTCTCAATCGAAACAGCACCAGCGACGCTCAACGTTACCTTCTCAATCACCGACTACAACTCCTACTATCCTCAAAGCGTCGCACTCTACCTATTGACGCAGAATCAATACAACAATTTCCAAAGCGGGGACCACACTTCATCTACGTGGTACTACCCATATTCGAGTTCACTTAGTACCCAGCTCACAATACCTAGTAGTGGAAACTGGTATCTCGCCTTCAGCGAGCAAGACCCCAACGGAGGATTTCCAGCAACAGTTAGCTACACACTAAGACTGGCCAACCTTCAAGTTACGTTCTCGTAGGTCCACGGATTGAAATCTTGCGGGCCTCTAGGTCTGTATTCAGCCAAGCCGAAGATAGAACAATGATAACTTAGCCAGTTCATCAGTTATGCGCGAGCAATTTCGTTCTCGTGTCTCAGCAATGGCCATAAGACAGCTCAACCCTAAAGATGTCGAGTCAGCGGAGCGACTGGCGCGAACGCCTGCACGCCAATCCCTCACGAATGGAACAAGAGCTAGCAATCAAACTTCAGGAAGATAGCATACACATACTTGAATCTCGTCGTCGCTATGCCGGCTAGTTGCTTCGTTCACTGCCGGGTGGTCAGTGATGGCATTTCTCCTGTTGGAGGCTTGTTGTTATGATGTCGGGTCTTTAGCCACCATTTGACGATGATGAGCACCAGCCCTACTACGGGGATTATGAGGAAGAGGCTTGCTGCGGGAATGATGTCGATTGTCGGGATGAAGTAGAGGGTGGAATAGAGGGAGCCGGTGTCGGCGACTAGTGTTCTGGGCGATGGGAGGAAGTAGACGGCTGCGCTGTTAAACGAAAACGGTCCAGTGTCCGGAGGTCCAGCGGCCGCGACTGCATTGGAACCGTCGGCTGAGAGAGCTACTCCATGTATCTCGCCTGCGGGTTTTCCCCAGGCAGCTTGGCCTTGACCGTCGATGACGAGGATTGACTGAGTCCAGTCTGACCACAGCCCAGCGAGCACGTAGGACCCGTCTAGGTTTGCCGCTAAGACCGCTGGTGGCGCGGAGAAGCTCCAGACCTGGTCGCCCTGAATAGTGTAAGATACGATGTGGTAGTTAGTCCCAAAGACTATTCTGGATTCGTCTCCTGAGAATGCGATGGAGGATGGGTTGCTATCCTCTGAACGTGACCAGAGTAGGCTGCCGGTGTTGTTGAAAAGGTAAAAGGTGCCATGATTTCCGTCGATGGCATTGCCTACTGCGACATACTTTGCGTCTGGCGTGATGACCAAGCTTTGGACAAGGTTGGTTATGCTGGTGGAGTTCCAGAGGATTCTTCCCTGGCCGTTGAGAAGTCGGAGCTGCGCATCGGCCACGGCTACACGTGATGCGTCTGATGAGGTGGCTACATGAATCGGGTCTGTGCCAGTGCCGTTGTAATTCCAGAGCATCACGCCATGCTGGTCCAGACAGAAGACCCTGAACGGAGTCTGAGCTATGACGCGTGATCCGTCATTGGAAAGGTGACTCCCGAAGATTGGAGCAGGATAGAGTCTGTTGTAAGTATCAGGCGAAGTGGTGTAGTTCCAGAGTTGGGTGCCGTCTCGACTAAAATAGTAGAGAGCCCCGTTCTCGTAAACCATCGCGCGGGACCCAATGAGTTGGTATCCGCTGGCTAGGATGTAAGAGGAGTTGTCGGAGATCGAAATGCTGCTAATCGCTCGGTCGATGGTTCTGCTCCAGAGGAGTGAGCCCGCACGGTTGAAGAGGAAAACTTCTCCGCCTTTAGTACCGGTCTGAACTCCCACCGCCACAATAGACCCGTCGCTGCTGATGGCGACGGCGTTGGCTGTCCCGTTGGTGTTGTACTGCCAAAGGGTTCGTTGCTGCCAGATCACGAGGGCTGGGATGATGGGAATCGACGCGATCAAGACCACCACTAGCAGTTTGCTGATCAACATAGCTGGCTCTCAGAGACGGAATCGATAATCGTTGAGACCCGCCCATTACATTAGCGTTCCCTGCTCATCCGGACACGTGGGTCCAGCGTGACACATCTTGCAGAGAAGCTGAGCATTCACCCGGCGATTTGGTCTGGTTCTAACAATCAGCGGGTCTTTCCGTTCGAGGATCTTATGGTCTGGACCTTGTGAATGGCCTTTGGTCTAGAGCGTTTCTTGACCTGATCCTCCTGCTCGCGCTTGGGGTGACTCTCGGGGCGTTCTCGCAGGTCTAGTAGCCACATTGCTTGTAGGCTTGTCAACAGTCTTGGCACGTTGTCCCGGATCCGTTTGGAGACAGAAAGGTGGAGAGGACCCGGAAAACTGAATGAAAACTATTTGGACTGGAGAGTTGTATTTCCGCATCGAGTGAAGACGAGGGTGGTCGAGGAGAGCAATTCAAGCAAACTTATGTCGGTCGACGATTATCTAGAGTGCACATGTTGGTATCGATGGAGCTTGGAAGTAGTTGCTCGAGGAGCGAACTGTAGATCTTCCATTTCGATTTGACAAGGTCTGGGATACTGCACGCATCGTATTCGAACAGTCTCAATGGAGTATCGTCAAGGCGGACAAGGCTGCAGGGCGCTATGAGGTAGCTGTGAGTCTAAGACTCGGTCAAGATGATCTCCTTCCCTACTTGGAAAAACTTCGTGTCGATTTGATCAGAATCGACGAGAACTCGACAAGGGTCAAGGTTGCAATAAAGGCTCATCAACTCCATTGGGGTACGACACGTTCGCACGTGGACGTGTTCCTTATCGAGCTACGGAGGATACTTGTGTTAGCTACTGGTTAGTGTAAGAGAGGCGTGGCATGTTCCGGTGAAACTTTTGCTGAAACTGTTCGAGTAGTTTGCCTGTAGTTTTCTTGGCGTTTTTCGTTCTGCTCTCTTGGACATATCGAACTAGCTGGGAAGATGTATCGAGATTACAATGGACCCGGATGATTATCATGAGGAGTCTGACGTGGCGAAGAGCATCAATGTTTGGCGGCAGTCGGAGCGGAAGGTGATGATTGATACGATTCAGGATCTTATTCGGACGTCGCACAAGTACTCGAAGTCTCAGTACACTCCTCAGGTGCAGCGAGCCCGGTGGACCAAGCTGGCTGGTCAATTGATCTGGTATGAGGATCAGATTTTGAAGAGTTTCACTCTTGAGGCGATGAGGATTGAGATGCAGGAGTTGAAGAAGCGGGTGATGGAAGGGGAAGAGCGAAGAGAGCTTCAAAGTCGGTCTGGGAATTATCCGTTGATTGGTTTTCGCAGACCAGGCGATAAGAAAGCCGGTCATGCAAAGAAGGCAGAGAATGAGGAATCTTCTGAGACCGTAAGGGCTGAGGACCCGGAGGGTGCCCAGGAAATCGCCTAGAAAACGTCTGAGGTCGACCGCCTGGGCTTCTCATTCTTTCGCAATCAGAGGACGATTTTCATAGTCACTACCAAAGGCTTGACGGCCTTTCGGATCTAGGCTTCTGAATGAGGCCGCATCGAGGCTAAGAGAGCGGTCATCACGAGCGCTGCGCCGATCACAAACCCTAATGCGATTCCGTCCCAGAGGGCGTTGTAATTATTGCTCACAAGTGTTGACCAGATCGCGCCCGCCGCGCTAGCGGCCAACAGGATTCCAATTGATAGCGCGATCTTGTCCTCCGTTTCGGACTTGCGGCGAGAGGCATTTCGTCCGCCCGGCCCAGCCATTGATACACACGCGTGGAAATGATCTCACGGTCAATATTTATCGATTCACCGAGCCAGATCCGCCAGACACGGCATCTATGCATGCTCAGGCGCATCCATGGAACGATTCCGAGCAGAGAGAATGGTTTCAATCCTTGTCCCGTGGATGCAGGTAGTATGGTGAGGGACCTGATTGTCCCTAGGAATTGCCTTGAAAGTCGGCTGGGGTCCATTAAAGTGTTAAGGTCCTGTTGAGATCGGTGATTCCGGATGCGGCGATGTTGATGGGTCCGTGTCATGATCTGGTCAGCTCGGGACCCCTCCAGAAGAATTAGGTATGCGTGCTAGTCTCGCGACGCAGAATTGCTTGTTTATCCGGATTTTTCTTCTGCCTTCAAAGCGAGTTCTTGTCTGTGTTCGATCTGTTTCTGTATGATCTCCTCGTAGAGGTTGCACCAGTCGCGACCGGAGACGACGAGCTGGTAGGTTTCAGTTTCGGATGAATGCACTTTGCCCTGTCAAACAGATCAGCGTTGAGCGGATCCTTTGTGGCAAACCAGATACATGATAGACAGTTTCCGTTCTGCCACTGTATGCCCTTCAAGCGCTTCTGCAGTTCAGACCGAGATCCGGACCTGATGTTTCAATGTTCGACCGAGTGCGTTATCAAGTTTCATACGTAGTAATCGAGTTACTGGGAAGGAACTGCCTGGTCTAAGGCCATCCCCATTCCCGCTTTGGTTGTTAAGAAAACCCGAAAGACTCGGAAAGGCCCACTTTGCAGGCGGACCAAGATCTGGAAAGGTCTTTAATCATTAGCCCATGAACCTTATGCTGCGAGAGTGGTTTAGATAGGAACAGACAATCTCATCGGCGTTCTGCTCTTTGGCTTAGGAGGAGGCCTCCTGCTCTACTCGATCTCGTATGTTGTTCGAGATGCCGTCGTCACAGGAAATCCACTTTCACCGCTCTCGTTTGGAGTCTTCACCGGCGGCATATCGTTCCTAATCATCGGTCTCGGTCTCTATTACATCCTAGAGGCGCACAATAGGAGAGAGCTTTCCGGTTAATGGAATGATACTGGCGCTTCTGTGTAGCGAATGAAACATAACGACGAAGAATGGATTCATGAAAAGTAATTAAGCTCTGAAGACGAAAAAAATTCCATGAAACCTGCACAGAAGGGCACAAAGCAGTCCGCTAAGAGTACCAGCGCGACCAGCAAGGGATTCACTGAGGAGGAACGAGGCGCGATAAGGGACCGCGTCCAAGAGATGAAGGCTGGCAAGGCAGAGGGAGAGAGCGCCGTGCTGGCGAAGATCGCCGAGATGCGAGAACCGGATCGCACCATGGCCAAACGGCTCCATACCATCATCAAAGAAAGCGCACCAGCCCTCACGCCGAGACTCTGGTACGGGATGCCCGCCTATGCCAAGGACGAT
>Ga0099794_10000734_pt1 | contig 11022 bp, 8 predicted proteins | sample Rivendell_Oct201_10_FD_77320 | JGI IMG/M metagenome (GOLD analysis project Ga0099794, IMG submission 77320) | Vadose zone soil microbial communities from the Eel River Critical Zone Observatory, Northern California, USA -... | ecosystem: Host-associated > Plants > Roots > Rhizosphere > Soil ... | reverse complement strand
GATCCGCGTCGTCCCGCCGCCCGAAATGGTCGCGAACCTGCGCGCGGGGAACATCGACGGGTACCTGGGGCCCGAGCCGTTCAACCAGCGCGCCGTGTACGAGGAAGTCGGCTTCATCCACCTCCTCTCCAAGGACCTGTGGGACGGGCACCCCTGCTGCGCTCTCGGCGTGCCTGACTCGTTCGTGCGGCAGAACCCGAACACCTTCGCGGCGCTCTTCCGTGCCATTGCCACCGCCACGGCGCACGCGCACGAGCCCGCGAACCGGATGGACATCGCGAAGGCGATCGCGCCCGCCAATTACCTGAACCAGCCGCTGCCCGTCGTCGAGCAGGTGCTGACCGGCCGCTTCGCCGACGGGCTCGGCAAGGTCCAGAACGTGCCCGGGCGCGCCGATTTCGACCCGTTCCCCTGGCACTCGATGGCGGTCTGGATCCTCACGCAGCTCAAGCGATGGGGATACGTGAAGGGAGATCTGGACTACCGCAAGGTCGCGGAGCAGGTCTTCCTCGCGACCGATGCGCGCAAGCGGATGGCCGAGCTGGGTCTCGCCGCGCCGGAGAAGACGTACGCGCGGCACCAGGTGATGGGCAAGACGTTCGATCCGGCGAAGCCCGAGGAATACGTGAACAGCTTCTCCATCCGGCGGAGCTGACGGATGCGGCTCTCGACCCGGATCCGCGCCGCGCTCGGCTCGTTGCTCCTGCTTGCCCTCTTCCTCGCCGCCTGGCAGCTCGCCACGCTGCCGGCGCACGATGCCCGGAGCGGCGACCCGGAGTACGCGGCGCTGCTCGGCGCGCGCAAGTCCGGGCTGCCCGCGCCGGCGCAGATCGCCGAGGCGGCCTGGGCGCAGCTGAAGAGCCCGTTCCACGACGGCGGCATGAACGACAAGGGCATTGCCATCCAGCTCGCCTGGTCGCTGGGCCGCGTGCTCCTCGGATTCGCGCTCGCGGCGCTGGTCGCCGTCCCGCTCGGGTTCTTCGTCGGCACCTCTCCCGTGGTGCACCGGGCGCTCAATCCTTACGTCCAGCTGCTCAAACCCATCTCGCCGCTCGCCTGGATGCCGCTGGCGCTCTATACGATCAAGGATTCCTCGGTCTCCTCCGTGTTCGTCATCTCCATCTGTTCGCTCTGGCCGATGCTCCTCAATACCGCCCACGGAGTCGCCTCGGTGAAGCGCGAATGGCTGGACGTCGCGCGCACTCTGGAGGTCTCCGCCGTGCGCAAAGCGTTCCTCGTGGTGTTGCCCGCGGCGGCGCCCACCATCCTCACCGGCATGCGCATCTCGATGGGCATCGCGTGGCTCGTGATCGTCGCCGCCGAGATGCTGGTGGGCGGCACCGGCATCGGCTACTTCGTCTGGAACGAGTGGAACAACCTTTCGCTGGCGAACGTCATCTTCGCGCTCCTCGTCATCGGTCTGATGGGGATGCTCCTCGATCTGGGATTCGCCACGCTGGGGAAGCTCGTTGCCTATCAGGAGTGACAACCCGTGAAACCGTTCGTCTCGGTGGAGCAGCTCGGGATGGTGTATCCGGGCGCGCGCGGCGAGGAGCCGCTCTGCGTCTTCGACGCGGTCAGCTTCACCATCCACAAGGGCGAGTTCGTCTGCCTCATCGGCCATTCCGGGTGCGGCAAGTCGACCATCCTCAACATCCTCGCGGGGCTCGACGCCGCCACCTCGGGGCGCGTGCTCGTCGACGCCGCCGAGGTCCGCGGCCCGAGCCTCGACCGCGGGGTCGTCTTCCAGAACCACGCGCTGCTGCCCTGGCTGTCCACCCGGAAGAACGTCGCCTTCGCGGTGCGCTCCCGCTGGCCGCGGTGGAGCGAGGAGCAGGTCGCGTCCCACGCACAGAAGTACCTGGACATGGTCCACCTCACCGGCTCGGAGCGGAAGAAGCCGGCGGAGCTCTCGGGAGGGATGAAGCAGCGGGTCGGCATCGCCCGCGCGTTCGCCATCCAGCCGAAGATGCTGCTCCTCGACGAGCCGTTCGGCGCGCTCGACGCGCTGACGCGCGGCCTGATCCAGGACGAGCTGCTGCAGATCTGCGCGGCCACGCACCAGACCGTCCTGATGATCACCCATGACGTCGACGAGGCGATCCTGCTCGCGGACCGCATCCTGCTCATGAGCAACGGGCCACGCGCGGGCATCGCCGAGGTGGTGAAGAACCTGTTGCCGCGCGGGCGGACGCGGCAGACGATCCACCGCGACCCGCAGTACTACCCGCTGAGGAACCACCTGCTCGACTTCCTGGTGACTCGGTCGAAACGCTACCGGAACGGCGCCGGGAGCGGGGCGCCGCGCACCACCGCTGTTGAACCCGCACAGGAGGCGGCCCAATGACCCGAGCCGAGCTGACGGAGAAGGTGCTGGCGACCAGGCTGAAGAGGGGACTCACCTGGGCGCAGATCGCCAAGGAGGTGGGCCGAAGCCCCGTCTGGACGACGGCCGCGCTCCTCGGGCAGATGACGATGAACAAGGAAGAGGCGCAGAAGGCGGCGAAGCTCCTCGGGCTCACCGACGACGAGATGGCGCTGCTTCAAGTCGTCCCGATGCGCGGCTCGCTGGACAGCGCCGTCCCGGTGGACCCGACCATCTACCGCTTCCACGAGTTGGTGCAGGTCTATGGCACCACGTGGAAGGAGCTGATCCACGAGGAGTTCGGCGACGGCATCATGAGCGCGATCGACTACGAGATGTCGCTGGAACGGATGCCCGACCCGAAGGGCGACCGGGTCAAGATCGTGATGCACGGGAAGTTCCTCCCGTACCGCAAGTACTGAGGCCCGCGCCGGGCCTCGCCGTCATTCGCTCGGCGGCGCCGGGTGGCCGGGCGGTCGGCAAGGCGCCGTTGTCGACCACGGCATCGTCGCGTATGCTGCGCCGTCGCAGAAGACGGAGCGCGGAATGGCCCAGACGGTCCTGGCGGCGATCGGGCAGACGGTCCGGGGGATCGCCGCCGCTCTCCGGGCGCGGGCGAAGCTCGTCTGGGCAGTGACGGCGGCCGTGTTCGTCTTCAATCTGACGGCGCCCGTCGTCATCCTGTCCATCGCACGGAAGCCGGTGGACTTCTTCACCTTCAACCCCTGGCTGTCGCGCTTGCCGGAATACCTCCGGTCGGAGGAGGCCCTCTCGAAGAAGCTGTCGTTCCTCTCCAGCATGGCCATCGCCTGGTCGAGCTCGGACAACGGCGGGGAGGGCATCGAGTGGGGGTTCATCATCGACGTGCCGACGATCGTCCGCATCCTCCTCACCTCGCTCGTGTTCGGCTCGTACTTCGCGCTCTGGTCCTACCGTCGACGCGAAGGCCAGGCCTGCGGGCCCGGGTTCAAGGCGGCGCGGCCTGCCGGCGTCGCCGGCGCGTTGACCAGCGTGTTCGGTCTCACCACCGGTCCGTGCACGTTGGCCGGGTGCGGCGTTCCCGTCCTACCGATCGTCGGCCTGGCCTTCACCGGTCTGTCCAGCGGCACGCTGACCCTGTTCACCACGCTGTCGCGGATCAGCATCGCCGTCGTCCTCTCGGCCATGGCGGCCGCCGTGCTGTGGTTCGGCTGGCGAGTCGGACGGACCTCCGGCGGCGGCGGGCTTCCGCCGCTCGGGCAAGCGACCTAGGGGACCAGCCCGAAGACCGCTAGCCGGCTGAGCGCGCCGACGTAGACCTTCCCATTGGCCACGGTGGGGATGGTGAACTTGGTCAGCGCGTCCGGCAGGACGCCGCTGTACAGCTGCCTGGTCAGGTCCCTGGCGTCATAGGCGTGCAAGACGCCGGGGCCGGCAGCGGGCCGCTCCCCGCACCAGAGGATGCCGTTGGAGGTGCCGTTCGCCGAGACGGCCATCATCGCGCCCGGGAAGTTGTAGATCAGGGAAGTCCGCGACACGGGTGCGGTCGAGAGCAGACCGTTCGTCAACCGGAAGGCCTGGACCGTATCGGTGTTGGGACCGAAATAGACGAGGTCCTGGAACACCACCGGCGCGGTCCAGTAGCTCTCGGGATAGCCGTTCGGGAAGACGTTGATGAGCGACTGCACGATCTGGCCGTCGTTGCCGGGATTGAAGTGGCCCAGGTTGTCCCGGTCGAGCACGTAGAGCGTGCCGGTCTTTCCGGCGCCGAGCAGCAAGTGCGGGTGGGGTCCCGGCTGGTCGGGCAGGAGCAGGTTCCCGCCGGAGCCCAGCTCCACGTTCCCGAAGGTCGCCTGGTTGAAGGGCGTGAACCAATCGAGCAGCGCACCGGCCGGCGAGAGCTTCAGGAAGCTGTCGCCGAAGTCCACGCCTCCGGCGCTGCCAGTGAAGCTCCCGTTTCCGGCGATGAGGAACACGTTGCCGGAAGCATCGGCGCCCGGGCCCGAGCCAGCCTGCCAGAACCCGCCACCGCCGCCGTTCGGCGTGTCGTTGAATGCGAACACCTGGGCCAGGGTGCTCGCGTCGTGGCCGAGCAGCCAGCCGTGCCACGGCGAGATGTCGCCGTGGGACGCGAAGGCGACGTAGACGATGCCGTTCGTCAGGGCCAGCGCCGGCCGCTGGTTCTCGCGGATCGCGTTCAACGAGATGTGGCCCAGGCCGTCGGTTCCGTCGCCGGTGCCCCTCACCTGCGCCTGGATCACCACCGGGCCGCCGAGCTTTTCCGCTCCCGTGGCGATGTCGAGCGCGTGCAGCCGGTGCACGTAGCTCGTCGTAGTGCCCGACGTCTCCTTGGTCTTTGCCACCACGTAGAGGCTGCTGGTGGCCGGGTCGATCACCGGCGTGCCGGTGATCCCGATCTCGGGAGAGATGTCCTGGCACTCGCCGGTGTCGCAGGCGGGCACCGTGGTGACGCCGGCCGCGGGGTTGATGAACGAAACCTTCCACAGCGGCGTGCTGCTCGCCGTGTCGGCGTCGATCGCGTACACGCTGTCGTGCTCGGTGGCGACGTAGACGACGTTGCGCAACCCGACGCCCGGGATGTTGACGTTGGCGACGTAGAGGGGCGAGGCCTGGGGCACGCCGTCGAGCGCGAAATCGAAGAGCAGGCCGAACTGCGCCTGCACGTTCGCGGGGGTGAGGACGGTCTCGTTCAGGTTCGCTCCCGTTCGCAGGTTGTCGTTGTGGTAGGTGAACGTGCCCGGGTAGCTCGTGACGTAGGCCGTGGCCGAGGCGGTCGCAGCGAGGGAGCCAGTCGAGGTCGCCGTGACGGTGTAGCTCCCCACGTTGGCCGGCGGCGTGTAGAGCCCGCTGGCCGTGATGGTCCCGGCGGCGGCCGATCCGCCCGCGATCCCGTTCACCGACCAGACGGCGGCGGACGTCGCGGTGAACTGCTGGGTGCGCGTCGTGGTGAACGTTGCCACGCGCGGGCTCACGCCGAAAGACAAGCCGGCGCGGAAGGCGGCCATCTGCATCACCCAGAGGCCGGAGGCCTGAGCGGTCCCGCGATAGGTCCCCGCCGTCGTGGCGATCCGGTCCTCGGCGATGTCTGCGTCGGGGCTCGTGACGACCCTGCTGGTGAATCCGGTCCCGGCTCCGCTCGTGGTGCCGGTCGTCATGTTCGCGGCGAAGAGCAGCTCGTTGGGACTGGTGGTGGTGAGCGGGCCGCTGTCGTTCGTGGCGGTGCTTCCCGCCGCCGCCGCGGTCGCGTCGAGCGGCGCAACCGTGTCGAGCCCGGCATATTCGAGGATGCGAAGGTCGACGAACGCAGCGGCTACGTTGAACTTGACCGTCACCGAGTTCGTCCCCGCCGCCGCTGCCGCGATGCTCTTCGCGTAGTACAGCGACTGCGTGAGCGCGCCCGGATACGTCGTCGGGCCGACGGCGCGGACGTAGACGTTTCCTTTCGTGTCGGTCAACGAGGTCACCGCCGCGGTGGTGTCGTTCCACCCGACCGCGATCACGTTCAGGTTGCCCGCCGCCTGCGCCGCTGCGTACGTCACCGTCACCGACGCCGAGTCGGCCTGCGGGGTCGCGTACGCCACCTGCACGAACTTGACGACGCTCGAGGGCGGCGGCGTCAGCGTCGTGTCGCTGGCGGCGTTGGAATATCCGCTCAGGTTGCCGGCGGCGTCCGTCGCCCGAACCCGGTACGTGTAAGTGGTGGCCGCGAGAAGCCCCGTGTCGCTGTAGCTCGCCGCCGTCGGCGCGGCGATCTGCGCGAAGGTCGTGCACCCGGCACCCTGGCAGCGCTCCACCAGGTAGCTGCCGACTCCGGCGCTGCTCGTGGAAGCCGTCCACGTCAGGTTGATCTGGGATGTGCTGGACGCGGTAGCAACCAGGTTGGCGGGCGGGGTGGGAGGCAGCGCGGCCGCCGGCGTCGTGGCGGAGGATGGCGTCGAGTAGCCGCTCAGGTTCCCCGCCGCGTCCCTCGCGCGCACGCGGTAGGTGTAGGACGTGCTCGCGAGAAGGCCCGTGTCGCTGTAACTCGTCCCGGCCGGCGTGGCGATCTGCGCGAAGGTCGCGCATCCGGCGTCCTGGCACCGCTCCAGGAGATAGCCCGTCACGCCGACGGCGTCGGTGGACGCAGTCCAGGAAAGGTTGATCTGGCTGCTGCTCGCGGCAGTGGCCGCGAGGTTCGCGGGGACCGTGGGCGGCGTCGTGTCGGGCTGCACCGGCGCGCTCCGGAACGCCGCCATCTGCATCACCCACTGGCCGGAGGTCGGAGCAGTTCCGCGGTAGGTGCCCGCCGTCGCGACGACCCGGTCCTCGGCGATGTCCGAGTCCGGGCTCGTGATGACCCTCTTCGTGAATCCGGTGCCGGGGCCGCTCGTCAGGCCCGTCGTCAGGTTCGCGGCAAAGAGCAGCTCGTTGGGACCGGTGGTGGTGAGCGGGCCGCTGTCGCTCGTGGCGGTGCTTCCCGACGCCGCCGCAGTCGCGTCGAGCGGCGCAGCGGTGTCGAGCCCGGCGTATTCGAGGATGCGGACGTCGACCCACACCGCGGCCACGCTGAACTTGACGGTGACGGAGTTCGTGCCGGCCGCCGCCGCCGCGATGTTCTTCGCGTAGTACAGCGACTGCGTGAGCGTGCCCGGGTACGTCGTCGGGCCGACGGCGCGGACGTAGATGTTTCCTTTCGTGTCGGCCAACGAGGTCACCGTCGCGGTGGTGTCGTTCCACCCGACGGCGATCACGTTCAGGTTGCCCGCCGCCTGCGCCGACGCGTACTTGACCGTCACCGACGCCGAGTTGGTCTGCGGAGTCGCGTATGCCACTTGCACGAAGCTGACCGCCGTGAGCTCCGGGCTAGAGCCGCCGCTCGAGCCCGCTTTCAGCGCATTCCCCGGATCGCCTCCGCAGGCGATCAACGACCCGATGGCGAAGGCGGCCAGACCGCAGCGTCGATTGCAAACGCTCGTCGAACGGCGCGCAGGCCTCGTGAAGGCATGCATCCTAGTCCTCCCCCAGGAACTAGCACGCACTCTCTGGTAGGTTGCACCCTACTCCCGTCCGTCCTTCGTGAGGAGGGGCCCATGGTCCTGGAGTACGCGTTCGAGCTCGCTGCCTCCAGCATCCGCTTCGGTCCCGGAGTCACCCGCGAGGTCGGCATGGACCTCGCCGAGATGAAGACGCAGCGCGTGATGGTCCTGACGGATCCCAACCTCGCCCGGCTGGCGCCCGTGGCCCGGGTCCTGGAGAGCCTGCGCGACAACGGGATCTCGTTCGCCCTTTTCGACCGCGTCCGGATCGAGCCCACCGACGTCTCGTTTCGCGAGGCGATCGATTTCGCGACGGAGGGACGGTTCGACGCCTTCGTCGCCGTCGGCGGCGGATCGACGATCGACACGGCGAAGGCCGCGAATCTCTACTCCACCTATCCGGCGGACTTTCTCGACTACGTGAACGCGCCCATCGGCAAGGGCCGGCCAGCTCCCGGGCCGCTCAAGCCGCTGATCGCGGTGCCCACCACGGCCGGTACCGGAAGCGAGACAACCGGCGTCGCGATCTTCGACTACACGCCGCTGCACGCGAAAACGGGCATCGCCCATCGGCGCCTGAAGCCGATGCTCGGAATCCTCGATCCCGAGAACACCCGGACCATGCCGCCGCAGGTGGCGGCGGCGAGCGGGTTCGACGTGCTCAGTCACGCCATCGAGTCCTACACCGCCTTGCCGTTCCAGCGCCGTCCCCGTCCGGAGCGTCCCGTCCTGCGGCCGGCGTACCAGGGCTCGAACCCGATCAGCGACGTCTGGTCGCTCGAGGCGCTGCGCTGGGTGTCGAAGTACCTCGTGCGGGCCGTCGAGGATCCGGACGACGACGAAGCTCGCGAGAAGATGCAGCTGGCCGCCTCGTATGCGGGGGTAGGATTCGGTAACGCAGGAGTGCACCTCCCGCACGGGATGTCCTATCCGGTCTCAGGGATGGTGCGGGACTTCCGGCCGGCCGGGTTCCCGGTCGACCATCCCATCGTGCCTCACGGCATGTCGGTCATCCTGAACGCTCCCGCCGTGTTCCGCTTCACGGCGGAGGCCTGTCCGGATCGGCACCTCGTCGCCGCCGGAATCCTCGGAGCCGACGTGTCGCGGGCCAAGCCGGAGGACGCGGGCAAGATCCTCTCGGACCGGCTGGTCGCGATCATGCAGCGGCTGAAGGTCCCCAACGGCCTGCGCTCCATCGGCTACGGCAAGGCCGACATTCCGGCGCTCGTCCGCGGCACGCTGCCTCAGGCGCGGGTGACCAAGCTGTCCCCCCGGCCGGCGGACGAGGCGGACCTCGCCCACCTGTTCGAGGAAGCCATCGCAGGCTGGTAGCCGGCGGCGCCGCGGTCTAGGTGGACTTCTCGCGCCGGCCGAACAGCGACAAGAACCAGCCGCCGTGCTTTTCGCCGTCGTGCTCCTCGATCGCCTTGTCCACCACCTGCTCGAGCTCGCCGTTGTCGAAGAAGATACCGTGGCAGCCGTCGCAGCGGTCGGCGCGGACGACCTGGTGCTGGTACTCGGTCATCGCGCCCGAGCAACGCGGGCAGCGCAGCTTCTTGACGCTATCGACGAGGGTTGCCACGGCGCTCCCGCTTCCAGCCGCCGGCTTCGACCGTTCCTGGGCGGTGATCCGCGCCTCGAGCGTTCGGGCCTGCTCGCGCGCGGCCCGCACGGCGGCCTCGGCGCCTTCGAGCAGGCGGGCCTTGTCGGCGAGCTGATCGCTTCGCGCCTTGAGCGCGCCCTGTGCGGCCTGCAGCTCGCGCTCCAGCTGCTGCGCGCGCCCTTGCACCTGGCGTGCATCCCGTTCGAGCTGCTGGGCGCGGGCCTCCCCTTCCCGCGCCTTCTGCTCGAGCTGCTGGACGCGCGCCTCCCCTTCTTGCACCTTCTGCTCGAGCTGCTGGACTGCCGGCTGCGCGTCAGCCCGCTTCAGCTCAGGTTTCTTCGTGCCGCCCTTCTTCGCCTGCCTGGCGGGCTTCCTTGCGGCGGTCTTTCCGCTCGTCTTGGCTGCCATGTCCCCTCCCTTGTAGGGAACTGTGCCGGAATGGCGCTCTGGTGGAAAGTGCCCGGGCCGCTTGGCGGCGGTCGAAGCAGCGTCACCGGCCTTGCTCGACTGACGACGATTTCTTTCCTGCGTGGCCGCCACGCATAAACTAGTCGGCGCGGCGATCGAGGGAGTGTCAGCGGTCGCATGGGGGAAAACGGATGAGGAGAGTGCTTGTGAGTGCCGTCGTGGCCGCTTCTGCTGCTGCGTGCGGGTCGAGCGTGGATCTGTCCCAGAGCTGCAGCATGAACGTCTCCGTGAATGGAGGAGCGCAGCAGACGGTGTCCTGCTTTGCCGCGGGAGCGTTTGCGCCGGGGACCGGGAACGCGGTGAGCATCGCGATGACGGGTGCCCTGGCGAACGTGCAGGCCGCGCAGTTCGGGATGACCCTGCCGTCGGCGCCGAGCGCGCGGACGTACGCTGCCGCCGACGTCACCACCTCGGTCGGCCAGGTGCAAACCACGGCCGGCGCCCTCTACACGCAGAGCAAGGCCGGAACCATCGGGACGTTCTCTGTCGTGTTGACGAGCGTCAACGGCGTGTCGGCCAATGGGCAGACCGCCTATTTCCTCCACGGAACTGCGACGGTCACGCTCGCGGGACAGTCCGGCGCGCCGGGGACGGCGACGATCACGGCCACGTTCTGACGATCTAAGGGACCGCCGCCGACGTGGTGGCCGCGGGTGCGGGCTTCACCGGGACCATCCAGGCGCGGAGGATGGCGTTCCAGTGCGCGTCGCTCAGCTGGTCGTTGGGCGTGATCCAGATGTGCCGCGCCCCACCGTCGATCGAGGCGGCCAGGGCGGCCGTCAGATCGTCCGGCGGGACGGGCTTGCCGTCGCGCCCCCACAGGCCGAGCGACAGGATCCATCGGCCCGGCTCCAGCGTGGCCGAAAGGCGCGCCGCCAGATCGCGAGAAGCAGTGGGCGGCAGTCCCTCCAGCGCGTAGTAGTTCCAGACCACCAGCCGGTCCGCGAGGCGCTGGAGCCGGGCGTAGTCCTGCCCGTGGTCCTTGCCGTCGCGGCGCAGGTCCTTCCAACTCGCCGCCACGTCCAGGTACAGCGGCTTGCCGTGCCGGTGCGCCGCCGCGGCGGCGCGCTGGACGAACTTCTCCATCAACGAGCTCTTCCACTCCCAGATGCTCGGGTCGTCCACGTCCACGCGCCCGCGCCAGTCTCGCGGCCAGGCGGCGCGGCCGGTCGCCTTCCGGTAGGAGGCGAGATCCGCGGCCGCGAAGGAGGTCTGGCGGTACGCCGCCTCGGTGACGTCGACCGCGTCGACCGGGTAGCTCGCCGCGATGTACTCGATCATCTCGAGCACCAGCTCGCCGAACTTCCCTTCGGCCAGCTCGGTGAGGCTGACCTGCTCCGGGTGGGCGGCGCCGTCGGCCAGGACGGCGCCGGTGCCCGCGTGCGTCTGGATCCATTTCGGCGCGTAGAGGTCGATGAAGGCTGCGACCTTGAAGCCCTTCTCGTGCAGCTCCCGGGCAGCGGCGAGCAGGAGGTCCTTCGGCTCGCCCTTCTGGTGGTTCGACCAGCGGTCCTCGTGCCCCGCCCAGCGGAAGTAGGTCCACTCCGTGCGGCCGGCGCCGATGCCGATCG
>Ga0099794_10000733_pt1 | contig 11023 bp, 12 predicted proteins | sample Rivendell_Oct201_10_FD_77320 | JGI IMG/M metagenome (GOLD analysis project Ga0099794, IMG submission 77320) | Vadose zone soil microbial communities from the Eel River Critical Zone Observatory, Northern California, USA -... | ecosystem: Host-associated > Plants > Roots > Rhizosphere > Soil ... | reverse complement strand
TGCCCGTTTTGCTTTTCACCCTCGCGGTCGCTGCGCTTACCGCCATCGTATTCGGCCTCGCACCCGCTCTCCAGGTGGTCCGCCGCGACCTCAACGATCCGCTGCGCGACAGCGGCAAAGGCACCAGTGGGGGCTCCGCCCATAGCCACTTGCGCAATGCCGTCGTCGTTCTGGAAGTCGCCGTTTCCCTGACCCTCCTCGTCGGCGCAGGTCTGCTCATGCGCAGCTTCGTTGCCCTTCGCGAAGTTCACCTGGGATTAAAGCCCGACCATATTTTCCACGCTCGTCTTCCCTTGCCGGAAGACCGCTACAAAACTTCCGATCAGCTTTCCGGCTTCTTTCGTCCGCTGCTGAATCGCGTCAAGGCGCTCCCGGGAGTCCTCGCCGCCACCGAGACCAGCACCCTTCCGCCCTACGGCGGCATTCCCACCGACATCGAAATCCCCGGCAAGGTCCACTCCGAGAAATGGAAAGCCCTCTTCCAGCTTTGCAGCGAAGGCTATTTCCCGGTTCTCAAAATAGAGTTCATTGATGGCCGTCCCTTTACCGAAGCCGAAGTGGAAGGTAAGCGCAAACTTGCAGTCGTGAATCAGACCTTCGTTCACAAATATTTCGCCAAGGAAAACCCGCTCGGCCAGCGCGTTCACATCGCGACGCTTGCCGACACCTTCGCCGATAAGGTTCCGGATCCGTGGTTCGAGATTATAGGTGTCGTCGCCGACGTTAAGAACCGTGGCTTGCAGGATCCGATAGAGCCCGAAATGTGGATCCCGTACACCATAACTGGCTCCTCTGCCCGCGGTCTCCTCGTGCGCACCAGCGCCGATCCCGCGACCATGATGAACGCCATTCGCCACGAAATTTGGTCGACCGATAGCAACGTCGCGCTCACCATGACCGGCACGCTCGAAGAGTTCATCGCCTCCTTCTCTTACGCCGGCCCACGTTTCGGCTTCTTGCTGATGACTGTGTTCGGCTCCATCGGCCTCGTGCTGGTTACCATCGGCGTTTACAGCGTCCTCGCCTACACAACTGCTCGCCGCACACACGAAATTGGAATTCGCATGGCCCTCGGAGCAGAGAAGCGCGATGTCCTTAGCTTGGTAATCCGTATGGGCGCAACCTTGGTCGGAGCGGGCATCGTCCTAGGAATCATCGCCAGCCTTGCGGTAGCCCGCATAATCGCCACGCAACTATGGGGCATCTCCGCATACGACCCCATAACGCTAGCCTCGGTGGCAGCCCTTCTCCTCGTCACTGGAGTCGTAGCCTGCTGGATCCCCGCCCGTCGCGCTTCCCACGTCGACCCTCTGGTTGCGCTACGTTATGAGTGAAAACATGGCCCTTTCTGTGAAACTTCACTCTCTGAAGGCACTCGCGATACTAGTGGTCGTTAATGCTCCCCTTCACGCGCAATCCAGTTTTCCCGATCATTGTCCTAATGGCTCGCCCCTTCCGTTTGCGGCCATCGAGCTGAAGCATCCCATCGACTCGACGTGCGGCCTTGACGGCCTTCCCACCGCCTCCGCCAACAGCCACCTTCAGAACGCCGTGAAAAATAATTTTTGCGCAGCATCTGCCACCGGGCAGCCGGAAACTTTCACGCCGCAGATGTTGATCGACTTGCAAGCCAATACTCACGTGTCGTCAGGATTCGGCCACGAACCCAGCGACCGCAAGCCTCTGCAAGACCTGGGCGAGGGAAAACTGATCCGCATGAAAGCATTTTTGGTCGAAGCTCATCACGCTGATTTGGGAAGTGGAGAAAGTGTGAACTGCAAGGGTAAAACGGAAGTATCGAACGACGTCCACATTGCCTTTGGCGCGAAAGCCAACACTCAGGAGTGCAGTAGCGTCACCGCGGAAATCACTCCGCACTATCGCCCGGCATCCTGGAACGAGATCGGGCACTACGAGAAATGGAGCAGCAGCCTCAAAAAATATGTTCCCGACCCCACCCTAGCCGCGCGGCTTACCGCCCATCCGTACCGCGTCACTGGACAGCTCTTTTTCGATGCTTCGCACCATGTCTGTCCCTGCGGAACCGTCCACTGCAGCCCGGTACGCGCCTCGCTGTGGGAGTTACACCCGGTCTACGACATTGAGGTGTGCAAGGCCGGATCGCCCTGCGACGAAAATAACGACGCGGATTGGCTAGCATTTGATGTCTGGTGGAAGAGTCTAACGCCACTGGCCAAGCCAAAGGGACCGCACACCCACACACCTCGCGAACCCGTCACCACCGTTCACGGGCACCACCCCACACCGCCATGACCCTAGCCCGCGCGAAACAAGGATCACGTATCTTCCTTACGGGCGACCAAGATGTCTTTGGCAACAGAAGATAGTTTCGGAACCAACCAACGAAAGAGAAGGGTTGCGGCAATGCCTCCAGCGAATTGCGCGGCAATGAACAGAGGCACGTCCGCCGGTCGTATGCCGGCAAATGTGTCACTGAGCGCTCTCGCGATAGTGACCGCGGGATTTGCAAACGACGTAGATGCGGTAAACCAATATGCTGCTGTGATGTAGCAAGCAACTGCAAACGGAACGATTCGGGGCCAGGACCGGGAACAGCCCCAGATCACACATAGAAGACCAAACGCTGCCGTGAATTCGCTAACGAACTGAGCCCGGCCGCTCCGAATATGGTGAGATAACGACATCAAGGGAAGAGAAAACATGACATGCGCCAGCATCGTCCCCGCAATTCCTCCCAGGATTTGCGCAAGCACATAGGTAAAGGTATCACTCCAGGACAAACCACCTTCCAAAGCATCGGCTACCGACACCACAGGATTGAAGTGGGCGCCTGAAATGGATCCAAAAGTGAGGATCAGAGCAACCAGTGCGGCTCCGGTGGCGATCGTATTCGCAAGCAATGCCAAAGCAACGTTTCCGCCGGCAAGCCGCTCGGCCATAATTCCCGACCCGACTACCGCTGCCACCAGAAGTAGGGTCCCAAGGAATTCCGCGGTCAGGCGCCTAGGCAGATTGGGCTTCACTGGTTTTACCGATGCGGTCGATTTCTTTTTGGATGGCGAATTTGTCGAGACTAACCAGCGGTAGGCATAGCAGCAAGCTGATTCGGCGCTCGAGAATCATGAATGCATCGCGGAATGCGCGTTCCACTTGTTCCAGCGTACCAGTCACCGCGGCAGGATCGGGAATGCCCCAATGTGCGGTCATCGGTTGGCCCGGCCAAATAGGGCAGACCTCTTTCGCTGCGCTATCACAGACGGTGAATACAAAATTCATGTGCGGCGCACCGGGCTTTGCGAATTCATCCCAGTTCTTACTTCGTAGATTTTCGGTCGGTAATTTCGCCGCTTGTAGCTGTTTGATTGCCTCCGGACGAATTTTCCCGGTTGCATGGCTCCCCGCGCTATATGCGGTGAAATTGGGCCTACCCTTCTGATTCATGATGGCCTCAGCCATGATGGATCGAGCCGAATTGCCTGTGCATAAAAACAGCACGTTATAGCGTCCCTGCATTGGATCACCCTCACTAGTCCTACCTACGTTTAACGGAAGCCTCAGACCTTTCCGTAAAGGGCGTACACCCGCCGCGCCCGCCGCAGCAGTTTTCCATCAGGAAAGCAGTTAGTCGGTTCACGCTGTCCAGCCTCGCCGAGTACGAGATGGAGCGCCCATTCCTATTCGGCTCGATTAGCTCAGCCGCCGCCAATACATTCAGATGAAATGAGAGCGTGGGCCCTGGCAGCCGAAGCCGCCGAGCGATCGTCCCGGCGGGAAGTCCCTTTGGCGCGTGCCTGACAAGCAAGCGAAAAATGTCGAGTCGCGTCTCTTGTGCCAGTGCCGCCAGTGAATCCACTGCATCAGATATCTTCATATTTCCAAAACAGTGGAAATATATCCGAGTCAAAACAAGGAGTCAACGTATACGACACAGGGCCATAGCCAACCGAACGTCATCCTCTGGTCGGGCAATAAGCGCGTTGAATTCCGGATTAGGCTGCCGCCCTTCTACTCCCCTCAGGAGTCTAATCTTCGCCGCTCCAATGAGCGGGTTCCGCCAGTGCTCTCCCAGCGAGGGCTCAATTCATTGTGACCAATTTTGCCTCCAAATCATGGGACATACTGCGGCTAACTACCCGCGGCGGACCGGCGCTCTGCAATGTCGCCGTCACCAACGCCTGCAACGCTGCTTGCGATTTCTGCAACTTCGCCCGCGGCAAAGTTGGCGCTAGCAATCTCCGCTGGATCGATGCCGATCAGTTCGGCCGTAGCCTCGACATTCTTCGCAAGCGCGACATCCGCTACATTAGTTTCTTCGGCGGCGAGCCTTTGCTTCACTCCCGCCTCGCGGACATGATCGCGATGATCGTCGAACGCGATATGGGCCCGGCGCTGATTACCAACGGCTGGCTGCTCGCCTCCCAAGTGGAAAAGCTCGCCGCTGCCGGACTCAAAACCATTTACATCTCCATCGACGCTGCCACCATTGCCCAGCACGAGAGCAATCGCGGGCTTGCCGGATTGGGCGAACGCATTCGCACCGCCACATCCCGCATCCGCGCACTTGGCATGACTCCGCTTGCCCAAGTCACCATGAGCAAATTGCTCACCGACTACCGCCAACTCATTCCGCTGCTTCGCGAACTCGATTTCGATGCCGTGGCCTTCTCCTATCCGCAAACGGCGCGTCTCGGCTCCTCATCCCTTGCGTGGTCCAGCGATTCGCAGCTGATGAGCTTCACAAATCCGGAGATGGTCGCAGCCTTCGATTCCGTCGACTCCCTTCGCTCCGAATTTCCCGTCAACAATCCAAGCGCCTCCATCGCCGACATGAAGCGCCACCTGCGCGGCGAGCAGGAAACCTTTCCGTGTTATGGCGGCTTCAAAAGCTTTTATATGGACTGGAACTACGACATGTGGCGCTGCGATTCCTGGAGCAAGAAGATTTCCTCGGTTTGGGATTTTGCGGATGCTCCGCCAGTGCGCGACGGCTGCACCGCCTGTGTCGCCGACTGCTATCGCGATTCCAGCGTGATGCTGCATTTCGCTGTTTCGCTGGGCGACACACTCGATCATCTGCGCAACGGCCGTCTGCGCCATGCCACCAAAACTCTGATGGATCGCCGCAACTTCGTCTCCCTGGGCGCGGTGCTGGAAAATGCCCACGTATTAACGCGCCTCGCGCGCTTGGGATGACGCGGCGAACACTTGATGCGACATCTTCCCTGGTTCCTCTTAGCTCTAGTCGCAGTGGGGTGCCGATCCGCCGCGCAATCGCCCGTCCGCAACAATGCGCCGGATATCCGTCAAATTCATCCTGCGCCCGGCACGCACTTGGTCCGCTTCCAGGAATTGGACGAAGGCGTTTACAAAGGATCGAAACCAAAAACCGATGCCGACTACGAATTTCTCCAGTCCAAGGGCGTCAAATACATCCTGGAGTTGCGATTTTTTCCTTGGCTGAACGCGGTCGAGAAACACAAAGCTAAGAAGCACGGCATGACCCTGTTGACGCGCACCATTAGCGCTTCGACCAACGAGCCGTCCAAAAAACACATCGATGCCATTCTCTGTCTCCTGCGCGACAAGCGTTATCATCCCATCTACTTTCACTGCGACCTGGGCCGCGATCGCGCCATGCTCATCGTCGGACTATACGAAATGTACTATCAAGGAAAATCCAAAGAGGAAGCCTACAAAGAGATGAAGTATTACGGCTTCAAAGACAGTTGGACGCTGGCCGGCCTAAAGAATTATTTTGAGAAGCATTCGCAGCAACCGGCAAGTCAGTACGTTCCGCACTGTACCGAATCGCAGTCGCAACCTCCATCAACACGCAGAGAAGCCGATTCGAGAGAAGCCCGTTTTGACGCTCTCGTCAATACTTCAGAATTGTGCCACTAAGGAAAGCGGGACTATTTCGTGCTAACTAGTACTAAGACCATGCGAATCGGAATTTCGGCGCTCCTGCTCTGCGCCGCGGTTTCCACTGCGCAAGTACCACGCGTCGATCACGTATTTATCGTGGTCGAAGAAAATCAGGACTTCAGTTGCGTCATCGGCAATTCCACAATGCCTTTTCTCAACGGCCTAGCCGCCAAATATGCCGTAGCCGCTTCGTACTACGCCAATTCCCATCCTTCCATCAGCAACTATTTCGTGCTGACCACCGGCCAAGCCATCTACAAAGGACGCTTCGGCGATGTCCGCACCGAGCACGTTGACGTCGACAATGTCATTCGCCAGCTAAAACAAAACGGCAAAACCTGGCGATCCTACGCCGAAGGCGTGCCCGGCCCCGGATATATGGGTGGAAATATCGATAGCACCGGCTACGTCAAGCGCCACAATCCGCTCGCGTATTTTGCTAAGGACATTGCGGACAATGAGCGCGCCAATCTTGCCCCGTTTTCCCAATTTTCCGACGACCTCGCGCAAAATCGCCTCGCCAATTATTCCTTCATCGTCCCCAATCTTTTCGACGACGGTCACAGCGTAAAAGGCACCAATGGCCGCAACCAGGGAAGCGCCCGTTGCGCAGACGCCACCGCTCTAAAACAGGCCGACGATTGGCTAAAAAATATCTTCAGTCCGCTACTCGCTAGCAAACTCTTTCAAGACACCGGACTCCTCATCATCACTTATGACGAAGCTTCCGGCGACGATGAAAGCGACGGAGCAGGGCACTGGGGCGGCGGCCGCGTCGCAACTGTTATAGTGAGTTCCAAGGTCAAGCCGGCCTACCGCTCGATAACTCACTATCACCACGAGAGCACGCTGCGCCTCAGCCTCGAAGCACTCGGCCTCGACGAAAACCACTGGCCCGGCGGCGCAAAAAACGCCCCCAGCATGTCCGATTTTTTCCTGGAGTCGAGAGTGTTCCCGGGACCGAAGTAGCAATCTGATTTAGTCGAACAGGTCGGGCTGTTCGCGACTAATCCGCTGCCACAACGGCTGAAACTGGAACCAGCCCGCGCCATGCGTGCCCACTTGCCCGCGCGTGACCAGTGCATTTTCGCGGTCGATCGCAATAGGTTTGCCTGCAGCCTCGGCAAGAAGTTGTGCCTGGCAACTTCGGTCCATAGTGATGAACCACCAAACCGCTTCGTCAACGCTTTCGCCCACGGTAAGCAATCCATGGTTTCGCAAAATCGCTGCTTTGCGCGGTCCCAGTGTGCGTGCGATCCGTTCCCCTTCGCTCGTGTCGTAAACCACACCGGTGAAATCATCAAAGATCGTGTGGTCTTCGAAAAATGCGCAAGCGTCCTGCGTGATGGGATCAAGCAATCGCCCCAGCGAAGACCAAGCCTTGCCGTGCAGCGAATGCGAGTGCGCCGCTGCAATCACATCTGGCCGCGCATGATGCACGCTCGAATGGATCGCAAACGCCGCGCCGTTCAGCGGATGCTTGCCTTCCACCACTTCGCCTTTAGCGTTTACCAGCATCAAGTCCGAAACGCGGATCTGGCTGAAGTGCACGCCAAACGGATTCACCCAGAAATGATCCGGCCGTTCCGGATCGCGCGCCGTGATGTGCCCGGTAACGCCTTCGTCGAAGCCAAATTTCGAAAACAAGCGAAACGAAGCGGCCAGCCGCTCTTTTCGGTGCCGCCGCTCTTCTTCAACCGTCACGAATTTCGGAGGGCCCGGGCGCTCAACATTCTTTACCGGCGCAGTAGCCATGTATACCTCCAGGAAACCGAAGCTCTCTTCGCGTGAAGTATAGCACCGCGCCGAACCCGGAAAAATGGAACCGCAGCAGAGCATAGGCGCGCCGCGGAGACGTCCATTGCTGGAATGAGGACGACGAGAGGTTTAATCGCTCGTGTTTTCTATCCCAATTTATACTGGTGCAGCCTGGAATTCCCCCTTCCTTAGCGTCGCTGCGCATTGCTACGACGCGTTCCGTGCTCGAAGGGGAACATGAATCGCTTTCTCGCCCGCCAACCCATGCTCACCGCCAAGACGCCCATTTTCGCCCACGAAATTCTGAGTCGCTACGGTCCGGAAAACTATTTTCGTCCGGTACCCGGCGGCGCTCCGGACATAAAAGCCATGGACGAGCTGTTTCTCATGGGCCTCAAGCAAATGACCAATGGCTTGCCCGCCTTCCTAAATTGCACCCGCGATTTCCTGCTGAACGATTATTTGGAACTGCTGCCCCGCGAAATGATCGTTGGCGAAATCCTGGAAGATGTGAAACCAGACGCCGATCTGCTTGCCGCCTGCCAGCGCATAAAGAAGCAGGGCTATCGTCTCGCGCTCGACGATTATGAAGACCGTCCCGAGCTAGCCCCGCTGATCGAAATTGCGGATTTCGTGAAAATTGATTTTCTGAACACCAATCTGCCAGAACAGAAGCGCCTGGGTGAAAAATTCGCAAAATTGAGAATCCCGCTAATCGCCGAAAAAGTAGAAACGCACGAACAGTTTCAGCGCGGCAAAGACATGGGCTACGAATTCTTCCAGGGCTATTTTTTTTGCCGCCCAGAGATGGTCTCCCGCCGCAGCGTTCCCGAAAATAAACTGATCTACATTCAACTACTGCGCGCGGCAACTGCGCCGCAAATCGACTTAATCGAGATAGGGCGGCTGATCAAGCAGGAAGTCTCGCTCAGTTACCGCTTGCTCCGCTATTTGAATTCTCCGCTCTTCGGCCTCTCCGGGGAAATCCACTCCATCGGGCACGCGCTGCGCATGCTAGGCGAGCGCGCCATCCAAAAATGGGTTTCGCTCGTGAGCGTCGCAGCCATTGGCGAAGACAAGCCCGGCGAATTGGTGCGCATGCCCCTGGTGCGCGCACGATTCTGCGAACTGTTGGCGGAAGCCACCGACCTGGAACCAGTCTCCGGCGATATGTTTCTACTCGGCCTGCTGTCTTTGCTCGACGCCATGCTGAATATGCCGCTGCAGGAAATCCTCGCAGGCCTCCCCGTCGACGAAGAAATAAGGAATGCGCTCAACGGCCGCCCCAGCCGCTATCGCTCGCTCTTCGAAGTTGTGCTGGATTATGAGACCGGCACCTGGGAGCAGTTGGAGGAATCCTGCCGCACCGCTGGATTAGACGAAGACATCGTTCCCCAGATTTATTCCAGCGCACTAGCGTGGGCTGACGGCATTCTCTCCGAATCTCTGCAGTCCGTCGCGCGATAAGGGCGCCGTGTCTCTGTTGAGTATTTCGTTCACGCGCTTAATCAAGGCTTGCGCATCAAACGGCGCGCGTACCTTCGCGTCATTGTCGAAATAGACGTAGACGTCGCGGGCCTTTCGTTTCGCAGCCGGATTAGAAATGACGCACTCCGCATCGCTCGGCTTGTTTCCAGCCGCCCATGCGGCAACGCGGCAGGCCCACGCATCGATGTCCACGTCTTCGTAGCCGCTGACGTACATGCAGCCGCACATACGCGAAGTCCGAAGTAAGATCCATCAAACGCGGCCAATCAACCGTGTCCGCGCAAACCAGCGCAATATCATGCTCCCGCAACAAGTGAATGAATTCGGGCACGCGAAAACTCTCATGGCGAATTTCCAATGCGTGCCGCAGTGGCATTTTTACGTGCGGGCGCAGGTCGGCGCGATTATCCAGCCGATGATCATGGCGGCATGCCAGCCGCGCGGCCGCTTTTGTGTCGCGAGGCAACAGTTTAAAAAAAGTCTCCAGGCGCTTGTAGCGCCACCCGGAAATCCCGACTGGAATGTCTCCCGTTGCTTTCACGATATTTTCGCGGCGATGCTCACGCAAATTTGGCGAGCTGCTTCAAATCTTCAATAAACCGCTGCATTTCGGCATGCCGCGTTTCTTCCTCAGGCGCCCGCAGAATCGAAGAGGGATGCACCGTAGCCATGATGAAAGGAGCCAGCGACGATTTCATAAGCTCGCCGCGATGCTGCGTCACCCGAAAATCACGGCCAAGCAAAGCCTGCGCAGCAGTAGCTCCCAGGCAGACAATTACTTGCGGCTTCAGCACGGATATCTCGGCATCCAGCCAAGGCCGGCAAGCATTGATTTCCGCTGCATTAGGCTTCTTGTGGATGCGCCGCTTGCCGCGCGGCTCCCACTTGAAATGTTTCACTGCGTTGGTGACATAAGTCTTGCTGCGATCGATGCCGGCTTCTTCCAGAGCCGAGTCCAGCAATTTCCCAGCTGGCCCAACGAAAGGTTTGCCCTCCAGATCTTCCTGATTCCCAGGCTGCTCGCCCACAAACATGATCTTGGGATGCGCCGCCCCGCCACCAAACACAGTCTGCGTCCCAGTGCGCCAAAGGTCGCAAGCCTTGCAATTCTTAGCCGCCAGCCGCAACGACTCCAGCGTCGGATTCGTCGGAATCAACGGACGTGGTTTGTCAACGCGCTTGGCCACGGCGTTTAGATGCTTGCAAGTTCTATGAGGACCGACGCGGAGGTTCAGCTAGATGTTGCATGCCAATCGTTGCCGCAGGAACGGCATTGTTTTGCTCGAGGAGTTCGTGCCAGCACGCCACATCGGCAACAATAGTTCAAAGATATCGCATCACGATGCTCCTTAAATATTCGTTCAGCCGTGCGCGTCATAAATGCATCAAAGCCGCAACTCGCCAAACTCAATACCTCGGGATCATCCGAAAACAACTCGCGTGTGTGCTGGGCGCGACTTCTGGCTTCCGACTGAGCTTTGGCGTCGCTGCTTCCTTTGGCCGCTTTCATCGTTCCGAAGAGATGCCTATGCGCCAAATGCTCCTGTTTTGGTCATGAAACGACCATAGTAGCGAAAAATGTAGGCTGCTTGATTGTGGTCCACGTTAAGGCGCTTAAAAGCGGTTAAAGCTTAAGAGAAAGAGGAACGCTTGACAAACGAGATTTGGCTGCGCAGAATGACGTAGGCGAACAAAAAGCGAAGTATCCCCGTCCCTCGCTCCTCGCTCTGACTACTCATGGCTGCCACTTTTCTCGCTACCCTGCGCTCTAAAATTGAAGCCGATTTGCGCGGTCGCGTTGCCTCCCCTTTTTCCTATCGCGATTGCAATACATTTGAATTGGTGTCCACCGGCATTCCGGAAATGGATG
>Ga0099794_10000730_pt1 | contig 11040 bp, 11 predicted proteins | sample Rivendell_Oct201_10_FD_77320 | JGI IMG/M metagenome (GOLD analysis project Ga0099794, IMG submission 77320) | Vadose zone soil microbial communities from the Eel River Critical Zone Observatory, Northern California, USA -... | ecosystem: Host-associated > Plants > Roots > Rhizosphere > Soil ... | reverse complement strand
CCCAGCATGGGTTCGCCGATATCCAGGTGCGCGTGCTAGGCATGGAACATCCGGCCCGCACGCCGGTGGACTCGCCCGTGGCGAAAGCCGTCGTGCAGACCGCCAAGGAGATCTATGGCCGCGATCCACTGGTGTTTCCGCTCATGGCAGGGACCGGGCCGATGCACGAGCTCACCGCGCAATTCGGGATCCCCACCGTGGGGACCGGTTGTGGTTATGCGCACAGCAACGTCCATGCGCCAGACGAGCACATTCGGGTGGAGGACTTCTTTCAGCACATGAAGCACGTCGCGCTCCTGTTGGAGCGGTTTGCCTCAGCCGAGGTGCCACGCGCGCCCGCATAAAGACACCCGCCGGGCCATGGCGCCGGTCCTTCCGAGACTGGGAGCAGGCTCTTTTGTGCAGACGGTTGAGCTGCGGATGTGATCCGGCGCCGAAAAGTCTGCGACCCACAAGGTATTGACGCAACCTGAGCGTCAGCTGGCTGTTTGCGTATTACAAACTGAACTCTCTGACCACGGCAGGTGGAAATTCCCCTCGTTCGGTCGCCATGACAAGCTCCTGAAGGACGCTCCGCGCATGGTCGACCTGCCTGCTCGTGAGGTACCCGAGGTTGGTCGCCTCTTCGAATTCATCCTCATCGAGGACCATGTATTTTCCGTCGGGCGCGATCCAGAGATCAAGGAAGAGGTCTGTGATGGGTTTGAGCGTGCTCGGGTCAGACGCTTTCCACTGCACCGGCTCGAGGACGTCGACGTAGTATCCCATCCAAGTTCTGTCCGGACGGTAGACTCGGCCGACATCGAAAGATCGATTCTTAAAGAGGAACCAGATCCCCCAGTAGCCGACGTCCAGAACTATTTCTCCGGAGTAAGTCACGGGTTTTGAGGGTGAGTATGCGTGTGCCACCATGATAGTGTCGCTATTTGCCTCGAGGAGCTGTGACTTGACGGAAACGCGGCGATTAGGCGGGCGTACATAGTCGAAGGTCAAGTTTCCTTTGACGCGGTCCGCTCGGATCATGTCTCGGGTTAGCGAGCCTGTAGCCTAGCGTATCAGTCGCCGCAGAATCTTTCCCGCTGGTGTTCGCGGAATCGTCGCACGGAACTCCACGACCTCTGGCATATGAGTGTCGGGCATATGCTGTCGGCAGTGGTGGAGGATGTCTTCCGTCGCAATGCCGTCTGCCACCACGACCGCTTTCACCCGCTCTCCGCCCGCAGGATTCGGTGTGCCGACAACGGCGACGTCTAAGATCCCCGGAATCCGGGCGATCACGGCTTCCACCGTGCTGGGGTCGACGGTGACGCCCGCCGCATGGATGAGGCTGCTCTTCCGCCCGACAAGGAACAGATCCCCATCCTCGTCAACCCAACCCAGGTCGCCGGTGTGGAGACGATCCTCATGAATCGTTGTCCCGGGTGGCACATCGCCCAGATATCCGCGTGCCAGCGACGAGGACTCGACGATGACTTCCCCAATCTGCCCGCGCGGTAGGGGACGTCCGTGAGTATCCGCGATGACGATGGTCCGGCCGCGGACTGGCCGGCCGACTGACTGTTGCAGTCCCGGTGCCCATCTTAACCGGAGCGCGATCACGCCAGCTTCAGTCGAGCCATAGTCCTGACAGATCCTGTGCCCAAAGCGGCGGGCAAATTCATCGTCCACATCCTGAGGCAGCGGTGCGCCCGCACTGAAACACAACCGCAACGACGAGAGGTCGTCTCCTTCTCTGGGCGGGGTCTCGATAATCCGCCGGTACATCACCGGGACCCCGAACAGGATCGTGGGGCGTTCTTGCCGGATACGCTGGAGCACGATCTGCGGGTCGAACCCATCGTGGAGGATGACACGGCCGCCTCGGCACAGCGGGGCGAGGGTGCCGCCGATCAGGCCGTAGGAGTGGAAGATTGATGACAGCACCAAGGTGGTGTCGCGCTGCGTGAGGTTGATCTCCTCAGCAAAATCCCGAATTTCACTTCCCACAGCCGTATGGGTTCGGACGGCTAACTTAGAGGGCTGATCGACTCCGGACGTCAGCTGGACGATGAAATCATCCCGCGTGAGTGTCCCAGTCGGGACAACATCCAACGCGAATACTCCGAGATCCTCGTGGCTTCCTGAGGCGGGTCGGGCACCGGCGTCCAAAATGAGGTCTCGGTGCGCCGACCCAGCAAGGACCCACCGCGTTCCCGCCATCTGGACGTACCGCCGCAGTTCGGTCGCAGAAAGCGACGTGGGAAAGAGGACAGCGACGGCGCCTATTCGTGTGATGCTGAGGAGGGCGGTCACAAAGAGCCCGCGGTTCGGCAGGAGGAGACCCACCGCCGCGCCCTCTGCGGCGCCATGCCGAGTGAGGAAATCGGCACAAGAGTTAACGCCTTCCCAGAGCCGTCCAAACGTGACCGCTTTCATGCGATCCGTGATGGCTGGACGGCCGGGGGTCTTCGCCGCCCATCCGGCAATTTGCTCGATGATCTGATGCGGGGTCTTCATTTGTTGGACCGGGCCTCTTGAATCCCTCCGAAGGGAAAGAGTGGTGCTAGGCAACGGCTAAGCCTTTGCGCCTGGAGGCACTCAGGGCGCGGCAGGGTCGACAATCGTGATCTCGCCCTCCACCATCTGGCCGGTGAAGGTGGACTTCGGTCCGAATAGGCTGTAGTTGATCGGGGCCTCCCTGGGATCAAAGAGAGCAGTAAAGGCGAATGAATCTCCAGCCCGACCACCTCCGATGCCACCATCTGTGGCCTCGATGAGATAGGTGGCGTGTTCGGACGCGTTGCGTGATCCGATCGTCACGCGGACCTGCCCGACCTCCGTGGCGCAACTCAATCCGCCGCGCATCCGCACTGTCCGCCGGCCGTCGGGCAGGGTCGTCACCGCGTATTGCTCGACGGACGTGGCCACCATGGACATGAAGAAGCGGCCCGCCGGTACGATGACCTCGCCCCGCTGAAACGTTGCCATCTTAAAAGCACGCGGGTTGGTATCAACCCGGCATATGGCGTGGTTCCGGTCGAAGCTAAATACTTCCGCAAGCGGGACCGTTGGCCGTCCTGTCACGGGGTCGGGCATCATCTTGACATTCACCCCGCCGCCCGACGCCGTATTGTATGATAACCGGCGCACCCGGGCCTCGAGCAGCGCGATCTTCTGCTCCAGCGCCGCCACGGAGGACCGCCAGACGGTCCACGGATAGCTGAGGCCGGCGGCTAGCGCCAGGAACACCAGGACCACCCACCCTACTCGCCGCATGTTAGGGGAGCCGGCGGACGAAAAGGCCGGTTGGGTTCGTGCCGAGCGGGACCCGCGCCACCACCTTGCCTGTGCGCGCCTCGATTACGGCCAGCTGGCCTTCCCGGGACACGGTTGCGTATACAAAGGCGCCGCTGGGATGGACGCCGACCTTATCCGGGTTGCTGCCGACGTGCGCTCGCCAGAGTTCTCTGAATGTGACCGTGTCGTGCGCCATGACGGTTACATCTCCGGCGTGACCAGTGTAGTGCACCCGACCGTCGGGGCTGAAGGTGCCGATGATCGGCGTCTGCGCCGTGGGGATGCGCGTGACGATGTCCAGCGTGCGGGCGTTCAACACCGTGACGCTGTTACCGGTTCGCTCCTCCACCCAGACGCGGCTGCCATCCGGCGAAGCAGTGAGCATGAATGGCCGGGTACCGGCGAAGGGCGCGGTGCCCACCACCTGCTTGCTCACGGTATCAACGCTCAGGACCGTGTTCCCGTTGTCGGTCGGCACAAACGCGCGCTCGACCGTCCCAGGCCCAGTCGTCACGACGTCGATGTCGCAGGCCACGCCCCCGTTCACCGGCAACTTCACGGTATCAACGGCAAAGGTAGATGTGTGGATGCTGACCAGCTCACCCGAAGCGTGTTTGCTGACGTAAACCTGGCCATGCCGGGAGGGCTTGCCGATGTACATCGTGGTGCGATCCTGTCCCAGGGGGATTCGTCGGCTCACCTGCAGGGTGTCCAGATCAAGCAGGATGACTTCAACGTCGCTTGTGTCAGGATTGCGCAGGCCCAGCCACAGATGCTTGCCGTCGTAAGTGTTATTGTCGTCGTTCCAGGTCCACGCCGTCATCTGCGGAATGTCCGCGGTCCTGACCACTTGGTGCGTCCGCGTGTCGATTACGCTGATGTGCGGCGAGGAGTTGCTGAGCACAATCACCTGCGCACGCATCGATCGCTGACCGGCGGCGCCGGCCACGATTACCAGGAGCAGCGCAGCAATGAGGATTGCTGCCGGGCGCATCATCTCGTCACCTCCGTGATCGTGTCACGCAGTAAATAGATTCGCCACTCACCGCTTCCCGCCGGCTCGACATTCATGCGGAACCCATAGCGGTTGGCAGCCATCCGGATCGTGTCGATCGCAGGCGGATGATCCACGAGCACTTCCAGAACCTCCCCCACGGGGAGCCGCTCCATCGCCTCTATCGCCTTCTTCATCGGATACGGACAGGTCTCGCCGCGCACATCCAAAAGCATCGTCAGCTTCCTAGGAACTTCCGTTATGGAATCCAGTGGATCGCGCGGAGCCCAATCGACGCACCGGCGACCAAGGCCATCGCAAAGATCCACCCGTTGACCGCCAGAGACGGTACCGCGGAAAAAAACGCACCGGCGGTGCAGCCCAGCGCCAACCCTGATCCGTAGCCCATGAACGCGCCCCCGAACAGCGACTGGAGGTAGCGGACAGGCCGGCGGGGGATTCGCCACTTGAACTCGTGTGCCAGCAGCGCCGCGGCGAGCGACCCGCCGATGAGGCCGACGTTGAGCAGGAAGCCATGCGTGAAGACGCCGCCGCCGACGGTGACCACACAGGCCGACAGCTCGTCCGTACCCTGCAGGGGTCCCGGCCCGAGGCCGACGACCGCAGCCGCAGCGTTACCCCACCGCGAGAGCTCACCGACGACGCGCCACGGCATATGCGCCGTGTAGGACAGGACGTTCAAAAACCCCAGGACAGCTCCCCCGACAGGCGCCGGCCAGCCCCGGCCGAAGACGGCGGCCACGATTTCGTGAAGTTTTTCGTGGAAACTTCGAACACTGGCGGGCGCTGTGAACTCCTGCACGCCGACGCCGCCGCGGGATTCAATCCACAACACCAGACCATACGCCAGCCCAAGGCCTATAAGGGTTGCTGCGACCGCTCCGCCGTATCCCAGATACCGCGGCAGCCACACCACCGGCGCACGACGGATGGCGTGCTGCCACCACCAGTTCCAGTGGTGGCTGACAAGAACCAGGCCGGCAAGGATGCCCGCCACGCTGACCCAGGAAGCCAGGTATCCTTCGCCGATGCGGTACAGCGATCCGGAGGTGCAGCCGCCGGCGACCACCATGCCGATTCCAAAGAGAATGCCGCCGACGAGGAGCGCAACGCTGAGCGGGATGACGTGCGCCTCTGGGGCGATCGGCCCGAGTGAGGGGTTGGGCAGAAGGTTGTGCATATGGACTCCAAATCCGGCGGTCGCGACGGTCATGCCGACGATGACGCCCTTCATCGTGCGGCCCGAACGAAACTGGATCAGGTCGCGGAAGGCTGAGTTGAAACAGAAGCGACTGCGCTGGAGTGTCACCCCGATGCCGACGCCTAGCACGGCAAACATCCCGAACACGGGATCGGCGCGGCTCCCGACCAGCATCAAGATCGCCAGGCTGGCGAGCACCAAGAGTCCGGCTAGGGTTTGGGGGTGTACGCCAGACGGTGCAACAGCGCCAAGAGCCGCCGATGGCTTAGTCATGGGTTTCCGCAAGCAAATACAGCGCATGGTGCGGAAGGGGAGATTTGAACTCCCACGGGGTTTCCCCCACAGGCTCCTGAGGCCTGCGCGTCTGCCAGTTCCGCCACTTCCGCACTGGCACACCTACCATACTGATCCCGCGCAGGAAGTGTCAAGGTCGAGATGCGCGGGCATGCCGGTGAATCGCTGAAAATCATTCCGGCAGGGGGCTCACTGGTGAGACCCTAATTTAATACTGCGGGAGTTGCCACGCTGATGGACGCCCGCAGAGTTCTCGACGAATTTACACGCCAGCCGGGATACGACGGCCAGATTGTCTATGAGCGATTCATCTCCCCGCGCTCGGCGCAGTATGATGCCCTGAAACCTCCGCTTCCCCGCGTCCTTACGGACTCGCTGCGTGCCCAGCGGATCACGCGTTTGTACACACACCAGGTCGAGGCCATCACAGCGGTGCGTCGGCACGAAAACGTGGTAGTCGTGACAGCCACGGCGAGCGGCAAGACCCTCTGCTACAACCTTCCTGTTCTGGAGAGGCTTCTGGCCGATCCCGCGACGCGGGCCCTGTATTTGTTTCCGACGAAGGCCCTCGCACAGGACCAAGCCGATGCCCTGGCAGAGTTTGGGCTCCCCGGCGTGGTTGTCGGTACCTATGACGGCGACACCCCGGTCCGCCAGCGCCGCGCGGTCCGGGACGAGGCTCACGTCATTCTGACCAACCCCGATATGCTGCACCTGGGGATTTTGCCCCAGCACCACCGCTGGGCGAGTGTGTTCCGTCACTTGCGCTACGTCGTCATCGACGACGTCCACATTTACCGGGGGGTGTTCGGTAGCAACGTCGCCAACATCCTCAGGCGATTGCGCCGCGTCTGTCGCCTGCATGGGGCTGATCCGGTCTTCATCTGCACCTCGGCGACGATTGCCAACCCGCAGGAGTTTGCCGCGACGTTGCTCGGGCTGCCGGTCACCGTCGTGGACGCGGACGGATCGCCCAGCGGCCCTCGGTGGTTTGCCCTATGGAATCCGCCCCTCATCGATCAGGCCCGCGCGCATCGGAGGAGCTCCTATACCGAGGCCACAGCCCTCTTCACGCAGTTGGTGCGTGCCGGGGCCCGTACGATCGTCTTCACGCAGGCACGGAAAATCACAGAGTTGATCTACCGCCAGGCGCGCCGCGCGTTGGAGGACGCCCCCGAACTCGCAGGCCGGATCAGCGCGTATCGGGCGGGCTACCTGCCCGAGGAGCGCCACGCGATCGAGCAACGGTTGTTCAATGGAGAACTCATAGGAGTTGTGAGCACGAGCGCACTCGAGCTCGGCATCGATGTCGGCTCGCTGGACGCGGCCATCTTAGTGGGCTACCCCGGGACGATTGCCAGCACGTGGCAACGCGCTGGCCGGGCCGGCCGGGGCCGAGAGGACGCGCTCGTGGTCTTGGTGGCCCTTGAAGATGCCCTCGACCAGTATCTGATGCGCCACCCCGAGTATTTATTTGCACGACCGCACGAACACGCGGTCATCGATCCGGAGAACCCGTACATCCTTGCCGCCCACCTGCGGTGTGCGGCGTCCGAAGTGCCGGTGTGGAGACAGGATGCCGATATCTTCGGCCCGCGCACGGAGGAGTTGGCCGCGATTCTGGAAGGGCAGGGGGACCTTGCGCGGCGGCGAGACCGCTGGTATTGGGCGAATCCCGGCTACCCCGCGAAGGATGTCGAGGTCCGAGCGGCTTCTGGCGATCTGTTCCGCATCGTGGATGCGTCGCGCGGCCGACTGGTCGGGACGGTGGATGCCGCGCGCGCTTTTGAACAGGTGCATCCCGGCGCCGTGTACCTCCATCAGGGGGAGACCTACGTCGTGGAGCACCTCGACGCTGCACGCCGCATCGCGTCGGTCCGCCTGCGTGACGTGGATTATTACACGCAGCCGCGGACCACCACCGATTTGGAGATTCTCCAGCCCCTCTTGCATCGACCCTGGGGAGGGACCACCGCTTCGTTTGGACAGGTGGTCGTGACCACCCAGGCGATCGCGTTCGCGCGCAAGCGACTGCTCGGCGACGAGGTGCTGGGCGAAGACCCTCTCGATCTTCCGCCGCAGCGTTTGCAGACAACGGGGCTGTGGTTTCCGATTTCAGACGCACTCGTCTCCCAACTCCAGCGACGCGGCGGAGATCTGGCAGGCGGCATCCACGCCGTAGAGCACGCCGCCATCGGGATGTTGCCTCTGTTTGCGATGTGCGACCGCTGGGACCTGGGGGGCGTGTCCTACCCGCGGTACCCCGCCCTGGGCGCCCCGGCGATCTTCATCTATGAGGCCCACCCGGGCGGTGTGGGGATTACGGAGAAAGGCTATGAGCTCCTGGACCAACTCATGACGGCGACGCTCGAGACGATCGAGGCCTGTCCGTGTGAGGCGGGGTGCCCATCGTGTATCCAGTCTCCCAAGTGCGGGAACATGAATGAGCCGCTCGATAAGGCGGCGGCAATGCTTCTGTTGAAAGGACTTCTCGGCGCGAGGAGCGCCCGACCGCGCGGCGAAGGCCGGGCGCGGCGGCCACGACGGACCCGGCGGCATGCCCCACGCCCGTCGACCCCGTGACGGCCCTTAGCTCGCAGCCCTCTGCACGCCCCTCCGCGCCAGTCGTCGGCGTCATCGGGGAGAGCCAGTTCTCCGATCCCTCCCACGAGGCGGCAGCCGAAGAGACCGGTCGGCTCATTGCGCAATCCGGGTGGGTGTTGGTGTGCGGTGGACTGACGGGTGTGATGGAGGCGGCCTGTCGCGGGGCACGAACTGCCGGAGGCCTGACCGTCGGCATTCTGCCCAACGACGATCGCGATGAGGCCAATCCTTACGTCACGGTCGCCGTTCCCACCGGGCTGGGGCAGGGGCGAAACGTCGTTATCGCGCTCATGGCGGATGCACTGATCGCTGTGGGCGGCGGGTTCGGGACGCTGTCGGAAATCGGCCATGCGCTGCGGGTAGGCAAGCCGGTGGTCGGGCTGCGGACGTGGGAGGCGACGCGGCCTGGGCAGCGGGCGCCCGTGACATCAGTCCACACTCCGCAGGAAGCGATCGACGTCGTGCGTCGCAATTTGCACATCCGGTAGATCTCCTGTATGTCGGTGTCCTCAAACACACAGGGACGTCTGCCACCCGGTACCCTCTTCGTCGTAGCCACGCCCATCGGGAACTTGGAAGATCTGTCCTTCCGTGCAGTCCGCGTACTGGGCGAGGTGAAGGTGATTGCCTGCGAGGATACGCGGCACACCCGCCTTCTGCTGCAACGCCACGCGATTGCGACGTCACTGGTGAGTTACCACGAGCATAATGAGCAGGCGCGCACGCCCGAGTTGGTCCGCCGGCTCCAGGCAGGAGAGTCCGTCGCCCTCGTCTCTGACGCCGGCACGCCGCTGTTGTCCGACCCGGGATACACTCTCATCCGCCAGGCGATCGCGTCTGGCGTGCCGGTCGTCCCCGTCCCCGGACCCAGTGCCATCACAGCTGCATTGTCCGTCGCGGGACTCCCCACCGATCGATTCGTTTTCCTGGGTTTCCTTCCGCGCAAGTCCGCGGAGCGTCGAAAGGTGCTAAAAGCGCTGCAGGCGATCCCATGGACTCTAGTGCTTTTTGAGGCTCCGACGCGCGTGGAGGCAACTCTGAAGGACCTGCAGGCCATCTTGGGAGAGAGGCCGATCGCGCTCATGCGTGAGCTCACCAAACGGTTTGAGGAGGTCCTCCGGGGCACGCCCAGAGAGATCCTTGCGCAGGCGCAGGGGCGTCGGCTGCGGGGGGAGGTCACCATGGTGGTCGGTGGCGGCAACAGTCCTGCGGCCACATCGGCGGGCGATCCCCAGGAGGAGTTGAAGACGCTGCTCGCGGCCGGTACACCCCCGACCGAGGCCGTCCGGCAAGTGGCAAAAGCCCATGGGCTTCCCCGGCGAGCAGTATACGACCTTGCCGTGCGCTTGCGGGGAGAACACGCGCGGCAGCGTCATCCGTAGTGGCAGGAGAGCCAACACTGGTCCTGCTGACGACTCGTTGGAGGGCACTGCGATGCAAAGCAAGCGAGTTATGGGGATCATGCTGGTCCTCATTCTCAGCATGCTAATTCAGACGGAGACCGTAGGAGCGCATGCCAAGTTCCTCCGCGCGGTGCCCGCGCCGGATAGCACGGTGACCTCTGCGCCCGAGGTTGTCCGCGTGTGGTTTACTCTGGCCTCAGCCAATGAGGAGCTCGACGCGAAGCGGAGCACGCTCCGTGTGCTAGACGCGCACGGCAAACAGGTCGACGACGGGAAGGGTGGGGTGGACCTCAATGATTTGAGCCATAAGTCCATGATCGTGCGCGTGCAGTCGCGTCAGCCTGGAACCTACACGGTGAAGTGGAAAGCTGTGTCCTCGCCGGACCAAGAGGTAACCCAAGGGTCGTTTCGTTTCACCGTCGGCTCCTCGCAGGGGGCCTGCCACCCTTGACGATCGTGACGCCAAAGGCTGACGTGACGGTCCAGAGTCCTGTCGTCGTGGTATTCGAGACACCCGTCGATCTGTCGATGATGACCATGGGCAAGCATGCGATGCCGATGGGGCCACACCTGAATGTGGAGTTGGATAGACGTCTCACGATGCCCATGTTCCAGCAGATGACCCGCCTCAGCCCTACGAGATATCAGATGACTGTTGGTTCAGCCGCCCCCCGGCTCGCACACGATCCGTGTGTACTGGGCAGGCAAGGAGCACAAACCCATCGGTCCAGTCCAGATCGTGACGGTGCTTGTTCAATAGCTGCGAGCTGGACGCGCATTTCACACAGACGGGTGACGATCAGCGACATGCCGCCGGCGCGAGAAGGTCCGGGCAAATCCGCCCTGACGGGTGCCTCGCGGCCGCCGGCTTGGCGCGTGTCGTAAATTCGGGAGTATGACAGTGCGGAATCGGTTGCTCATCGTGATCTGCACGCTTGGCATAGGGTTTGGGATAACCTCTCCCGCCTTCAGCCATGCCGTGCTGGAGCGCTCCGAGCCCGCCGCCAACGCATCTGTGCCAACCTCCCCCCGCCAGGTGGCCCTTTGGTTCACCGAAACTGTGGACCCCGCGTTCAGCACGGTCGCCGTGGTCGACCGCGAGGGGAAACCCGTCGGACTGGGCGCAGTGCGGGTGTCGGGAGATCAGCGCGGGCTCATCGCCTCCGTGGGGGAATTGCCGCGGGGCGTCTACACAGTGCGGTGGCGCGTCCTGTCCGCAACCGATGGACATGCCACAAGCGGCTTCT
>Ga0099794_10000729_pt1 | contig 11041 bp, 13 predicted proteins | sample Rivendell_Oct201_10_FD_77320 | JGI IMG/M metagenome (GOLD analysis project Ga0099794, IMG submission 77320) | Vadose zone soil microbial communities from the Eel River Critical Zone Observatory, Northern California, USA -... | ecosystem: Host-associated > Plants > Roots > Rhizosphere > Soil ... | reverse complement strand
TGCATGAACAGGGTGCGCGGGCGGGACGGGTGCATGGCGATCCGGTGCACGCAGTGACCGACCTCGGCATCCTGATCGGGGATGGTTTGCGAACGAAGACCGCGGTTCATCGTTCGCCATGTTTCGCCGCCATCATCGGTCCGGAAGACGCCGGCCGCCGAGATGGCGATGAATATGCGCCGGGAATCGCTTGGATCTTGCACGATCGTATGGAGGCACAACCCTCCTGCCCCGGGCGCCCACGCAGACCCGGTCGTATGCTGGCGCAGTCCGGCCAGTTCGTGCCACGTTTGTCCGCCGTCAATGGACCGAAAGAACGCGGCGTCTTCCACCCCTGCATAGACCACATCAGGGTCAATGAGGGAAGGCTCAAGATGCCACACTCGCTTGAACTCCCAGGGATGCGGCGTCCCGTCGTACCATTGGTGGGTGCCCATTTTGCCTTCATAGACGAATTTGTTGTCTACCGACGCCCAGGTCTTGCCGCCATCGTTGGATCGCTGGATCTGTTGCCCAAACCAGCCGGTTGACTGTGATGCAAACAGACGATCCGGGTCGACGGGGGAGCCTTTGATGTGGTAGATTTCCCATCCGGCAAACTCAGGGCCGTTGACATCCCAACGTTGACGCTTCGCATCCGACGTCAGGATGAAGCCACCCTTGTGAGTTCCAATGAGTAGGCGGACTCTGCTCATCTCCTGCTCCTCCCCGCTTGAGCATCGACGAACAATTGTCTGGGCGTTGTTCTCTTTCTCCCCGGATGCAGGACGATCCTCGGTCAGAATTCAACCGGCATCGCCTTATGGCCGCGAATGATGAACCCACCGGTGTACTCAACCGGCTCCTTCGCGACGCGGATCTCCGGAAGACGGCGCAGGATCGTGGCAAGCGCGACCTGCAACTCGAGCCGCGCGAGCGGCGAGCCGATGCAGTAATGAATCCCCAGGCCGAAAGTCAGGTGCGGATTGTCCTTCCGGGTAAGATCCAGCCCGTCCGGATCGTGGAATCGCCTGGGGTCGCGGTTACCCGACGCGTAGAGGAGACCCACCTCCATGCCACGCTGGAGGTGAACCCCGTTGAATTGGAAATCCTGCAGGGCCCAGCGTTCGAACATCGGCAGCGGAGTATCGTAGCGCAGCAGTTCTTCAGTCGCCGTTTTGAAGAACTCCAGGTTGTTCTGCTGCGCGGCCTCACAGGCCAGCGCCATCTGGTCAGGGTTGTGGTAAAGAGAAAGCAGGCCCAGCGTTGTTCCATTCACGGTGGCCTCGTGGCCGGCGTTGAGCAGGAGGATGCAGTTCGCGACGAGCTCTCGTGGCTCTTGTCATGGTTATCTGGCGCTCATTGCCCTGTCCAATGGGTTCATCGTGGCACGCCCAGCTTAAACGAAATGCGTCTCACCCGCAGCAGTTAGGCCTCCCTCTGGGTGGCCAGTTCATGCCGAATATGTTCAACGGCCATACCCGTCCTGTCGATACCTGCACTGCAATGCACGACTACCGGTTTGGCCACCTTCACGTAGGCAGCCCATACCTTTGCGAGATCCTCTTGAGACATCGCAGGATGTTGATGATCCCGAATAGGGATGTGTTCAACTTCGAAGCCGGCTTGGCGATAGTAGGACACGAGGTCGGTCGGCAGTTGGTCGTACAGCTGTAGTTGGTCGGGCCCCAGGAGGCAGATGATCGATCTGATGCCAAAGACCTTGACTTCTGCCAACCAGATGTCGACCGCGCTTCGAGGCACAGACTTTCCTCGCTCGCCCGTATAGCCGGGACGTCTATCTCGTACCAAAGTCCTTTCGATGACCCACGTGGGCATCTTCAGTCACCAAAGTGCCAGCCTCGGCAAACGACAACCAAGCGCGTACGATCGATAGAGGAGAGAACAGTTCACCCCTTTGCCTGCGACGTTCCTACGGCTGCGGCAAACTCTTGTATGGCGCTGAGGTGTGCTGCGGGCGAATTGAACCCCTGCCCCATCGTGTTGAGTGACAAATGTGTGGCGCCCAGATCTTGCCACTCGCGAATCAGGGCGTGCCAGGTATCGACATTACCATCCCCGTGGGGCACACGCGCTTCGATGGGAAACGCAGCGGGATCACGTCCGGCCTCTTTCAGGAATCGCAAGAGTAGCTGGACCGCCGGGCGCGCGTCTTCTAGGCTGCGAATATTGCTCATCCAGCCGTCGGCAATACGGGCGATGCGACGTAGTGCGTTCTCCGCGCTGCCTCCCATCCAAATTGGGATGGGCCGTTGGATAGGCAGCGGCTTGATTCCCGCATCGGGAATCGCATGCCAGCGCCCACGAAAATCGATGAGCGGCAGTGTCCACAACGCCCGCAGTACTTTGACCTGCTCCTCGATGCGCCGCCCACGATTGCGAAAGTTTTCGTTGAGGGCGATGTACTCGACCTCATTCCAACCCAGTCCGATCCCCAAGCGCATACGTCCGCCACTCAAGACGTCCAACGTAGCCGCTTGTTTCGCGACGAGCGCGGTTTGGCGCTGCGGGAGGATGATGATGTTAGTCGCCAATCGCAACTTCGTGGTGAACGCTGCGACATAGCTGAACAGAACAAAGGGTTCAAGGAAAGATGATTCGAAGGTGTAAGGTCCGCGCCACCCGCCGGGACGATTGGGATTTGCGCCTAGTACATGATCGTACGCGTCGAGATAGGAGAGACCGAGCCCTTCTACCGTCTGCGCGTAATCGCGCAGTGCGACTGGATCGGCGGGGAATTCAGTCTGTGGAAATACTACGCCAAAGTGCATGATTCAAGCACCTCGACCTCAGGATCGCTGAACGCTCACTAGATCGACAATGGCTTCGGGCCATAAGCCTTCCAACCTATTTCCTCCTGGATACCAGTTCGCCGTGCCTGTGTTGGTCCTTTTCCCTCTGGGGCTCCCGTCCGATCTGGGCCCATACGGATTGACGTTCCATGACCTGCGGCATGCGTTTGCGAGCTTGCTACTGGCCTTCGGCTTCATGATTCCTTACGTTAGTCAGCAACTGGGTCACAGCTCTGCCAAGATCACGCTTGACACCTACGGCCACATCTTGGAGGAAGGACACCGGCTGGATCGCGAGGCGACGCTACAGAGATTCGAGAACGCCTTCCACGGTGCTACTAGGGTGCTACTAAGGCAGGAAGTTCCGGGCGCAGAAACTGCAAAAACCCCTGATAAATCTGGAGCCGGCGATCGGACTCGAACCGATGACCTGCGCATTACGAGTGCGCCGGACAGCGAGTCGCAGGAGTAGGCACCTGTCTCTGCCGTCTCAAAAGCCTCACCATTCCTGGGATCTGCACAAACAGCAGTAGGCCACTGAGATTACTGATTACCCGTGAGAGAGATGTCAATTGAGAATGGTGCTACTAGGGTGCTACTAACGGTGAGCGCAAGACTCAACCGAAGGTCGTGGGTTCAAGTCCCCCCGGGCGCCCGCATTCCACAATCCTGCTAATACTTCGCAAATACCTGCGCACCTTAAACAATACTGCCTCGGCAGAGAGCCTTGATGGAGCACAAGCGGACCAATATTAGTCGGCGCAATTCTTCCTTCCCTCCCTCGAGGGCACATCGCCTCGCCGACACGCCGCCGGACGAGTTTCCTATTTCTTCTTTAGTCAAGGACTAAACCCAACGTTGGCAGGAAGCCGGAGAAGTCCGAACGAACGTTCCGAGTGCGATCACTCGACCCCAAATGTCACACGGGGAGGTGGACGAGGATGAAGTACACATGGTGGGCGGCGGTGGCAATCGTGGCAATGCTCACGCTGATGCTGCCCCCGGTTCAGGCTCAACAACGCACCGTCACGATCAAGGCCTGGACGATCGGGCCGGACGCCCCGTCGGTCACGCGGTTCAGCAACCTGCAGGCGGCAGCGGAACGGCTCAACGCCGACCTCAAGCGTGAGGGCGTCGATTACCAGATCAAGGTGGAAGGCTCGTTTGACACCACGAACTGGGATCAGTTCCTGCGGCGCCTGCTCCTGACGTTTCAGAGCGGCGACGCTCCGGATATCGTCCAGGCATCGGCCGCCTTGAGCACCACCTGGTCGGCTGCGGGATTTATCGCGCCGCTGGATGGGTACATCCCACAGTACAAACAGTTCGGCGATATTGTGCCCGCGCTGTGGACCTCCGTGAAGTACAAGGGCCAGACCTGGGGCATCCCGCAAGACACAGAGGCCCGGCCGCTGTACTTCAACAAGGTCCTGCTCAAGAAGCTGGGATGGACCGATCAGCAGATCGCGGATCTCCCCAAGCGAATCACGAGTGGTGACTTCACCTGGGATGACGTGATGGCGGTGGCCAAGGAAGCGGGGCAAAAGAACGTCATCGAACCCGGCAAAGGTTACTATCACCGGCCGTTCAATGGTCCGGATTTCATGCTATGGTACCGTTCGTTCGGCGGACGCGACTACGATCCCCCGACCGGCAAGCTGGTCTTCAACAAGGCCGCCGCGCTGCGCTACTATCGCTGGCTGCGGGCCGGGGTTGACGCGGGGGGCATCGAGAAGGACCGAATCAACAGCGACTGGAACCGCTTCCACCAGCCCATCACCGACGGCGACGGGAAGATTTTGTTCTGGTCTGGTGGGACATGGAACTGGGCCGAGTGGGAGTTGCAGTGGGTCGCCTCGAAGGGTGGCGAGGCCTGGCTCTTCGACCATTTCGGCTACGCGCCCCATCCCTCGTACGTGAAAGGCGGCAAGCCGGTCACCCTGTCGAACCCGCAAGCCTACATGGTGTCGGCGGCGTCAAAGAACAAGGACCTGGCCATGCGCCTGCTGGCCTACACCACGACGCCCGACCTGGACGCCAAGCACGCAGTAGGCAGCGCCCATCTGCCGGTCCTGACGCGCACCGCAACGCTAGTCAATAACCGCTTCCTAAAGGAGGTCAGCTACCTCCTCAACTACACGACCTTCCAGCCGACGCACCCCGACCTCCCGAAGTGGCAGGACGCCTTCTTCCGGGGCGTCTCCGCGGTTGAGTCGGGCAGTGCGACACCTGAGCAGGCGGTCGATGTGGTCGCCGGAGAGATGCAGCGGACACTGGGTAATCAGGTGATCATCGAATAGCGGCACGATTGTCGTAGCGAGCCGCAACCGGGAAACGGGGTCCCGTGAGGAGGTACTCGGCGCCACTAGTTTTTCTGCTGCCGGCCACTTTGCTAATTGCGCTCTTCTTCGTGGCGCCGGCAGTGACGACACTGTACCTCTCTCTGACTGATATCTCCACGATCACGTTCCGCCATCCCCGCTGGATCGGACTGGGGAATTACTATTCCCTCCTTCGGGACCCATTCATCGGCAAGATCCTCCTCAACACGGCCCACTATGTGGGTTTCACCCTGCTCTTCAATGTCGGGATGGGCCTGCTGCTGGCCCTGCTGAGCTCCTCAGTGCGCGAGCGCTACGGGAATCAGATCCGGGCCGTATGGCTGCTACCCCGCATCCTGCCGCCGGTTGTCTTTGTCGTGATCTTGCAGGGGCTCTCCCGCGAGGCGCCGTACGGGCTGATCAGCAACCTGTTGGGTACATCCAGGAACTGGATTACCGCGCAGCCCTGGAATGTGATCATCCTGGCCAACGGCCTGGTCGGCGCCTCGTTTGGAATGCTGCTCTTCACCTCGGCCATCCGCGCGATCCCTCAGGACTTGTTCTACGCCGCAGCCGTTGACGGCGCGACTACGGGCCAAACCGTGCGCCGCGTCGTGCTGCCGCTGCTGCGCTGGCCCATCCTGTTCGTGACCGCCTATCAAACCCTCTCCCTGCTGACATCTTTTGAGTACATCCTGCTACTGACGAACGGGGGGCCAGGGTTCTACACGACCACGGTGTGGTCGCTCCATGCCTACCAATTGGCGCTTTCCAACTACTTCGGCAATGTGCAATTCGGCCTGGGAGCCGCGATGGCCGCCGTGCTCGTCGTCATCGGCATCGTGGTGTCGTTATTCTACCTGCGCATCTTCAACTTCAGGGCGCAGGTCGGCGAGCCTAAGGTGGAGGTCAACTGATTCCGCTGCTCCCTCCCCGCTGGCGGCTTCTTCTCCTTGTGGTGGCCGCGCTTAGCCTGCCGGTCATTACCGGCATCGTCTGGCTCTTCCTGACCGGTTCATTCGACGAGGTCCACGGCCTGGTGCCGACGGGGGCCCTTGCCCTCAAGAGGTGGCGCTTCCTCTGGGAATCGATCGGCAATCGGCCGCCGATCCATGTTCCCCTGCTCAACTCAATGGCGTTCTCGGTCGTGGTGGCAGTTGTCGTCGTGACGGTCGCCTCCATGGCAGCCTATGCCATCTCGCGCCTCTCATTCCCCGGCCGGTCCATGTATCTGGGGCTGGTGCTCGTGCTCCATGCCTTTCCGGCCGTCAGCCTCATCATCGCCATTTTCTACATCCTGAGGCTGCTGGGGTTGTTTGACACCTTGACCGGCGTGATCCTCGTCAAAGCGTCGCTGGAGCTGCCGTTAGGTATCTGGCTGATGAAAGGGTTCTTCGACTCCCTCTCGTGGGAGATGGAGATGGCCGCGCTGGTTGACGGTATGTCCCGCTGGACCTTGTTCTGGAAGATCGCACTGCCGCTGGTGCGTCCAGGGGTCCTGGCATTGGGAACCTTTTCGCTGCTCTCGGCATGGGGAGAGTTCATCCTGCCGTTCACGCTCATCGTCTCGACGCAGAGGTGGACAATGGCCCTCTACCTGCAGAGTTTCATCGGCGAAGTGTTCACCGACTATCGGGTGGCTGCAGCGGTCGGTCTATTCTATGCGCTGCCAGTGATCGTGCTGTTCTTGCTGGGGCAGCGGTACCTGCTGAACGTCTATTCCGGGGGCGTCAAGGGATGAAGGGCATCAGCGTCCGCCTGGAAGGGCTGACGAAGCATTTCGGCAAGGTCGTAGCGCTCCGAACGCTGGATCTGGACATCCGCGCGGGCGAAATGGTTGCCTTCCTCGGTCCCTCCGGATGCGGGAAGACTACGACGCTGCTGATGATCGCCGGCATCTATCAGTCCACTGCGGGTCAGATCTACTTTAGCGAACGCCGCGTCGAGCATCTGCACCCGCGCGATCGCGACGTTGGGATGGTCTTCCAATCGTACGCACTCTACCCGCACCTCGTCCTCTTCGAAAACATCGCCTTCCCGTTGCGGCTCAAGCGGACACCGCGGGTCGAGATCGAGCAGAAGGTGCGGCAGACCGCTGACCTGCTGGGTATCGGTCATGTCCTCGACCGGCGCCCGGCGCAGGTCTCCGGCGGGCAGCAGCAGCGGGCGGCGCTGGCGCGCGCGCTGGTCAAGGAACCGCAGGTGCTGCTGCTGGACGAGCCGCTCTCGAACCTGGACGCGCAGATCCGGCTACAGGCCCGGGGCGAGATCCGGCGCCTGCAACAGCAGATCGGCGTGACCAGCATCCTGGTGACACACGACCAAGCCGAAGCCCTGGCGATGGCCGACCGAATTGCGGTCTTCTCCATGGGCGAGTTGCAGCAACTGGCGACGCCCTATGATCTCTACCGGCGGCCGACCAACGTGTTCGTCGCAGGCTTCGTGGGCCACCCGCCGATGAATTTGCTCGAAGGCCGATTCGAGAATGGCCATTTCACCATGGGGTCGCTGAGCATTCCGGTGCCGACCAGGCATCTGCAGGGACCGGGATGGCTTGGCATCCGCCCGGAGGATGCGACACTCGACGGCGAGGTCTCAGCACGCGTCGTGATCATCGAACCCCTCGGCCGGGAGACGTTGGTGACACTGCGGCTCGGCGAGGTGGATTTCAAGGTGCTCGCGGATCAAGTCGCGCGTCCCGCGCCAGGAACCGAGGTGCGGCTCGGCTACCGACAAGACCGCGTGCATCTCTTCGACCAGGCCGGTAAGCGGGTCGCGCCGTGAGCGCAGCGTCACGAGGCCACCTGGTCCACAACGGCCGCAAGGTCCTATTGAAATATCACAGGCTGCTCAGCGGAGCCCATCGCCATCCCCCAAACTCGGTGGCGGCCATGCAGCAGGTGCTGGCGGACGGTGCAGAGGTCGTCGAGTTCGATATCGGCCTCATGCGGGACGAGCAATTCGTGTTGCTCCATGACGCCACGCTCGAGCGCGAGACGGACGCGAAAAAGGGGACGTGGGTGTAAAATATGCGCTATGCTTGCAAGAGTCGAGTGAAAAATGAAATTATTAGGGAAAGGAACGTAAAAATATGCAAAAATTTACATTTGCCTATTACGGTGAGCCGAAGTTTAAGAGTCCTGAGGAAGGAGCCAAATATAAGGAGAAATGGAGGGCGTGGGTCCGCGGTCTTGGCGATGCCTTGGTCAACCCTGGCAATCCCTTGGGAAAGCCCAAGACCGTAAGCTCCCGCGGTGTGTCAGATGGTGGTGGGTCGAATCGCTTGACAGGGTTTTCTACCGTGAAAGCCGACAGCATGGATGCTGCTCTTGAAATGGCTAAAAGATGCCCGCACCTTGAACACGGCACAGTTGATGTCGCAGAAGCGATGGAAATGGGAATGTAGTCCCCCAGCATAGCGACTCCGGCAATTTTGAAGAAAGCCAAAATCAGGCCAGGACGTACGCCCTAATCCAAGAAGAGCGGGATGGTTCCGGTCGCGATGATGTATCGATGTGAGGTCGCATACTGAGAGAATCCCTGAAGAATTCCGGGAAGGGTCTGTTTGCTGGCCGTCGACACATGAGAATAGAAGGCACCATCCCGCAGAAAACCCGCATGGGTGCGGTTGTAGCACCCTCCAACAGCGAGTCGATCGCTGCGCTCGTCGCGGCAGCACGGCAGGGCAGCCCGGAAGCGTTCCGGCAGCTCACCGAGCCACACCGGCCTGAACTTCACCTGCACTGTTACCGGATGCTGGGGTCGCTGCACGATGCGGAGGACGCCATCCAGGAGACGCTTCTACGCGTGTGGCGGTCCCTGCGCACGCTAAGAGTGCAGGCATCTTTCCGGGCTTGGCTCTACCGCGTTGCGACGAACGTGTGCCTCGATGCGCTCCGGCACCGGTCGCGACGCGTCCTTCCCACAGCGTTGAGGCCGGCCGCCGATCCGGGTGACGCAGTGCTTCCTGACATCCGTGAACCCATCTGGCTTGAGCCGTATCCCACCGCAGGATTGCATGGGCTCCTCGCTGATCCAGCGGCACGATACGAACTGCGGGAGAGCGTTTCTCTGGCATTTGTAGCGGCCATCCAGTATCTTGCCCCACGGCAGCGGGCGGTGCTCATTCTGCGGAATGTGCTGGGTTGGTCGGCGGCGGATACAGCGAAAGCCTTGAAAAGCAGCGTGCCAGCGGTGAACAGCGCGCTGCAACGTGCGAGGGCGGTAATCAAAGCCAAGCGACCCGCCGGTGGATCATTTGCTGTCGTTCCCGCCGACGCTGCGGCGCATCGGGTCCTGGTGGAGCGATACATGCAGGCCTGGGAGGCTGGTGACGCTGATGCGCTTGCGGAACTGCTCGCTCAGGACGCGATTATGACGATGCCGCCATCTCCGTCGTGGTATGAGGGGCGAGAAGCGATCGCCGCGTTCCACGCGCGGATAGTCTTCGACGGCCCGTTCGCCGGACGTCTGCACCTCGTGCCCGTAGAGGCGAACTATCTCCCAGCATTTGCAGTGTACCGGGACGACGCACCAGCCGGGCGGCGTGAGGCGTTCGCGCTCAAGGTGCTTTCTGTTCGCGATGGCAGGGTCGCATGGGTTGCAGGATTTGCCGACCCGTCGTTGTTTCGGCTGTTTGGGCTCCCGCAGGTCGTTCCCGTCGAGCGCGGCAATTCGACGATCCAGCCCGGCGGATAATTGCCTGGCCTGAACGTTCACGGTCATTTGCGGCTCCGCGATTTCCCGCGTCTGGCCGACTTCGAGGACGTCGCCACGAACTGGAGCGCCTCGCGTGCGAGGCTTGGCCATCGGTCCACTGCATGAGGTTTCACTGCCACCCATTCCCTACTGACTCGTCCGTGCCCGGGATCGAACAGGACGCCGTCGCGCGCCTCGACCAATTGCTGCACGCGATCCTGGGGCAGCTTGAGGACCAATTCCCCCTTGTACAGTGTCGCAAAGACCTTCCCGCCTGCGCGTAGGCCGGGCGCCCCGAACATCGTGGCGACCGTTACGCCCGGGCGGGTGCGGACCGAGCGTAAGATTCCATCAAATGCTGCCGCTTCCGAAGTCACCAGGAATACCCCCTTAAACCCTATCGTCGTGCACTTTCGACACTGCCTACGCGTGGCCTTCGACTAGCGCACGCAGCATCTCGAGGGTTTGTTTCGCGGCCCCGTCCACCATTCGCGCCAGCTCCGTTTCCTGCGCAGGGTCGACCGCCTCGAATTCCCATTCCAGCATGACCGTCGCGCCGTTTTCCGATTGAACGGTGAACTTGCCGTGGGAATTCTTGACCGGCAGCGGGACCCGGATGTGCCGGAACCGATATGATCGGCTCTCGGGCGAGTAGGCGCTGATCTCTTCTTGTATCTCGCCGCCGTTGCAGATGCGGGTGGATCCCTCAAGCTGGCAGGTGGTCACACCGGGGACCCAGCGGACGACGCTCTCTAGGTCGCCGACAACCTCCCAGGCCTTGTCTGCGGACGCTCGAATCCAGACGGTATTGCGCGTGTTGGGCATGCGCTCCCTCCGTTTGACCGCGAATGCGGGATTCACCGTATATGACGACGGCCAATGGCCGGATTCATCGGTGAGAGAGGGGGGTTCCGCGTCCCCCTTGGTCTCGTCAGCATTGTCCTATCGGGACCTGCCTGGGCGCCGGGCCACCAAGTGTAAAGCCAGTCTTGGGAGTTGTCCCGGCTCCGGAGAGTAGCACACAGTAGCACAAGTGAGATCTAGAAGATCTCCGCCTACCGGGGGGATCTCACGGGAGTCTTGATAGTTGCGGGTTTTCTGAAGCCGGCGATCGGACTCGAACCGATGAGCCGCGCATTACGAGTGCGCCGGACAGCGAGTCGCAGGAGTAGACACCTGTCTTTGCAGTCTCGAAAGCCTCACCGTTCCTCGTATCTGTTCAAACAGCGG
>Ga0099794_10000727_pt1 | contig 11066 bp, 10 predicted proteins | sample Rivendell_Oct201_10_FD_77320 | JGI IMG/M metagenome (GOLD analysis project Ga0099794, IMG submission 77320) | Vadose zone soil microbial communities from the Eel River Critical Zone Observatory, Northern California, USA -... | ecosystem: Host-associated > Plants > Roots > Rhizosphere > Soil ... | reverse complement strand
GTCGCGTCCCGCCAGGGGTTCCTGCAGGAGCCCGGCGAGGCCCGCGACCGTCCCGCGCCGATCGCGCAGGGGCACCAGGGTCCATTCCCAGGTCCACTCCTCGCCTGCGCGCGTGACGCCCGGGCGCAGCCAGCGCTGCGGGTCCCCCCGCGCGATCAGTTCGCGCAGCTCGTCGCGCGCCGCCGCCCGGTCCGCCTCCGGCAACAAGAGCGCGGCGAGGTCGCGGCCGACGGCCTGGGAAGCGGAATGTCCGGACAGCCGCTCGGCGCCGGCGTTCCAGGAGGTCACCTGCAGCGAAGTGTCGCAGACCACCACGCCGAACGGGGCCTGCTCGAACAGCCGGTGCATCGACTTCGAGAAGACGGGCAGCGGACCCTTTGCCCTGCCAACCTCGGTGCGGACCGACTGCCGCTGCGCGAGGTCGGCGAGCAGCGCCAGCGCGCGCTGCAACGCCTCGCGGTCCTGGTCGGCGCGCCGGTATTCCGCGTCGATCTGGCGGAGGAGCTTGTCCATCCGCGGCGGCGCTTCGCCTTTCGAGCCGTAATGCGCGTCGAGCTGGCGGCGCAGGAGCCGGTGCATGCTCATCCCGGCGGGTGACGGGCGGAGGCGGGCGCGGGCCGCGCGATGAGGAACCCCTGCACGAAGTCGGCGCCGCGCGCCCGGGCCCATTGCAGCTCGGCGCGGTGCTCCACTCCTTCGACGATGGTCTGGATGCCCAGGCCGCGGCCGATCTCCAGGAGCTTGCTGGCGATCAGGTCCTTGACCGGATCGCGGTGCACCTTGCGGATCAGCTCGCGGTCCAGCTTGATGAAGTCAGGCCGCAGCCGGTGGACCAGGGTCAGGGTCGACCATCCGGCGCCCAGATCGTCGAGGGCCACGCGGAAGCCGTCGCGGCGGTAGCTGTCGAGCACGCGCTTGAGGTGGGCGGCGTCGTCGATGCGGTCGGCCTCGATCACCTCGAAGACGAAGCGGTCGTGCTGCAGCCCCGCGGCGTCGATGGCGGCGACCGTGGCGCGCAGGCACCTTTCCGCCTCCTCCATCATCCCGGGGGAGAAGTTGATGAACACGGTGACCTTCGGGTCGAGCAGCGCCGCCTCCCGGATGGCGGACCTGCAGGCGGCGAGGTCCAGCTCGGCCATCAGCCCCGCCTCCCTCGCGAGCTGCAGGATGGAGAGCGGCTCCAGAGGCTCGCCGTCGGGCCCCAGGCCCCGCAGGAGCGCCTCGTGCGCGAAGATGCGCGAGGTATCGCCGGCGTGCACGATGGGATGGAAGTGGCTGGTGAGACGCCCTTGTGCGAGCTGGTCGAGGAGCCAGCCGGTCTGCGCCAGGACGTGCAGCTCGTGCAGCGAGGCGATCCGGCCGAAGTCGTCCAGGCAAGGGATTTCCTCTCCCGCGACGAACAGCGCCCGCGTGCGGCGGGTGCCGGGCAGGGAGATGCCGGTCCCCAGCTCGAGCAGGCAGCCGTCCAGCTCGCCCTCCGCCACGGCAACGCGCACGCACGAGGCCGACAGCTCGAGCTTCCGGCGAGCCCCCCGCAGCACCCGAACCGCGCTGGCGCGCAGCGCGGGATCCAGGAACCACAGGTAAAGGATCCCGGGGGCGCCGGCGGCGCGTGGAGATGGCGATTCTGGAAGGAGGGTCGGGCGAGCCTCTCTGTTCGGAAGGTGCGCCGCCACCGCAGATCACCCTACCCCGGCGGATCGAGCGTACGCAACAAAACAAAAAGGATTTCGGCCTCACCGCGCGAGCGAGGTAGAGGAGCGCAGCTGCTCGACGGTAGCGCGCACCTCTTCGGCGTCCGGGGCCGAAGGCTCCAGCTCCAGGTAGCGCTCGTACGCGCCGACGGCCAGCTCGGTGTCCTGGTGGGCGCGGTACGCGTCTCCGAGCCGCCGCGCGGCGGCCGGCAGGGGCGGATCCTGGTCCAGCGCCTCGCGGAAGGCCATCAGCGCTTCGAAGAACCGGCCCTGCTTGAGCGACTCGTCGCCGAGCTGCAGCTTGGCGCGCGCCGCCGATCCGGCATCCGCCACCGCGACGACCGCGGCGCGCCTGCGCAGCTTCCGCGACGGGCGGGGAGCGGTGTCGGAAGACGGCGCGGCTACGACCGGCGCGACGTGCTCGCGCGGCGCGACCCGAGAGTCACTGACCGCCGGCGGGCGCACGTCCGGCGGCGGGAGCGCGATCTCCGCCGCCAGGACGGCAGGCGAGGGCGCCGGCGCCGCGGGAGACCGGCCGGACCGGTCGTGGTCCAGGAGGAATCCCGTGGCGAGCCCCAGCCCGGCCGCAGCGGCAATCGCCACCCAGCGCGGCGGCGCACGGCGCGCGACCCGCACCGGCGGCTCGGTGTCGCGGGTGGACGGATCGACCAGGGCCGGCAGCGCCTGAGGGCGGACCGGGCGCGGACCGGCGCTCGTTCCGCGGAGCTGGCGCGCCTTGGCCATCAGCGCGGCGATCGCCATCCGGCGCTCGGCCTCGGTCGGCGCCGGGGTGCCGGACAGCAGCAGCTCCAGCTCGAACGCGTCGCGCAGGTGCCGCAGGGTGGGAAACCGTTCCGGCGCCGTCTCGGCGGCCCCGGCCAATGCGAGCGGCGGCTCTACCTTGGCCGCACCGAACAGCCGGGTCGCCAGCCGGCAGGCGGCCCGGATGGGCTCCGCCGCATCGCGACCCTGGGACGCGGGCGCCTGCGCGGGGGTGAGGGTGCCGTCCTCCTCCAGCAGGATGCTCGCGGCGTCCGGCGCGACCTGCGACTCGGCTGCCAGGCGCAGCACCTCGAGGAAGACCGACACGGCCTCGTGACGGACCAGCGTGCCCGCGGGCGCGGCCCGCGCGATGGCCTGGTCGAGATTCAGCTGGTCTCGCCCACGCACGGGGCATAGTGTACGCGAGCCGGCGGCAGAGTCTCCAAATCCGTCGCGCGAATCGTCGGGGTCGCCCGAAGGATCGAACCGAGGCTTCATCTCTCCCAAGGAGGTCCTCTCATGGTCAGGGTCGCGCTGCTCGTCCGCTTGCTGGCGAAGGCGGGAAAGGAAAACGAAGTCGCGAAGTTCCTCGAAGGGGCGCTCCCTGCCGCGCAGGCGGAGACACGGACACCGGTGTGGTTCGCCCTCCGGCTGGGCCCGCGCGAGTTCGGCATCTTCGACGCGTTCCCCGACGACGCTGCGCGAAAGGCGCACCTCTCGGGCCAGATCGCCGCCGCCCTGATGGCCAAGGCTTCCGAGCTGCTCGCCGAGCCCCCGCGGATCGAGCAGGTGGACGTGCTCGCGGCCAAGGTGACTGCCTGAGTCCATGACAGGGGCGCCAACTGCCGGTGGCGGCTAGCTCTCGTCCCGCAGCGGGCCTTCCTTGGCCTCGCGGAAAGCGCGCGGGACGCCGGGGCCGAGCAAGAACCCGTCGAAGGCCCGCGCCTTCTGCTCGTCGCCGTGAGCGAACTCTTTCCGGAAGCGCTCCACGTCCAGCTTCTTGCGCGCCTGCTCCAGGCTCAGGCCTTCTTTGGCCGCGGTGCGCACCTGCGCGCTGATCGATTCGAGCGTATCCGCGACGAGCGTCAGGTAGCTCGCCGGCGCGATGTCGGGCTGCATCAGCTCGAGCTCGCGCGCGGCCTCCTCGAGCATGGCGCGCCGCCAGTCCGTCAGGGGAGCGCCGGAGGGCGTCTTGCCCGAGGCGAGCATCTCCTTGAAGTCCTGGAGCTGCTTCCGCATCTCCGCCGGCTCGTCGCGGCTGGATTCGTTCTCGAATTGCCGCGCGGTCGCCGAGGTGCTGACGATGACCACTCCCGGGAAGGCATCGCGTCCGTGCGCATCTCCTGGAGCGGGCGGGTGACCGCGAGGGCGCGATCGCGCACTACCGGCGAGCCGCGGAGCGCACGACGAGCGTGTCGGAGCGGAACTACCTCCTGATGCACGCGGCACGGCTGAGCGAGACTGCAGCACCTCGCTGATCATGGCTCGTACAGGGGGACCCCGTCAGGGTGCCGCTGTGCGACCAGCGCCCTTTCGCCCGGTGCGCTCGACGACCCAGACGGTCGCCATCCCTGCCCCCATCGTCACCGCCAGGAGCAGCACCGAGAAGGCCAATTGGCCACGGCGTGTGACCGCACTGAAGTGAACGACGGCAAGCCCCGAGATATCGATGATCGCGAGCACGGCTAGCAAGCGGGGCGTTGTCCTCCGCGCGAAAGGGGAGAGCACCAAATAGACAAGCGCCACCAATCCGCTAAACGCGAACGTGGCCATTGCGGCCAGAGCTGGATCGACGGTCCTCCGCGGCACGAACCCGATCAGCAGGAAGGTCAGGAGCACACAGGTTCCGAAAAAATAACGGTCCACGCGGCTCCCACCCCGCGCGAGTCGGGCGGCCGCAACAGGGACTACGAGCAACATCAAGCCCCAAAAAGCAAGAACGCGTTCGCTTGGCACGGATCAGCCGACGTTCCGCATGCCCGCGCGCGCGGTCTTCGCCGGCGCGGCGGCGCCGCTGCCCGGCCGCGCCGACTCGAAGAGCTTCACGAAGAGAAAGGCGTTCGGCACCTTGCCCACGGCGAAGCCGGCGAATGCGAAGGTCTTGCCTCTCTGGCGGATCTTGAGCTTGCCGTCGTCGATGGTGACCTTCTCCACGTCCGAGAGCAGGCAGCGTTTCATGCCGCCGAACAGCTTCCGGACCGAGACCTGCTCCCGGTCGAGCGACAGAGAGTTGCCGAAGCGCACTTCCTCGCCGCGGTCGAGCGCCGAGCGCAGGGCCGGGAACTGCGCCGCCGTGTGATGCTCGATGACTCTCTCCGCGAGGAGGTCCATGGCCTTCAGGCTCGAAGGGAGCTTGCGCCGCTTCCCGTTGACGTCCACGAAGCTGATCTTGACGCTCTTGCCGAGGGCGGGGAACAGCTTGAGGAGCAGCATCAGGTCGAGGCCGGCGGCATGCACGCGCGTGGCCTGGTAGCGAAGCTGCGTCGCGTCCCCCCAGCGCAGCGTCCAGAGCTCGCCCCGAAGGCCCCACCGCTCCAAGCCGTCCGTGCGCAGGACGACGCGGACCTTGCCTTGCTGGACGAAGATCACGCAAAGCGCGATCAGCGCCGCGCCAGGGATGGAGAGAAGCGCGGCGTTCTCGCGCGGCCCGGACCAGACGGCGGTGGCCCACGTCGCGGCGGGAACGCCGAGGAGGACGACCGCCGCGATCCGCCACGCTACGCTCGCGCTGTGCTCGGCGACCACGTCGCCTTCCGGCTTGAGAAGCTGATCCATGTCTTTTCGATACCTGGGGTATCGAGACCTTTCCAGTTCGGCGAAGGTGGGGAAGTCGCGCGCCGTGTAGGGCGAGGAAGGAGGATCTCGCAGCTGGTCATGTCGAATCTACGGAACCTGGTCTTGAAGATGTCCGTTTCGGTCGATGGATTTGTTGGCGGCGCACGGTTCGCCCAGAGCCTCGCGAAGCTCAGGTTGCCGGAGTCTAGATCGCGGCGCGGAGACGTGTAGCGGTGTGGATCCGAATCATCCCGTTCGCAGCCCGTGTCATCGAGGCAGAGCGGCGAACAAGCGGTCTCGCAGGAGGAAGAGCTCGGCGGGCGGCTCCTTCGCATTCGGGTTGCGCTGGCGCGCGACGGCGAGAGCTCGCGCAGCGAACATGAACGCCAACGAGGGATCGCCCGCGGCCTCGGCGAGCTGCGCGCGCGCGGCCAGCACCTTCGCTCTGTTGGGCTGAGTGGAGAGGAGCGCGTCGAGAATCGCCGCCGCACCGTTTGGGTCGCCATTGTTGGCAGTGTACTGCGCCCGAAGCATCGCTTCCGCCGCGGCGGCATCTCCTGGCGCCAGATCCGGCGTATCGACGATGTGCACCCTCACCGGCGTCGACGTCGCCGTTCCGTTCCAACCGGGCGCATCGTCGATCGTCAGCTCGACGGTGACGCGGTAGATGCCGGGAGCGATCCGCGTCGTGTCGTCAGGCTTCATTTGCCATGTGACTTCGGCCCAGGCGCGAGCAGAGAGCTCGAGGGTTGCCTGCTCGGGCAGCGAGACGAGGGAACTGGGCCAGACTTGCTCGGCGCCAGCGCCGTCCATCACCCGAAACCGGATTGCCTCTGCCCACGTGAGACGCGCAGGGTGCAGTCGCAAGGGCTCGGCTGCGTTGCCCGCGGAACGCTCCGAGCTCGAGAGGACGCCGCGAACGAGGAGCGGCCATCCCTTTGCGACCTGCACGTCTGCGGAGCCATTCACGGAGAGCGACAAGACCGGCTGGCCCAGGCTCGACTGGTTGGTGGGCATCCGCGAGCAGCCAGCCAGCAGCAGCAAGATTGCGAGGCGCTTCATTGCTTCCCCCTACGGAACGCTGTCGTTGACGCAGAGCTTGGACCGATCGTCGCCGCGGCCCGGCGCGGCTTCGAAATAGCGCGACTGCGGCGCGCGACCAGCCTCGTTGACGCCGGTGCCGCTCCCGGAATCGCAAATCTGCACCCCGAGCGGTTCGGTCCCGGGCGGCACGTAATAGTAGTGATTCTCCGCCCCCGTGATGGGATAGACGCGCGCCATGAAATAGCGCATCAGGCACTGGTCGCTCCCGCTGTGCTGCCCGTGCGGCTCTCCGATCATCCACTCCTGGGTGACCATCTGCCGCAGGAACTCGTCGAAGTCGGCGTCAGCGAGCCCGAGGATCTTTCCATACTGCGCCCACGCGTTTCGCAATGCATCGCGGAGCTTCAGGAAGCGCGCGAGACTCTCCTCGGCGACGTCGGCTTTGGTGGCTTCGTTGATGAGGTAGACGCGCCTGCCGTCCGCAACACGGAAGAGCGGCCGTCCATCCAGGGTGTTCGGGAACTCGGGATAGACGAACGTGAACAGGTCGCTCCGGTCGACTTCACCATGATGCTCGGCTCCGATGCTGTGCAGCAGTTCGTGGGCGATGGCCACGTCATAGGTCAGGGGCTGGTCGACGCTACCGAGGGCGTACGGTTTCGCGAGCGTCCCCCATTTGTTCCGCGGCTGAACCAGGATGCCTTTCGTGCGGCCCGGCCTTCCAGCGCCGTTTTCGAAGAATTCCGCTGCCGCGCCGTCGGTGCCCTCATTGGTCACGAGGAACACGCCGTGCTGGTCGCCCAGATGCGCGCCGTTGCCATGGTTACCGTTGATGAGGCGGTCCACGAAGAAGAACTCATCCTGAGTCAGATGGCTGTGCACTTCGAGGCCGGTGGCGTCGGTGAAGAGCCAGATGCCGGGTTCGGCGTCGGCTCCGATCAGGTTCAGGATGAAGAAGTCCTTCTTCTTCGGATTGCCCTCGATGTGTTTGCCGCCTTCGTAGAATCCTCGATATTCCTCATAGAGCGTCAGGCCATCGCCCTTGCAGTCGGGGAGGCCGACGGGATCGACTTCGCTTTCATCGTCGTCGGGCGCAGACACCCCCACCGATTCCTTCCACGCAGTGGCGATCCGCGACGTTCGTTCCCGTTTCGGCAGCAGGATCTCCGTCCCTGCGGCGTCGCCCTGCAAATGCCCCATGATTTGCCTTCCATCGGGCATGAGCGCCGTCACCTTCAGTCGTGACCAGCCGCCCCAATCGAATGAAGACACGACGGCGGATGCTTGGGTGAGGCTGTCCGAATCGGACTGGGCGCGCTGCCCTTCGGCATCGACGATGCCGATCGCCGGTGAGCTGGGCTGGTTGGCCGGGATGAACTGGAGATCGGCAGTGGTCTTCGCCTTCGCGAGCAGCGGAACATTCATCGCGATCCCAGGTTCGTGGGAGGTGTCAATCAGCTCGAAGATGAACTGCCCCATCTTGTCCTGCGTATCCGGCGCCGACCCGTCCGTGTACTGCAACCTGGCTCGAATGCTGATGGTATTCCCGACGGTCTGTTCGTCGCCCTGAGCCTGGGGCCGCCAGGAATCGTAGCCTTCGGGTTCGACGATCACCTCGAGCCGTTTGACCGCCGTCGGCCTCAGGTCCCACGTGATGGTGTGGGCTTTGGGATCCTCGGGGTCGCCTACGGCGCGGATCGGCAGCGTGAGCGTCGTGGTGCCCTGGAGATCGTATCCGGTATCCGGGATCGGCAGGCCCGATTCGGCATGCAGCGGGTTCCACGACCTCACCCGCTTCTCGGGAGGAAAATCCAAAGTCTTGTCGGGGCATTGAAGGACCGCGTGCATGTCGATCGCGATGCTGGAAGCGGCAAACGTGACGCTGAAAGCGTCCGAATGTCCGTCGAGCGAAAGGAGCGCGGGCAGCGGCCCTCCCAGAACCGCATCGGTGTCGGCAGCACCCGAGCCGGTGTAGGTAATCGTCTCGGTGCAGTCGCCGTTCTGGACGATGACTTTATCGTTGATGTTCACGGTTCCCGATACGGTCCCCTGCCAACCTCGGGCGAGCGGGTTCCATTTGAGGTTCAGCGTCGTCAAGGCGGTGCGATCGTAGTTGAAGGTCCACAGCACGCCGGCCAGGTCATAGGACTTGGAATCGGCAGTCTTGAGGTTGAACGTCCCCGTCCATCCAGCCACGTCGAGCAACCTGCTCTCGTTCGGGGGCAACCGGCCGCTCGCAGCGGACTGCAGGAGGAAAAGCGCGGCAAAAGCAGAACGGCCTGCGTATCTCACCATGATTCGCTCCGACATCCTTGGCGTGAACTCGACGCGTTTCCCGCTCTCCTTCCTTGACGCGCAAAGCGTCGGCAAAACGGGTCACGGCTTGCGGGAGCTCAGTCGGTCAGGAAGCCATCGGGGCGCGCGCAAACGGCGGCGGCGTCCTTTGCCGGCAGGTCCAACTCGGGGTCGTACGCCGAGGCACGGTCAAGCACGGTCGGCCGGTCTTGCCGGTGCTACTTGCCAATCCCACTAGGGAACTGCCGGTGGCTCTCGAAGACGACGAGCACGACGATACCGTCCGGGGAAAGTTGATAGACGATGCGGTAGCTCCGGACAACGACTTCGCGAACGTCGTGGCGTCCCAGTTCGGGAACCCTGCGCCCAGCCCGAGGCATCCGAGCCGCTGCGCGCGCCCGCTTGCGGAGCATCGCGACCCATCTGCGCGCTGCTTCGGGATTGTCTCGGGCGATGAATCGCGCGATTTCGAGAAGGTCGCTCTGGGCTCTCAGGGTCCAGCGAAGCCTGCTCACCGCTGGCGCTTGCCGAGCTCACGTTCCACCACCTCGTCCAGATCCCGGTCGGAGACAACGCGTCCCGCCTCGGCATCGTCGAGCCCTTCGCGGACGGCCGCGCGGAAACGTTCGCGGTAAGTGAGGCGGTCGAACTCCTCCGGTGAGAGCAGCACCGCGGCGGGCCTCCCGTTCTGGGTGATGATCATCGGGCGCCCGCGCGCTCGGAGCGAGCGCACGACCTCCGAGGCATGCGCCTTGAAGCTGGCGATTGGGAGGATATCTTCCGACACCTGGATGGGCTTCATGGTGACCACCTCGATGGTCATAATATAGACCTGTTAAGAGGTCCGTGCAACGAACGGGGATCGTCTTACCGCCCGCTGCGGCGCGGCCTCCGATCCAGTTCGATCCCGAAAATTCCCTCCAGGGAGCCCGTGTCGAGAGCCTCCTTCGCTCGCGGTGCGCGGCGGAGCGCGCTTCTTGCAACCAGCTCCTCGAGGGCCACGCTGCGAAGCGTGAAGAACAGCTCGGGCTTCTTGTCGAGCCGCGCGCCGACTGCGTAGAGCACTGCCGCGATGTGCTTGCAGAGCAAGGCGAAGTCGGGGCACGAGCAGGTGAAGTCGATCTCCTTCGGCGCCGGAAAGAGCCCCGCGCGCCGGTCGACCAGCGCTTCCAGCACCGTCTCGGACAACTTTCCCTGAAGGAGGCCGACCACGGAGTCGATGCGCCCCGCACAGCGCTTGATCACCGCTCCCCAGCGCTTGCCGGCGAGCTTGTCGATCCGCACCGACACCTCGTAGAGCGAGCTTCCGGCCACGAGCGCGTTGATCTGCCCGGCGCCGAGCCGCAGATCGACCACTGCCCCGCTGCGCAGGTACGTGCGGCCGCGGGGAAGCCGGTTGCTGAAGTCCATGTATGACTCGAGGTTCTTGCACCACTCCCTGCCCCAGAACGAGCTGGCGATGCGCTGCCCCGGAAGGATCACCGGTTCCAGCAAGCGGCCACGCTTCTCCAGCTTCCTTGCCTGCAAGAGCGCCTTTGCGCGGCGCTCTCCGACCGAGACGTACCTGGGGAATCCGCCGTAGCCGCCGAAATCGTAATCAGCCATCGCCCTTCCTGGTCAGGCCGCCACGTCGAGCGCGCGGTCGAGATCGATGGAAACCGTTCGCAATAGATCAGCATCGCTCATCTCCGTCAAATGCGCCTCGGCGCCGCCTTCGAGCAGCTCGCCCGCCAGGGCCCGTTTCTCGGCCAGCATGGCGTCGATCTTCTCCTCCACCGTGCCGCGGCAGACGAACTTGTGCACCAGCACGTTCCGCTTCTGGCCGATGCGGAAGGCGCGATCGGTGGCCTGCTCTTCGACGGCAGGGTTCCACCAGCGGTCGAAGTGGACGACGTGCGAGGCAGCAGTGAGATTGAGGCCCGTGCCGCCCGCCTTGACCGAAAGCACGAAAAAGGGCGCCTCGCCGGTCTGGAAGCTCTCGACGAGCGCCGCTCGCTCGCGCACCTTGGTCTCGCCGTGTAGAACGAGGCCGGGCGCGCCGAACACCTGCTCGAGAAAAGCCGCCAGCGGCTCGGTCAATTCGCGGAACTGCGTGAAGACCAGCACCTTCTCCTGACGCGCGGCGATCTCCTCGCAGAGCGCCGAGAGCCGCGCGAACTTGCCGCTCGCTTCGGGGACATAGTCTCCGTCGCGCAGCCACTGCGACGGATGGTTGCAGATCTGTTTGAGCCGGATCAAGGAGGCCAGCACCAGCCCGCGCCGCTTCATCCCGTCGGCATCCTTGAGCGACTGCGTCAGCTCCTCGACGGTCTTCTGGTAGAGGGCCGCCTGCTTCCTCGTCAGGCCGCAGAATGCGGTCATTTCCGTCTTGTCGGGCAGATCGCGGATGACGTTCTTGTCGGTCTTGAGCCGGCGCAGGAGATACGGCCGCGTCAACTCGCGTAGCGGGCCATATCCTCGATTCTCCAGTTTCTTGACGAACCTCCCGAATGCCTG
>Ga0099794_10000725_pt1 | contig 11071 bp, 11 predicted proteins | sample Rivendell_Oct201_10_FD_77320 | JGI IMG/M metagenome (GOLD analysis project Ga0099794, IMG submission 77320) | Vadose zone soil microbial communities from the Eel River Critical Zone Observatory, Northern California, USA -... | ecosystem: Host-associated > Plants > Roots > Rhizosphere > Soil ... | reverse complement strand
TCAGAGAAATCATCGCTGGATTTCTTGGAGGAGGGGCAGATGGTCACACGTCTCAGTCGTGCGCCTGTGCTCGCTCGGCGCGGCCTCGCCGCCGCCGGTCACCCCCTTGCGTCTGCAGCCGGTCTGCGGGTGTTGATGACCGGGGGCAACGCCGTCGACGCGGCTGTCGCCACCTCTGGCGTGCTGGGGGTGGTCCAACCGATGATGTCCGGCCTGGGTGGCGAGACGTTTGCCTTGGTGTATCTGGCGAAGGACCGCAAGGTCTACGCGCTCAACAGCAGCGGGATCGCTCCGTACGCGGCGACCGTCGAGTGGTTTCGCGCACATGGCCACCGGACGATGCCGCTGCGCGGGATGCTCGCCGTCGCCGTCCCCGGCGCCGTCGAGGCGATGGTCACCGCCGTGGAACGCTGGGGCTCCGGGCGCTTCACGCTCGGTCAGCTGCTGGAGCCGGCGATCGGCTATGCGGCCGAAGGATTTCCGGTGGCCCCAAAAGTGGCCGCCTGGATCACCCAAGCCGCTGATGTGATCGCACAGTATCCCTCCTCGGCTCGCGTGTTCATGCCGCAGGGGCAGCTCCCCCGTGCGGGGGATGTCCTGGTCATGCCCGATCTCGCCCGCACTCTGCGCGCGGTCGCCGCGGGCGGACGCGAGGTGTTCTACCGAGGAGAGGTGGCGCGCCAGATTGTCTCCTATTGCCGGGACCACGGCGGTCTCTTCACCGAGCGGGAGTTTGCCGAGCACCGCTGCGACATCTACGAGCCGATCTCCACCACGTATCGGGGGCTGACGGTGTGCACCACGGCGCCTCCCTCGCAAGGCATTATCGTCTTGGAGATGTTGAATATCCTGGAGGGATTTACTCCCGCCCAGCTGCGGTGGGGAACCCCCGACGGGGTGCACCTGATGGTCGAGGCCAAGAAGCTGGCGGTGGCCGACCGGCTGGCCTACCTGGGCGATCCTCGTTTCCACGACAATCCGCTCGCCGTTCTCCAGTCCAAAGACTACGCCGCCCGTCGGCGCCTCGCGATCGATCCGCGCCGTGCGCAGACTGAAGTCGCTGCGGGGATGGTCGCCGAGCGTGTAGGGGACACCACGTCCTTTTGCGTCGCGGATGCCCAGGGCAACGTAGTGTCCTTCATCACGAGCCTGTCAGCCAGCTTCGGCTGCGGGGAAGTCATCGAGGGCACAGGGATCCTCCTCAACAATCGTGTCGGGCGTGGGTTCGTGCTGCAAGAGGGGCATCCAAATTGTCTGGGGCCGGGCAAGCGCACGATGCACACCTTGATGCCGTTCATGGCGCTACGGGACGGGGTGCCCGAGCTGGCCTTCGGCACGCCCGGCGGCGACGGTCAGCCGCAGTGGAACACGCAGGTGTTCAGCAACATTGTCGATGGCGGGATGGGTATTCAGGAGGCCATCGAAGCCCCGCGGTGGATGAGTTTTCCCACGACCGATCCTTCGACCCTCCCGGGCCGATTTGAGCTGCGGCTGGAGTCCGGATTTCCCGCTCCCACCGCATCCGAGCTGACCGCGCGCGGACACGTACTCGTCGAGATGACCGAGATGGAATCCGGGGGGGCCACCCAGGCGATTCAGATTCGCGATGGTGTCCTGTGGGGCGGATCGGACCCGCGGACTGATGGGTGCGCCCTCGGATACTAAGGATTCTCAGAACAAGATTGGCGGAGGTGATGGAGTGCAAGACATTCGCAGCGAACGGACCTTGGTTTTCGTAAAGCCGGACGGCGTGCAGCGCGGCCTCGTAGGCGAGGTGCTCCGCCGGTTCGAGCGCGCGGGGCTCAAACTTGTGGGGCTGAAAATGGTGTGGCCGGATCGCAAATTGCTGGAGCGCCACTACCCGCGTGACGAAACGTTCCTCAAGACGATCGGGGGGAAAACGAAGGAAGCGTTCGCCGGCGCCGGGCTGGATGTGAAGAAGGAGACGGGCACGGATGACCCGCTGGAGATCGGCCGACAGGTCCGCGGCTGGTTGCTCGACTACGTCTCAGGCGGTCCGGTTGTGGCGTTCGTCGTGCAAGGGATTCACGCGGTGGGCGTCGTGCGCAAACTGGTCGGGGATACCTTGCCGTATCGAGCGGCCCCGGGGACGATTCGCGGGGACTTCTCCGCCGACTCGCCCACCGTCGCCAACACGATGAAGCGCCCGGTGCGGAACCTCATCCACGCCTCCGGGTCACCTGAGGAAGCCTCCAGCGAGATTCCGCTGTGGTTTACTCCCTCCGAGTTGCACGATTACCCGCGCGCGGATGAGCGGGTGATGTTTGGATAGACGGGAAAGACCGCGCTCTTAACCGCCGAGGTCGACGACTTTCCCCACTAACCAAAAGGTGCCGGTCAGGATCTGGCCTTCGCGAGGATCGCCCCCTAACGTGGCACGATCGGCGAAGGTGTGCACCGTGACTTCACGAACGCGGACCTGGAGCCACCAGTACGGGGATTCTGTGACCGCATTGATCAGCATTCGCGCCTGGGTCAGCCGCCCGCTGATCAGCGCGGTCGGTTCCTGGAACGCGGGCGTGTCGTCGATGCTGGCATGCGCCGCTGAGGCGAAGGATTCCGCGGGAGGGCGGTAGATCTCTCCGGGAGCGGTCCGGTACGCTTCCTCGTTTTCGAAGAGTTCGGCCTCGGAGGCCAGCGCGGCAATTTCCACTCGGCCGAGGGTGGGAAACGTCGTGATGCGGTTGCGGACGACGGCAAAATCCACGAGGCTCGTCCGCAGCGGGAATGCCCCCGAGTAGGGCTCATCGCCCTCGCGCGGTTCTAGCCAGCCGTCGATCCACCCGTCGAGAGGCTCCTCGGGGTCCTCACCGATTCCTGTGATCGCGATCCCGTACGGCGCGCCAGTGGCGAAAAACGGCGTGATGCCGGCGATCTCGCCAGCTGGATCGATCTGTGCCCAGACCTGGGGGCCCTGGGGCAGCTCAAAACGGACTAACGCGCCCCCGCCGGGGACCGGCATGCGGATACCCTCCGCTGCCACCCGGCGTGCGAGCGCCCAGTACGCGTCCATATTCTCCACGGGGAATCCGATGCAGTTGAAATGGCTCGACATTAAGAGAGCGCGGCGCGGTGCGGGGCAGAGCCATCACGGCGCGCGCGGATGCCGATGGGGCTCCTCATGTTACGTCGGCCGGAGGAGGCGCAGGGCGTTCTCGGTCAGGATCGCCGACCGATCCTGGGGGGACAGTTCCAGGCGGTTGAGGATGTCGAGTTGCTCTTTAAGGATGTGATGCCGGTAACCGCCCCAGATCGTGGAGTCGGTGCCAAAGAGAATCCGTTTGGGACCAAACGCCCGCAGCGCGTCGCGGAAGATCTGTTCCAATGACGGCGCCCCCGGATAGTACTCCCGCCAGTTGTTGGTTCCCGACGTGTCCACGCACACGTTGTCGGTGTGATAGGCGAGAAACAGCGTTTCCCGGAAAAACCCCGCCCCGAAGTGTGCGATCGTGAACGTGACCTCGGGAAATTCTTTTATAGGAGCCGACAGCGGGAGCGGGCTGGCGTAGGAAAGGTCGTAGAAGGTGCCGATTGTGATCCCAAAGTGAAACAAGATTGGCAGGCGGTGCTCGGCGGCGACTTCGTAGATGGGGTACAAGGCGCGGTCGTTGGGATAGAAGCGCTGGATCGGCGGGTAGAGTTTCAGGCCCGACAGCCCCATCGCTCGGAACTGGGCGACGGTGCGGGCGCTATCCGGGTGGCGGGGATCGATAAGCGAGCCCCAGCCCAGCAGACGCTGGGGGTTGAGTGCGACAAAGCGCGAGAGTTCCTCATTGCCCTCGCCCACAGCGATGAACGCACCGGCGTCCACCCCTGCCTGATCGAACGCCGCGAGCCAGGAGCGGGCGTGATCTTCTAACGAGGTACCTTCTAATTCCGCCAGTCGTTCCTCAAACGATTTCCCACGGATTTGGGCAGACGCCACGGCCTTCTGGCGGTACACCGGCATGCGCTCTCGTTGCCGGCGCAGCATCGAAGCAGTGATCAGGTGGAGATGGCTGTCGATGATAGTCATGTACCGTCCACGTTACTCTCTATCTCAAAGTTTGGTCAAGACTGGTCAGGGGTGGAGCACATAACGGAAATGTGCAGAAAGGCGCTCGCGGCGCCCACGGTAGAAACAGCGCTCAATCCAGATCCTGCCAGGCACATCGAGGGGTGACGCGGGGGATGGTTCACCGTCGCAGGACTTCGTTGTTCTGCACCCAGCAGAATCGTGGCGGGTACATCACTAACCGGTGGGGAGTAAGAAGATTTCGAGAAGCTTGATGACAGGTCGCGGCATCCCGATTGCTTTGGGAGAAGGGTAACCGATTCAGACACGAGAGGGCAAACCCGTCGCAAGGCGGGGACGCAAAGCTACGGGACTGCCCCCAGATGGGGTTGCAGTCAGCCGGGTTGCCGAAGATGGGGAACCGTTCTTCCCCGACCATCAGCCGCCCATCTTCGGGGTCGAAGGTGGGCGATTTGATTTCCGCTCCAGGTCGGCGGGGAAGAGCAGAGCTGGCGGATGTAGGATACGAGGCCTCGGAGAGACCGCCGAGGCGATCAGGGTGCAGCACGGAGACCACAGATGTCGACACGGGTACGCATCGAGCAAGTCCAATGTGGCGTCGACGGATTGATGACGGTCGGGCGCGTGGAGCTTAGCCATGGCGAACAGATCGCCTCCGGCCAGGCCCGGGCGCGCACCACGGACAGCATCTGGCGGCAGGTCGTGGCTGAGGCCACGCTCATCGCCGTTCGGGCGTTGCTCAACGGTCGGTTTGAACTGACTCTGGACGCCGTAGCGGAAGTCCGATCCGGCCCGCAGCCCCTAGTCGTGGTCACGCTGGTCGTGGGGAAAGGAAAGAGCGAGATCTACACCTCGGGTGCGGCGGCGATGAACGGAGACCAATATGCTGCGATCAGTAAGGCCGTATTGAATGGTGTGAACCGGTGGCTCGATCCGTTCTTGACCCCGCCCTCCGATGCCGCCGCGACCCCGGGACTCCACCCGCACCCCGCTGTATCCTAGCCTACCTTCTGGCCCTGGGATTCCGCATGAGCGTGTGTCAGTTCGTCAGCGACCTGGGTATCCGCCTCGGTTGTCAAGCGGGCCGCCAAGGCAGCGCTCGCATCGGGGCCTCCGATGCGTCCGAGCGCCCAGGCCGCGTGCCCCCGGATGACTGGATCATCGTCGTCCAAGGCCGACCTCAGTGCGGGGATCGCCCGAGGGTCTCCGAGATTGCCTAGGGCCACCGCCGCGTTACGCCGCAGGCCCTGCCGCTTCGCCCGTTTGATCGCGCTGTGGCGAAACCGTTCCTGGTACGTCGGCTCATCGATGTGCAACAGTTCCACGAGGTCCGGAAATGGGACATCCCGGCGCGGGGCAAACTCTTGGTGGAGGCCTTCTTTCACCAATACGTTGTGGGGGCACACGTCCTGACACACGTCGCACCCGAAGACCCACGTCTGCATTAGGGGCCGGAGCTCCTGAGGTATCCACCCCCGGAGTTCGATGGTGAGATAAGAGATGCAGCGCCGTGCGTCGACGACAAACGGCGCGACGATGGCGTGGGTCGGGCATTGGTCCAGGCAGATCCGGCAGCGGCCGCAGGATCCCTCCGCCGGCGTGTCCGGATCCAGCATGAGATCGGTGAGAATCTCCCCCAAGAACACGTACGACCCGTGGCCCGTTTTCGTGATCAGCATCGTGTTCTTGCCGAACCAGCCCAGCCCGGCGCGATGGGCCACCGCGCGGTCGAGAATCGGGCCCGTATCCGCAGAATACCGTGCCACAGTCGCCCCATGCGCGGTGAGAAAAGAGGCGAGACGTTGCAAGCCGCGTTCCATTACCTCGTGATAATCCGTCCCCCACGCGTACGAGGACACCCGGCCGCGTAGCGCCGCATCAGGAGCAGGGTCCGCAGCGTCCCAGCGATAGGCGAGTCCCACCACGACGACCGACCGGGCGCCCGGGGCGACAAGAGTAGGAGTCGCTGCACGAGGGGCGTGCCGCGCCACGTAGTCCATCTCGCCATGCATGCCCTGGCGAATCCACTCCTGCAGGCGCACGCCTTGGTCAGGCAGCGGATCCGCTGGTGTCACTCCAACGAGATCAAACCCGACCTCATGCGCATAGGTTTTGATCTGCTCGGTTAAGGACCCACTCATGTGCGGTCAGCACTCCCAGTTGCGATGAGGCCGGGACAGCCTCTCGCGCAAGGTGTGCTCCGGACGACGTGTGCTTTGGTTGCATTCATGGAGATAAGGGTAGCACCACTCAGCGGCGGTGAAGCAGGGCGATCTTCTGCCGCACAGCCCGCAAATGGCACGCCAGATGGGCAAGGGCTCCCAGCGCACCCCCGAAAGCCTCTTCGCCGTCGAGCGCGTGTGATTGGATTGTGGCGGAGATGGTCATACTGGCGGCGCAGTTCTCCTGCTAGGCGCGTCCATGCTTCCTCATTCACCGATGTGATCTTCCAACTCTCCTTCCAATCCCGAGCCTTTCGGTCGCCCCGAATCCACGCGGCGGTCGCGTTCATGCCCCACGCAACTAGGTAAGTTAGGGAATCTCGCCGTGGTACGGTGCACCTGGAGTTGGCCACTGAAGCCCCGCAACGCATACCTAGTTCACGCCTGAACACCACGATAGATTTCCCTCTGGCCCGTTGGCGCTCCCCCAGCGCTGACGGGCCCTCTCCCTATTCTCCGAAAAGAGATGCCTACGAGAGAGTCTGATACCCAGAGAAATTGTTGACAAAGTAACCCACTCTCCCTATTATACAGTTGACAACATCAACTGTTGGTGGGACCATGGACATGAAAGATATCGAAAAAGCAGCCCGGGAGCAGGGGTGGAGGGTTGAACGAACCGCTTCTGGACACCCGAAGTTCCTGCATCCAGACCCTCAACAGGGTACAGTGATCGGCTCGGGCACACCGGGCGATTGGAGGTCCATCAAGAACCTGTTGGCCCAACTGAGGCGACGAGGCTTCATCTGGCCCTGGCCACCACGAAAGGGAGGATCGAGATGATTGAGTGGAGTGTCCGTATTGAACTCGCCGGAGCGTTTACCGAGGAAGACGCCGATAGGGTCACAACTGCTCTGGCTGAGAATTCCCCGGCAACCGGATTCGGCCCCGGAGAGTTGGACGCTCAGTTTTGCGTCGAGGCCGGAAATGCTCAGGATGCCATTAAGAAGGGCATCAACCTCTTAATCCCGGCCCTGAAGAAACAGGCGCGGGTAATCGGGGTGGAGGCTTTGTCCATGGAGGACCTGGATCGCAGCATCACGGAATCTAATGCTCCTGACTTGGTAGGAGTGTCCGAACTTGCTGGCCTGCTTAAGGTGTCCAAGCAGCGGATTTCCAAGCTCTCTAGCACGGCGGAGTTCCCGAAGCCAATCGCAACCTTGGCTGCTGGTCCGATCTGGCGCAAATTTGCAATCGCAAGATTCGCGGAAGCATGGGAGCGTCGTCCGGGTAGGCCACGGAAAGTCTCAAAAAGCCCTGTCTCCTAAAGTTGCGCTATTCCTACCGCTCGAAGCATTACGGCTAGCATGGTGCGGTAAGGGGCCGGGTTCACACCCGGCCCCTTATGTTTAATCGGCTAGTGTGGAGCACATTGACCAAGGGTGAGGTGATCATTAGAGATCACCTAAGCGCGCGGTCTCAAAACACTTCTAGATAATGGACTGATCCAGCCGACGCGCACGAGGAGCGGACATCGACTGTTCAGTCGACGCGATCTGGAACTGATCACGCACATCAAGTGCCTGATCGATGACGACGGGTTACCGCTGCAGAGCGTCCGCTTACTCCTGCAAGTGGAATCTGCGGAGGATGCGAGTAACGCGAGGTGAGGCGGTATCGTGGCGGGCAAGGTAAGGGAATTGCTACACGGCCTGGTTGGCGGCATCGAGGGCGTCGTCAGCGCCACTGTAGTCGGCATGGACGGGAACACGATTGAAGCGCTGAAAGTCAACCAGAACTTCCCTCTGGAAGAGATCGCCCAGGAGGGTGCCGTAGCCGGCAGGATTCTTGATTACATGTGCCACAAGCTCGACGGGGGGCCGATCGACCACATCATGGTGGTCGCAGCGCGCTGCATCGTGTTGCTGGCGATGGCCGGTCAGGATCACCTCGTTGGGATCGTCATCGACTCACGTGGCAACGTGGGGAAGGCCAGGCTGCAGCTGAAGCGGTTCATGTCGGAGATCGCCTCAGTACTAAACGCGGTTGAGCTGGGCCAGCCGGAAAGCTGAGGGAACTTTCGCTTTAGCCCCTCATCTGGCAATCAGCTCCCCAGTGACATGCGATCAGGCGAATTCCTCTTTCACGCAGCACATGTAATCTTCTCGTCGGAACCATTTCGTTTGCGAGCCGTTGAACGCATCGGGCCGCTGCGTCCGTCTAGGTGACGGAGACGGCGGGCACAGTCTCCGTACAGATACGCGGGCCGTGCGTCGGGGAACTGACCGGAGAAAATGATGAAGACGCGTGAGCAGGCAGTCGATTGCCAGGGCCTCCCACTGGCTCCCGGGCTCCTAGTCCGGTTGCTGGGCGAAGCGACGCAGCCTGAGGCGCGCATCGTGCGCGTCATCGGAGACTACGGCGTGGTAACCGTAGTGATTGAGGACAGAATCGGCAAGGCGGAACGGATGTATGCTTGCTCGAAGATCGAAGTGCTGGCACCCGCGCGTGTTAGCCCGCAGGTCGGCCGCAACGTCGCGTAGCGGATGGGCTCCCGCAGTTCCAGGCGCGGAAGTTCGTTGATCCCCAGACATCTTCGATATCTGCCAAATCGCGGTAACCTCCCTTCGAGGAGGTACAATTGCACTCGTCAGTCAAAGCGGGAGGGGGATTAGGGTGGGAAACTTTCAAATCTTCGGTCTGCAATTCGTGCTCAGCATTATCGTCTACGCGCTGGTCATCCGATGGTACGCAGTGCGGTGGCTGGCCGCCATGCCGCTCCAGAATGCGGTGATGCTATTGGTGCTTCCGCATCTCCTCTTCCGGCACTTGGGGATGACGTTCTTGTCCACGGCCGTAGTTTCTTCGGAGTTGCCTCGGAGCTTCGCCGCCCAAATTGGCTATGGCGACCTGCTGGCCCAGGCGCTTGCCCTGATTTCCATAGTCGCGCTTCGGGCAAGGTGGGGGATCGCATGGGGGGTCGTCTGGGTTTTTAACATCGTTGGATCTGTGGACCTGCTTAACGCGCTCTATCGGGGGATTCAGCTAGATGCGCCACGATATCAGATCGGGGCTGCCTGGTACATCCCGACGTTCGGGGTACCGTTCCTACTCGTTACTCATTACATGATTTTCGCCGCGCTGCTGCGACGTCCTAGGGCAGCGAGATAGGAGACTTCTTCCGGGACATGCGGGAGGGCGATTACAGGTTGGTCAAATCGAAGAAATCCCCGACGCGCCTGCTGGAACTTCCTCCTGGATGGCCTTCCCTCTAAGGCTAGCAGCTAGATTGGATCCGCGATGGGACTCGATCAAGCATGTGGAAGGTCAAGGGTCCAGAAAGGCTACGGCCCACGTGTGAGCGCGCCTGAGCACGGGGATCTCAATCGCCTCGCCGATCTCCTGTGCCGGTACAACGAGATCGGAGATGCAATCGCGGGCGTGATCGGGAGGCCAGCCGAGCGCGGGCACGTCGGCGAGTATATCGCCGCGCACATCTTCGACATCGCTCTCGAGCGGTCGGCCCGAAAACGAGCCCGTGACGGAAGGTTCAAGACAGGCGCCCTCGCGGGGCACAGCGTGAACGTGAAGTGGTACGGCAAGCAGGAGGGCGTGCTCGATCTCCAAGCGCGTGGTGCGCCTGATTACTACTTGGCGCTTACGGGCCCGGCGGGATCCGCCATCTCATCTCGAGGCGCAACGCGCCCGTGGGTGATCCAGTCCGTCTACCTTTTCGAAGCGCGGCGCCTCCTTGAGGACCTGCGAGCGCGCGGCGTCAGGATCCGCACGGGTTCAAGCGTGAGACAAGCGGTCTGGGCGGCAGCAGAGGTCTACCCGGAACCCCGGAACTCAATCCTCGTCCTCTCCCAGGAGCAGCGCGACCTGCTCGCCATATTTGGACGTTCGGTGATTCCGTCCGACGCAGGGTCCATTTGACAGCACCCTGACAGCACGACTTATCCGCAGCCCGACCTACTGAAGCATCATGGCGCGAAAAAGCTGCGACCGAGCCTGAAGCAGTAGAAACCAGCACCTGTTGGGTTTGCGGCAGAGAAGATCGAAGAACTGGTTCCGCCGCACGCTCTTGATTTCACGTGACGTGCTTGAAGCGGGCTGAGCTTCTCACACCGCGGGCACCGCCTTACGCTTGAAGATCTTGTAACCTGGCAGTCTAGCCCGAGTGTTACCCTCGGCGGTATGGTACGGAGACCGCGTGTGGCGCCACGCGTCCCAAAGGAGGTCGATCTGCACCGCAAGGTCTGCTGCCGCCTTACCGTCACCTGCCTGCCACGCCTGATGCCGATGCGCTTCAGCGCCGTTGATCGCCGCCTTGATCTCCTCGGGACTCATGGTTTCCAGCCTCAGCTCGACACCTATCGCGACCGCCGCCACTGTTTGCCCAGTTCTCGCTTACCTACCGGTGCGGCAAGTATACCAAACAACTGCAACCGGGGCTGGGACTGCGAGTTGCTACCCTGATTGTCAACTAACTGGGAATCACCGATTGATTACGCTGTTTGGGCGATCCTGGGAGGCAAGGACCTCTCTCTAATTCACGGCATAGGCCGCAAGTTCGCCGGAGCCTTGGAGGCGCTCGGGATACGGTCCTATGAGGACCTGCCGACCGCCGATCCGCGCGACGTTGTTCGGCGTCTGCGCCGGAAGAGAATCACGAACGTGTCGCCCGGTATGGTGAAGAATTGGACCCACCATGCAGAGCCAGTACCTCCGGCATGGTCCCATTCTCCTCGGTGGATTGACACCGCTTGCAAGCGGCCAATAGAATAAGGACTGCGATACATCTCTATCCGTTCCGCGGTAGCTCAATGGTAGAGCGTCCGGCTGTTAACCGGAGGGTTGTAGGTTCGAATCC
>Ga0099794_10000723_pt1 | contig 11086 bp, 8 predicted proteins | sample Rivendell_Oct201_10_FD_77320 | JGI IMG/M metagenome (GOLD analysis project Ga0099794, IMG submission 77320) | Vadose zone soil microbial communities from the Eel River Critical Zone Observatory, Northern California, USA -... | ecosystem: Host-associated > Plants > Roots > Rhizosphere > Soil ... | reverse complement strand
TCTCCTCGAACCCGCGCCCGATCTGCAGCCGGATGAGCGTGTCCGGCATGCGCGCGCCGCTGCGCCCCGTGAGGCACAGGACGTTCTCGCCCTCGGCCAGCACGTTGGCGGTCATGGCCGCCACCAGGGCGACCTTCACCTTCTCGACGCGCGAGTAGTCGTAGGGTGGCACGGTCACGCACACGTACCCCTGCCGCCGCAGGGCCTGCGCCAGGCGGTCCTCGCTGACCGCGTAGACCAGCTTCTTCTTCAGCGGCCGTCCGCGCAGGTGCTCCGCGGAGAGGGGAACGTCGGAGACCAGCAGAAGCCGGTCCACCTCCGCCTTCGCCGCCAGCGAGAGCACCATCCGGAGGAATTCGCGGTCGAGCTTGGAATCGGCCATGCGCGGCTTGACTCGACTCTAGCGTGTCCATAGACTTCCGCCTCTTTTTTCGGCCGGGACAGGTCCCGGCGGCAGGGGCGGGAGAGATGGCCAGCAGCTCGGAAGCAGCGCAGCGGCGCGGGGGCACCAGGGTGAACCAGAAGGACCTGAAGCGCTTCAAGAAGATCCTCGAGGAGCAGAAGCGCGCCTTGCTCCAGCAGGCACGCAAGACGCTCAGCGAGGAGGCGGCGTTCGACACGGACGACCTCCCCGACGAGATCGACCTCGCTTCTTCCGAGTACACGCAGAGCATGGTGTTCCGCCTGCGCGACCGCGAGAAGTTCCTGCTCAAGAAGATCGACGACGCCATGGCGCGCATCGAGAGCGGGACCTTCGGGATCTGCGAGATCTGCGAAGAGGAGATCTCGGTCAAGCGCCTCGAGGCCCGCCCGGTGACCACCATGTGCATCCGGTGCAAGGAAGAGCAGGAGAAGCAGGAAAAGTCGTACGGCTAGCCCGCCCTACCTCGTGGCGGTCTGGCCGCCTTTGAGGAAGGACAGGATCTCCTCGAAGAAGCGGAAGCGCTGCTTCTCGAACAGGACGAAGTGCGTCGCCTGCGGGATGGTGACGTGCTTCTTCGCCGGCGCGTTCGTCAAGTCGCGCATCAGTCCTTCGCGGTCCTGGGGGAAGCTCCAGGTGTCGTCCTCGCCGGCGATGAGCAGCGTCGGAACCGTGATGCTCGCTGCGTTCCAGATGCGCCGGCCGGTCGCCTGGTAGAACGAGTCCTCCAGCACGCCGTTGGGCGCACGCAGCGCGGGCGGGTTGCGCGTGTTGCTGGTCGGATCGGTGGCCAGCGCCGCGTTGGCGAAGGCGTCCACCACGTCCTGGTCGCGGTACTGCGTCTTGTCCTGGACGGGGATCTCGCCGTCCCAGCGCTTCTGGTTCGCCTCCGCCGTGCCCAGGCGGTACGCGCCGTTCGACGAATTGAACTCCCACGGTACCCGCTTGTTCTGCAGGCCCGTGCCCGCGCCCAGGTTCGTGTGCAGCGGGTTCTCGTAGAGCGGCGCGTAGAGCACCAGCTTGCGCACCTTCTCCGGCCAGAGCGAGGTGTAGTAGCCCGCCGTCATCGCCCCCCAGGACCAGCCGATCAGCGTCACCCGCGCGACCTTGTTCTTGGCCCGGATGTGGTCCACCACCGCGCCGATGTCGCGGATCGCGAGGTAGGAGCGCGAGACGGGCTTGTTGGCCGCCGGCGGCTCGTCCATCGCCTTCTCGCGGGTGGAGAAGCCGTAGTTGCGCTTGTCGAACATGTAGACCACGTACCCGTGGCTCACCATCCAGTCGGCCCAGGAGTAGTCCTTGAACTGAAGGTCGAAGTCGGGCGTGGAGGGGTAGGTCGCGCCGTGGACGAACAGCACAACGTTGTCGTCCGTCGCCTTCGCGCCTTCGGCCATCTTCTCGCGGACGAAGAGCTTGATGCCGGGGTCGACCGCATCAACAGAGTAGTCGCGCGAGAGGATCTTCGGCGCGGCGGGAGCGGCGAGCGGAACGGCCAGGGCGGCGACCGCGAGCAGAACGAGCTTCATGCGTGGCCTCCTCGAAGGGAGGCGCACGCTATCTAATTTTGCAAGGCCTTGCCAGCCGCCGCCGATAGGGCGGCGCTGCGCTTTTCACATCGCGGCCGTCAGGACATCCGTCAGGCCGATGCCCGCCGCGGAGCGATGGCGCAGCTCGCTTCCGTGTATTCGGGCAGCAGCTCGCGCATGGGGTGGTCCCCGCATGCGGGGCATTCGCGGTCGCGCTCGTACTTGACCTCGCGGAAGCGCTGCTCCAGGGCGTCGTACAGGAGCAGCCGCCCGACCAGCGGCTCGCCCTGGCCGAGGATCAGCTTCACGCCTTCGACCGCCTGGATGAGCCCGATCACGCCCGGAAGGACACCGAGGACGCCCGCTTCCTGGCAGGAGGGCGCCAGCTCCGGCGGGGGCGGTTCGGGGAACAGGCACCGGTAGCAGGGGCGGCCGCCGCCGGGGATGAAGGTGGTGGCCTGGCCGTCGAACCGGAAGATCGACCCGTGCACGTTGGGCTTGCCCAGGAGCACGCACGCGTCGTTCACCAGGTAACGGGTGCCGAAGTTGTCGCTGCCGTCGATGATCAGGTCGTAGCGGCGGAACAGCTCGAGAGCGTTCTCGCGGGTGAGCCTCACCCGGTGCTCGTCGACGGTCACGTCGGGGTTGAGCTTCTGGATGGTCAGGCGCGCCGACTCCGTCTTCGGCATCCCGACCCGCTCGGTGTCGTGCAGGACCTGCCGCTGGAGGTTCGACTCGTCGACCACGTCGTCGTCCACGATGCCCAGCCGCCCCACGCCCGCCGCCGCCAGGTAGAGCGCCGCCGGCGAGCCCAGGCCGCCGGCGCCGATGAGCAGCACCTTGGACTTGAGCAGCTTCGCCTGCCCCGCCTCCCCCACCTCGGGGACGAGCAGGTGCCGGCTGTAGCGGTTGCGCTGGGCGTCGGTCAGCCGGAAAGGCACCTCGACCGGCAGTCCCGCGTCCTTCCACGCGCCGTACCCGCCGCGCAGGCTGCGCACCTTGCGGTACCCCATTTCCTGCAAGGTCTTGCCCGCGAGCAGGCTGCGCGTCCCGCCGGCGCAGTAGAGCACCACGTCTGCGTCGCGGTCGGGAAGGGTCTCCTCGATCCGCAGCTCCAGGTAACCGCGCGGCACCTGCTTGGCGCCCGGCACGATGCCCTGGTCCGTCTCGTCCTTCTCGCGCACGTCGATGAGGGCCGGCCGGCGTCCCTGCAGCTCCTTGGCCAGCTCGGCCGGGGTCACCTCCGGCACCTGGGTCCGGGCGGTCTTGAGCAGCTCCGCCTTCGTCTTTGCTTCTGCCATGGAACACCTTGGGATGCGTTGGAACAGGTGCGGATTCTAGCGCGACTTTCCGGCGCTCGCTCGCCCGCCCGCCCCCGGTCGTTGCGCGCGCCGCCCCGCAGACTAGCTTATCAGGACGAGGGGGCCCAAGTGGGAGGGATCTGGCTCATCCTGCATCTCGACGCGAAGAAGCGCGGGACCTTGGAGCGACAGCTCGTCGCCCTCGCGAGTCGGCTGCGGCAGGAGAGGATCCCCACCACCATGGTGTTCGCGCGCCCGCCCGCGGCCTTTCCGGGGGACGCGCTGCGCGAGGCCGGCGTGACGCTGCGCAACCTGGACTTCGCCCGCCCGCCCTGGCGGGCCGCGCGCGAGCTCTGGTCGTGGATGCGCGTGGACCGGCCCCGCATCGCCCACTTCCACTTCGTCGAGCCGTACTCGCCCCTGGTGGTCGCCGCGGGCCTCGCCGGCGCGCGCGTGCTCGTCCACGACCACCTCGCGCTCTCCCGCGGCGATCCCCTCCGCGCCGCCTGGAAAGGCCTCCGCTCGCTGCTCCTGAACGGCCTCTTCGACGAGCGCGTCGCCGTGTCGTCGTTCGTCGCGCGCACCATCCGCGAAGTGCACCGGGTGCCGCCCCCGCGCGTCTCGGTGGTCGACAACGCGGTCGACGCGGGGCGGTTCGAGGCGGCCGACGGCCGCGCGGTCCGCGAGGAGCTGCGCCTGGGAGGCGCTCCGCTGATCGTGTCCGTCGCCCGTCTCGACGACGAGAAGGGCGGGGAGCACCTCCTGCGCGCGCTTCCCCACGTCGGCCGGAACGCGCACCTCGCCATGGTCGGGGAGGGCCCTCGCCTCGGCGGCTGGCGCGCGCTGTGCGCCAGCCTGGGGATCGCCTCGCGCGTGCACTTCCTCGGCTTGCGCCTCGACGTGGAGGAGATCCTCGCGGCGGCCTCGGTGGTAGTCGCGCCGTCCGTCTGCGACGAGGGATTCGGGCTCGCCGCGCTGGAGGGGATGGCCGCCGGCCGGCCGGTGGTGGTGACCGATTCCGGACCCATGCCGGAGATCGTGGAGGGCGCCGGGTTGGTGGTGCCCAAGGGGAACGTCCCGGCGCTGGCGGACGCCATCGATCGGCTGCTGCGCAACGACGTGCTCGCGCGCAAGCTCGGCGAGGGTGGGAGGAAGCGCGCGCGCACCGTCTATGCGATGGACCGCTACGTCGAGCAGCTCCTGGCGGTGTATCGCCGCCACCTGCTCCCCGACGCGGGAGGCCGGCAGGCGGCGTGAGCGGCGCGGCAGCGGTTCAGGCGGCGAGCGAGGTCGGTCCCGGGACCGCCGGGCCCTTGCGGGGAATCCACTCGCGCACGGGCGGCAGCTCCCCGGTCGCGCGCAGCGCCGCCAGGTAGGCGAGTCCCGTCGCCGAGCCGCAGAGGATCAGGCGCAGGAGGACCGGACCTTGCGCGAAGCGGAGCACCACCGCGCCGACCGGGGCCGCCACCGCCGCCGCAAGCGCCTGCATCGAGAGCGTGCGCCAGGGCAACAAGGAGCGCATCCCGCCGAGGAGCTGGCCGGCGCGCACCAGCAGGATCCCGCGCGTGGCCGCCTCGGCGGCGACCCAGCCGCCCATCGCGCCGCGCAGCCCGTACAGGCGGAAGCCCGCCACCACCATCGGGACCGTCACCGCGAGCTTCACCACGGAGACCGCCAGCACGAAGCGGTTCTGCGCCCGCGCGCGCATCACGCCGTCGAGCGGCAGCGCGGCCAGCGGGATGGCCAGGATGGCGAGGCGGAAGATCGGCACCGATTCGCGGTACCGCTCGGTGAAGAGGAAGGTGAGCAGGGTGGGCCCGCAGACGTAGAGCAGGGCCATCATGGGGATGAAGACGAACGCGAGCCTGGCCACCGCCTCGCGGAACAGGCGCGCAGGTCCCTCGCGGATGCCGTCCCGGTCGTGCTCGGCGATGCCGAGCTGGAGGATCTCCGACACCGGCGTGTAGAGCATGTCCACGATGGGCAGCTGGAAACAGCCCACCGCGTAGATCGCGAACACGGCGGCGGTCACGCTCGCCGCCACGAAGTACTGGTGGAACTGCTGCTGCGGGATGATGATGGCGAAGGCGAGACCGAAGGGCAGCGCGTACGCGAGCTGCCGCTTCAGGTCCGCGCGCGAGACGTGCAGGCCGTGCTCGCGCAGCACCATCGCCCAGCAGGCCACGGCGCGGAACCCGGTGCCGGCGACGATGCCGGCCAGCGCGCCCGTCAGCGAGCGGGTGATCAATGCGCCGGTGACGATCCCGATCGCCTGGGTCACCTCGTAGCCGAACCGCAGGACGGCGGCGAGCTTGATGCGGCCCTGCGACATCGGGATGCAGTCCATGGTGCTGCCGCTGAGGAACAGCGCGCTGAAGAGCGCGACCCAGCCCATCCGGGCGGCCAGCTCCGGCTTCTGCATGCGCAGGGCGATGCCCGGGCCGAACAGGTAGAGCAGGGTCCCCGCGCAGACGCCCAGGGTGGTGGTGACCAGCAGCGCGTGCGCGATGAAGTACCGCCGGCGCTCCGGCTCGCGCGGGACGAAGTAGATCAGGCTGGGCGTGAGCCCCATTGGCAGCACCACGCCCAGGGTCGTGCACCACAGCCAGGCCAGCTTGAAGGTGCCGTAGGAAGCGGGCACCAGGATCCGGGCCAGGACCAGGGGAGTGGCGAAGGTGACGACCGCGATCGCCAGGCGGGCGATCATCAGCGGCCCCGCGCGCCTCAGGATCGATGCCTGCCCGTTCAACGCCCCTCCCCGCGCCGATGGTGGGCAGCGCGGGCTCGTTCGGCAACGGGCGGGGCCGCACCCAGTGTCGCAAAAAGAAAGCTACGACGGTCGGCCTGCTTACACCGCGGTGCGGCGGCGGCGCAGGAACAGAAGGCCGGCGAGCGGTAGCAGGAGCCACGCGCTCTGCGGCCCCGAGCTGGAGCAGCCGCCGGCCGGGAACGTAGCGCCGGCGGACACGATGGGTGGGACCGCGCCCGCCCCGGAGCTCGTCTCGCCGGTCGTCTGCTGCGCCGGCCCCGAGTCCTTGCCCATGGCGTGCAGGATCAGCTGCGCGAGCTGGGAGCGGGCCGAGTCGAGCGCCGCGGGGCTGCTCGTCGACTGGTAGGTCTTCGGGTACACGCCCTTGGCGATCTGCTTGGCCTGGTCGCCCAGCCCGAGCTGCCGGGCCATGGCGAGCAGCTCGTAGTCCTCCATTCCGTCGCGGATCATCTTCATGCGGAAGGACTCCACCGGGATCTCGGTCTGCCCGCCGATCTTGGCGCTGGTGCCCGGGTAGAAGAGGGTCCCGTCGCCTGCGCCGCCGAAGTTCACCTGGTTCACCCACGGATCGCCGCTGAAGTACGCCTGCGTCGTCTCGTAGTAGAGCTCGCCTGACATGTCGTAGCTGAAGCTCATCCACTCCATGGCGCGGTTGCGGGTCGCGTCGCTGTCGATGGCGTACGTCGGCCAACCGGACCCGCCGGTGTAGTCGTAGCCGGGGCCCACGCCCGAGCAGCCGAAGCTCATGCAGCTCTGGTACCACCACACGGTGGCGCCGTACTTGGAGCGCTGCGAGCCCGCGTGGCCGGTGCCCGGACGGTCCTCCATGAAGTTCACCACCGGAACGTAGAGGTCGATGCCGCTGATGTTGTTCGCCGCCGCCTCCGCCGTGGTGGTGGTCACCAGCGTGGGCATGTCGGGGTCCGCCGCGCGCGAGTTGGCGATGCGGCCGTTGATGTCGCTCCACTGGCAGGTCATCGGCGGCTCGTCGCAGATGTAGTTGAAGAGCGCCTTGGTCCAACCCTTGGCCTTGAAGTGATCGGACCATGCCTTCGCCACGACCGTCCGGGTGCCGTCACCCTCGATCTGCACGGCGGTCAGCTTCGCTCCCGCGAGGCGCGTGTTGGCCGTGCCGTCGAGGAACGGGCCGGCGTACGTATCGTAGTCGGCCCACCCGCCGCTGCCGTCCTGCTTGATGGGAGAGCTCACCACCGGCAGCGTGATGCTGATGCGGTTGTCCAGCGCCGCCTGCAGGTAGCGCGCGCGGAGCTTCTGCTCGGCGTCGTAGTTGCTGCAGCCGCCGTCGCCGTGGCCCATGCAGGGGCCGTTCCATGTCATGCCGAAGGCGCTGCGCAGCGAGGCGGTCGACGGGATGGCGAAGTCCCACACCGTGAGCGTCACCGGCACCTGCGCCGCGGCGCCGCCCGTCACGTTCAGCGTGCCATTGTAGACGCCCGCCGGCGCGCCGGCCGGCACGTGGACGTCGACCAGCACCGCCCGGCTCTCGCCCGCCGGCACGTCGAAGGGGAACGCGTTGCGCTTCTCGCCGGCGATCGGGTCGACGTCGGGCACCAATGCGTCGGGCCATATGCCCGCCGCGCCGTCGCCGCCCGTCTGGATCGGCACGTTGATGAGCGCCTCGCGGTACAACGTCACGTCGCGCCCGCTGATGCTGTTGCCCTTGCCGTCGCCGAGCCCCTCGAGGCTCATCGACACGCCCGTCGCGGGACCGGTCACCACGACCTGGAAGGACTCGAACTCGTTGCGCGCGGCCGCGATCACGGCGTTCGCCGCGGCGCCCTGCGGGGCCTGCGCCTGCGGCCGGACCTTCACCGCGGCGGGCGCCGTCCAGACCTGGGCTGCTTCCGAAGCGCTGCCTGCGAGGAACACGACTGCGGCGGCGGCGAGCTGGGAAAGCTTCATTGGAGCGTCTCCTTGGTTGGCTGCTTCCCGGAACGGCGAGTGCTTTCCGTTCGGGTTGGCCAACGAAGTGGACGTGCCGCCTCTTCCCTCCTTGGTGTCCGGCAGTAGGGGGTCTTCTGCGCGTATATCGGGTGGACGGGGGCAAACGTCCCTGCTCGGATCACGTCCGCGCACACGCGCCCCCGCAGGGGCTACATGCGGAGGATCGCCGCCTGGGAATGCTTTACGCGAGGATCGACGTTCTACGGGCTGCGCAGGGGCCGCAGGCCCGCCATGCGGGCGGGAAGGCAGGCGCCTGTCTGCCCGTGGCCCGGGCGCCAGGAAGCGCCTCGCCGAGGCGCTCCTCCACAGGCGGAGGGGCGCATTTCCGTCCGGCTACTCCACGTGCGGCGGGGCACTGCCGCTGAGCGCCGCGCGGGACCGTCCACTGAGAGACAGGCAGTGCGGCCGGCTTCTCGCCCGGCGAGGCGTGCTTATGTTCGGGCCGTGCGTGGGGCTGCCGTGGCGGCCCCTGGAGGGGCGTGTTGCAGGCGACCGTCTCGGGACCGGTGAACCTCTCGCAGCCGGCGCGCGACTGGCAGGCGCGCCGCGTCGGCCAGGTCGCTTTCGGCGCGACGGTGCTCTTCCTCGCGCAGCTCTACCTCGCGCCCGCGCAGTGGTTCCCGGTGACCGAGCCGTTGCGGCTCGCGCTGGTGCTCTCCGGCATCGCGCTGGCCGCCCTCGCCCTGCACCGGCTGATCACCAACAAGCCGCTCTGGCTGGGATGGCGGGGAGCGCTGCTGGCCGTCTACTCCGGCGCCGCGCTGCTCTCGCCCAGCTGGTCCATCGATCGCGCGCTGTCCGTGTCTGGCGCGCTCGAGGTGGCCAAGCACTTCCTCTTCTTCGCCGCGGTGGTGAACACCTTCACCACGCCCCGGCGCATCCGGATCGCGATGCTCGTCTACGCTGCCGCCTCCATCGTCCCGGGGTGGGGCACCTTCTGGAACTGGTCGCACGACGAGCTGCTGGTGGGAGGCTTCCGCGGCCGCTGGCTCGGAGTGATGGCCGACCCGAACCACGACTGCATGGCGCTGGTCGGGGCCGTGCCGCTCTTGCTCTATTTCGCCGCGCACGGGCCGGGGCTGTGGCGCCGGATGGTCGGCGCCGGCGGCGTGGCCGCCCTGCTGATGGGGATCGTCGCGACTCACTCGCGCGGCGGATCGCTGGGTCTGCTCGCCGCGGTGCTGATCTGGGGGATGATGTCGAAGCGCAAGGCGCTCGCCGCGGCGTTCACGCTGGTGGCCGCAGCGGGCGTGCTGCTCTTCGCGCCCAGCACCTTTTGGCAGCGCAACGAGACGATCTCCCAGTACGAGGAGGACGTCTCCGTACAGGGCCGCATGCAGGCCTGGCAGGTCGCTGCGCGCATCTTCGAGGAGCGGCCGCTGCTCGGCGTGGGCGAGTCGGCATTCCTCACCGCGTGGAAGCAGTACGCGCCGATCGACGATCCGGTCGAGCACCCGTACGTCGCCCACAACCTCGAGCTCGAGGTGCTCGGGCAGCTGGGGATGGTGGGCCTCTTCGGGATGCTGGGGTTCATCGCCTGCGCGCTCTGGTCCGCCTGGCGCGCGCGCGACGGCGAGATGGGGCACGAGTCCCGCGCCGTGTTCGCCTCGCTCGTCGGGTACCTCGTCTGCCAGCAGTTCTCGGGGTACTCGCTGTCTTGGTTCCTGTACGCGCTGTGCGCCTTCGGCTCGTGCATCGACCGATACGGCGGGCGCCGAAAGGCAGAGGTGGTGCAGCCTACCGGGAGTTACGGATCTCCCCTTCGGGCCGCCTAGTACGCAGGTTTCCAGCAGGCGGAGGGGGTGGCGTGAAGGAGCCGGTGCCCGTCCTGCAGATCGTGAACCAGTTCGCCATCGGCGGGGCCGAGGGTCAGTTCGTGGCCCGCGTGCGGAGGCATCCCCGCGGGTTTCGGCCGGTGGTGGCTTGCATCCACAGAAAGGGGCCGAACCTCGCGGCGGTGGAGGAGCTGGGCCTTCCCGTCGAGGAGTTCGGGCTGCGCGGCAGCCTGGCCAAGCTGAACACCGGCCATCAGATCCTGCGGCTCGCCGCCTTCATGGCGCGCGAAGAGGTGCGGCTGGTCCACGCCAACGACTTCTACGCGAACCTGCTGGCGGTTCCCGCGGCGCGGCTGGCGGGCGCGAAGGTGATCGCCAGCCGGTTCGATCTCGGCCACTGGTATTCGCGCGCGCACCACGTGCTGGAGGCGATCGCCTCGCGCACGGCGGACGCCGTGTACACGAACGCGGAAGCGGTGCGCGACATGTGCGTCGCGCAGGAGGGCATCCCCCCGGACCGGGTGGTGGTCGTGCACAACGGGATCGAGCTCGAGCAGTTCGACCGCGCCCGCCGCGAGCCGCTGCTCGCTCCGGTCCCGGGCCTCGTGGAGGGCGCGGACGGCAAGTCGCGGCGCCCGGCCGTCGTCATCGCGGCGAACCTCTACGCGGTCAAAGGGCACCTCGACCTCGTCGAAGCCGTCGAGATCGTCCGGCGCGCGCTGCCGGAGGTGCTGGTCCTCTGCGCGGGCGAGGGGCCCATGCGCCCCGTCTTGGAGCAGCAGATCCGCGCCCGCGGGCTGCGCGACAACATGGTGCTGCTCGGGCATCGCCTGGACGTGCCGGCGATCCTGCAGCGCGCCCACCTGGGCTGTCTGTGCTCCCATGCGGAAGGGCTCTCGAACGCCATCATCGAGTCGATGGCGGCATCGCTCCCGGTGGTCGCGACCGCCGTCGGGGGCAACGTCGAGCTGGTCACCGAGGCCGGATCGCGCGCGAGCGGCCACCTGATCCCGCCGCACCGCCCCGCCATCCTCGCCGACCGCCTGATCGGCTTGCTCGGCGATCGCGCTCGCTCCGCCGCCCTCGGCGCCGCCGGCCGCGCCCGCGTCGAGGCCGACCTGACGCTCACGGCGATGATCGACAAGACGGGCGCGCTCTACGAACAGGTCCTTTCGTCCGCCGGCTCCACCCACCGCCTGCGCGCCGCCTGAGGCGCCGACCTTGTTCCCGCGCAACTTGTCCCGGGACAAGTTGATCCACTCAATGTATTTGAAGCGGACCTGCGCCCGGGGGAGTGAGCCCCCGGACCGACTCTGTACAACTCGTAC
>Ga0099794_10000721_pt1 | contig 11104 bp, 9 predicted proteins | sample Rivendell_Oct201_10_FD_77320 | JGI IMG/M metagenome (GOLD analysis project Ga0099794, IMG submission 77320) | Vadose zone soil microbial communities from the Eel River Critical Zone Observatory, Northern California, USA -... | ecosystem: Host-associated > Plants > Roots > Rhizosphere > Soil ... | reverse complement strand
TTGCTGCCTCGTCCGTGTTCGCAGCGATGCGGCGGACGGCCACGCGCTTCCGACTGCAAGGTGCTCGAAGGTATTTTGTGGATTCTGCGCAGCGGCGCGCGCTGGCAGGATTTGCCCGAAGAGTTCCCCTCGCCAGCCACCTGCTGGCACAGACTGCGCGACTGGGAAGAGCAAGGCGTTCGGCTCAAGATCTGGCAGGCGTTTGTGGCCGAACTCAACCAACGGAAACAGCTGCAGTTGCTGCAGTGGAGCGAGTCTTACCTGGACGGGAGTTTTGCTCCAGCCAAAAAGCTGCCGCGGGAGAAACTGCTGCGCCTGATCGCCGATCGTGGACACGACAGTGACCCGCTGCGGAAGCGGCTGGCGGAGCGCGGGACCGAACTGATCGCGCCTCTTCGCTGGAATCGAAGCAAACCAGTGACCCAAGACGGACGAGACTGCGACCCTACCGAAGGCGCTAGAAGGTCTAGCGCACCTTCGCCTGGCTCGGCAACTTCCGCCACCTCGTAGTTCGTTATGACAGCTCGCTCATGATTTACAACGCATTCTTTCATGTCGCCTGGTTCATGATCGTCTTACGGACGGATTTGAAATAGCTTCTAGCGATTTCAGAGATTCCTTGGGAGCTGCCGGTCGAGGGCCATAAATTAAACCCGTAGAACACCAGATAATCGGCCCGCATTGCTAAATTGTGTTCGGAATCAAGATTCAGCATTGCTTGACTTTTTGACTTTCTCACATGCCACGCTAAGGGCACTCAGTAACAAGTAGCCTTCGAGGATTGAAATACTTGGCCTGTGGTCACTATCCTGACCGGGAAGGCACTAAGACAGGCTCCGCCACAAGACGCTTCCGTACCACCGCTTTGTCCATAAAATGCAGATGCGAAAGGAGACAAGCCTTTTCCTCGCCTTCGGACGCTATTCTTGATTCCAAAACTAACCTCGACTTTAGTCCTTCAACCTCGAAAGCAATCTCGCAGTATAAGGTAACCGGGTTCTATCGAGGTCTCATAAGTGCCCCGAAATAGCTCTCTGCAGTTGCAAGGCCTAAGTGGTTAGCGGTCCCCAAGGCGAGTAGCTACTCGTGTCCTTGAGACAAAGAGCGAACGACTGCCTAGCAGTTAGCAACTAAGGGACGCTTGAGACGATGACAAGAGCCCTTCAGTGTCAGTGAAACGAAGATGTAATTTACGATTAGGCTAAAGCTTTCAGGGAATTCGGACTAACGTGCAACTCCGAACCAACATTCAACTAGTCCGATTTCACCCAAGCTCCAGTTCGTACGTCGTCGGCGATCTGGGTCCACTAGTAAATGCGTCGACCGCAAGACTCTGGCCCATCGGTCCGCATTAAGTGGACCGATGTTCAGACGAGGCGTGCAGAACCTTCTGGGGTGTCCGCTAATGCAACCTGTTCCGCCTAAAGGGGCTCATGAGCCGCAGACCTGGAGCCAGCGGCTGCAGGCGCTTCGCTACGTTCCGCGTCTGCTCAAAATCGTGTGGGAAACCAGTCCGATCATGACCGCCTCCACGCTTTCTCTACGGTGTATGTCCGCATTATTTCCAGTGGCCATACTGTGGGTCTCTAAACTCATCATCGATTTGGTTGTGCGAGCCATACAGAACCACGCATTCCAATTCTCGATGATCTGGAAACTCCTTGCTTTGGAGCTTCTGTTGGCAGCAGCCTCAGATACAATAGCCCGCTTCATCTCATTATTAGACAGCTTACTGGCCGACCGTTTCACGAATGACCTTAGTCTAAAGCTGATGAGGCACGCTGCCATATTAGATCTCGCCTCGTTCGAGGATCCCGTCTTCTATGACAAGATGGAACGCGCGAGACGACAGACGGCCACCCGGATGGGAATGCTTGCGAGCCTGGCCGGTATGGCACAGCAGTTACTAACCCTCATATCATTATTATCGGCTGTTGTTTTCTTCTATCCGTGGCTCCTACTATTACTTGTATTGGCGACCCTACCAGTCTTTTGGGGCGAGACTCGATTTGCGATGCTGAACTATTCCATGCTGTACCGTTATACGCCAGAGCGTCGCGAGTTGGACTACCTGCGTTTTCTTGGTGCGAGCATCAATAGCGCCAAAGAGATCAAAGTCTTCGGTCTTGGAGAGCATCTAGTCGAACGCGCGAAAGCACTCTTCGAGCGTTTTTATAAAGAGAACAAGACACTTGCGACTAAACGGATGCTTTATGGCGCAGTGCTCAACTTGGCGCCTGCGATTGCGTATTACCTCGCCTATGGTCTAATCGTTCTACGCGCGATCTCCGGAAAGCTTTCTGTGGGGGCTTTGGCAATGGTGGTGGGCGCATTTTCGCGCGCTCGAAACATCATAGAAAATTTACTTTCCGGTTTAGCAGGTGTTTCGGAACAGGCTTTTTTTATCAAAGATTTATTTGATTTCTTCGAGACGCAACCTACGATCGTTTCGAAACCTTCGGCGGTTCCGGCGCCGAGACCGATTAGGTTTGGATTTGAATTTCAGCACGTTGCCTTCGCATATCCCGGATCTAATCACAGAATATTGACCGACGTTACGTTTTCGTTTTGCCCCGGTGAACGAATCGCGATCGTCGGTGAGAATGGCGCTGGAAAGACTACGCTGATCAAGCTGATAGCCCGTTTGTATGATCCGACCGAAGGGCGAATTCTGCTGGACGGAGTCGATCTCCGTGAGTATGACGTCGACGATCTCCGACAAGAAATTGGAATCATCTTCCAAGACTATATGCGATATGACATGCTCGTGACCGAAAATATCGGTTTCGGAAGAATCGCTCATGTACAGGACGAACCACGCGTGCAGCGCTCCGCCGAAATGAGTTTGGCTTCCGGAATGGTTTCCACTCTGCCAAATACGTACAAACAGATGCTTGGCCGACGCTTTGAAGGGGGCGTCGAATTGTCTATTGGCCAATGGCAGAAAATCGCACTCGCTCGCGCTTACATGCGAGAGGCGCAGGTTTTAGTTCTGGATGAGCCCACAGCAAGCCTAGACGCGAAGGCCGAAGTTGAGATGTACCAACGCTTCGTGAACCTCACAACTGCTAGGATGGCGATCCTAATCTCGCACAGGTTTTCGACTCTCCGAATTGCGGACCGCGCCCTCGTGCTGGAGCATGGGCGTGTTGTCGAGCAGGGCTCACATGAACAACTCTTGGCCCAGCGGGGCAAGTATGCGGAGTTATTCAATTTGCAAGCGGTGGGTTACCGATAATCCTGGCACAAACAAATATTATAAATTCATTTCCTCAAAGAGAAACCGACATGAATGATTGTTCTAAACACATCATTATATCGCTGATGCTCATGGGCGGCATTCTCCCGGCCGTTCAAGCGCAAGACCTGACGTCCTTCGAGAAGAGGGTGACTGTAAGGACGTTGGCGAACGGTCTGACCGTTCTAGTTTGTGAGCGGCCAGAAGCGCCCGTATTCTCCTTTTTTGCGCATGTGAATGTGGGTTCAGACAGGGAAGTGCCGGGCATCACAGGCTTGGCGCACATGTTAGAACACATGGCGTTCAAGGGTACTGAAAAGATCGGGACGACTAACTACGCCGAGGAAAAGAATGCCCTTGAAAACATTGAACGTGCATACCAGGCATTTGACCAAGAGCGTCGCCTGAAGCCCAGTGGCGTGCCCAAGACTTTATCCATTCTTGAAAGCGCGTGGAAAGACGCGTTAGCAACGGCGGAAAAGTATGTGGTTCCAAATCAGTTCGGAGAAATTATCGAGCAGAATGGCGGTCGAGGCCTAAATGCATCCACATCTCACGAAGAAACTGTTTACCACTATTCTCTTCCCTCCAATCGTGTTGAACTCTGGGCCTACCTCGAGTCAGAGCGCTTCCTGCATCCTGTGCTCCGTGAGTTTTACAAGGAGCGCGACGTCGTCCAAGAAGAGCGTCGATTGAACGAGAGCCAGCCACTCGGCAGGCTATTTCAACAATTCCTCGCAACGGCATACATTGCTCATCCTTACGGTCATCCGGTCATTGGGTGGCCCTCGGACCTAGAGAGTTTGTCAATGTTTGACGCTCGAGACTTCTACGCGAAGTACTACGTCCCTGCAAACATTGTCATAGCCTTGGTCGGTGACGTTAAGGCGAGCGAGGTTCTGCCCATTGTGGAACGATATTTCGGCAGATTGCCCGCACGCCCAAAGCCGCTGCCGCTTCGTACTACGGAACCTATGCAGAAGGCCGAGCGAATCGTCATTTTGCGCGAAAGCTCGCAGCCTATTTTCATGGAGGGTTATCACAAACCCAGCGCGCGGGACAACGGCGAAGCTGCCTTTGAGGTACTTCGCGCTCTTGTGTCCGACGGCCGCACTTCCCGCCTCTACCGCTCCCTCGTACGAGACAAAAAGATTGCCGCGTCCTCCGGCGGCTTTAACGGCTTTCCCGGCAATAAGTACCCGAACCTGTTTGGCTTCTACGCCGTATCTACTCCAGGCCATACAGCGTCGGAACTCCGCGATGCCATCCGGATCGAAATTGAAAACGTCAAAAACACGGATATAGCTCGAAGCGAGCTAGATGCAGTCAAGAGTCGGGCGAAGGCCAACCTTGTGCGATCCTTAGGCACTAATCAAGAACTCGCTTTTCAACTGGCAACTGCACAAGCTCTATACGGTGACTGGCGTCGCGTGTTTCGGCAAGTGGACGAGATCGAAGAAGTTACCAGTGCCCAAATTCGGCAGTTGGCGAATACCACTTTCCTCGCCTCCAATCGTACCGTCGGTATGATCGAATCCACTCAGCTCGCGCCCACAGCGTCTCAAGGAAAGGACACTAGATGATGAACCGCAAATCCACTCTCACTTTGTTCGTGACCATTTGGTTCTCCTTTTTCACCCCAGCTTCGCGCGGCCAAGCCACGGATTGGACCCAAATTAGGCCAACACAGCTCCGCCCTTTTCATCCCGAAACCCCCAAACGTATTCAGCTCTTAAACGGGATGGTGATTTTTCTTCAAGAAGATCATGAGCTACCTCTTATTCGTAGCACTACCCTGATCAGAGGCGGTTCCCGAGATGAGCCTCCCAACAAGATCGGACTGGTCCAGATCTACGCTCAAGTGTGGCGAACAGGTGGCACAGCCACCAGGACTGGTGACGAACTCGATGATTACTTGGCGGCGCGGGGGGCAAAAATTGAAACCAGCAGCGGAGTTAATACTACCAATGTTGCGTGGGACTGCCTAAAGGACAATTTTAACGATGTCTTTAACATCTTTCGCGAGATGCTGACCCAACCAGAATTCCGACAGGACAAGGTTGTTCTCGCGAGGAATCAACTCAATACAACCATATCACGGCGCAATGAGAATCTCTTTCAAATTGCTTCTCGCGAAGCTTCCAAAATAGTTTACGGTTTTGATTCTCCTTACGCCCGAGTTCCCGAATATGACAGCGTAACATCTGTCAGTCGAGAAGATCTGCTTGGCTGGTATCGTCGCCACGTCCATCCTAATAACACGATTCTCGGTATCGTAGGTGACTTCAGTACCAGCGCGATGGAGACGAAACTGCGCCAGGTGTTTGAATCCTGGCCCAGAGGCCCGGATGCTGTCAAAACACAAACTACGTTTCAAGGTCCCAGGCCCGGCATTTACTTCGTCCAGAAGGATAATGTGATGTCAAGTGCGATCGAAATGGTTGATCTCGGAACCACGCGGGCTGATCCGGATTATTACGCTATTGAAGTCTTCAATCACCTATTCGGGGGATCGATGCCCTCGCGGTTGTTCTCGAATATTCGCACGCGGAAGGCTCTCGCTTACGCAGTAAACGGGGGAATTGGAACAGAGTTTGCGCACCCTGGAATGGTTCGATTATTTATGGAGACAAAGAGTGGCGCGACGTCAGCAGGCATCGAGGCCATGAACGAGGAAATTGAAGCGCTCGCGACTAATCCCATCTCTCTTAAAGAGGTAACTAAAGCCAAGGACGCTATTCTCAACTCGTTTGTGTTCCGTTTTGATTCTAAAGAGAAAGTATTACGTGAGCAGATGACTTACGAACTTCATTATTATCCTCTAGATTCACTCGAGCGGTATCGAATAGGAATAGCCAACGTCACGCTTTCAGATGTATCGCGGGTCGCAAAAAGGTATATCGACAAAAATCGGTTTGCGATCCTTGTCGTCGGCAATGCCGTGGACTTTGACCGACCTCTCTCGTTGTTTGGCTCTGTGACCATCATCGATATCGCGATTCCTAAACCTTTGGGTGTGTCAACACCCAGTGCCGTCGCGTCGAAGAATTAGCTGAGCGTGCGCAACCATTCTCAGTCTGGCACACCTGTATGCAGCGCCCCAACAACAAAGTAAAAAGTGCGCATTCGGTTCGCTCAATTCGCACCGAAAACAAATATAGTCCAAAAAAGGTACAAGCCTGTTGCGGAATCATTAAAGCTCATCGAAAACTTTGATTGGAGGTCGTGATGACAAAAAAAGGTCGCATATACTATTTGGCCGGCGATGCCAGCAAGGCATCCGGCGGCGAAAAACACACTTACGACCATGTCGACATTCTAAATGCAGCAGGCTTTGAGGCCTATGTTCTCCACTCCCGACCTGGATATAGGCATACCTGGTTTGATAACAATACGCCTGTGATTGACTATCGTTCTTTTTGGAAAGTCTACGACAAAGCTTCAGATTACATCGTCCTGCCTGAATCTTTCGGCCACAACATTATGCGATTTCCAGGGAAGAAGATCATTTTTAACAAAAGCCTCTATATTGGTTTCGGTTCCTTCGGGCTATTCTCATGTGACACTTACCCGTACCTCGATGAAAGTGTAACGGCCATCTTCGCGGTATCTGAGCATAACATCCAGCACCTTAAATTTGCATTTCCGAAAGCAAGAATTTTTAGAATGTATACTCATATCGACTGTAAACTCTTTGCGTACAGGCCTCCCGCACTAAAGAAACCAATCATCGCTTGTGTTGTTAAGGCGCTCGAGCCATTAACCGTGCTGTACCACATGCTCCGGGCAAGGGGCCTTGCTGGGCTAAACTGCCTTTCGCAGTACGAATGGGTATTCTTGCAGGGTTACTCACAGCGTGAGATAGCACGGCTGCTAGGCGACGCACTCGTCGTAATTTCGTTAAACACGTTTGAGGGTTTGCCACGCATATTGCTCGAAGCGATGGCCTGCGGCTGCTTGGTTGTCGCCTATGGATCAGGCCCTTTGAAGGAATGCTTGCCAGTTGAATCCCGATTTGACTCAGACAATTTGCTACGGATTGCCGAGCAAATAGAATTCCTTACAAGTACGTTTCCGGTTCAAGCCGAACAATGGACTTCTTGGTCGGCTGCTGGGAGACAGATCGCTGAAACCTATTCACTGGAACGACAACGAGATAATTTGGTGCGTGCATGGGAGCAAATTACGGCTCCTGAGCTGTCCCCTCTTAATGTGCACCTTTCAAATAACGAGCCAGCGACAACGGATGTGCGCACTTCTATGATTCCCGTGATGGACCACAATGAGCCACACTGATCTCATGACGCACCTCCAAGCTCATTACCGCTCCCTTTGTCAAGCAGATATCTGCTCTATCGACGAACAACTCTCTCCCGACTTCGTCGATGAGACAGCTCCACCAAATGCACCGCCGGGGAGGGAGTTCGCGATTTTGGCATCAACGCTCATCCACGCCGCGTTTCCCGACATGACTGTCACAATCGATGACATTGTCGTAAGCGGTGCTCTCGTCGCAACTCGCTGTACGTGGCGAGGCACAAACACGGGCCCATTGCCGAATTTGCCAGCAACCGGCAGATTCATCGAGCTCACTGGGCTTGAGATGTGGCGATTCGATTCCCATGATCGCATCGCGTGGCGTTCATCTGAGATTACTCGCAGGCTGCTCCCTAGGCTACTGCCTCGCGGCGCGGCGCCCAATCCGTCCGCTGAGGTTATTAGGGATTTTCCTTCCGTACTGTCTCACTTGGAGATGTGGGGACTGTTAAATCTGCCCACCGACGAATTGACAGGACTAGCGGATAAGTACGGGAGCGATAAGGGACTGCAACACGCGAACCCTCACTACTATACGTACCACTATGAAAGGGTGTTCCGACGATGGCGATGGCGCCAAATCGTGTTGCTTGAAATTGGCCTGCTGAATAAGACTCGCCAAGACGCGACCTACGGTGTTCGGTCATTCTCGGAAACCTACAGTGGCCTGGGCCGCGATAGACATGATGACGCCCCTTCCTTGAGGATGTGGCGCGAATACTTTCCGAATGCAAGAATCGTAGGAATCGACATTCACGACTTCTCTTCAGTCCAGATCAGAAATTGCCAGACTTACATTTGCGACCAGCGCGACAGAGCAGGATTACATGCCGTTCTCGAAGAACTGGGAGAACCACCGAATATAATCATCGATGACGGATGTCACGCGTCTGAACATCAGCAGATGAGCTTCTTTACGCTTTTCCCGAGACTCGCCCCTGGCGGCATATATGTGATTGAAGACCTCCGGTGGCAGCCGCCTGGCATTGGTGACCCGGCGGCTCCTACAACCCTCTCTTGCTTGCAGGATTTTCCCGGTAACCTGTACCGTTCGCCATTTTATCGCGAGAGCCCCAGCATCGAGGCACAGATTAGCACAATCGAAATTCGAGACACGGTCGCACGCAAGAATGAAATCGCTTTCGTCTTCAAGAGATGAGTCTGACTGATTCTGAGATTTTGACGCTAGCGTTCCCGATATCTACGATCCCTGTCTCTACCAGAAACTCCATCGGCCAACCATCAGCGAAGTGAGGCGTGCTCACCGGCGTGATGTCCCGGATCAAACCTCCAGAGGGCGAGCGTCCTTCCACAAAGAACTAAACTTCGCATAGTGAACGAGCACACGGCTCGCTCTGCATTCTCACGCGAGCACTTAGAAGCCTTTTTCGATCAGGCAGCTTTGCGTTTGTAAAGGTGGTGCAGGCCCGCCGACTTTTGGAATCTCGATCACATGACCGAGCCAGGGAGGCTCGACAGGTCGGCTGACGGGCTCATCTTTTTCGACCGACAGATGCGTACGGCGTCTTTCGTAGTATTCGAAATAGTCCCTCATGATCCGGCGCAACCCGGCCGCATGGAAAACAATGACATGATCCAAGCACTCCCTGTGGTACGCAAAAACTCTACAAGACCTGTACTTCGGCCGGGTAACAAATGCTACAAGCCTCTCCGCTAAGCTATTCATTTCAAACGTGCTTTGAATTTTGGCGAGGGACAGGACAGCCGTTCTTCGCATTTCGTTATTTTCAATCAAGAGTCATCGCCGCTGGATTTGCGTTAGACCGCCACGTTGGGTGCTGCCGACGGAACCCGGTGCGTGGCTGTCAAGCCCACCTGTCCAAGACGATTCTCCCCGATAGGCGCTCGAAGGATTTTACCAAGACGGCCAGCCCCCTGATTGTCGGCAACTCTCCAGAAAACAAACGCGTAAGTCGTTTGTTTTCTGTCACCACTGACAGCGCCCCGCTGTCACCTGCTCGGAAGCTATCATTGGAGCTTTGCACTTCCGGGCTGACTGCGATACGGTGGCCGTCCTGAACACGCAAAGTGCGAGACACTTTCAAGCGACGCGTTGTAGGAAACATTCTTCGAAAAATGAACTTTGTCCCAGATCCACTGAAGATTTCTAAGGGGCAATTAGGGGGCAATAAGAATTCCGTTCCTTTCTTTTCAGTTCCTTAGAAGGCCAGGCTGCACCGCACAACTCCTTTGTTTCCATTTCGCTGGTGGATTCGCACCCCATCGCCTCGATCACTTATAGTTCTGCATTGCAAGTATTTATGGAGAACGCCCGGGGGCAATAAGGGGCAAATTTAGTTGATGAACCCAGTGCGTGAAGCCGCGTTGAGAACGGCCAGTGGAGTTGGCCGTTGGATGACAATCCCAACAACCTCTAAAGACGTCCTGAAGTCCTGATGTTGGGTGACCGAATATGTCCAGTTCCCGCGTTAATGGCACTCAAAGACCTGACAGCCCGCTAACTTTTCTGCTCGTCATCGGAGCGGCCATAGCTTTGTTGCTCATCATGACTGTTGCTCGCTTTTACGCCCGCGGTAATCGTGAGGGTATTTTGTTTTTGGTTTTAGCAGGTGCGCTGGCTTTTGTCTTCTTTCGAAAGCACAAGATTGCTCTAGCAATCAGCAGTTTGTCATGGGTCTTGGTGAACGCCGGCATGACGGCTCACTTTCGTCCGAGCTTCAGGGGATATGCGCTGACGATTAGGTCTGCGCCGACGAGTTCTGGATGAAATATTTTGCGGAAGCAGGCACTAATCTGCGAGAGTATTCGGTATTGCGAGAAGCAAGGGCGAGTCTCGTGCAATAAAACCTGTTGTTCTCCATAACTCCGCAGCCCCAGGATGGTATTCTAACCCCGTGCAGGCAGACATCGAAGCTACTCTTGACCATGCGCCACACACGCCTCCAAAGAGGGCGCATATTCCTGGGGAATTCCGGCGTCACTCGGATCCGCTTCCAGGATTTTAGGCATGACAGCGCCAGCCCTGAAAAGGGTTAGGGGCATTCTTAATTCATAGAAGCTCAAGGAGACGACCTTTGGCGACCATCAAGATTCCTGCAGATCTCGAGACTGTCCTTAACGAAGCGTGGGAAGAAACCCGCAAGGTCCCAGGTCATCTTGGTGAGAACGAAGCTCGCTTTCTAGGGTTGCTCGCCGCGTGCGTTCCGGCCAAAGGCGCGATTGTGGAGATCGGCAGCTTCAAGGGACGGTCTACCGTCATGCTTGCCAAGGTCGCCTCGCGCTACGGTTTCGGGCCAGTTGTGGCCATAGATCCCCACAACTCGCCCATTCTCTTGGATCATCAAGCCAATCCGGAAGCGTCCTCGTATCAGGATTTTCTCGATTTCATCAATGCCGCCGGGGTATCAAATCACGTGGAATCGCACCTTGCGTACTCGACAGACGTGGCCAGCTCGTGGAACCGCCCCATCCGACTCTTGTGGATTGACGGCGATCACAGCTATGAAGGCGCCAAGAAAGATCTAGACGGATTCTTTCCTCACTTGGTCCCCCATGGCGTAGTGGCGT
>Ga0099794_10000720_pt1 | contig 11107 bp, 7 predicted proteins | sample Rivendell_Oct201_10_FD_77320 | JGI IMG/M metagenome (GOLD analysis project Ga0099794, IMG submission 77320) | Vadose zone soil microbial communities from the Eel River Critical Zone Observatory, Northern California, USA -... | ecosystem: Host-associated > Plants > Roots > Rhizosphere > Soil ... | reverse complement strand
GTTCCTGGTCTTTGACAAGACCGGAGCAACGCCGGGCGGTAACTGGGTGGCGCAACTCAGCAACATCACTTGGGGACAGGCCAGCTCCATTGAAGAAGCATGGTCCCGCCTGCAACATCTTCCACCGCGCCTCAGCCCTTCATCGTTAGCTGATCTGAAAGAGGCAAAACCAGAGCGCACACCACTCTTTGTGCCCTACGTTCCGGCGAAGCTTTCCGGAGGAAAAGACCATCCGTCTGTAATCGTTGAGGCGATATCGATGGCTTCGGTAACGCCTCCGAACATCAGCTATCGGCCACACCTGCCTCTCGAGATCGTCACCGAAGGCAAACTATCCAACATTCAGCTTGAGCGCGTAATTTACGCAGGTCAGCGCCACGAGCAACGACTGCCAGACGGCGCGCGGAGCGCGTTCTTTGTAGGCGACGGAACGGGGCTGGGGAAAGGGAGAATCCTGGCAGGGATTTTCGCTGACAATTGGTTTCAAGGCAGACAACGGGCCTTGTGGCTTTCTGTAAATAACACTCTCCTCGAATCCACCCTTCGTGACCTAAGAGATCTGGGGGTGGAAATGCCCCTTGCGCAAATCAACGACTACCCGGCAGACGGAGAAATCACCCTGCCTCGCGGCGTGATCTTCAGTTCGTATTCGTCGTTGATCTCCGGCGCGAGAAGCGGCGAAAAGAGGCTGGACCAGATTCAAAGATGGCTGGGCCCTGAACCAGTGGTCCTGTTTGATGAGGCGCATAAGGCGAAGAACGCGTTCGCGAGCGGAAAGGGTGAGCCGACGCAGACCGGGCAAGCCGTCATCGACCTCCAGGATCCAAAGCGCAATCCGGACTATCGCGTGGTGTATTCTTCCGCTACGGGCGCAACGGATGTGCGCAACATGGCCTACATGACAAGGCTCGGACTGTGGGGTCCTGACACCAGCTTTCCGGGCGGATTCCAACAATTCCTGGCTGAAATCGAGGGTGGTGGTGTAGGCGCCATGGAGATGGTCAGCCGCGACATGAAGAGCCTGGGAATGTATCTGTCGGGCTCCATTTCGTTTGGCGTCGACCCGCGCAGCGGAAAGGCAGTCGAATACCGGGAGCGCGTTCATCGTCTGACCGAGGAACAGCAGAAGATGTACAACCGCGCGGCTCTGGCCTGGCGTGTGGTTTTGCAGAACGTTGATAAGGCTCTAGCGATCACGAATGCAAGCTCTCGAGCAAGAGCCAATGCCCTACAAAAATTCTGGGGCGATCATCAGCGCTTCTTTCGACAGGTCATCTGCGCGTTCAAGGTGCCCAGCGTCATCGCCGAGGCCGAGGAGGCGCTCCGAGAGGCGAAATCCGTTGTCATTTCGCTGGTAGGAACCGGAGAGGCGAAAACGCGGGAACAAGTGGCGCGAGTGACAGCCGACGGCGGCACTCTCGATGATTTAGATTTCTCCCCTCGCGAGATTATCGCAGCCATGATCGAACGAGGCTTTCCGACGCAGCAATATCAGGACAAAACGGATCCGGTCAGCCAAAAAACCATTCAGGTTCCCGTGATGAAGAATGGCGCTCCGGTCCATAGTAGAGACGCCCTGCAGATGAAGCAAACGCTGCTCGATGGCCTTTCATCGTTGCATCTCCCAGAAAACCCGTTAGACCAACTGGTGAATCACTTTGGAGAAAGGAACGTTGCGGAAATCACAGGTAGAGCGCGCCGTCTCATTCGGGATTCTCAGACGCAGAAAACCGAATACAAGAAGCGCGCGCCGGAAGGCGTGGCGATGCACAGGGTCAACGTGCACGGGATGGAACAGTTTCAGGGTGGGAAGTGCCGCGTCGCCATTATCAGCGATGCCGGTTCGATGGGCATTTCCTTGCACGCTTCCAATCGCGCTGCAAACCGTGAGCGGCGCGTTCACATCACGCTCGAATTGGGCTGGAGCGCAGATAAGCAGATGCAGTGTTTCGGACGGACCCACAGAAGCGACCAAGCAGAACCGCCTGAATACGTCCTCCTGAGTACGGAATTGGCCGGGGAGAAGCGCTTTAGCTCAACCATTGCGCGGCGTCTCGGAAGCCTGGGCGCGCTGACCAAGGGCGACCGAGGAGCTGCCGACAACGCCGATTGGGCGCGATACAACTTTGAGACTTCCGAAGGCAGGGCGGCGCTCAGCTTGATGTATAGAAGGATTCTGGCAAATGAGGCGATTGCCGGCCTGGAGGATCCAAGACAAACCTTACAGGACATCGGACTGATTAAGGAGGGTGAAACAGAGGTCCGCAAGGAAGATGAATTCAACGTTCCGCGCTTCCTTAACCGGATTCTTGCGCTGCCAGTCGAAGAGCAAAACGCGTTGTTCGACTATTTCGCCGAGCTCTTTGACCAGACCGTAAGGTACGCGAAAGCCACGGGCACATTCGACGAAGGAGTGACGGATATTAGAGCGTTGGCGATTCGGGTTGCAAAGCCTCCGATCGTTGTCCACGTCGATCGTGTTACTGGTGCTGAGACCATCCTCTACACTCTGCACGTCGACCAACCGAGCCAGAAGGTCACTTTCTCAAGGGCCGATCAAGTGCGGCTGGCCAACAATGGAACGTTCCTGCAGCATCGGGAGAAGGGCGAGTTCATTATGGTGCTTCAGTCAGGCCACCATACCGACCCAGCGGACGGCAAAACCTTCGCAACCTATTCAGTCTGGAAACCGGCCGGTGCACGTGTGTCCTACATCCGCGAGCAGGAGGTAAACGAGAAATATCGTCCGGTTCGAGCAAGCGCGGCACAGTCGTGGTGGACCGAACAATATGCGGTGGTTCCGGAGACAGAAACCAAGGAGGTCCATATTATCGCCGGCGCCATCGTCCCCCTATGGCAGAAACTGAAGTCCAAAGCCGAAGCGAAATTGCAGGTCGTACGAGTCAGCACCGAAGATGATCAGCGGATCGTCGGCGTGGAGATTCCACGGCTTCGCATCGGTCCGGTGTTGAGGTCGCTGGGGCTTGGGCGGTTTCCTGCCGACCCGACTAAAGTATTCCGGGGCGTGCTCGACGAAGGCGACGAGATTCTCTTGCTAGGGGATCTGAAACTGAAGCGGAGCCATCTGCAACGCGAGCCTGCGATTGAATTGCTCTGCGTCGACTGCGACCGGTTCAAAGAACTGCGAAGGTTGGGATTGATTAACGAGCAGATCAGCTTCCGGCAACGCTTCTTCGTTCCGACCGAAGAGGAAAAAGGCGTTCGAATCATTACGGAGATCTTGAAGAGATATCCCATTGACGAGTCGAATGGCGCGTCGGAAGAGCCTCAGCAAGCGAGCCTGTCGGTGGAGATCCCGATTACCGAGGCGAGGGTTGTGCACCTCGAAGATTGGATTCTGCCGCCGGAAGAGGCCCTGGGGCAATCATGCGCGAGCCCGATGCTGGAGATGCAAATGTCATTCACGGAAGATCCCACTCCGGTTGCGAGTGCGGTAGAACCGCAGTCGACCTACGATGAGGTAGCGACGGTCTCTCTCGCTTCTCTCATGGAAGAGCGACGAAGGCTTCAGCGTCGCCCCCGCAAGCGCCCAGTCACAGCGGAGCAGGGCCTTCTGTCCTGGTAGCGGTCCGGCACTCCCAGTCGGACTGTATTGAGTTCTTTCTCCGCGAAACCAGACACGGCAAAAAAGAATGCGGCGAGTCAAGACGTTAACTCGCGACCATTGGAAGCGAGGAGATGTTTGTGAAAAACGAACAGAAGATCGAATCACTGTTGGAGTCCGACTTGGCGCTCGGGCACAAAATCCAATACGTGCTTGAAGAGATTCACGGGGTGGAGAACGAACGCGCCAAAGAAGCGACGAAAACGGTTGCAAGGGTTGTCGGACACCACTTCAATGCGCTCGCAGCAACCTTTACCAGGGAGGGGTTCATCCAGTGTGCAGCGGCCCTGAGATTTGAAACGGAGTTGTTCTTCGCTGGATGAGTACTGTCATCCCTACATTCGTGCCGCAATTATTGGGATAAACCTACGAGAGTTACTCGCGGAGTCCGCTTCCGAAGCCATAACATCAGCTGTAGCACTAATTTGCATTAATCGTGGCACGAATTTTCACGAACTACGGCACAGTTTTCATTAATTCTGACATCCGACAGGAGATGTAGGATGCCGTGTTAAGTGAAATTGTGACCGCTGGAATTAAAAGACTTACGGCGGTTCGTGCCAGAATTGCTGAAATTTCGTGTCACAGTAATTGCAATAATCCTACTTCCGTGCCGGAATTAGTGCGATAAACCTACAAAAAAGGAGGAGGAGTTCTTTGCGGGCGGGCTTCCCACATTTCGGACGTGGGTCCGATCCCGACCCGCCCCTCTCAGATTTTCACTCGTATCTTAGGGCAACCATTGGGTCGAGTGCGGTGGCCCGGCGAACCGGAATCACTGTAGCGATTCCGGCGACGCTTAGCAAAATGGCAACTGACAGCGCGAGCGGAATGATTGCCACATGGCCGACCCCATAGAGTAGGTTGGAGAGAACGAGCACCGTGGCATAAGAAAGCGGCAATCCAATGAACAACCCTGCGCCTACAAGCACCAGAGTTTCCTGAATCACGAGCCAGCCGACGTCTCGGCGCTCCGCCCCTAGCGCCATGCGTATTCCGATTTCGCTGGTGCGACTGGTAACAAAGAAACTTAGCAATCCGAAAAGTCCCACTCCCGCAAGGGTCAGAGCCAAAATCCCAAACATGGTCCCCAGCGATGCCAGCAGCCTTTCTTGAAGCAAGGCAATATCACGCTGGTCGTCAATCGTGCGCACATACATCGGATACTCACGGCCCGCCTGCCGCAATTCCTGGCGTACGGCAAAGATCAATGGCGCAGGGTCTCCCGAATAACGAAATTGAATATCTCCCCACTTTTCGTAATCCGGATATTGCCAGTAATTGAGGTAGACAAGACTGAGATCCTGCGCCCTTGGATCCATCAATCGAGCATCGGCGGCAATGCCCACAATCTCCACGTCTTGCGTGTCCTTTTCCGATCCCACACGGATGTGTTGGCGGAGAGCGTCGCCCGCAGGAAAGAGCCGCGTCGCCAGAGACTTGCTGACGATTGCAGTCTTCTGTATCTGCGGCGAATCGGTCCGTCGGAAGTCCTCTCCTTGGAGAAGTGGAACCTGCATGGTAGACAGGAACCCATCACTTACGCGTTCGGCAGGAGCCTGAAGTGCGGGAGCATCCGGCAATCGGGCGGCCCTGACTTCTTCTTTGTATGGGATCGTGAACAAGGGAGAGAAATGCGACAGGCAGGATGACTGCACTCCGGGCAGGTGCTGTATGCGCTCCAATAGGTCGCGATAATACGTGGAGCTGTTGAACCCATGGACGTACCCGCCGGGTAGCGGCAGTAATTGCATAGTCAGCAGCCTATCGACCTGAAATCCGAACGGCTGGTCGCGCAACTGACGTAGCATTTGAACGAAAAAGCTCGCTCCCATCAGGAGAGCCAGGGTCAGGGCCACCTGCCCGCAAATTAGAAATCTTCTAGCACGGCTGTGTCCACCACTTGTCGACGGCGTTCCGCTCTTGAGTGCATGGGCGAGGTCGACCTCACTTGTTTGACGTGCTGGGAGCAGTCCGAACAATAAGAGAGCTATGAGCGCCGTTCCACTGGTGAACGCCATCACTCGCACGTCGGGACCTGCCACCAATACGAAACCCCGAAAGGCCCGGCTCAGTGCGGCCAGCATCGCCTCGCTTCCAACATAAGCGAGAAGCAGTGCGCAACCGAGGCCGGCGGCGATTAGAATTACGCTTTCCGCCCCGAGTTGCCGCACAATCTGCCACCGTCTCGCGCCGAGTGCCAAACGAACCGCGACCTCGCGGCGTTGTCGCAAGCCACGAGCGAGCAGGAGGTTTGCGAGATTGATGCAGGACACCAGCAGCACCAAGGCACTGATTCCAAGCAGTGCCAACAAAGGCCGCTTGAAACGCCTCCGCATCGAATAATCGAGCCCCGTAGCTGCCGCATTTACCGCAAGCGGCCCGTTCAGCATTTCCGTCCGCTCCGTGCCTTGAATGTTCGGCGGCAAAGACTCATCAAGGAGCCTGCGCCACTCCACGCTTAACTGAGTTCGAACGAGCTCCGCCGTAATTCCCGGTTTTAGGCGGGCAAAAGCGTCGCCCCAATAGAGCTTTTGGGGGATGAGCGGGTCGGCCCGCTCTTGAGTGATCGGGATAGAAACACTCGGCGGAAATCCCAGCAGGAGCCCTTGGAACCGGGGCTCCGTCACACCGATGATTGTGAACGGTGCACCTTGGATGCGTATGATTTGGCCGATGACGTTCGGATCTCCCGCAAACTGCTTGTGCCAGAAGGCATCGCTCAGCACCGTCACTAGAGGGCCATTGGGAATATCATCCTGACGAATGAAAAGCCGGCCGATTGCTGCTCGCACACCCAACATCTCATAGCAATCACCGGAGAGCGCGAGTCCGGCGACCTGGAGTGCTTCACCCTTCACTTCAACGGCCCACGGCGGAACTCTCGCGCCGCAGATACCGTCCAGCAGGGGATCTTGTCGTAGCTGGTTGAACAGCGGACCGGGAAGCGGCTGGACGAATCCCTGTCGATCAATCCAACCGATGTGAACGAGCTGCTGCGGATCACGGACTGGAAGCGGCCGCAGCATCAGGGCGTCTAACAGGCTAAAGATCGCAGTGTTGGCGCCGATGCCGAGGCCAAGCGAAAGGACCGCCGCCAGCACGAATCCCGGACTCTTGCGGAGAGTCCTCAATGCATAGCGAAGGTCGCACAAAAAAGTCCGCATGGTCTCCTCAATACGCTTATTCTGGCGTCGCTGAGGGAGTACCGCAAGTTTGATCTTAGCGTTTTCCCTGAGAAAGACCGACGCGGACCATCAGAGCGATTCGCTTCTGAGCGTGGTACACAGCGACGTAGGCAATATCGATGTCTAAGGACCAGAAAAAGAGCACTACATTCGGGAACGTTAGGGCGCAGAGTCTCATCCACGTCCACCAACAAGCAATTCCAAGTCGTTCGCAACACTCCTCCAGAGTGCCAGCATCGACTTCTTCTTACTCTCACGCTCGATTTCGACTTCTGTCGACTGAAGAGGATCAGGCGGGTAACTCCATAGGGCCGCAGACCAAATCATTAGTGTGACTAAATAGGTTGTCGGCAAGAACCTCGACAGAAAAAGTGAAAAGTCAGTCCTCGGGAGAAAAAGAATTCCTTGATGTATGACAACGGTCCCAAGAAAGAAGCCATAGCCCAGCGTCAAAGTCCAAACATTCCGGCCCATCGAAATGCGATAGTAATGCCTGAACAAAAGCAACATCAGCAGCAATGGGACCTCAACATACGGCAGTTCTCGCGATAATGTTGCCGCAAACTCCCATGAACCGAATCCTTCATAAAATGCCTTGCCTGCTACGGTGAACAATATCGCAAACGCTACTGACAAGAGAAGATGTCGCGCTAGGCGCCTTGCGCCCGGGTAGTCTCTAAAAAACTGTCCGTAAATTCCAACAAGGATCGCGTAACGGGCAAGACTGATAACCAGCTCACTGTGCCAATATACGCTTTGATAGAAACGAGGTGCCAGCGTGTAACACGAGAAGCGAGTGAGTTCGGTTAGGAGAATGCATGAAATGTAGCTAAAAAAAAGCGGATACTTGGAAAGGAGCCTCTTGCGTACGCCTCGTTCAAGTATGAAGGCTTCAAGGGCAATCGCACTCCACCAAATTAGGTTCGGCATTATGGCCGTCAATCGGCTGCTCTGGTGTAGGTAGAAGAGGGATATAACTAGAATAGAGGCGAGCGCCACGCTCCAAAACAGCGGCGCAATATAAACGGGAATGCCGAAAACCTTTGGTTGAATGAGGCCCTCGTCAAGAGGTTTCGCACGTTGGGTGGCATCGTTAACATCTGAACCGGGCTCGCTTCTAAGCCTGGCCATCACGCCCTCAGATAACCGTGCAGGCGCTCGGAATTTCTCCGCCTCCAGGGAAAAGTAGTCGCGGAGAAGCCCGTCCATCTTACTTTCGCTTGGTTCGTTCGACTTCATCACAAAAAACGCCTCGTAACGTTTGACTTAGTTCCTGTCTAGCTCGAAAAATCTCGCTCTTAACCGTACCTCCTGGAAGTCCCAGGGATTCGGCTATTTCGCATATCTTTTGTTCAAGGTAGTAATGGAGCGTGATAATCAGCTTCCTCTGTGGACTTAACCGGCTAATCGCTTTTCCTACGACTTCCTTTAGCTCAGCGGCCTTGAGCGCTTGTTCCGGTCCAGGTGCAGGATCAGATAGGTCAATCTCATCCGAGTCCTGCACAGAAGTCACGTGGATGGATTTCCTTTTCATCTGCCTAACAGCGCAACGGACAACAATCTTATAGAACCAAGGCGCGAACGGAAGCCCAAGCTTGAATGTGTCTATGGATCGCCAAGCCGCAAGAAATGCGTCCTGCACAACGTCCTCGGCAGCTCCAGGGTCACCAAGGATCATACAGGCGGCTCTGTACGCCTTATCCTGATGCTTCTCCACTAGAACGCGGAAACTCTCTTTATCGCCGCCCTGACAAAATCTAATCGCTTCTTGTTCATCCAAAGCTCAAGCCCCTTAAACACCTAATAGCAGTTCATCTCCCAAAAGGTTGCAGAATCTTGCTTTCCCCAGTTCGGGATCTGTGATACCAGCAGCCTGCTTGTTGATTCCACACATGCAGTCGGTGGCGAGCCGATTGAAGCACAATCCATTACAACCCTCCTTCAAAACGGAATTTGACCATCCGCGCAATCATTGGACTTCACCTCATTTCTTAAACGTGCGCCGACGCGGCAGGTTTGCAATTCAACGACGGTTGAGCAGCGGATATCTGAAGCCAGATGTGTCGCAAAGATTTTCGCACGCGCATCCGAAAGGAAAAAAGGGAGTGTCATTAATTGTGGCACGTTGTGTCACAAACTCTGGCACTAATGTCATTAATTCTGACGTCCTACAAAGGAGAGGGAAAATGGCACTGAAGGTTGAAGTTGCAGTCAGAGAATTCGTGTTCGACGGCCACACGCTTCCAGATCCGGATAGCAGCATGTCCGTCGAGCGCGTACGCGAAATGTACATGCCCAGTCACCCGGAGATTACGACGGCTGAAGTCGTCGGTCCGGAGTTCGTTGATGGGAAAATGCGTTACACGTTCAATCGCGCGATCGGGCACAAGGGTTAGAGTGCGCCAACCAAAGAAAAGCGCGAAGCAAGCTCAATTGCTTCGCGATTTGCGAAAGCTGTTAAAGCGCGGGGACGCTGAAGATCAAAAGTTCGTACGGGAGCTGAGGAAATGTCGATCCGCCCAAGACGCTTGTCACGTGCTGGTGAGGGCGCTCAATGCCGGCTCGCGGTACAACGACGAGGAACTTCTGTTGCCCCCACCCAGTTGGGTACATCCCATTGTCTAATCGCTCCCGCCCACACGCTAACGCTCCCGTCAATGGAGGCTGTGAAGGACAGACTCTTCGTTTCACTGGGCTCGGACCTGGCGCTGGGCCCCGCCGCCGCGATGGTGAAGAGAGGACTGCTCGACCGACGGCACCTTGCAGGGTCTGGATCTGTTCCGCAGGTGCTGGAGCGAGCACTGACGGAGTTCCTGGAAAAGGCTACAGGTGAGCCTTGGGTGGACAAATTCGAGATTGAGTTGACGCTGTCGGATGGACCAGTGGGTTACAGTGGGCAACTCTACCGAGGCCGGAAACGCAACCGCCGGGCAGATTTCCTGGTCTTGACATGGACCAATAGGTCCGAAACGCAATACATCCCTCTTCGGCCTGTCTTCGATCAACTGCGGGGAAATCCGCAACGGGAACGCCTCATGGCAAGCCTCTATCAATGGCTTTACCAGGGTTCGTGGCATGTGTTCTATGGTTTCGGTTTAGACGAGGCTGAAGAGGCCTACCTGTGGCGCAAAGAAGCGTACTTGAGCAGTCGAGAGGAGGGTGAAGATGTCGACCTCGAGGGCGAAGTCGAATTTGCGGATCCTGCCAGCGTGATCGAATACATTCGACAAGCCAAGGAAATGATCCTTGAGGGAGAAGAAGTCGGCCCAGCCTTGGCTTCAATCAATGATGCAAGGTTGCGACGCGGTTTTGAGAAAGCCCATGAATTGTTTGTTCTCTCAGAGAGCTGGAAGCTACCACGGATGTCAGACGAATGTGCGGCGAGTCTGGAAGAGGATTGCCGCTCAATGGAAGGGGTTCCGATTCCCGGCCTCTGCGTCAGTCATTGGCGCGATGACGCCATCGTTGCGTGGCTCGATGAGACGCTTAACGAAGCGTACCAAAACGGTATGGAGAGCCGCTCTGAGATCATGTTCTGTTTTGAAGCGACCGACCACCGCCGATTCCTTCAGTTCCTCGACACCTTGCCTAGGATGGCGAAGATCGTTCAGGGGCTAAGCGAGTGGGTCGGACTGGCCGAGGAGATGGAAAGTGCATGTGACTACGGAGATCGGCGTTAATTACGAATTTGTCCTCACCGCTGCGGTCATGATCTACGAGGATCGCGTGCATAAACGAGAACAGTTCGCCACAGTTCACAAGATCGCCGGAGAAGGAGCGGACGGTCGGCCGAGCCTTGGAGTAGGCAGTCTACTCACCACGAGATTCTTGAGCGATTTGGCTCGTGGCTTGGAGCGACAGCCTGAGGCGGTTCTCCTCCCGGCGAATGTCCTGGCCTACACCGCGGATCTCTTGATTTGGTGGACGCCGTCGCGGCAGCGCCCAATGTTTTTCTCGGATGGAGCTGAGGACCGAGCACTCTTGAATGGCCGTATTTTTCCGCACCCTCCGCTGGTGTGGAAGGCGCGGAGGGGGGAACTCTCGATACGGGCGCTTTCGCATCAGCGGCGCCCCGCTGCGGACACCGCGCTGATGGTTGCGCCGTATTGGAACACGGAACCATCCCACGGTCAGGTCTGCGTTGGTTCGATGCCCCGACCGAAAAAGACCGATGTGTCCACGATGCTTGAATGGGAAGAGGGGTTTTACAACAGTAGGTTTACTCACCCAAGTGGCATCGGGAAACTTACCCGTCATGTCAACGGGTTCATCGGTTTGTGGACGGAACTTGCGG
>Ga0099794_10000719_pt1 | contig 11128 bp, 6 predicted proteins | sample Rivendell_Oct201_10_FD_77320 | JGI IMG/M metagenome (GOLD analysis project Ga0099794, IMG submission 77320) | Vadose zone soil microbial communities from the Eel River Critical Zone Observatory, Northern California, USA -... | ecosystem: Host-associated > Plants > Roots > Rhizosphere > Soil ... | reverse complement strand
TTATCGTCGCGGCCGACATTTCGCGGCAAACCGGTTCTGCAGGCGGCTTACTGCTCACCTGGATTATCACGGGACTGCTGACGATCTCTGCCGCGCTTTCTTATGGAGAGCTGGCCGCCCTGTTTCCGCATGCGGGTGGTCAATACGTTTATTTGCGAGAAGCCTATTCGCCGCTCTGGGGATTTCTTTACGGCTGGACGCTCTTTCTGGTGATTCAGACGGGCACGATCGCCGCGGTGGCCGTGGGTTTCGCGCGGTATCTTGGCGTCCTGTGGCCGTCGATTTCCCCGAATGTTTGGATAGTTCACCCCATCGCTCTAGGTTCTAAATATGCCATCAGCCTTTCGATTCAGCAGTTGGTCGGCGTGCTGATGATCGTCTTCCTGACGTTTATCAATACGCTGGGCGTGCGGCTGGGGAAGCTGATCCAGAACGTTTTTACGAGCGCAAAGACGCTGTCCCTTCTGGGATTGATTTTCCTGGGTATTTTTGTGGGGAGAAATGCAGGGGCAATTACGGAGAATTTCAGCCACTTCTGGACGATTCGGAATGCGCAGCCCATCGAGCCTGGCGCGAATTTCCTGAGAAGCTTTGTGCCAATCGTCAGTGCTGCGAGCGGGGCGTTTGGGTTGTTTGTGGCCTTTGGAGTGGCGCAAGTCGGTTCGCTGTTTTCCGCCGACGCCTGGAACAATATCGGCTTCACTGCCGCGGAAGTGAAGAACCCGAAGCGCGACGTGGCGCTCTCCATGGCATTCGGCACGATCATCGTGATCACTCTGTATTGCCTCGCGAATCTGGCGTATCTTTGCACGCTTCCGCTGGTGCAAATTCAGACCGCTCCTGATGATCGCGTGGCCAGCGCCGCGCTAAACGCCGTCTTCGGACCCACGGGCGCGATGATCATGGCAGTGGCGATAATCATTTCTACGTTCGGCTGCAACAATGGATTGATTCTTGCCGGTGCGCGAGTCGCTTACGCGATGGCCAAGGATGGTCTCTTCTTCCGGTCGACGGGCAGGTTGAACATGAAGGGTGTTCCCGGAACGGCGTTGGTGTATCAGGGGATTTGGATCGCTGTCTTGATTTTGCTGAGGACGCGGCATGTGGACGCGGCTGGCATGGTTACGTTTGGCAATCTTTACAGCGACCTGCTCAATTACGTTGTATTTGCCGCGTTGCTCTTCTACGTGCTGACGATAGTAGGGATTTTTGTGCTGCGAGCAAAACGGCCGGATGCCGAGCGGCCGTATCGTGCCTTCGGTTACCCGTTTGTTCCCATGCTTTATGTATTGGCGGCGGTCGCAATCATGATGGTGCTTCTGCTATATCAGACCCAGACGGCAGGCAGGGGATTGGCGATTGTATTGATCGGCTTGCCCGTTTACTGGTTGTGGTCGCGGCGGGCAATTCGAGTTGCACACACGGAATAACCTGTATTTCTTGTAGGGGCGCATGATTCGGCGCTCCTGCATAGTTTAAGACCAAATTGGACGTACCCCGGGAAAGCGGGGAAGCCGGGGAGATCCCCCAAAAGGAGGAGTTGCATGGGCAACCCCTTGTTTGCAAGAAAACCGATGAGCATGTTGCTCGCGGAAGCGCAGGAAGAAGGCGGACACAGCCTGAAGCGCACGCTCGGCCCCTTCCAGCTCACGGCACTGGGCGTCGGCGCGATCATCGGCGCTGGCATCTTTGTGCTCTCCGGTCTGGGCGCGCACTATGCCGGGCCGGGCCTGATGCTTTCCTTTGTGCTTTCGGGGCTGGGCTGCGCGTTTGCGGGGCTCTGCTACGCCGAGTTCGCCGCGATGATCCCGTTAGCGGGCAGCGCTTATACCTATGCGTACGCCACGCTGGGCGAACTCTTCGCCTGGATCATCGGCTGGGACCTCACGCTGGAATACGCCATGGGCGCGAGCACGGTTTCGTCGGGTTGGTCAAACCACTTCATCGAGCTGCTGAATATCTTCCACATCAAGATGCCGCTGTGGCTGGCCTACGACCACTGGACCGGGCTGAGCACCGCTACGAAGATCGTCGCCCGCCAGATGGCACAGGCCTCTGACGCTGCGCTGCGACCGGGCACGCAAGCCTTCCTCGACAGAGTCGATGGCATCGTCAAAGCGCAGTCGCCGGAATTGGTTCAGCAAGCCCACGCGCTTCTCAATGCACCAACACTTTTCGGGTCGGAAATCGGCTTCAATCTCCCTGCATTTTTGATCGCCCTGATTATCACGGCGATTCTCGTAATTGGCATCAAGGAAAGCGCGCGATTCAATGCGACCATCGTGACCATCAAGGTCGCCGTGGTCCTCTTCGTTATCGGTCTGGGAATTCATTACGTCGACTTTTCGAACTGGGGCCACGACTGGTCCACGTTCGCGCCGATGGGCTTCTCTGGAATCGGGCGCGGCGCGGCATACATCTTTTTCGCGTATATCGGGTTTGACGCCGTCTCCACCACCGCGCAGGAAGCCAAGAATCCGCAGCGCGATCTGCCCATCGGCATCATCGTGTCGCTGCTAGTTTGTACATTTCTCTACATCGCCGTTGCCGGCGTGCTGACCGGCATGGTTCACTGGCAGGACGTCAATATCGAGGCGCCCATCGCCCGGGCTTTCCTGGACCGCGGGCTCTCAACGGCGTCGCACGTCATTACGCTCGGGGCGCTGGCGGGACTGACGAGCGTCATGCTGGTCATGCTGTTAGGCCAGACCCGCGTTTTGTACGCCATGGCCAACGACGGCTTGTTGCCAAGAAAATTTTTCGCCTCGATCCACCCGAAATTTCGCACGCCGTATAAGAACACCATGCTGGTTGGATTGCTCGCCGCCATCGTCGGCAGCGTGACCCCTATCTCCATCATCGGAGAAATGGTCAACATCGGCACGCTGCTGGCCTTCGTGATTGTCTGCATCGCAGTCATGATTCTGCGCAAGAAGAATCCCGATCAGGCGCGGCCGTTCCGTACACCGTGGGTTCCGGTCGTGCCGATTCTCGGCATCCTCTTCAACGGCTACATGATGTACAAACTGGGCTGGGTCAATTGGGCCCGCTTGATCATTTGGCTGGTGATCGGCCTGGTGATTTATTTCAGTTACAGCCGTTACCACAGCCGCGTCAGCAACGCGCAACCGCAGTAGCGAGTTCCTTGCAGCCGGCCGGGCTAGTGTCGAGTTCGGCCGGCCTTCAGCTTATCAAACGCTTCCTCTGCATTCGTCACTCCGATTCAGGTACAGTATTGATTCCATTGACGGCACGATGACATCCTTCCGCGCCATCCTCAAAGATGTTTGGAGCCGCCTTACGTGGCCCGATCTAGTTTCCACCGCTGTGGCAGCTGGAGGACTGATGGCCGCCATCTTTGGGTTCAATGGCGGCTTTTTCAGGTTCTTGAAATACCTGGCGGTTCTCGCGGGCGTCTATCTTTTGTTCCGGCTGATTGGCTGGTGGAGGAACCGCCTTCTTTGGAGCCTGCGCAACCGCCTGATCGTCGCTTATCTGTTTATTGCGGCTGTCCCGATTTTATCGATCGTGACGATGGTTGTCCTTGCAGCCCGCATTCTCTATTCGCAGCTGGGCGCCTATCTGTTGTACGAGGATATCCATCGGCGCATAGCGATAATCGCGGATATCTCGGAGCATATCGCCATCGCGCATCAAACGCTCCCACCCAGTGTCACGAAAGGTGATTCGGAGCGTATCCTGGCGGCGCAATCCCATGTGGTTCACGATCGCGAACTCCCTGGCTTGAGCATTAGTTTTTCGAACGACCAGACGCTCTCGCAAAAGGTGATTCCGGCTGGAAAGATATCCTTTGCGGGTTTATTGCAGGAAGGCGATGCGCTTTCCCTCGTGAGCCTGCGGGTGATTCCGGATCGCAAAGGAGAGCGCGTCGTCACCCTCCGGGTACCGGTTAACCCTGCATTTTTGAGCACTGTCGCGCCGGATCTTGGGAGCATCCAATTGAATCTCATGGAGCGCTACATGGGAGGGGCGCAACCGGGCCTGAGATATAGGTCGGGTGACACGGAGTACGTTGTGGCACGTCCCATCGTCGCGAGTAACCGAACCCTGCAGAATGCGTTGTTTTGGATTGATACTCCGGTCGACGTGGTATCAAGACTCGACTCGGTCTATGTCGGGCGCGATGGCAGATTTGAGCCAGTGCGCCCGGTCTTTGCCGCCTCCAACGCGCGCCCATCTCGATTGAATGCGCGGATTTTCACGTCGCTCGGAGAATTGCGCGACTCCTATCTTATCTTTTTCATTCTAGTGGGAATTGTTTTCCTGGTCGTCGAAGCCGCCGCGTTTGCCACCGGAATTGTACTCACGCGCAGGATTACCAGGGCCGTCGCCGATCTCTACCGCGGCACGCAATATGTGCAAGCCATGGACTTCTCCCATCGCGTGCAAATCGAGCGCCGCGACCAACTGGGCGAGCTGGCCGAATCGTTTAATAGGATGACCGCATCGATCAGTCAGCTCATCGAAGAGGAAAACAAGCGCCGTCGTCTTGAAAATGAAATATCGATTGCTCGCGAAGTTCAAAACCAGCTCTTTCCGAGTACGCTTCCATCGGTGCCGGGAGTCGAGATTGAGGCCATTTGCAAGGCAGCGCGTTCCGTCAGCGGCGACTACTATGACTTTATTCAACTTAGTCCAACGCATATTGCCATTGCCATTGCAGACATCTCGGGAAAGGGAATTTCGGCGGCCCTGCTGATGGCCAGTCTGCAGGCGGCGCTGCGCAGCCGGATGCTTTCGGAAGGCAGCGAAAGCCTGAGTATGGCGGAGCTGGTTTCGCGGCTTAACAAGCATCTGGTGCGCAACACCGGCGACGACCGGTTCGCGACCTTCTTCATTGCGGTCTACGACAGCGCCACGCGAACGCTGCGGTATACAAATGCGGGCCACTTGCCGGCATTTCTAATTTGCAATGGCGCTTCGGAGCAACTGGATAAAGGTGGCATGGTGCTGGGTGTCATGGAAGATTACGTCTATGAGGAAGGATCGCTAACGGTAGGGCGCGACGCGCTGCTGATCGGCTATAGTGACGGACTGATCGAGCCGGAGAACGTCTATGGCGAAGAATTTGGGATTCGCCGTTTGCAGGAAGCCGCTGAGCACTTGCGGGGCGCTGCGCCACTCATGGTCGCCGAGTCGCTGATGGCTGCTGCGGAAGAATGGGCCGGGACTCCCGAACAGGCTGATGACATGACGGTAATCGTCGCGCGGCTCCGGTAGTAGCTCCGTTGCGGCTAGGCTATACTGAAAATCCTTCCGAGAGATTATACCGGGGAGAAGAATGTCGCTTCGCAATCGGGTGGCGCTGGTAACAGGCGGTAGCAGGGGCATTGGCCGCGGACTTGCTCTCCGGTTGGCGCAGGATGGATCGCGGATAGCCATCGCCTATCGCTCCAATAAGGTTGCGGCACAGCAGACCCTGCGCCAGTTGCAGGCCGCTGGGGTGGATTGCGTGGCAGTCGAGACGGACGTCACCGATGCGGGGCGTTGCGAACAGTTGATTAAGACGGTCGCGGACCGCTTCGGACGGCTCGATATTATCGTAAACAATGTGGGAGATTTTCGTTGGGGCACCCTCGCGGAATCGTCGCTGCAGGACTGGCAAGGCATCTTCACTTCGAATCTGCTCACGGTCTTGTACATGTGCCGCTCCGCATTGCCGCATATGCGGAAAGCGCGCTGGGGCAGGATCATCAATTTGGGCGCCGTCGGCGCGGAGCGGGCATTCGGGCAGGCGAAGATATCGGCCTACGCCGCAGCCAAGGCCGCGGTCGTGGCGTTATCCCGCTCTTTGGCGCTTGAGGAAGCCAAGAACGGGATCACCGTGAACGTCGTGAACCCCTCCAGCATCGACGAAAATGAGCTGACGCTTGAAGAGGCCCGCAAGATTCGCGACGCGCGTTTTCCGATCGGCCGCCCTCCGACAGTCGAAGATGTTGCCGCGACGGTAGCCTTTTTCGCGTCCGAAGAGGCTGAGTATGTTACGGGGCAGGTCGTCAATGTCAGCGGCGGCTGGATGCTTTGATTTTGCCGTGAACCTCCCATGAAAGCTCTCACAGCTGCCGAAATGCGCGAGGTCGACCGCCTCACTAGCGAGCGCTTCGGCATCCCCGGGCTGCAATTAATGGAAGCCGCTGGGAAGAAAGTCGCCGACGCGGTTCTGCGCGAGTTTTCTCCCGGATTACCGCAGCGGGTCACTGTACTCTGTGGCAAGGGAAATAATGGCGGTGACGGCTTAGTCGCCGCCAGACACCTGAGAGCCGCTGGGATCGGTCCGCGCGTGTGCCTCTTCGCGGCTCCGCGGGAGATGCACGGCGATGCGGGTGCGAACCTCGCCCGTTATGTCGAAGCGGGAAATACAATCCTCGTCATCGAAGATGAGGCTGCTTGGGAAAGCGCATTGCCGTCGGTTGCTGATTCGGAGGTTATCGTTGATGCGCTCTTGGGCACGGGCCTGCGCGGCGCCGCCACCGGACTGATTGCGCGAGCAATCGAAGACATCAATCGGCTATCGGCTAACGCGACTGCGGCACGTCCCGCATTGATTCTTGCGGTAGATACTCCTTCGGGGTTGCCTTCCGATGGGCAGGCCGCTGAGGGGTCGGTTCTCCGTGCACACCGGACAGTCACGTTTACGGCACCCAAGATCAGCCAACTCCTTTCTCGGGATGCGGACGCAGTCGGGGCGTTGGAAGTTTGCGCCATTGGCTCGCCTGCCGCGCTAGTCGAAGAAATCGGGCAGGGAACGCTTCGTTGGGCCGGCCCGGACGAATTTGCTGGGTTGCCGCTGGTTCGCTCCGTTAAATCCCACAAAGGTACCTTCGGGCATGTTCTGCTCGTCGCGGGTTCGCTGGGCAAGAGCGGTGCAGCGATTCTGTCTGGGCGAGGCGCATTGCGGGGTGGTGCGGGACTGGTGACGATAGCAACTCCCGAGGTTGCGTCGCCGACAGTTGCGGCCGGTCAGCCGGAGTACATGACAGAGGGTCTGGACTCGACTCAGGAAGGCACGGTTGCGTGGAGCAGCTTGGAAAAGAGCCGCCTCGCGGAAGTCTTGAAGGGCAAAACTGTCCTTGGCATCGGTCCAGGTCTTGGCACGCACGCCGAGACGCAGAAATTTATTCGCAGCGTCGTTCGCGAGACGCTGCTGCCGACGATTCTGGATGCGGATGGTTTGAACGCCTTTGCCGGCGACGGCGACCTGCTTCGTGAACGTGCGTCGAAGTTCCTCGCCCTCACGCCTCATCCCGGGGAAATGGCTCGACTGCTCGGATCAACGACCACAGCCGTTCAGGCGGACCGCGTCAGACTGGCACTCGATGCTGCTCGTCGGTGGAATGCGCACATCGTTCTCAAGGGTTACCACTCGATCGTGGCTTCGCCGGGCGGGCAAACTTTCGTCAATACGACTGGCAATGCCGGCTTGGCGAAAGGCGGGACGGGCGATGTCCTTACCGGGATCCTCTCGGCGTTCATTGCGCAGTTTGGCGCGGACGACGGAGCACGCGTGTTGAGCCTAGGCGTTTATCTTCACGGGATAGCCGCGGAGTTGGCATCCCGCGGAACGGATCTGTCCGGCCTTCTCGCCAGCGAGGTGGCTGATGCCGTGCCCCACGCCCGGCTGAAACTCCTCGAGGAGCTGCGCAAGGGTGGCTGAGGAAATCATCACGCATTCGGCCGAAGAGACCACCAAGTGGGGCAGGGAATTCTCGAAGCGCCTGAAGGCTCCCGTTCTGGTGCTCCTCACGGGCGACCTGGGTACGGGAAAGACCACCTTAACCAAAGGCATCGTTTCCGGGCTGGGCGCCGCCAAAGAAGACGACGTCACTAGCCCAACCTTCACCCTCGTTCACGTGTATGGCAAACCTGCCAAGGTTTACCACGCCGATTTATACCGGGTTGAGAGTTTCCACGATTTCGAGACTCTCGGAATGGAGGATATTTTCGCGACTCCCTCCGTGGCTATTCTGGAGTGGTCAGAGCGCTTCCCGCTCCAGTCTCCCTGGCCGCAGATCCGGGTGCGACTGGAGCACCTTGGAGGCGACGCCCGCCGGATCACCGTCCTATAGGCCCTCGGAAGTCCGCCGCCCCGGCGCTGCCCTTACTCTCTGGTTACGGACCCATCTGGATTTGTTGCCCGGCCCCCCTGCGGCTGCTAACGTAAAAATAGCCCTGTTTGGCTAAGTAGATGCCCAACGAACTCCTAACGCCCAGCGCGACCGAAGAGTACCGGAGCGAACTCAAGAGCTACAACGTCACGATCCCCATGGGTTCGCTGGCAATCGGCGTGGATAACATCCACCACGATGTGTTCCTGAGCCCGAAGTTTGTCCAGGCGGCTCGCGATTATCTTTTCGATGTTATTCGCCAGAGCACCAGCAGCACCTATCTTCCGGGGATCGAGCTGCGCACCTCGCGAGCACCGGACGGTGGGGGCTTCCGCAAACTGCTCTCCGAGCTGCTGCAGAGTTCTCTGACGCAGGCCAAGTATCACAAAAATATAGAGATCGATTTGCTTTTCCGGTTGAGCTTGCTGAAATTTCTGACCTTCGAAATGGGCAATCAGTTTGCCAACCTGATCCTCGAAGGCAAGGAATGGATCCGCAAGCGGGGTGAGCATTTCGAACGCAGCCAGCAGGCGCACGTCATTAAAGCACGGTTATCGGAATTGCAGTCCGCGCGGAAAGGCATCATCCGCCGTGTGGGACAGCAGGTAGCGCAGATTGTTGCGGACGTGGAAGATAACGTCATCGCAAAAGCCCGCCGCGCCCTGTTTGGCGAAGATTTCGTTTCATATTACGAGCTTTGCAAAAACCGGCTGATATTTCTCGACGGCGGAAAAGACGATGTTTTCTTTCTGGAGCATTACATCCTCCTGGGCAACTATGCCCGTGACCCCGACCGCTTTGAGGCCATGGATACGCTTTTCCAGGAATTCCTCCGCGAGACCGGCATTACGCCCAGCCATGACCCATCGCACACGGAAGCCATCCAGGCACATACCTTGCTGCTGGAAGCAGTGCAGGCGATTCGCGCGGAGATTGCCAACCTCGAGGAACAGCGCGAAAACACGCGCAAGCGTCTTGAACGGGGCGATGGCTTCTTCACGAAATTCCTGAATTCGGGCGATCCCGCCGATCTGAAAGCGTCACTGAGTGACGTCGAACTCCGGCTCAAGCATCAGGAATACAAGATGGAGGAGTTGGGACCGCAGATTGACGCGGCCAGGCAAAAGCTCGATTTCCTCGTGAAGGATCACGCAGGGAAGCTTGGTGAATATCTGAACGAGCCGGAAAACGTGAAACGGCTGTTCGATGCGAGTTCCGCTTCGGAGGAGGAGGCTCCGGGGCGCGCGCGCTTGCTTTCTCGGCTCCTCGACCGTCTCGAACAGCACGAGATTCTCTATCACATCCTGGCGAGCTATGAAATCCGGCCCATCGCCGCTGATTACTGCCCGCCCGTACACTTGCAGCAACTCCGCAAGGCGCTGGTTTCGAAAGTCGAACTGAAGCAAGTCGAGCAGGTCATCAAGCAGGTGCCCGCGAAGAAATTGTCGCTCAAGACCATCGAGGAGCTTTCGAAGAAAATACGCCGCTATTCTCGCGAGGAAATGCAGGCCTTCGTGTTGCGGTTTGCCGGCGACTTTCTTCGCTTGAGAAGGGATCTGCGTGACGCGGAACATCTGACCACCTGCATGGAGCGCGTCAACCTGGTGACTACAGAAAAGGCGCGCGAACTGTCGCGCTTGAACAATCGGCTATACGAGTGCGTGCTTCCGGAGGAAGCCCGGCCGGAACAGGACCACGTGGTCTCGCACGTGATCATCAAGTCCGACGTGCGCGGCTCCACGCGCATGACCCAGGATTTGCTCTCGCGTGGACTAAATCCCGCTTCACACTTCAGTCTGAATTTGCACGAGCCCGTCAAAAAGCTTTTGGACCGTTATTCGGCAAAGAAAGTATTTATCGAAGGTGATGCGATCATTCTCGCCATTTTCGAAACGGAATCGACCGTAGCCTATGCGCGGCCGGTGGCGAAAGCGTGCATCCTTTCGCGCCAGATTCTCACTGTTTGCAACTCTTACAACGAGCGCGCGTCGTCCAGCAATCTGCCCGCCCTGGAACTTGGCCTGGGGGTTGCCTTCCAGGGCTCCGCTCCTACCTACTGGACCGACGGAGATTCGCGCATCATGATTTCAAAGGCGCTGAATCTCTCTGACCGACTTTCCGGCTGCGCCAAGCTGGCAAAACGCATGTTGGCCGGGCAGAAAAGCCACTTTTCGGTTTTTCAATTTTTGAATACCATGGAAGGCGCGTCCGCGGAAGAATTGGACGAATTCCTGGTTCGCTACAACATGAACGGGATCGAGCTCAACGAAGAAGGCTTTCAAAAGCTTTCCGAGGAGATTTCGCTCGACTCCATCGAAACGAAGCTCGACAAACCATGGGGCAAGGAAAACGTCACTCTCTATTTTGGAGAAGTGCCCCTCGGCGAATCCGTGGAACTTCTCGTATTGAGAAAAGGCATGGCCCGGCAATTGCTCCCCGACGGGAAAATCGGCGCCCCTTCCTCACATGCATATTACGAAGTTTGTACCAGCCCCGCACTCTATGATCTCGTCGCCGCGTTGATCCGTACCCAGCAGGCCGCCGCAATGGCCTCCCATCGCGCCTGACCCTATCTTGACCCCGAGTCCCAAAATTCGAAGCCGTCGAAGGGCCGCAATTGCAAGCGGACCGAGCTTATTCACCGGCCACCAATCACGAGCCACCAGTCGCAACATCCAAGTTATACTGCTCGCGGAGGCGAAAAGAGTCCGGTGACTTTCCCGGCCTTCAAAGCCGGTGATTCGGTCCTTCGCGGGTCGAATGGTGGGTTCGACTCCCACACGCTTCCGCCATGTCTTTTTGATCGGTCGGAAATTGTAAATAAACGAGGCGGGAAAAGGCGGCGTTGAGCGCAAGAATCCGGTATTTGAGAACGGTTTTTTGAATGGCACGAGTGACATCAAATTCAAAAGGCCACATCGAAAGCATTTACATTTGGACGTGAGTTCTATTCCCATCGCCCGCTCCATAAACCTCGCGGATTCGGTTGCCCTTGTGCTGCT
>Ga0099794_10000717_pt1 | contig 11130 bp, 9 predicted proteins | sample Rivendell_Oct201_10_FD_77320 | JGI IMG/M metagenome (GOLD analysis project Ga0099794, IMG submission 77320) | Vadose zone soil microbial communities from the Eel River Critical Zone Observatory, Northern California, USA -... | ecosystem: Host-associated > Plants > Roots > Rhizosphere > Soil ... | reverse complement strand
TGAAGCTGGTTCAGATGGACAAGGCAGCCGAAACTTTCGAGGCGCTGCTGAAATTGAAACCCGATGATCCCGCCGCGCAACTCAATCTCGGTATCGCCCTCTTCAGTCAGAACAAGCTGGATCAGGCTGAGACACACTTGCGCGCGGCGATCAAGCTTAGTAACGCCGGCTCTGCCGCGCATTATTACCTGGGTGTAACGCTGATCAAGACCAAACGATACGACGAAGCCCAAAAGGAACTTGAGACCGCAATTGCCAACGGTGGCGATAGCATTGCCCAGGCTCACAAGTATCTGGGCGGACTCTACATGAGCGCGAAAAAGAACAAGCAGGCGGCTGACGAGCTGGAAAAATATCTACAGCTCGATCCCAAGGCCCCGAACGCCGAACAAATTCGCGGAACAATCAAAAGCCTCCGCAGCAATCAATAGGGACCGGACAATGATCGTCTTCATGTTTTCCCGGGTACGCCACTGTCTGGCAATCCTGGGTTGCGTAATTCTGACTGTTGCCCCGGCGTCGGGGCAAAGCAAACCCGGCCAGCAACAGCAAGGTCAAGTAGACGACGTCGTTCGCGTTAACACTGAGCTGGTGCAAACCGACGTCATGGTCTTTGATAGGAAGGGCCAATTTGTAGACGGCCTGAAACCGGATCAGTTTGTCCTGAAGATCGACAATAAGCCGCAACCCATTTCCTTTTTCGAGCGGGTTACTTCCGCAGGTCTGCGCGAAGAAAAGAAAGAGCCGGTTGACGGGAAGGCAGTTTCGAGTGGTTCTTTCGCGGTAATTCGCGGACGAACGGTGATTTTTTTCGTGGACGATCTCCATCTCGCTCCCGACAGCCTGGCGCGCACCCGTAAGGCTCTGCTCGAATTCATCGATCACGGAATGGCGGCCAACGATCAGGTGGCTCTCACCTCATCCAGCGGCCAAATCGGCTTTCTTCAGCAGTTCACGGACGACCGAGTCACACTGCACTCTGCGGTAGCCCGCCTGAACTATCGTGCGAATACGAAACTCGACATGGAGAATCCATCCATGTCGGAGTTCGTCGCGCTGAAGATCCGCGAAGGTGATGAACAGGCGATTACTTACTACGTTCAGGAATTACAATAGCAGTATTGCTACAAGGCGGGCGCCTCAGTCATCTGTACCATGTCACCGCAAGCGATGAGATTGGCGGTAAGGGAACGCGCTCAGGAGATGGTCACCATGGCCGCGCCGGATACCGACAACACGCTGATCCTTTTGGAAGGACTGATGCGTACCGCAGGCCAGTTGCCGGGACGCAAACTCGTCTTTCTGATCTCCGATGGATTCTATTTAAACGATCAGAAGACTGGCGCCCGCGGCCGCATCAAAAGAATCACCGACGCCGCCGGACGTGCCGGCGTGGTCATCTACACGCTGGACGCTCGGGGAATTATCAGCGAATCGCTCGACGTGACGAATCCCAGGCCAATCGATACAGAGGGCCTGACCCTCAGCGCAACAATCGGCGAGATTACCGCTTCGCAGGACGGCCTGAATGCTCTCTCCCAGGATACGGGCGGACGCCCTTTTCGTAATACAAATGCCCCGATGTCCAAATGGGTCGAGAAAGTGCTGGATGAAACCGCTAACTATTACCTGCTCGCGTGGCGGCCTGATAACGAAGAACAAAAAAGAGGCAAATTCAATCACATCGAGGCGAGTATAATCGGCCGTCCGGACCTCGTGGTACGTTTGCGCGGCTCTTATTTCAAGACTGCGCCGCTGCCGATTCTGACTACAAAGAAAAAGCCGGACAAGGATCCAACCAAAGCGCGCGAAGATGACATGCGTTTGGTGATCGACGCGCCCGTTTCGCAACGACAAATACCCACCGAGCTTGAACTCAATCGCGTCCAGATGCCCGGAGTCGGGACGCGCGTGACCGCCACGCTCCATATAAGTCGAGAAGCTTTGTCGTTTGATCTTAATGATGGAAAGCAGTCGGCGGATCTGGATGTCGGGGGAATTTTTTATGACGATAAGGGAAAGCCGGTAAGCAGCTTTGTGGGCCGCCTGAAGATCTTTCCGCTTCCAGAGAATTCACCGGCGCAACTTAGCCGAGCAATCTACGAATTTCACGCGTGGTTGCCCGCTGGTTTGTATCAGGTCCGCGTTGGCGTACGCGACCTCAAGACCGGACACATCGGCAGCGCTATGCAGTGGATCCAGGTTCCAAATCTCCTGCTTCGTTAGCGGAGCCCGCGGACAGGGTTGCGCGAGATCGAGCCGGCTCATCCGGCGTCATCGTGAAACGTCAACAAGTGCCCCATCTTTTCCTTCTTGGTGTGCAAATACTTCGCGGACCGTTCATGTGGCAGGATTTCGATCGCTACGCGTTCGATGATTTCCAGGCCCGCTTCGTCCAGCGCGCGCAGCTTTCCCGGGTTGTTTGAAATGACCCGCACCTTGCACAACCCCAAATCAAAAAGCACTTCCGCGCACTGCAGGTATTCGCGCGAATCGACTGCCAGGCCCAAACGCTCGTTGGCTTCGACCGTGTCCGCGCCTTCGTCTTGCAGCGCATAGGCGCGAATCTTATTCAGGATCCCGATCCCTCGACCTTCCTGCTGCTGATAGACGATCGCTCCGCGGCCTTCCTGCTGAATCATCTCCATCGTACGGTGAAGTTGCAGGCCGCAATCGCATTTGGTTGAGGAAAACACGTCGCCCGTCAAACACTGTGAATGTATGCGGACCAGCGTGGGCGTGTCCGGATTCATTTCGCCCTTGAAAAGCACGACGAATTCTTCTTCACTGGTAAGGGAGCGATAACCTGCGATCATGAAGTCGCCCCACTCGGTAGGCAGTTTGGCCAGGGCCACCCGCTCTACGGAGAGTTTCCGGTATGGATCGAGGCAGATCTTGTTAGTCGACTCACTCAACGCACGTCATCCTGTTGTTTACTTGAACAAAGTATAGGGTGAAGCCGTGGCGATGGACAAGCCGACCCTTTCCGCCAGCGTGCCTGATCCAGTTGATTGACTCAAAAACTATTGCCGGTAGATGGATCACGCGATAAGATACGCGCGTTCGATCAAGCTAGGTTCAGCGAAGTTTTCCGAGCCACCCCGGCCGCAAATCGAGTCTAAATGCCGAACAGCCCTGAAGACATTTCAGTAGTAAAGGACGAAGAAGTCGATACCTTCTCCGGCAAGGATCGGCAAGAGCGCGAACGCCGGCCGGCGCTGGTCTTCCTGCGCGGCGAACTGCTGGCCGTGCCCATCCCGCTGGATCGCAGGGAAGTAACTTTGGGTCGCGCGCTGGAAGCCGACGTGCGGGTAAGCGACTCGCGCGCTTCGCGCTTGCACGCGCGCATTACGACTGAGCCAGGCGAGCAGAAGGACCAGACGCGTTATCGTTTGACCGATCTCGATTCGACCAACGGCACGATTCTCAACGGCACCCCCATCGATGATGCCTTCCTGCATGATGGCGACAAGTTTGAAATCGGCGATCAACTGATCCGCTTTGAAATGCTCGACGAGATCGACCGCGAGTTTCAGCAGCAGATTCACCGCTTGCTGGTCCACGACGATCTCACCGGCTTGCTCACCAGCAAATCTTTTTTTTCCGAGCTGCGCCGGGAAGCCGCGCGCGCCGAGGCCGAGTCGATGCCCTTCTGCGTTTTGATGTCGGACCTCGATTATTTCAAGGAAGTGAACGACACCTATGGTCATCTGGTTGGGAGCGAAACCCTGGAAGAGGTCGGCGCAGTCATCAAGAAAACGCTTCGCGCCGGCGACGTGGGCGCGCGTTTTGGCGGCGAAGAGTTCGCGGCATTTTTGCTGGATGCCGATTACGCCCAGGGAATGATCGCCGCTGAACGCGTGCGCGCGGCCATCGAAAAGCACGAGTTCCCGGCGGTGCGGCGCGGCAGCAGCGAGACGCCGCGAACTCATCGCATCACGATCAGCGTCGGCGTCGCCGCCTATCCTGACGATGCGCGTGACCCGATTCAACTAGTGGAGTTGGCCGACTCGGCGCTCTATCGAGCGAAGCGCAACGGACGTAATTGCGTCTGCGCCTACCGCCCGACAGTTCCTACGGACGTAGTGCGTTTGCGGCCGCGGTCTTAAACACGTCAGTACCACCTGCACCGGGGTCCCCGGCGGAGCATCTCCACTTGGGGGTGGTCGATAGCGGGTGGATCGAATCGAATGATTCATTAGAAGGAGATCTATGCTCAAACTATCGACATTACTAACCGGAGTGATCTTGATGGCGTTATCCGCGATCGCAGTTGCCGCGCAACAGCCCGAACAACGCGCGTCGCTCAACGACGCCGCGATCGCCTTTGACGCCAAGGGCGCGCCGGGAATTGAAGCGCGATTGTTGACCACCGTCCTGAACGGTTCACAGGATTCGCCCGTGACCAACGTGCGGCTGGTCATAAAGAACCCGACCGCTAATTCGTACACTTACGTTAGCGGCTTTGCCACCTTCTACGACGCAGCCGCGGTGCGTTGCGGCGAAGGATTGTTCAAAGTAGACGCGCTGGCGCCGAACGAATCTGCCGAAACCGACACGCCCGGCCTGCGCCTGCGCTGCTCGCCCGCAACGTGGAGGATCGTCGCGACCAATCTGCTGACCCGCCTGACCGACACCGCGAAACCGATTGAAGCAGCGCCGACACCGGTGGAGCCGGCCGTGGTTGAAAAGCCTGCGCCGGTCAACTTCATCATCAGCATCGACGGCGAACAGCATCCGATTCAAATAAACAATCCAATCGTGCTGAAGCTGGGAACGCGGAATCGGAAGATCGTTCTGCGCAACGCGCCGTGACGATCACGCGAGAGGCAAGAGTGCCGCGCCACGCGGCATGATGTAACCTTTGCTGTTTGCCGTAACGTCAGCCAACGCTTCCTCAAGCGAGCGTGCCGGAATCATCCTCATCTGGCGTACGTGATCATCAGAAAGTTTCGTGATGAGGCGAACACGAAAGCGCTCGGTCTTGGTCAGCAGAGCCCACGCCGTTTGTCCATTGACTTCATACGCTTCGCGCAGTCGCGCTTCGAGCGCGCGCGAGTCTGCGGACTCAAACCATTTCAGAAAATCCGGCCGGCCTAAACCGTCACCGCATTCCGCTAACAAAACAATTAGGCCGTCGTCGACGCAGGCCGCCGCCGCCATGTCGAGCGCTTTATGGGCCTGAATCATGTTGATGTCGTAAGGCGAGCCACCGCAGCTGACAATCACCAGTTCGCGCTTTGCCGTGATTCGCTGTGTATGCGACGACACAAAGACTTCGCAGGCGCGCGCGTGCGCAGCGCGCCAATCGCCGGCAAAGACCCGTTCGACGCGGCCGCGATCGTCGACGATCGCGTTAACGATAAACGCCGGACCGACCATTTCCGCGACGCGTTCGCATTCTTCGTTAACTGCGTTCCCGCCAAGCAATCCTGCTCCCACGCCGGCGCGTCGGCCGCCGCGTTCGAAATCCAGCGCCAGCATGTGCGTCGCTTTGATCGTTTCAGCCGAAGCCAAACCCGGACAGATCGCTTTGCGTCCGCCGGTAAAGCCCGCGAAATAGTGAAAGCTCACCGCGCCCGTCAGGATCACCTTCGAAAACTCCTTCAGTGCGCGATTAACTTTAACTGCTGCGCCATTCGCATTGACACCGATCTGAATCAACTGCGAAGCGTCATAAGCGTCGTGGTCGATCGTGCGAATGCGCTGAGCGATAAAGGGTGAAAGCAGCTCGAGCTTTTCTGCTGAACGCACCGGCCGGTGGATCCCGGTCGCAAAGATAATCGCGATGTCGCCCGGTGCAATCCCGTTCTGAATTAAGCGCCGAACCAGCAGGTTGATGATCAGCGGACTGCCGGTCGCGCGCGTCGCGTCTGAAGCGACAATCAGCACGCTGTCGCGCGGCTGGACCAGATCTTCGAGGAGTCGTGAATCGATGGGAGCGTCGAGTGCCGCGCCGATTTCAGCATCGGTAAATGGATGGGCTTCGCTTGCGTCCGGCGCCAGCACATCAAAACGCGCGCTGTCGTAATCAAACTTGACCGCGTCCAGCCCGTAACCGAGGTCGATTGCCGGCATTGCGTTTAGAGTTCAACCTTCAGGTTGCATTTTCAAACCAGACAAAAGTTAAGGCTTTGACCACCTGCACCTAGTGTCGATGATGCTCTGCGACTCTTTTCACGCAGTACATATCGTTTGGCTCGCAACCTTCCACTTCCACCTGGATAGTTGTATGGGCGATACCGAAATTGTGTGCTAGTGCTTCCGTAACCGCGCGCAGGACGTTCTCTCCGCTCCGCACGCTTTGCTCGTTGACCATGACGTGGCAGCTACAACAAACCATGCCGGAGCCGACGGTCCAGACATGCAGATCGTGTACTGCCAGCACTCCATGTACGTTCGCTATTGTCTGCTCAACTTCAGCCATGTTCATCCCGGCGGGAATCGCTTCTAATAGCACGTTGACCGATTCTTTAAGAATCCCCCACGAACTCCACAGAATCAGAAGTCCGATCAGGATAGAAACCAGCGGGTCAGCGATTGACGCTCCGGTAAAAGCAACGACTAAGCCGGCCACGACGACGCCTGCCGCCGCGATGACATCGCCGAGCATATGCACATAGGCACTACGCACGTTGAGATCATTCTTTGCTCCGCTTCTTAACCACAGACTGATCACGGTATTCATGAGAATGGCTATCAGGGCGACGATAATCATTGGCGTGCTGTGCACTGGCTCTGGGTGACGCAGCCGATCCATGGCTTCCCAAAAAACAAGCAGAGCGATAACCACCAATGAAACAGAATTAACCAAAGCCGCGAGCGTACCAACGCGGTGATAGCCGAATGTGCGTTTTGCGGTTGAGGGTTTTAGCGCAATCCAAACGCCATACCACGCAAAGATAAGTGCGAGAGCGTCGGCAAAGTTGTGCCCGGCGTCGGACATAAGGGCCAACGAGTGAGAGAGGTAGCCAGTGATCGCCTCGACCAGAACAAAAGTGAGCGTAATGAGGATCGACAGGGCCAACCGCTGTCCGGTTGGTGTGGCACCATGATCATGGCTATGAGTCATGCGGCTCTCTTTCTTTGCTATCGCTCGCATGTTAGCAAAAAAAGAGTCTGACCGCGCACCAGTGTTAACATGACCGTGTTGCCGGTGTTAGAATCTTCCGCTTCAGAAACTCGAGAAGGATCATGATTCGCCGCCGGACAGGAGACCACGATGAAATCTTACCGCTCCTTGTTGCTCTTGCCGCTCGCAGTCGCGCTGCTGGTCGTCGTCACGGGACGCATCGACGCGCAGAGCTTCACCCTCGAGCAGGTGATGAGTTCGCCGTTTCCTTCAGATCTTACTGTTTCCAAACGCGGCGACAAGGTCGCCTGGGCCTTTGACGCCGAAGGCAAACGCAATATCTGGATCGCGGAAGCGCCCGCCTTCACGGCTCGGCAGTTGACGCATTACGACAAGGACTACGGGCAGGAGTTGAGCGACCCGACGTTCTCTCCAAATGGAAACGCGATCGCTTACGTGCGCGGCGGCGACAAGAATCAGGCAGGCGAAGTGCCCAATCCCGCGAGCGATACCGCGGGCGCCAGACAGGAAGTTTGGGTCGCTGAGTTGCGCACGGGACGCGCAACGAAAATGGGCGAGGGCAGCGGGCCAATCTTTACTCCGGCCGGCGATCAGGTGATCTGGATCCGTGACGGTCATTTCTGGATCTCGCCTGCGAGCGGCGGCAGAGAGCGAAAGCTGTTTGAGATCCGCGGCAGTGTAGGTGCGCCGCAGTGGTCGCCCGATGGGTTTCAATTAGCTTTTGTGTCGTCTCGCGGTGATCACAGCTTCATTGCAGTCTATGACATGCGGGCCAACCAGCTTCGTTTTCTTTCACCCAGTGTGGATCGCGACCTCGCGCCGCGCTGGTCGCCCGACGGGCGGCGCATCGCCTTCATTCGCTTGCTCACCGTGACGGACACGTTTTCGAACGACCGCGATCGCATTCAACCGTGGGCCATAGAGGTTGTTGACGTGCGAACCGCCGAGGCGAAAGAAATCTGGCGTTCGGGCGACTCTGAAAACGATTCGTATTCCGGCTTTGCGGGCGGCGATTTTTGGCAGTGGGTCGCCAGCAATCGTCTGCTGTTTTTATCAGAAAGAGACGGCTGGGCGCATCTTTATTCCATCTCAGCCGACGGCGGCGCAGTTGCGGCGTTGACTCCGGGAGAATTTGAAGTTGAAAACGTTGCGCTTTCGCCCGACAAATCTTTCGTCGTCTTTTCGACCAACAAGAACGACATCGATCGACGCCATCTCTGGCGCGTCAACACGAGCGGCGGGACGCCTGAGCAAATTACCAAAGGCGGCGGCATCGAAATGTATCCCGTGCTTTTCGACAGTGGCCGGCAGATCGCTTTCCTTCATTCAACCGCGCGCGATCCGTTCCTGCCGTTCACTGCTTCGCTCGATGGATCAAACATGAAGCCGCTGGCGCCGCAGGCACTGCCGCGTGATTTTCCTTCCGCTAAGCTCGTCGTGCCGGAGCAAGTAATTTTCAAAGCCGCCGACGGCCGGGAAATTCACGGCCAGTTGTTCAAGCCGGCGAACGAAGCCGGTAAATTGCCGGCCCTGGTATTCATGCATGGCGGGCCCAGCAGGCAGATGCTTCTGGGCTGGCATTATCTTTATTACTACCACAACTCTTATGCGCTGAATCAGTATCTCGCCAGCCGCGGCTACCTGGTTTTGTCGGTGAATTATCGCAGCGGCATTGGTTATGGCCGTAGCTTTCGCATGGCCCAGCATCGCGGCGCGCGCGGCGCGTCGGAATATCAGGATGTCGTCGCCGGCGCGAAGTACCTGCGCGACCGCGACGACGTAGACAAAAAACGCGTCGGGTTGTGGGGTGGCTCGTACGGTGGTTACCTCACGGCGCTGGGATTGGCTCGCAATTCTGACATCTTTGCCGCGGGAGTTGATTTTCACGGCGTGCACGATTGGAGTTCTCCGGTGGCGGGGTTGCGTGTGCCGACCGACACGACTGAGCGAAACAGAATCGCGCGCGAGTCTTCGCCAATTTCGTCTGTGGATAAATGGAAATCGCCGGTGCTGCTGATTCACGGCGACGACGATCGCAACGTGGAGTTTTCGCAGACGGTGAATCTCGTGCGACGACTGCGCGCAAATGGCGTGTACTTCGAGCAGTTGATCTATCCTGACGAGATACATGATTTTCTTCGGCATCAGGACTGGGTCCGCGCGTATCATGCCAGCGCAGACTTTTTCGATAAGCATCTGAAGTGAGCTTCGACCCTCGCAATATCCTCGTCATCGATTTCGGCCAGCTCGGCGACGTCGTGATGAGCCTGCCCGCGCTCGGTGCATTCCGCGAGCGCTTTCCCCGCGCGCGCATCACAATCGCAGTCGGCAAGCCCGGCGCGGAAGTGATCGAAATGTCCGGCTATGCTGATGCAACCATCTCCGTCGATCGCGTCGCGCTGCGCGACGGATTCAAGCCGCTCTCCGTGCTGCGAGTTTTCCAGGTCGTCAAAGACGTGCGCAGCCGTAAGTTTGATTTCGTGATCGATCTGCACAGTTTTTCCGAAACCAACCTGCTGGGTTTTCTTGCGGGCGCGCCGAAACGCTTGTTTTCGCGGCGGCGGGGACGGTCGCTCGACTTTCTCGCCAACTTTCGGCCGCTGCCGCCGATCGAAGAAGGCAATCGAACCCGGCATCAGGTCGATCGCTATCTGGACGTGTTGCTGCCACTGGAAATAAAGGACGCGCCGCGCGTGCCACGGCTCGTGACCCAAGCGCAACACGGACGCGAAGTCGACGCCCTGCTGCGCAAGTCAAAGGCGGACGTGGGCGCTCCGCTAATCGGTTTGTTTCCGGGCGCCGGTCACGAAAGCCGGCGTTGGCCACTGGAGAGATTTGCACAACTGGCCGACTCTTTAATCCGCAACGATGGCGCGCGACCGATTGTTTTTGCGGGTCCTGAAGAGCGCGAACTGGTCCCGCAAATGCGTCGGCTTTTTCCTGCGGGCACCGTAATTCTGGATCGGCTCACGATTCGCCAGCTGGCAGCGGCGCAGGCGCGTTTGGCGGTTTTCGTTTCCAACGACACCGGTCCCATGCACATCGCCGCGGCAGTTGGCGCTCCAGTAGTGCTGCTGCTTGATCGTCGCGCGCCGGAAAGTTATGTTCCGCTGAGCGAGGCCAAACGGGTGATTTACAGCGTCACCATTCCAGAAATTCCGGTCGAAGAAGTTTACGGCGCTACTCGCGAATTGCTGGCGGCAGGACGCACAGAGGCATTGTTCGCCAGCTAGCGAATTCAGCGCGAGATGGCCTCTTCGGCCTTGCGTTTTTGAAATGAGATTCAAGAAGACAGGTTTGCTGGCCATCGCTTCGTTCGGCCTTGTGCTGACGTCAGTCTTGCTGGTCGAGCGGCGTTCGCCAGCCATTTCACGCGAGGATCGAGCAACCCCAACGCCTCTGGCGACGACCAGGAATCCCGCTCCCAACGTTTCAAATGCTCCCCCGGATTTGGCGCTCGCGAGAGAGATCGACCGCACGATCGACGAAAGCGAACCGGCGCAGGCGCGCTGGGGCGTGTTTGTCATGTCGATGAGTGATGGCCGCGTGCTCTACTCGCGAAACGGCGACAAGTTGTTCACGCCGGCGTCGAACATGAAAATCTACACGACCGCCGCCGCGCTCGATTTACTGGGCGCCGACTATCACTGGCGCACTTCTGTCTACGCCGGTAAGCAACCGGATAGCAACGGAGTGATCGACGGCGACGTGACGTTGTTTGGCCGCGGCGATCCGGGCCTGGCTTCATACGGTAAGGACGGCCTGCCGTTGCTGGCTTTGGAACTCTGGCAGCACGGCATTCGTCACGTGCGCGGCAGCGTCATCGGCGACGAGAGTTATTTCCATGGCGAGATGTACGGTCTCGGCTGGCAGTGGAACGATGTGCAGTGGTATTTCGGAGCCCAGCCCAGCGCGCTAACGATCGACGCGAACGCGATGGAGTTGATGATCATTCCCGGGGGCAAATTCGGCAACGCAGCTACCGTCAAACTGCAGCGCGAGAACCGCTACTTTCATTTGACGAACCACACGACCAC
>Ga0099794_10000716_pt1 | contig 11149 bp, 9 predicted proteins | sample Rivendell_Oct201_10_FD_77320 | JGI IMG/M metagenome (GOLD analysis project Ga0099794, IMG submission 77320) | Vadose zone soil microbial communities from the Eel River Critical Zone Observatory, Northern California, USA -... | ecosystem: Host-associated > Plants > Roots > Rhizosphere > Soil ... | reverse complement strand
CCTACCCCTACCAGCTGTCTGGGGGGATGCAACAACGTGTTGGTCTGGCGCGGGCCCTTGCGGTCAATCCCACAGTCCTCCTCCAGTGGTTACACGCCCGCCCGCACCCACCCAGGCGATGGTGGTTGTCGATCAGGTCAGCAAGAGTTTCTGGCGCCGCGGGACGGCCGCATTGCAAACGTGCAGTCTCCAGGTGCCCTCAAACGAAATTGTATGCGTCATCGGTCCTAGCGGGTGCGGAAAGACGACACTGCTCCGCGTCGTCGACGGATTGATCCCCGTCGATAGCGGCCGCGTCCTGATCAACGGGACCGAGGTGGCCGCGCCGCGACCGGATGTGGCCATGGTGTTTCAACACGTGGGGTTACTCCCGTGGAAAACGGTCTCCGACAACGTGGCCTACGGGCTGCGTCTCCAGGGCCACCCCGAGCGCGAGGTCATAGACACCATTGCCCGCTACATCGACCTCGTCGGCCTCCGCGGATTTGAATCCGCCTACCCCTACCAGCTGTCTGGGGGGATGCAACAACGTGTTGGTCTGGCGCGGGCCCTTGCGGTCAATCCCACAGTCCTCCTCATGGACGAGCCTTTTGGCTCCCTGGATGCCCAAACGCGTGAGCTGATGCAGGAGGAGTTGCTGCGGGTGTGGCGCAGCCAGCCCACGACGATGATCTTCGTCACTCACAGCATCGATGAGGCGATCATCCTGGGAAGCCATGTGGCCCTCATGACCCGTCGACCGGGACGGATCAAGGAAGTGATCGACGTGAACCTCCCCCGGCCTCGGGATCCCGAGGCGGTCCGCCGATCGCCGCGCTATCTGGAAATGCGGGAGCACATCTGGCACGAGCTGAAAGTCGAAGTGGGGGGGAGGGCTCTCTCATGAGTGCGGTGGCCGGCCCGAATCGACCGGGGCAGCGTCGGCGGGAGGGTACGGGGACGCCGTCGCCCGCGATGGTCCGCGTCCTGTCTGTGCTGATTGGATTGGTGGCGTGGGAGGTCTACGGCCGCGCGATGCACTCTGTCATTCTGACCTACCCGTCAGCCGTGGTCCGCGCCGCATATGAACTCGTCCGCGCGGGAGAACTCCAGTTCTATCTCCAAAGCAGCGTCGTCGTGCTCGTTCTGGGACTTGCCTCGGCGGTGGCCGTGGGCATTCCCCTGGGGATCCTGATGGGCCGCCGCGCGATCATTGAGCACGCGTTCGATCCATACGTGAACGCCTTGTACGCCACGCCGCTGGTCGCCGCCATTCCCGTCATCGTCGTCTGGTTCGGCTTTCAGACCACGGCCAAAGTCGTCCTCGTGTTTTTGTTCTGTGTCTTTCCCGTACTCATCAACACGTTCCAGGGCGTCAAGAATACCGACGCCCGGCTCGTCGAGGTGGCGCGGTCGTTCTGTTCTTCGGAGTGGCGGTTGTGGCGCGACTTGGTCCTGCCCTCGTCGGTCCCGTTTATTCTGGCTGGCATTCGCTTGGCGATTGGCCGGGGGCTGGTGGGCATGGTGGTGGCGGAGTTTTACACGACCATTACGGGATTAGGCTATATGATCGTCCAGTACGCCAACTCGTTCCGGATGGACCGGCTCTTTGTCCCCATCGTCGTTTTGATGCTCATGGGAGTGGGATTGACGGGGGTATTACGGCACCTCGAACGCCGGATCGCCCCGTGGCTCCAGGTGCCGCAAGAGGAATGACGGAGTGACGACTGATCGGAGGTGCGGAATGCAGAGGAATCTGGCGCGATTGGTCCGCGTCGCGGTGGTCGTGGCGGTCCTGCTGGCCAGCGCGATGGGCTGGGGGACCGCTCAGCCGAAGATGAAAACAGTTGGGTTTGCCATGCCGACCACACCGCCTAACGTGGTGCACATGCCCGTCTGGGTCGCCCAGGACGCCGGCATCTTCGCCAAGTACGGCCTCGATGCCAAAATCTTCACGTTTGAAGGTGGACCTGCCGCGATGCGTGCATTAATCGGCGGCGGAGGCCAGATCACCGTCGCCGCTCCGGGGATTCCTCCCTTCGTTTCCGCGCTGGCGCAAGGTGCCGAGCTGAAGGCGATCGGCACGTATGCCGTCCGGCACCCCGTGGCCCTGGTCGCGCAAGCGGAGATCACGCGGTGCGAAGATCTGCGGGGCAAGAAGATCGGGACCCCGGGGGGCACCGGCGCGTACGCCGAGGTGATGGCCCGCGGCTATTTGCAGTCCTGCGGGTTGACTCCCCGCGATGTCCAGTACGTGAACCTGGCGATCGGCGCGCGGGTGGCCGCGTTGGCCACGAATCAAATTGATGCGATCGTCTTACATGTGGACCAAGTCTTCGAGGCGAACAAGACCAAACCGTCATTGCACATCGTCGCCCATATGGCACAAGTCCTGCCCAACGGGTGGTACGCCGCGTACGTGGTTACCGGAGACCAGATTCGCACCGATCCCCAGCTGGTCCAGAGTCTGGTGATGGCGCTGGTCGAGGCGAATCGCTTCATCTACCAGAACCGCACGGCGACGGTCGACATCGGCGTGAAGTACACCAAGTTCAGCCGAGACGTGGTCGAGAAGACCTATGATGAGCTGGCACGCATCGGGATTTGGCCGGTGAACGAAGGACTCACGCCAGAGCGGGTCACCGCGGGAATTGAGACTGAGGTGCAACTCGGGACGATCGCGGCCGATACCAAGCCGACGTACGAGCAGGCGGTGCAGTGGGGTTTTCTGCGCGCCGCGATTACGAAGCTGGGGCGGTGGACGGGTGACCCGCGTTGGCACTAAGTTTGCCTGCGATGGGAACGGTGACAACGCGGCGACAGAGCTGCGGTCGATTGGCCGGTATCGTTAGTGCAACTGATGCAGAGTGCCTCCGTGCCTGATCAGAGGATCCAGGACGCGATCGCCCACTGGGCGTCCCGTTTCATTGCGCAGGGGGTGGACTACAACGACTTCGTGCGCACGACGTCGCCTCTCGAGCGCTGGGAACAGTGGCTGGACGCCTGGGTCGCCACCGCAGAGGGCCATGTACACCAGGCCGAAGAGGCCGAACGGCGCGGGAGGAAACTGACGGCGGGCGAGGCGTACGTCCGCGCTGCCGTCTGCTTTCACTTTGCGAAGTTTGTCTGGCTGGTCGATCTGTCGAAACGGCGCGCCGTCGCCGACCGCGCCGTCCGCACGCTGTATGCCGCCCTCAGCCTTCTCGATCCGACCGCGTTGCGGTTGGAGATTCCCTTCTCCAGCACGACGATGGTCGCCAACGTCCGCCGGCCCTCCTCCGTCGGTCGCCACCCCCTTGTGCTCCTTCTGCCTGGGCTCGACTCTACGAAAGAGGAGTTCTTTCACTGGGAAAACGTCTTTCTGGCCCGGGGCCTCGCCACGCTCTCGTTAGATGGGCCGGGGCAAGGAGAGACCGGGTATGCGACCATAATTCGTCCGGACTATGAGGCGGCGGTGACCAAAACCCTCGACGCACTAGCCCCTCGGACAGATCTCGATCTCAACCGAGTGGCGGCCGTGGGGGTGAGTCTGGGCGGGTATTATGCCCCGCGTGCCGCCGCGTTTGAGCCCGCGATCAAAGCGGTCGCCGCTATCGGCGGACCTTACGATTTCGGAGCGTGCTGGGAGCAGCTCCCTTCGCTCACGCGTGAAGCGTTCATCCATCATGCCGGCGCGAGCGGTGAGATCGAGGGGCACACCAAAGCGTCCCACCTATCTTTGGCGGGCGTGCTGGGCCAGGTTCGTCAGCCGTTCTTAATCGTGGCGGGTAAGCAGGACCGGCTCATCCCTTACCAGCAAGCCGAACGTGTCGCCGCCGAGGCCCCCAACGCCACGCTCGCACTGTACCCGGAGGGCACGCACGTGTGCAACAACATTCCCTACAAGTACCGGCCACTCGTGGCGGACTGGATCGTCGAGCGGCTCCGCGAGGTCAGGTGATGCCATCTGGGTCTCCGTGAGCGACGGTGGTGACCGAGGCGACGACACGATGGGTCGGGCGAGCGGTACGGCGCCTCGAGGACCCGCGTTTTCTGCGTGGCCAGGCGCGCTACGTCGACGACATCGTGCTGCCGCAGATGGCGTATCTCGCGGTCGTCCGCAGCGCGGCCGCGCATGCGCAGGTGCGCCGCGTGGATGTGCGCGCCGCCGCGGCGGGTCCCGCGGTGCTGACCGTCGTGGTGGGGACCGACCTCGCCGGGTCCATCTCCCCCGTTCCGCCTAACGCCGTCGAAGGTGCTCAGGTTGCCCCGGTGCCGCACCCAGTCCTTGCCCAGGACCGTGTGCGCTATGTCGGTGAGCCAGTCGCCGCTGTCCTGGCCGAGACCCGTGCGGCAGCCGAAGATGCCGCGTCGTTAATCGACATCGAATATGACCCGCTGCCGGCAATCACCGACCCACTGCAGGCGCGGTCGGCAGCGGCGCTCCACGGCGCGGCCCCACAGAACGTCTTGCTCCGCTGGGTGCGTTCCTCTGGAGACGTGCAAGGCGCTTTTGCGTCTGCCTCCCGGATCGTCGCGCAGCGTTTTCACATACCCCGCCTTGCCGCCGCGCCGATTGAGCCGCGCGGCGCTGTGGCGTCCTACGATCCCGGCACCGACCGGCTCACCGTGTGGTGCTCGGCGCAGGATCCTCACCGGCCACTCGCGCAGCTCAGCCGCGCGCTGAGTCGGCCAGACGACCGCATCCGCGTCATTGTCCCCGACGTCGGCGGGGCATTTGGGAGCAAGGGCGCCGTACCCGTGGAAGTCATCTTGGCGGCGTGGCTCGCGATGCGGGTGGGGCGGCCCGTTAAATGGGTGGAAGACCGTCGCGACAATCTGGCGGCATCCTACCAGGGTCGGGGGTTGGATGCGGAGATCGAGATCGCGCTGGACGCCGGGGGCACCATCCGGGCTCTGAGGGCGCGGTTGACCGCCGATCTGGGCGCCTACTTGTTCCCCTCCACTGCCGTTGTGCCGGTGACGACCGCCATGCTGTTGACGGGGACATATGCGATTCCGGCGGCCGCCGTGGAACTCGTCGGCGTCGCGACCAATAAAGTCCCCACCGGACCCTATCGCGGTGCTGGCCGTCCGGAGGCAGCATACCTGCTAGAACGCGTGGTGGAGCTAGCTGCCCATGAAGTCGGCATCGATCCCGTTGCACTGCGGCGGCGCAACTTGGTGTCTGCCGACCAGTTCCCCTATCGCACCCCGTTGGGATTCACCTACGACTCGGGGAACTACGCTCGCGCCCTGGAACGGGCGTGCACGCTACTGGATTACGACCGCTGGCGCAGAGACCAAGCGGCCGCGCGCCAGGAGGGACGTCTTGTAGGAATCGGAGTGGCGATGTATGTCGAACGCGCGGGAAGCGCGGTGTGGGAGAGTGCGGCGGTCAGCGTGACGCCCGCCGGACATGCCATCGTGCGCATTGGATCCACCCCCACCGGTCAGGGCCACGTCACCACGTTCAGTCAGATCGTCGTTGATGCGCTGGGCATCGAGTTCGATGCAGTCACCATCGAGCAGGGCGACTCCGCCATCGTGCCGCGCGGGGTGGGGACCTTTGGCAGCCGCTCCATCACGATCGGGGGATCCGCGCTACTGACCGCTCTCGAACAGATCAAGGTCAAAGCGGGACTAATCGCTGCCCACCTGCTCGAAGCGGGTGGGCAGGATGTGGTCTGGACCGAGGGTCAGTTCCATGTGCGAGGCGCCCCGCAGCGCGGCGTCACACTGGCGGAGGTGGCCGCGGCGGCCTATCAACCCAGCCGCCTCCCGCGGGGGATGGCTCTGGGATTAGAGGCCCACGGCGTGTTCCAGCTGCCGGGTCCCGTTTTTCCCTTTGGAACGTATGCAGCGGTGGTCGAGGTCGATCCTCTCACCGGCGAGGTCACGGTTCACAAGCTCGTGGCCGTCGATGACGCGGGCCGGATCGTAAACCCGCTGCTCGCCGAAGGGCAAGTGATCGGCGCCGCCGCGCAGGGATTTGGGCAGGCGTGCCTTGAGGAGGTCGTCTACGGGGAAGACGGCCAGCTGCTCACGACGACGTTTGCGGACTATGCCCTCGCCCGTGCGCCGCAAGTTCCGACATTGACTGCGACATTTTTGGAAACGCTGTCCCCGCTGAACCCCTTGGGGGCCAAGGGCATCGGCGAGGCGGGTTCGATCGCGACCCCCTCCGCCCTCGCCAATGCGGTTCTCGACGCCCTGGCGCCATTGGGGATACGGCACATGGACTTTCCGCTCACCCCCCGCCGCATCTGGGACGCGATCGAAACCGCCACCCCGGGCCGCGTGGCGAGAGCGTAACAGGACAGGTTCTCCCAGCTCCGATCGGGCGGAACCTGTGGCGGCCACGTCGAAGAGGACGATGGATCGGTGGGTGTGCCATGAGTGTCTATCTCATTCTGAAGTTTGTGCACGTCGTGCTCGCCATCGTCGCTGTGGGCGCGAACGTTACCTATGGTGTGTGGCTGGCGCTGGGCGCCCGCGAGCCGCAGCACCTGCGCATTCTCCTACGCGGAGTTCTATTTCTCGACCGGCGCATCGCGAATCCCGCCTACGGACTGCTGCTGCTCACCGGGCTGGCGATGGTGGTGGTGGGTCAGCTGAACGTGCGGACGCCGTGGATCACAGCTGCGATGATCCTCTACGTGCTGGCCATCGCAGTGGGGGTCGTGGGTTTCGGCCGCGCGATGAAACAGCAGGTCCGCGCCGCGGATGGACCGGGGCCCGCATCGGACGCCTACCGTCGGGCCGCGTCCGGCGCACGAACCTGGGGACTCGTGTTCATGATTATCGTGCTGGTTCTCGTCTTCGACATGGTGACCAAGCCAGCGTTGTGGTGACGGGGTCGCCGCAATCTCTCTCGGAGGAACGCGCATGGAACGGAGGAGCCTGCCTGGCATCATCCTGATCGTTTTGGGCGTGATCTTCATCGTCGGGCAGCGAATGGGTATCGGGGGCGAGGGCACGACCGCTGCAATCGGTCTCGCCTTCTTAGTGGCATTTGTCTCGACCCGTAACTACGGCTTCCTCGTGCCTGGGGGGATCATGACGGGATTGGGCCTCGGGATCGTGTTTCAGAACCGCATCGGTGGCGATGGTGCGCCGGTCCTGTTGGGGCTGGGATTAGGTTTTTGCAGCATTTACGTTCTGGACGCAGTGAACCGCCGCACAACCTGGGGGTGGTGGCCCTTAATCCCCGGAGGCGTGCTTGCGCTGGTCGGTCTGGTGAAGGCCTCGAGCAGCAACGGCTGGCTGGGTGTCGCCGGACAGTGGTGGCCGCTGGCCCTCATCGTCGTGGGCGCCTACCTCTTGCTGCGCCCGCGTCTGGGCCCACCCAAACCATAGGCTTGCCCGAATGGATTCGCAGGCATCCTCTGACCTCCCCATGTCCCATCCATCGCTTGGCCTTGATCACGTCGTCATCTTTGTCGATGACTTGCAGCGTGCCTCAGAAGATTATGCGGCGCTGGGGTTTGAGGTTGTTCCCGGTGGGGCGCACGCCGGCGGGTTGACGCACAACGCGCTGATTCCGTTTGCCGATAGCACTTACTTGGAGCTGCTGGCGCCCACCAAGCGCTGGAAGGTGGCCGCGTTCCGGCTGCCCGGACTGCGGCGCCTGAGCCGTGTCGTGTTTCGGAGTTCTCCTTCGCTTCGGCGTGTCGTCCGCCGAGTGCATGCAGGAGAAGGCCTCGTCGATTTTGCGATGGCCTGCTCGCCGCTGGCCGCGGCGGTCGAGGTCTTGGGAGACTCCCAACACGTGGAAGGTCCGATTCCGGGTGGGCGGACGCGACCGGACGGAGAGCAGGTCGCCTGGCAGGTGGCGTTTCCCGACGCGCCGGTCCTTCCGTTTCTGATCGAAGACACCACCCCGCGAGCCTTGCGCGTTCCGCCGGCAAAGACGCACCCCTGTGGGGCGACGGGCATCCACGCCGTCAGTATCGCGACCGGGAGTTTCGATCGGACCGTGGCTCTCTATAAGACCCTCCTGGGCCGCGAGCCGTTTGAGACCGTCGCTCCGATCCCGCGGTCGCTTGCCGTCGAATTCCGCCTGGGTGCAACATTGCTTCGGGTGCTGGCGCCAATGGGCGCGAATCCAGTGTTGCGCACCCATTTGGCGCGTCGGGGTGAGGGTCTCTACAATTTGATCCTCCGGGCGGACCGGTCCTCGAACCTCGATCCGGTTCGGGCGCACGGGGCCCAGATCACGCTGGCTAGGAGTTGAGACCAACCATGGACCTTGCCATTATGGTGGAAGGACAGAACGGCTTAACGTGGTCTCGCTGGGAACGCATCGCGAAGGCCGTCGAAGGACTCCGCTTCGCTGGATTGTATCGCTCCGACCACTTCACGAACGCTTCCCAGCCGGATAAGGATTCGTTGGAACTCTGGACCTCGCTCGCGTGGCTCGCCTCACACACGACACGCATTGAGTTCGGCCCGCTGTGCACGCCGACGTCGTTTCGGCACCCGACGCTGACGGCTCGCATGGCCGCCGCGGTCGACGACTTGTCCGGCGGTCGTCTGACGCTCGGCTTGGGGGCGGGCTGGCAAGAACGAGAACACACCGCGTTCGGGTTTGATCTCCTCAGCATGCGCGAGCGGTTCGTGCGGTTTGAGGAGTCCCTGGAAGTGGTGACGAGGCTGTTAGGTGGGGAGGGCCCTGTGACGTATTCGGGCCGATACTATCGGTTACAAGGTGCACAGCTGTTACCTCGACCCCACCGTCCATCCGGCCCGCCGATCCTGGTGGGGGGAAACGGGATGCGCAAAACCTTGCCGCTGGCGGCCCGCTATGCCGCCGAATGGAACGCAACGTTTCAGACGCCGGACAACTTTGCTCAACTCACCCGGCGCCTGGATGATCTCCTGGAGCGGAGTCATCGCCGGCCGTCGTCGGTGCGTCGGTCCTTGATGACCGGATTGATCTTCGGGGCCGACGATGCTGAGGTGCAACGGAAGGTCGCACAGAGAGAGCAGACAGTCCCCGCACTGCGGGGCCGCGGAGTGGTGGTGGGGACTCCCTCTGAGGTGGTGGATCAGCTGGGCGCTCTTCAAGGTGCAGGCGTGCAACGCATCATGCTGCAGTGGCTCGATTTGGACGATCTTGACGGACTCCAGGCGTTTGGACAATCTGTGATTTCCGTCTTTCCCCAGACGCGCAGGAACTGAGGGTGAGCGGCAAAACGGTAGTCGAGGTGTATGACAATGCAAATTGAGTCGCGCATGAGAGGCACGATTGCGCTAGCAGCCGCGGCGATCGTGACGGCGCTGGCGTGGTGCGCGAATCTCCAGGCAGCGTCTCCCGCCGGGTACATGCTGCAAGAGTTTCCGGTGCCGCCGCGGTCGCACCCGCATGACGTCGCACCCGCGCCGGATGGGGGCGTGTGGTACACGGCGCAGGTGGGGGGAGTGCTCGGCTACCTGGACCCTGCAACCGGACGCATCCGGGAGATCAAACTGGGCGCGGGCTCCGCGCCTCACGGTGTGATCGTTGGACCGGATGGCGCCCCGTGGATCACCGACGGAGGGTTGAACGCGATCGTGCGTGTCGATCCCAAGACTACCAGCCTGACGCGGTTTCCCCTCCCCCGCGGGAGGGAGGGGGCGAATCTGAACACAGCGACCTTCGATCACCGCGGGGTGTTGTGGTTCACGGGGCAAAGTGGAGTGTACGGGCGACTCGATCCCGCCACTGGGAAGTTAGATGTGTTCGACGCACCTCGCGGGCGCGGGCCGTACGGCATCTGCACCGCCCCGGACGGGAGCGTGTATTTTGCCTCCCTAGCTGGAAGCTTCGTGGCCCGACTGGATACCATAAGCGGCGGCGCGACGGTGCTGGATCTGCCGACGCCGCATCAGGGGGCCAGGAGAGTCTGGGCAGATTCCAAAGGCCGTATTTGGGTGAGCGAGTGGAACGCAGGTCAGCTCGGGGCCTACGACCCAGTGTCTCGCCGCTGGCACGAGTGGCGGGTGTCCTCAGGCGACGCCCAGCCGTACGCCGTCTTCGTGGATGATCAGAACATCGTCTGGCTGAGTGATTGGGCGGGCAACACGTTGGTGCGGTTCGATCCTGCCCTTGAAACGTTCGAGCGCTTCTCGCTACCGACTCCTCAGGCGTCCGTGCGCCAGCTCCTTGGCCGACCAGGAGAAGTGTGGGGTGCCGAATCCGGCACAGACAAGCTTGTTGTCGCGCGCCGCAAGTGAGCCACCGCACACACGGGCAAGCCCCATCAACTCGGTCTAAAGAGTTTGGTCGGCCCGGCAGCTAACTGGCTTGCACCGCTGTAGATCAGATCAGGTTTGCACCGACTCCTCGCCCGCCAGCCTACCGTCTAGCGTAGCAATTTCAGTGGTACGACACTGGCGGGATGTGAGGGGAGAGGGAACGATGCTCTGTCGGTCGTGCGGCCGCATGAACCGCGATGATGATCTCTTTTGTAGTTCGTGTGGCGCGAAGCTCTTGCGATCTAAGGCCTGTCGAGCGTGCGGGACCAAGAATCGACATGATGCTACATTCTGTGGATCGTGTGGGGCCAAGCTTCCCGACGACGGCATGCACTGTTCTTCCTGTGGACATCCCCTCGCGCCTCGCGCCCAATTCTGCGCGAACTGCGGCACGCAGGTGGTGGAGGGGATCGTTTGCGCAGTCTGCCACGAAGCCAACCGCGGAGATTCTCTCTACTGCGCGACCTGCGGTTCTGCTCTGAAGATCCCAGCGACGGCAAGCGCCCCTCGCCCGGGGAGTCGCGACTAAGGGCTCATCGTGCGAGCATCAGAGTTCGAAGCCGGCGATGCGCCGGCTTCACTACTTTCGTGGGGCCGAATCGTCCAGCCGTGACGTATCCAGTTCGAGCAGCGGCGCCCTCTCCGCAAACCCTACGCTCTTGTACAGCTGGATCGCGCGCGCATTGTCAAAATCTGTCCAGGCATGAACTTCGACGGCTTGTTCGCGGCTCGACTGGTCCACGGCGGCGTGCAGCAGGCCCTTGCCCAGCCCGCGTCGGCGAAAGGGTTCTCCCACAATCAGGTCATTGATAATCGCGATGGGCGCGCCGTGGGCGACGTCAAGGAAGACGAACAGGTCGAGAAAACCAGCGACCACATCATCGATCTCCGCCACCCAAGCCCTGTGACCAGAGTAGCCCCCCAGCGCATCCCACATGGCCTGCTGGCCGTG
>Ga0099794_10000714_pt1 | contig 11178 bp, 11 predicted proteins | sample Rivendell_Oct201_10_FD_77320 | JGI IMG/M metagenome (GOLD analysis project Ga0099794, IMG submission 77320) | Vadose zone soil microbial communities from the Eel River Critical Zone Observatory, Northern California, USA -... | ecosystem: Host-associated > Plants > Roots > Rhizosphere > Soil ... | reverse complement strand
CCGCCGCTGTGGTGGGGCGGCATGCTGCTGTCGCTGGGCACCGCCTCTGCGGTGCTGGGGGTCGCATTCGCCATCGGCCAGCACGACGTCAAGCGGCTGCTCGCGTATCACAGCGTCGAGAACATCGGGATCATCTGCATGGGCCTGGGGCTTGCGCTCGTCGGAAGGGCGGTCGGCCACCCCGAGCTGGTACTCCTCGGACTCGCAGGCGCGCTCTTGCATGTGTGGAACCACGGGCTCTTCAAAGCGCTGCTCTTCTTCGGCGCAGGGTCGGTAATTCACGCCACCGGCACGCGCGAGCTGGACCGACTGGGGGGCCTTTTGCGACGCATGCCGGCCACGGCGCTGCTGTTCCTGGTCGGCGCCGTCGCCATCTGCGGGCTGCCACCCCTCAACGGCTTCGTCAGCGCGCTGCTCGTCTTCCTGGGGCTCTTCCGGCCGGCGGCCACGCGCGACGGCAGGTGGTGGATCGCCACCGCGTTCGCCGCGCCGGCGTTGGCGCTGGTCGGGGCGCTGGCGCTCGCCTGCTTCGTGAAGGCGTTTGGCGCGGTCTTCCTGGGCGAGCCGCGCTCGGAGGACGCGCTCCGCGCGCATGAGTCACCGCGGACGATGTTGGGGCCCATGATTGCGCTGGCGGCTTGCTGCGCGTGCATCGGGCTCGCGCCCTCCTTGGTCGCGCCCGCGCTCGACTCCGCCGCGGCCGCGTGGGGCGTGAGCACGGGGCTTGCCGCCGCGGTGCCATTGGGCCGGATCGCCCTCGCCGGCGCGCTCTTGCTCGCCGCATTCACCCTGGCCGCGGGCGCGCTCGCCTTGCGCATCCGCCGCTCGCACGCCGCGCCAACCTGGGACTGCGGCTACGCGGCACCGGGAGCGCGGATGCAATACACCTCGTCGTCGTTTGCGCAGATGCTGGTCGAGCTCTTCGGCTTCGCGCTGCTCCCGCGAGAGCGCGCGCCGCGACTGGTCGGCCCGTTCCCTCCGCCCGCCGCGTACCACGGCGAGGTGCCGGACGCGACCCTGGACCGGCTGGTGCTTCCGTCCCTGAACGCCACCGGCCGCGCGTTCGAGGCGCTCCACTTCATCCAGCGGGGAAACGTCCAAGCGTACCTTGGCTACATCCTCCTTACGCTGGTCCTGCTCCTGGTGTGGACATGATTCCGCGGATCCTGCTCCTCGACGTCGCGCACGTGGCGGTCTTCCTGCTGCTCCCGCCGCTGCTCCTCGGAGTGATCAACAAGACCAAGGCGGCCTTCGCCGGCCGGGTGGGGCCGCCGTTGCTGCAGCCGTACTACGACCTCGTCAAGCTGTGGCGAAAAGGATCGGTCTTCAGCACCTCCACCTCCTGGGTCTTCAAGGCCGGGCCGGTGGCGGGCGTGGCAACCGCAGCGATCGCCGCGCTGCTGGTGCCCGTTGCGAGGCACGCACCGCTGTCGTTCGAAGGCGACGCGATCCTTTTTGCCTACCTCTTTGCTCTCGGCCGCTTCTTCACGGTGGCGGCTGCGCTCGACACCGGCTCCGCCTTCGAAGGCATGGGCGGGGCGCGAGAGGCGACCTTCTCCAGCCTGGCCGAACCAGCGCTCTTCTTCGGCCTGCTCGTGCTCGGACGAATCTCGCGATCGCTGTCGCTTACGGCCATGCTGGCCGGCGGGCCCGAGGGGCACTGGCCGCCTCGCACCGGCGCTTCGCTGGTCTTGGTCGCGGCGGCGCTGTTCGTCGTCCTGCTCGTCGAGAACAGCCGCATCCCCTTCGACGACCCGAATACTCACCTCGAGCTGACCATGATCCACGAGGTGATGGTGCTCGACCACGGCGGTCCGGCGCTCGGCGCGGTGCTCTACGGCGCGTCGCTCAAGCTGTTCGTGCTCTCGGCGGTGGTGGTGCGGATCGCCGTTCCCTATCTCGGCGCAGATCCATGGATCGCGTGGGGGGCGCTCTTGATAGGCCTCCTCGCGCTCGCGGTCAGCATCGGCATCGTGGAATCGGTGATGGCGCGGCTACGACTCGTGCACGTGCCGAGCCTGCTCGTCGCCGCCTGCCTGCTCTCCGGACTCGGGATCGTCCTGCTCGCGAGGTGACCATGCACGCCGCCGTCGATCGCCTCCTCGTCGTCCTCTTGCTGGTGAACTTCTTCCTGCTCGGCACGAGCCGCCTGCGCGCGCTCATCACCGGCTCCGCCGCCCAAGGGGTGCTCCTTGCGGCGCTCGTACTCTCCGTGCACGGCGAGATTACGCTGCAGTCGGTCCTCATCGCCCTGGCAACCGTTGCGCTCAAGAGCATCGTCATCCCCTCGATGCTCTCGCGCGCCATGCGCGACGCCGCCATCCATCGCGAGGTCGAGCCGGTGGTCGGCTTCGTCCCCTCGCTCCTGCTCGGCGGAGTGGGTACGGGGCTGTCGCTGGTGTTCGCGCGTACGCTGCCGCTCGCGCCGGAGCACGTCGGGTCGCTGCTCGTCCCCTCCTCGCTGGCAACCGCGTTCACCGGCTTCCTCCTGCTCGCCACGCGGCGCAAGGCGATCACGCAGGTGGTGGGGTACCTCGCGCTGGAGAACGGGGTCTTCGTCATGGGCCTGACGTTGGTCCAGGCGATGCCCGTCTTCGTCGAGATGGCCGTCCTGCTCGATCTCGTCGTCGCCATCTTCGTGATGGGCATCATCATCGAGCACATCAGCCGCGAGTTCTCCTCCATCGACACCACGCGGCTCAGCTCGCTCAAGGAGTGACATGGCGCTCGCTCTCGTCCTGGTCCCGCTCGCCTTCGCCGCCTGCGCGGCCGCCATGCCCTGGCAGCGGTGGCGGCCCTGGCTCTTGCCGGTTTGCGGCGCGGCCCACCTCGTGCTGACGTTCGTGGCGCTGGGACGCCCCGACGTCGCGGCCATCGGCGCATGGCTCAAGCTCGACGATCTGGGACGGCTCGTCCTGGCGGTCGTCAGCGTGCTGTTCTTCGCCTGTTCGCTCTACGCGCCCGGCTACCTCGCGCTGCGCACCGAGCGGTCGAACCGCGTCTTCGTCCCCTGTCTGTTCGTCTTCCTCGCCATGACCTCGCTCATCGTCGAGTCGCAGCACCTCGGGCTCATGTGGGTGGCGATCGAGGCGACGACGCTGGCCTCTGCGCCGCTCCTTCACTTCAACCATAACGCCCGGTCCATCGAGGCGACCTGGAAATACCTGCTGATCGGCTCGGTGGGTATCGCGCTGGCGCTGCTCGGGACCTTCTTCCTCGCCTACGCCGCGTTGCGAGCAGGCCTGGGCAGCTCACTCTTCTTCGGTGACCTGGTGCGAGAGGCCCCCCGCCTGTCGCGGCCCTGGCTGCACGCTGCGTTCGTGCTGCTCTTCGTCGGGTACGGCACGAAGATGGGACTCGCCCCGATGCACACCTGGAAACCGGACGCCTACGGCGAAGCGCCGGGCATCGTCGGGACGCTACTCGCCGGAGCGCTCACCAGCTGCGCCTTCCTCGCGCTCCTGCGCTTCTTCCAGATCGTCGCCGCGGGCGGCGAGGCGGCGTTCGCGCGCCAGCTCATGGTCGGGATCGGCCTCTTCTCGATGGCCGTGGCCGGCGTCTTCATGGCGCGTCAACGCGACTACAAGCGGATGCTCGCGTACTCCAGTGTCGAGCACATGGGCATTCTGATCCTCGGGGTCGGCATCGGCGGGCTGGGCGTGTTCGGGGCCCTGCTCCACCTCGTCAACAACGCGTTCACCAAGGGCGTACTCTTCCTCTCGGCGGGCAACATCCATCGCGCCTATGGCAGCAAGTCGATCGAGGACGTGCGCGGCGCGCTCCGGCGGCTGCCCTTCTCAGGCGCGCTGTTCCTCGCCGGCTTCTTCGCCGTCACGGGCTCGCCGCCGTTCGCGCCGTTCCTCAGCGAGTTCACCATCCTGCGCGCAGCCATGACCTCCGGCCACGCGCTCGTGGGCGCCCTGTTCCTCGTCATGCTTGCCATCGTCTTCATCGGCATGGGCGGGGCCGTGCTGGCGGTCGTGCAGGGCGAACCGCCCGAGCGGCAGCCGGACGGGTTCCGGGACCGCGTGGGGACCGTCGCCCCCATCGTGGTCCTGATGGCGATCGTGCTGCTCCTCGGCGTCTACCTGCCAGCGCCCGTGAGCCGGCTCGTGCACAACGCCGCCGACTTCGTGGACCTCAAGCGATGAAAACGGTCAGCCTCTTCAACGGAGTAGCCGTCCCACGCGAGGCGATTCCATCGCTCCCTCTCGACGAGCTCCGAGCGCGAGTCGTGGAGGCCCCGGCGCGCGGCCAGCGGGTCGCCGCGTTGTTCGGGGTGCCGGCCGGCGAGACGATCGAGCTGGTCCTGGTCCTCGCCGACGACGCAGCAGGGATTCTCGAGGCCGCGCGCGCCGAGGTCCTGGGCGACGCGTTCCCGTCGATGACGCCTGACTGTTCCCAGGTGCACCTCTTCGAGCGCGAGATCGCCGAGCAGTGGGGCGTCAAGCCCGAGGGCCACCCCTGGTTCAAGCCGGTCCGCTTCCACGCGCCCTTGCGCGGGCGCGATGCATGGAACCGGCCGCCGGGCGAGCACCCGCAGTGTGGCGTGACTGACTTCTACCGCGTGGAGGGAGAGGAAGTGCACGAGGTAGCGGTCGGGCCCGTGCACGCCGGCGTGATCGAGCCCGGGCACTTCCGCTTCCAATGCCACGGTGAGCAGGTCTTCCATCTCGAGATCTCGCTCGGCTACCAGCACCGCGGCGTGGAGAGGGCGCTGGTCGGCGGGCCGGACAAGCGGAGCATCCACTACGCCGAGACGCTGGCGGGCGACACCACCATCGGGCACGCGACCGCATACTGCCAGTCCCTGGAGGCGCTGGCGGGCGCGCGCGCTACGGCGCGCGGCCAAGCGCTACGCGCAGTCGCGCTCGAGCTCGAGCGGCTGGCGAACCACGTCGGCGATCTCGGCGCGCTCGCCGGCGACGTCGGGTTCCTCCCCACCGCTGCCTACTGCGGCCGGCTGCGGGGCGACTTCCTCAACCTCACTGCGCTCCTCTGCGGCAGCCGTTTCGGCAGAGGCCTCGTGCGGCCGGGCGGCGCGGGATTCGACGTCGCGCCAGACCGCGCCGCGCAGGCTGCCGAGCGCCTCGAATCCGCGTACCGCGACGTGGAGAACGCGGTCGAGCTGCTCTGGTCCACGCCCTCGGTGGGTGCGCGTTTCGAAGAGACGGGCCGCGTCACGTCCGAGGTCGCGCGGGAGTTGGGCATGGTCGGGCTGGCCGCGCGCGCCTCCGGTCTCGAGCGCGACGTGCGCAAGACGCATCCCTCGGGCATGTACCGGTTCGTGCACATCCCCATCTCGACCGCGGGCTCGGGTGACGTGTACGCGCGGGCGTACGTGCGCTGGCTGGAAATCCAGCGCTCGATGGCCTTCCTCCGCCAGCAGCTTCGCGAGCTGCCCAAGGGCCCCGCGCGCGCGGACTGCGGGCCGCCGAGGCCTGACCTCTTCTGCGTCTCGCTCGTGGAGGGCTGGCGCGGCGAGATCTGCCACGTGGCCATGACCGACGGACAGGGCCGCTTCGACATGTACAAGGTCGTCGATCCGTCGTTCCACAACTGGACCGGCTTGGCGATGGCGCTGCGCGATCAGCAGATCTCCGACTTCCCGCTCTGCAACAAGAGCTTCAACCTCTCCTATTGCGGTCACGATCTGTGAGGCGCGCATGCTGAAGATCCTGCTCGCGCGGGCACAGCAGGGACATCGAACGTCGGCGTTCCCTGCCGAACCCCCGGCGCTCCCCGACCGGTTCCGCGGTCTGCCGGTGCTCGAGCCTTCGCGTTGCGCAGACGGCTGCCGCGCCTGCATCGAGGCTTGCCCCACTGGAGCCATCTCGGCCGAGGGAGGCCTGCACCTCGATCTCGGCCGCTGCCTCTTCTGCCCCGAATGCGTGCAGGCCTGCCCCGAGGGCGCCATCGCCTTCACCACCGAACACAGTCTCGCCGCGCGGACCAGGCAGAGCCTGGTACTGCGCGGGCAGGACTACCCGCGCATGGCGGCTCTCGATGTGGAGCTCCGTCGGCTGTTCGGCCGATCGCTGAAGCTGCGCGTGGTCAGCGCCGGAGGCTGCAACGGCTGCGAGGCCGACGTGAACGTGCTCGGCACGCCAGTGTTCGACCTGGGCCGCTTCGGGATCCAGTACGTGGCCTCGCCGCGGCACGCCGACGGCCTCCTCATCACCGGGCCCGTCACGGAGAACATGCGCCTCGCGTTGAGGAAGACGTACGACGCGGTGCCCCCGCCCAAGATCGTGATCGCCGTCGGCGCCTGCGCCATCTCGGGCGGGCCGTACGTCGATCACGCCGAGGTCCACAACGGCGCCGACGCCGTGCTGCCAGTCGATCTCTACGTACCGGGGTGTCCTCCGCACCCGTTCACGATCCTTGACGGGCTGCTCCGCCTGCTCGGACGAATCGACGAACGCGCCGCTCAGGCCCGCGCGGACGCGGAACGACGATATCGGGAGGAGATCCACGACGAGTCGATCCGATGGGGGACGAGGCGCGCGGAAGAAGGCGTCACATATTTCGGGCTCGAGGCGCCAACCTCGGACTCGGACAGGGACAGGCGAGAACCGTAGCGGATGGAGTTCGACCAGGTCTTCCCTTTCTTGCGCATTTGACCCTCCGCGACACTCCTTCACGTTTCGTGGCGCGGCGCGGGCGGAAGCACGTAAACCGATCGAACACTGCCGGCCGCGTGGTCGATCCCGCCGCTCCGACCAATTTCAACGCCGATCTCGGCAGACCATTCATCGACTTCTCCGGCGTGACCGTGCTTCCGTAGGTTCCCGCGCCGCAGCCGCGAGCCACTGGCGCTCGCGTCGATGCCCTGGTGGCGTTGTTGACTATACGTTCAACAATGTCGCATCCTAGGGGTTGATGGCTCGCCCGCGCCAGTTCGATCCCGCCGAAGTAGAGGAAGCGCTCCTCGATGCGTTCTGGTCGTACGGCTACGCGCGCACGTCGATCGAGGAGCTGACCCAAGCGACGGGTCTCTTGCGCGGCAGCCTGTACGCCGCGTACGGCAGCAAGGAAGACATGTTCCGCGCCGCGATGAAGCGGTACGTCGCGGATCTCGCGGCGGCGCTTTCGACCGACAAGAGCGGGCTCGACGCCGCGCAGCACGTGCTCGAGACCGTGGTCCGACTCACTGCGCGCGACCCGCAGCGGCGCGGCTGCCTGATCTTGAACGCGATCCCGGAGTCACACGCGCTCTCCACGGAAACGCAGGCCCAGCTCCGGGACGGGCTGAAGGCGATGCAGGTGCTGCTGCGCGCGCGCCTGTGCGAGGCGCAGGCCGAAGCGGGCACGGACCTCGATCTCGATCCGCTGGCCGCGATGCTGTTCGCGTCGTCGGTCGCGATTCGCGTGCTCGGCCGCGCGGGCCAGGATCGGCGCCTGCTCGAGAACATCGCGAAGGGCGCGATCGAAACGGCGCGGCGCTGCTTCGAGAGTGACGAGAGAACCCGACCCAAGGAGTGACCATGCCCATCGACGACCGAGAACGCGAACGACGACGAGCGCTCGTGCGCGCGCACTACGCCGCCGAGAACGACCACGATCTGGAGCGAATCATGGCCACGTTCTCGAAGGACGGCGTGATGATCTACAACCGCCAGACCTGCCCCGGCGAAGAAACCATCCGGTTGGCGCACAGCTACATAGGAATGAGCGCCGCGCCCGGCGCGCTCGCCGGCCTGCGCGCCGTGATTGACGGAGAGCACTTCACCGACGCGGAGACCGTGATCGAAGGTCGCCTGTGCGGGAAACATTCGAGCGAGTTCCTCGGCTTTGCGCCGACGCAGCGCGACGTCGAGCTCCCGTTCGTCGCTTTCTACCGCTTTGACGCGGACGGGAAGCTCACCTCGGAGCGCGTCGTAATGGACCTCGGTACGCTGCACGGCTGAAGCGCAGAGCCGGATGCCGGAAATCGGGATGCCTGCCCGCTTTCGCCGCGATGTGATTGCCGAGCGCCGGGAAAGCACCATGGAGCATCTAGACATGCCGACGGGAGCGTTGGAACGTACACCGGTATTTCGCGATCTGCCGCCCGCCACACGGGCAGCGCTCGCAGCCGGCAGTCGGGCTCGGGAGGTCAGCCGGAACGCGCTGGTCTTCGACGAGGGCGATACGTGTCGCTGGGTATACGTCCTGGAGTCAGGGCGCGTGAGTTGTTATCGCGCGAATGCGGATGGTCGGGAGCAGATCCTGCGAGTGTTCGAGCGACCCGGGGACACCTTCTGCATCGCGTCCGCGTTTAGCACGGGCATCCATATCGTCAGCGCGCGTTCGGCGACGCGCACACGGCTGCTGGTACTCGACGTCCTGACGGTCAAGCGAGTCGCCGAGGAGCACCCGGCGTTTGCCGTGTCGCTGCTCGGGGCTGCCGGACAGCAGATGAGCACGCTCGTCGAGCTGGCCGAAAGTCTTGCCTTGAAGACGGCCACAGCGCGGCTCGCCAAGCTGCTCTATCAGCTGGCGCTTGGGGAAGGTGCCCCAGCCGGACGCGACATTCTGGTACGTCGAGATCGGCTGCGCGAGGAGGAGATCGCCCCGCTGCTGGGCGTGGTGCGCGTCCATGTGTCGCGGAGTTTTAGAAATCTGGCCGAGCGGGGCGTCATCAGTCTGACGCGGGAAGCCGTCCGCATTCCCGACCTGGACCTTCTGAAAGAAGTGTTTGACGGAAACGTCATCGCGAGACGACGGTGCACGACATGAGTGCCAGAGAACCTCGCCCGTAACATTTGTGACGGACGATTTCCGCCCTATGCCGGACGCTGAGCACACCAACGGCTTGCAAAGGAGTCCGTCACGTGACGACGCAAGTCCAGAGAGCGACCGTGTTGATTGCGGTTGTCATTTGCACGCGTGCGGGAACCGCCGCCCGAGCCGACGAAAAAACGGCGGCCGAGGCTGGTCCTCCGAAGACCGGGCACGTCATGATGCTTGCGCCGGCGGACCTCACATGGACGGCGGGTCCACCTGCACTGCCGTCGGGCGCGAGGATGTCACTGATCGAGGGGTCCGCCAGCAGTGCCGGGCCCTTTACGTTCCGTCTTCGTTTCCCGGCCGAGTACAGGATCCCGCCTCACTGGCATCCCCGCGCCGTTCACGTGACCGTGATCTCCGGCACCTTTCACATGGGACTCGGAGATCGATTCGATCCCAAGAAGGGGGGGTCGCTCCCTACGGGCGGGATCACCGTGATGCCGGAGAAGATCCACCATTTCGGTTGGGCCAGCGCGGAAACAGTCATCCAAGTACACGGGATCGGACCCTGGGAGATCAACTACGTAGACCCCACCGACGATCCCAGACGTCATTAGCCGATCCGATGGCCTCTCGGGTCAGGTTCAGGCCCCGGAGCGAGCCATGCCGAACAGCACCATACCGGAACCCAAGGCCTGACGGCGCTCTAGCTCGGACTCACGCTGCTCGTGAACGATCATCGGGGAAGCGATCGAGCGCCTCGGGCAAAAGCCCGGCCAGCGCCCGAGAGCGACCGGCGGTGGAGATGGCCAGCGTCACGTCCCCCCATGCAGCACGCCGCCGAGCCAGGCCGAGGCTGCCTCCGCCTCCGACGAGCAGGGCGCGCCGGCCTTCCAGGCGCAGGAAGACGGGGTACGGCTTCATGAGGCCGTCCTCGCCGGCTCGCGCCGGGGCGCGGCGCGCAGCGGCAGCGGCGGCGGTCCGAACCAGCGCAGCTTCGCCGCCAGCGCGGCCACCTCGCCGACGACGGCGATCACCGGTGTTGGGATGTCAAGTGAATCGAGCCGGGCCAACTCGCCGAGCGCGCCCCTGTAGACCACCTGGCGCGCGGTCGTGCCGGAGCAGATCAGGGCGACGGGCGTCGGCCGCGGGCGGCCGCGCGCGAGCAGCGCCCGGGCGATGCCCGCGATGGTCGAGCCGCACATGAACACGACGAGCGTGTCCGCCTCGAGGGCGACCTTGCCGGGGTCGCAGCCCGGATGCCCGCTCACGAATGCCACGCTCGAGGCCCGCTCGCGATGTAGAACCGGAATGCCCGCGTAGGCCGCCGCGGCGATGCCTGCGGAGATTCCCGGAACGACTTCCCAGTCGATGCCCGCCGCGACCAGCGCCTCCGCCTCCTCGCCGCCGCGGCCAAACACGAAGGGGTCGCCTCCCTTGAGCCGCGCCACCACGCGGCCGTCGCGCGCGGCCTCGATCAGCAGGCAGTTGATCTCCGTCTGCGGCAACGAATGGCGGCCGGAGCGCTTTCCGACGCTGCGGATCTCGACGCCGGGGCGAGCGTGCGCGAGGACCTCGGGGTTGATGAGATGATCGACGAGGACCAGATCGCTTTGGCGCAGGGCGCGGACCGCGCGCAGCGTGAGCAGATCAGGATCTCCCGGGCCGGCGCCGATGAGATAGACCTTGCCCACCCTCGTCATGAGCGCCTCGAGAAGCGCTCGGCGAGAGCGAGGATCATGCTTCCCATCTTGGGATTCTCGGGAACGACGTGCGCCGGTGCGCCCAGCTCCTCGAGCGCGCGCGCGCAGGTCGGGCCCACCGCCGCGACCAGCGTGTCGGCCCGAAGCGCCTCGCGCGGCGCCTCGGCGCGGCCCATCTCGGCTGCGACCTGGAAGAGGTGGCGCGCCTGGATCTGGCTGGTAAAGGCGACGGCCGCGAAACGCCGCTCGGCCAGCTCCGCCACCAGGCCGCGCAGCGGCGCGAGATCCTCCGGAAGGCGCCACTCGTAGAGGACCAGCTCGCGCAAACGCGCGCCGCAGGCCTCGAGGGCGGCGACCAGCGGCAGGTTGCGCTCGCCGTAGTGGAGCAGGACCAGAGGGCGGCCCGCCAGCTCGACATCGCCGAGCGCCTCGAGCAGATCGTCTGTGGTGAAGGGTGACTTCGCGTTGAGCCCAGCGCTGAGCCCGACGCGCCTGAGCGCCGCCAGAGGCTTCGGGCCGCGGCAGACGGCGAGCCCGCCGCGCACGGCCTGAGCGAGCTCCTCCTCGCGCCCCAGGCGCCGCGCCTCGGCGAAGAGTGCGTCCACTCCGACGCCGGTCGAGAAGACGAAGACTGAGGAGGACTCGCGCCGCAGATCGTCGAGCAGCGCGGCCACCTCGGCGCCGCAGTCCCGCCGCTCCTCGCGGACCGCGGGACAGCAGTGCGGCTCGGCCCCGTGGCGCCGGAAGAGCGCGGCCAGCTCCT
>Ga0099794_10000713_pt1 | contig 11189 bp, 10 predicted proteins | sample Rivendell_Oct201_10_FD_77320 | JGI IMG/M metagenome (GOLD analysis project Ga0099794, IMG submission 77320) | Vadose zone soil microbial communities from the Eel River Critical Zone Observatory, Northern California, USA -... | ecosystem: Host-associated > Plants > Roots > Rhizosphere > Soil ... | reverse complement strand
GCCCGGCACCTCGACTGGAAAGCCGGCGAGCAGGAGCGCCATGCGTGCGATGTTCCGGTTGTCCTCCCCCGCCTGGTTCGCGCAGCCGAGGATGACGTCGCTGACCTCGGCCGGCTTGACGTGTGCCCGCTCGCACACTTCTTTCAGCACGATGGCCGCCAGGTCGTCCGGCCGGACGTCCTTGAGCTGGCCGCCGTAGCGCCCCATCGGCGTGCGCGCGGTGGCGACGATTACAGCTTCCCGGAGCTCGCTCACTTCTTGGCGCGTTTGGCCAGGAAGGCGCTGACTCCCTCCGAGAACTCCGCGCTCGCAGCTTGCGCCTCCTGCAGGTAGGACTCGAATTCGAGGGCTTCCTCGTAGCTGGACTCGAGGGCGTGCACGACCGCGCGCTTCGCGCCGGCCAGCGCCTGGCGCGGCTGTGAGGCGATCTGCGCGGCCAGCTCGCGGACCTCGGCCTCGAGCTTGTCCGCCGGCACCAGGCGGTTGATCACGCCGAGCCGGTACGCGTCCGCCGCCGCAAGGGGTTTGCCGGTGAAGAACATCTCGTACGCCACCCCGGTGCCCGCCAGCCGCGGCAGCAGCCAGCTCACGCCACCGTCGGGCGCAAGTCCGATGTTGATGAAGGCTTCGAGGATGTATGCCTCCGGCGTCGCGATCCGGATGTCGCACGCGAGCGCATAGCTGGCGCCGATCCCGACGGCTGGACCGTTCATGGCCGCGATCACCGGCTTGGGCATGGTGCGCAGGCGTGTGAGCATCGGCATGTACTCGTTGCGTAGGACGTTGCCGACGTCCTCGGGCGTCCGCATACCGCCGTCTTGAACCATCTCGGTGACGTCAGCACCGGAACAGAACGCGCGGCCCGAGCCGGTGAGGACGACCACGCGCACGGCGTCGTCTCTTTCCACCTGCTTGATCGCGTCGCCGAGCTGCTTCCTTGTCAGCGCGCCAATCGCGTTCATCTTCTCCGGCCGGTTCAGCTGGATCAAGCCCACGCCGTCGTGGACGTGCACCATCACGTGCTGCTCGACTTCAGTCGTCGCCATGCCTATCCATTACCGTCCTTTGAAAACGCCTTTTCGCTTCTCCAAGAATGCGTGCATACCCTCTTTCTGGTCCTCTGTCGAAAACAAGAAGTAGAAGCTCTTGCGCTCGGAGGCCAGGCCCTCTGAAAGCGGCGACTCGAACGCTTTGAGCACCGCTTCTTTCGCCATCCGCACCGCGAGAGGGGCTTTCTCGGCCAGCTGCCGTGCCGTCCGCTTCGCGACCTCGATCGTCATCTCCGCCGGCACCACCTTGTTGACCAGGCCCAGCTCGTAAGCCCGCCGTGCGTTCACCGGTGCGCCGGTGAGCATCGCCTCCATGGCGGCGTACTTGCCCGCCGTCCGCGGCCAGCGCTGCGTGCCGCCGGCCCCCGGGATGATGCCGAGATTGATCTCCGGCTGGCCGAGGCGGGCAGTGTCGCCGGCGATGAGCATGTCGCACATCAGCGCGAGCTCGCACCCGCCGCCGAGCGCGTAGCCGTTCACAGCAGCGACCAGGGGCTTGCTGAAGGCTGCGATCCCGGCCCACCGGCCTGTCTGGTCGCGCCTCAGCTGGTCGACCGCGCTGCGATCGGCCATGTCGCCGATGTCAGCTCCGGCGGCGAACACCTTCGGCCCGCCGGTCAGCACCACCGCCCTGACTCTTTCGTCCGAGTCAAGCTCGCCCAGCGCTGCGTTGACCTCGCGGATGAGGTCCGGGCTGAGGGCGTTCAGGATCTTCGGCCGGTTGAGGGTGACGGTCGCGATCGGGGGTTCGACGTCGACCAGGATGTGCTCGTATCCCATCGCGGCTATCATCCGCCATATGGGTTCCCAAAGGCTCAGGGACTCCTATGGGCGGGTCGCCGACGACCTGAGGATCTCGATCACCGACAGGTGCAACTTCCGCTGCATCTACTGCATGCCGGCAGAGGGTCTCAAATGGCTCAAGCGCGACGACATCCTCCGCTTCGAGGAGATCACTCGCCTGGCCCGGATCTTCGTCGAGCGATACGGCGTCAGGACGATCCGGATCACCGGCGGCGAGCCTCTGGTGCGGATCAAGGTCGAAGAGCTCGTCGGGATGATCAATGACCTCGACCCGACGCTGGACATCACGATGACAACGAACGGTGTGCTGTTGCGCGACAAGGCCCACCTGCTCAAGGCGGCGGGTTTGAAACGCATCAACATCTCGCTGGACACGCTGAACATGGAGCGCTTCCACGAGATCGCCCGCAGCGATCAGTTCAACCGCACGATGGACGGAATCCGGGCCTCGCGCGAGGCGGGCCTGTGGCCCATCAAGCTGAACATGGTCGTCATGAAAGGGCACAACGACGACGAGGTCGTCGACTTCGCGCGGCTGGCGCGCGATGAGGGCTACGAGGTCCGCTTTATCGAGTTCATGCCGCTGGACGGTGACGGCATCTGGACCAACGAGCAGGTGGTGCCGAGCCGCCGCATCCAGGAGCAGATCGAGGATCTGTTCCCGCTCGTGCCTGTCGCTGACACGAGGCCCGGACCCGCGACGCGATACAAATTCGCCGATGGCGCCCCCGGCGGTGTCGGCTTCATCTCCTCGGTCAGCCAGGCGTTTTGCACCACATGCAACCGCGTCCGCCTCACCGCCGAGGGCGGCCTGCGCACGTGCCTCTTCTCGCTGATGGAGACGCCGTTGCGCGACCTCATGCGCTCGGGAGTCTCCGACGACCACCTCGGCCGCGTGATCGAGACCGCGATCTGGCGCAAGGAGGAAGGGCACCTCATCAACCAGCCGGGCTTCGTCAAGCCGGCCAAGTCGATGTCGCAGATTGGCGGTTGATCCAGGAGATCCACGCACCGTCGTCCCATCTCGCCTATAAAGCGATGCTCGAGCTCAGACCGAACATCGGCCCGGAGCTGGCGTTCGCCGATCGGGTTGACAACGTTCTGAGGCCTGAGGGCTACCGGTTGGTGGGCTTTTTCGTCAAGGACGATCTGTATGCGGCGGCGGTGGCCGGCTTCCGCGTCGCCCACATGCTTGCCTGGGGACACGCCATGTACATCGACGACCTCGGCACCCGAGACGAGCACCGGCGCCAGGGCTTCGCGGGCCAGTTGATGGACTGGCTGATCGATGAGGCGAAGCGTCTTCACCTCGATGAGGTCCACCTCGACTCCGGAGTAGGGCCGGATCGCGCGGACGCCCACCGGCTCTATTTCAACAAGCGAATGCGAATCTCGGCGTTCCACTTCTCACGCCCCGCCTGACCCTCAAAACGTAAGCTGAACCTCGTGCTGAAACCCGAAGAGGCCCAGAGGCCTTACACCGTCACCGAGCTCGCGAACGAGATCCGCCGCGAGCTGCGCCCGCTCACAGCGCTGCTGGTGAAGGGCGAGGTGAGCGGGATGAAGCGCGGAGCGAAGGGCCATTACAGCTTCGCCATCAAAGATGGACAGAGCCTGATCAACGGCTTTCTTTACGCGGACGATGCGCGGCGTGTCGCTACGCTGCCCGAGGACGGCCAGGCTTTTATTTTCCGCGGGCGGGTCGATTTCTGGCCCCAGTACGGAACGGTCCGCTTCGTGGTCGACCAGATCGAGTTCGACGACATCGGCAAGCTGCGAGCGCGGCTCGAGGAGCTGAAGCGACGGCTCGAGGCAGAGGGAGCGTTCGCTGTCGCCCGCAAACGGCGCCTGCCGTTCCTGCCTCGCGCGATCGCGCTGCTCACATCGCCTACGGGCGCCGTCATCCACGATCTGCAGGAAACGATCTGGGAGCGCTACCCCAACATGGGCGTCGTGGTCTACCCGGTCCAGGTGCAGGGCGCGAACGCGCCCATGAGCGTCGCCCGTGCCCTGCGGCGGTGCAACCAGGAAATGCTGGCGGACGTGATTGTGCTCGCGCGAGGCGGCGGGAGCTTCGAGGAGCTTTACGCCTTCAACACCGAGCTGGTCGCGCGCACGATCCTCGATTCCAGGCTTCCTGTCGTCACTGCGCTCGGACACACGTCCGACCGCACGGTGGCCGACCTTGTCGGCGACGCCGAATGCAGGACCCCGACTGAGGCAGGAGCGCGGGTGGTGCCCAAGAAATCGGACCTGGTCGCGCTTTTGCGCGACCGCGGCCGGCGCCTCGACCGCGAGATTTCGCAGCGACTAGCGCGCGAGTCGGAGAGGCTGGCCAACAAGAAGCAACGCCTCGTGCAGCTGCTGCCCGTTCTCGTGCGAAACCGCGTCGAGCGCCTGGCGCGAGCCGCAGCGGACCTGAGCCGTCTGAGCCCGCTGGCCCAGGTCGCGCGCCGCGAAGAGGCGCTTCGCGAGCGTGGGCGGCGCCTCACCAGCGCCGCATCAGCGCGGCTGACGCGTGGGCGCAACGCGCTTGCGTCCCGGCGCGCCGCGGATCGCCTTGATCGAGCTCTCGCCAAACGCTTTGCCACCGCAACGCAAGGACTCGAGCACCGCAAGCAGCGCCTGCTCGCGCTGAGCCCCGACGGCGTCCTGTCGCGCGGCTACAGCATCACGCAGGACGCGGAGTCCGGCGCCGTGGTGCGATCGGCGAGCGGAACCGCTGTCAGCCGCCGGGTTCGGATCCGGCTCGGTGCCGGCCGGCTTGGCGCTCGCGTCGACGAGGTCGAGCTATGACCGAGGAGCTGACCTACGAGCAGGCTCTCGAGAAGCTGGACGAGAAGCTCAAGCTCCTCGAGGACGGCGAGCTCGGGCTGGAGGACGCCCTCAAAGCGGTGGACGAGGCTCGCGTCTACCTGAAGATTTGCACGGAGCGGCTCGAGGTCGCGCGCAAGAAGATCGAAATCAGAGCCGAGCCAGAAGAGTAATTCTCAAGGCCGAGCAGACCCGCATAGCACTGGGAATGCGGGTTATTTTCTCCTTGGAAGGTCCTTCAGTCTGGGTCGACGAACGGCTTCAGCTGCTCGATGTCGGCTTCGGTGAGCTGGGCGAACAGCGCCAGGTCGTCCGCCCGCTCGATGAAGCCTATCGGCAGCACCACGTCCCGCTTGAAGAACCCCTCGGGACGGATCACGACGCCGATGAGCTGGCCGTGATCAAAGAGCACATCCTCAACCCGCCCCAGCCGCCGCCCCGTCTTCCCGAGCATCACGTTCTCCCCGCGGTCGATCTCGATCTGATCCGCCGGCTTGTTGGCAACCTCCTCCGCCTTGGGCAATCCGAGGCCACCGCCCACGAACTCCCCTTCCTCGACAACTGGTGCGAGCCAACCACTCATCGGCTCGGACCTGTAGCTCAGGTAAAGAGGCTGGCGGCGGACCTCGGCGTTGGACATCGAGAGCCGGACCTCATCATGCGTGGCGGACTCGACCGCGGTGATCGGAATCACCACCTCGTCAGTAGTGAACAGCTTCTCGTCCAACAGCAGGCGGCCCGCGAGGGTCGGCTCGTCCTTGACGACCAGCGCCCGGGGGCTGAATCCCTTCTCGTCCACGATGACGCTCACAACCGTTCCCACCTTGGTTCCGTCGCTGGCGACGACACCCGCGCCAAGGCGGAAGTCAGAAAGGTCTGGCATCAAGGCGCCTCATCGTACCGATGGCGTCGGAGCGTCATCAACGGACGCCGACTGAAGCTGCTCGTTCATCACGCGAAGCCTCTGGCTCAGGTTCTTCACGAACTCCAGCAAAACCTCTGGGTGCTCGTGGACTATCGCCTGCATCCTGTCCCGCCTCAGCACGCGCACTGTGGTGTCCTCGACCGCCTGGGCGCTGGCCGATCGCGGCTGGTCGTCGAAGACCGACATCTCCCCCACCACCTTGCTGGGACCGTGCTTCGCGAGCGTCACCTCGTGGCCATCGTGGTCGAGATGGATGCGGACCTCGCCTTCGAGCACCACGTAGAGCTCCGCGCCGACGTCGCCCTTCCTGAAGATCGACTCGCCCTTCACGTAGTGCCGCGTCACCATCAGCCGGTCGATGCTCGAGAGCTGCTCGAGCGTGAGCGTGCTGAACAGGGGTACCCGCTTCAGCGCGATGAGCTCCTTCATTGACTCCCCGGGTCCACCAGATGCCGCTTCCGCGGTCTCCTTGACCCACTTGTCGTGGTGGTTCGCGAGCCCTTCGAGCTCGGCTTGTGTGAGCGGGCGGGCTGAGCCCGAATCCAGCGACTCGGGATCGAGCAGCTGTGCCAGCGGCCCGGCGAGCCAGCCCGGGCCGAAGTTTATCAGCGTTTCCAGCGCCTCCCCCCGTGCTTGCGCCTCCTCGGACACGAGGCCGCGTTCGACCGTCGCAAAGCCTCTTTTGCCATGCAGCGCCCGCATGGCGGAAAGACCCGAGTCGATTCCCTTGCGGACGTAGTCGTCGAGACCGAGTCGCAGAACTACGTAAGCGTCGCCGTCTGCTTGCCGTTCGGCTGCGGCGGCTGCTCGCGCTGACAACCGAGCCAGGTGCAGCGCGTCGGCAAGATGCGATTGGAGGTGCTCCCGCGCGCGCTGGTAGAGCTCCGGCCTGCCGCTTCGCATCAACGCCTCGACGACTGCGGCCGCCGCCTGGTCCTGCGCGGCCAGCAAATGTAGGGTGAGCACCAACGCGTCTGGAGATTGCGCGGCCATCGCTTCCGCCGCGAGCCGGCGGACGTCGCGGTCGCCACTGGCCAGACCGTCGGCAAGAGCTTCGGCGAAGGCCTGGTGGTCGTCGGGAGGCGAGGTCCACCGGACGGCCTGACGCAAAGCCTCCCGCCGCACCTCGACGTCGTCGTCCCGCAAGCGGGCGATCAACGCGCCGGAGACCCCGGCGACGTCGCCCTTCATCTTGGCGAAGCTCCGCAGCGACTCCAGGCGCACACGCGAGTGGCGATCTCGCATCGCCTCGACGATCGTTTCCCTGTCGGCCACAAACGCGGCCGCCCATACCGCTGCGGCGCGATCCTCGACTGCGGTCGAGTGCCAGAGAGCGCGCCTCAGCTCCTCGGCGCGAGGCCACCCGTCCTTGCGTGTCGCGCCTGCCACCGCCGCCGCCGCGCGCACCCAGCCATCGCCGTCGAGGCTTGCCGCCTCGAGCTGCACGGGAGTGAACCTGTCGGGTTCCGCCATCTGGAGAGCCAGCTTGCGCACGATCGGGTCCGGAGCGGCAAGGAGCTCGGGCAGCATCGAGGCGAACGCTTCCGGCGATGACTTGCCCAGGGCGGCGGTCGCGAACTGCCGCACCCTGTCGTCGCCGGTGCGGATGTAGCCCTGCAGCTCGGCGATCTGCTCGGGATTGGGACGCCCGAGGGCCTGCTGGAAGTCCGCGAGGCTCAGGGCATGCGTGCGGAGACGGTCGTAGATCGCGTTGACGTAGAGGCTGCGCACGCGCAGGCCCGCGATGATGAAGACGATGGCCATGAGGACCCCGAGGCCTGCCAGCGCCTCGACTCCGGCGGCGATGGTCCGTTGCACCACCAGCAAGCCCACGCCGGTCACGACGGCCGCCCCCGGCAGAACAGCGTTGTCGAGCAGCAGCTTCAGCTTCGGTCCGACCTGCGCCGGCAGCGCGCTGCCAAGCACGTTCTCGACAGGGTCGTGCAGCCCCGTCTGCAGCCCATTCCGAACAATGAAGAGAAACAGCGCAGTCGGCAGAATCGGGGCCACCGCAACCGCGGCGAAGCCGACCAGCGTAAAGAGCGGCAGGCCCATGATCGCGTTCTTCACGCCGAGCTTGGCGAGAACCCATGGCGTCACGAAAAGGCTCACCGCGAGCTGCACCACGTAGCTGGCGAGCCAGGCGTTCCCGATCAGGATCGTCAGCGCCTGCAGATTGTTGTGTGTCGCCTTGACGAAGAGCACCGCGACCAGGTAATCGCCGATGCGGCTCGCGATCTGCAGGGCGAAAGCAAACAGGACCAGCGCGAGCACCAGGCGGCTGCCGGTCACATACTCGAAGGCTCCTCTGAGCGCGGCAGCTACACCGTGTTTCTTCAGCGTCGCCTGCTGTTCGGCTAGGAACTCATCGGCGTCATCGATGAAGGCGGGCCGGAAGAGAGTGCGCTCGAGACTGCGTGACATGATCGCCGCCGCCAGCGAGCCGAACGCCCACACGAAGACCAGCGGTTCGGTTGCGTAAACCGCAACGATCGTGGTCGTGACCCCGGCCAGGATGTAGCCGATGCTCGAACCCGCCGCGATGACTGGAAAGATCCGCTTACCCTCGAGCACATTGAAGTGCTGGCTGACGAAGGTCCAGAACTGGAGCATCACCAGCTCGAACGCCGCCGAATAGACCACGTAAGCGGCGAAGGCGACTGTCGAATCCTCGTGCCATGTGTACGCGGCATAGATCGCCACAGCGGCGATCACGTTCGCGGCGAGGGTGATGCGGAAGGCCCGTCCGACGCCGAAAGTTCGCGTGAGCGCACCCTGGAGAGCGACCATCGGCCACACCGCGAGCGCGAGGATGATGAAGAACAGCGGGTACGCCTGCGGACCAGCCTTGTTGAGGAAGATGGACTGAGCGGCGCTGAAGGCGGTGTACATCGCCCAGCCGAGGACGATGGCAAAGCCCGCCACCTGCAGTGTTCTGTTCAGCTCGGTGCGGCGCACGTGCAGGAACTTCGCCAGCAACGGAGACATCGAAGCCGGCTGGACGAAGCCCCGATGCTCCATCAGGTTTGCATCATGTCTGTTGAACGGCGGCGATCCTTTCCAGGGCGGCGATTCTTTCTTCGATCGGCGGATGAGTGTCGAAGAGGTGGTTGAAAAAGCTTCCGTGGTGCTCGGTCGGGTTGTCGATGCACATCGCAGCCACAGCATGGTTGAACTTCGCAGGCGGCTTGTCGTTCTGCGCAATCTTCTGCAAAGCGCTCAGCAGACCCTGTGGGTTGCGCGTGAGCTCGACCCCGCTCGCATCGGCAAGCGACTCCCTCTGTCGTGAGAGGGCCATCTGCATGATCGGACCGAGAAGGAAGGCGATCAGCGTGAAGATGATGCCTATCGCGAAGACCACCAGGGTCGCGCGTTCGTCCCGGCTGCGAAAGCGAAGCGCCCCGTTCCAGTACATGCTCGCGATCAAGGCGGCGAGCCCGATCATCGTGGTGACCACGAGCAGCATGCGTACGTCGTAGTTCTTGACGTGGCTCATTTCGTGGGCGAGCACGCCTTCGAGCTCATTGCGATTCATCATCTCGAGCAAACCGGTGGTCACGGTGACCGCCGCGTGCTGGGGATCGCGTCCCGTGGCGAAAGCGTTCGGGCTTGGGTCGTTGATGATGTAGACCTTCGGTACCGGTACGCCGTCTCCGATGGCGAGCGTCTGGACGATGTTGTACAGCTGCTGGTTCTGGCCCGGGTCAGCCTCCTGGGCGCCGGCCGCGGAGAGCACTGTCGCCGAACCGAGGTAGTAAGAGAAGAGCGCGGCGCCAATGCCCAGCAGGCCGAGGACGATGGCCCCAAGAACGCCCCCACTGCCGCCGTAGGCGATGCCGCCGACAACAAAGCCGGCGAGCAGCCAGACGATCAGGAACAGGGCGATCACGATGACGCTGTTGCGCTTGTTGCGGGCAATCTGGTGATACATCTAGGCCAGTAAGTTACCCAGATTCCCGCTTTGGCCTCTTGACTGTTCCTTTCAGCTGCTCGGCGACCCAGCGCCCCCAGATCTGCGCCCAGACCAGGCCGTTGCCAAAAGCGGACACGTCCTCGGCGTGGTGCTTGAAGTGATAGGCCCACATCGAGCGGTGGCGCTCATATGACATCTGTCGCTGCGTCGCGGCCGTGTCCGGCCTGACGTGGTGCGTGGCGCCGGCCGCAGGCAGATAGAAGACCTTCCACCCGCCGAGCTTCATCCGGTAGCAGAGGTCTACGTCCTCTCCGTACATGAAGTAACGCGGGTCGAAGAACCCAACCCGTTCCAGCGCGGCCATGCGCAGCATCAGACACGCGCCCGTGCCCGCATCCATCTCGTGGACGTCCGTGTCCGGCACGTGGCCCATGTTGTAGCGGCCGAAACGAGCGCTCTTCGGAAACAGCTTGCTCAGTCCTATCGTGCGATAGAACAAGGTGCTGGGGATCGGGAAGGACCTCCGGCAGTCGGGGTCGAGCTTTCCGTCTGGCAGCAGCACCCTCGGTCCCACCGCGCCGGCGTCGGGCCGGGTAAGCAGAAAGTCCGCCATCTTGCCGACGCTCTGCGGATCCACCGTCACGTCAGTGCTCAGGAGGAGGACAAAACGGCCCTGGCAGCGCTCCAGGCCCAGGTTGGCGGCCCGACCGTAGCCGAGATTCTTCGGCTGCACCAGAACCGTCGCCTGGGGAAACTCATCCGTCACAGCCGCTGCCGAGCCGTCTGAGGAGTCGTTGTCTACGACGACGGCTTCTACCGGCACGTCCGCGCTCGTGAAGAACGCGTGGAGGCACTGGAGGAGCAGCTCCTTGGAGTCATGGCTCACCACCAGCGCGGAGACAAGGGGCTTCGCTTGATCGGGCATCAGTTAGTGATTATCCCCGGCGGGGCGTACCGGACGCCTCGCGTTAGAATGCCCGGACTGTGCAGACCGCCGCTCGACCGGGTCTCGGCCAGCGCCTGGCCCAGGTCCGGCGAAACCGGTTGGTCCGGCAGAACCTGGTCCTTTTCATCGGCGGCCTCGTCGCCGGCATTGGCGGTTTCGTCTATCACGCGATCGCCGGCAGGGTCCTTGGCCCTGCCACTTACGGCCAGGTCGCGTTCCTCATCGCGATCTACGCGGTCGGTACAGCGCCGGCTCTGATCCTGATCGTTGTCCTGGCTCGCTACACCGCCACGCTCGCGGCTCGGGGCGACGCCGGCGTCCGCACCCTGCTGGCCCGTACCAGTCGCCTGGTCGCCATCCCTTGCCTTGTTCTGGTCCTGGTCGTCACCCTGTTCGCGCATCCAATCGCGGCCTTCGCGAACCTGGGCTCGACGATTCCCATCCTCATCCTCGGGTTCGCCATCGCGCTGATCTGGCAGGTCGCGATCCCGCGCGGCATCCTGCAAGGGCTGCAGAGGTTTCCCGCCCTTTCCCTGAACCTCTCGCTCGAGCTGATCGTCCGCACCACCCTGGTCTTCTTGTTGCTGAAAGCCGGGTACGCGGTGTCCGGCGCCATGGCGGCGGTCTTCATCGGCGTGTCCTTCGCATTCCTGCTGGGCCTGTACACGCTGCGCGACCACTTCAAGCGAGTGGGCACGCGGGTGCAGCTGCGCGTGATGGCCGGTTTCTCGCTGACGG
>Ga0099794_10000712_pt1 | contig 11190 bp, 11 predicted proteins | sample Rivendell_Oct201_10_FD_77320 | JGI IMG/M metagenome (GOLD analysis project Ga0099794, IMG submission 77320) | Vadose zone soil microbial communities from the Eel River Critical Zone Observatory, Northern California, USA -... | ecosystem: Host-associated > Plants > Roots > Rhizosphere > Soil ... | reverse complement strand
GCACGCACTTCAGGTACCATTGCGCGCGAAATAACCGTGCGGATTGATCTATGATGATGCAGGAGAACGCGTCCATTTGCCGACGGCGTTCTTGAGCTGAAGAAGCTCTATTCCCTGCGAACATTATCATGAACGGATCTAGCGACGCAGGTGCAGCTGCACTAGCCTGCCACCGCTACAGACCAAAAAAAGTTGAGGGGAAACTCCATGCCGGGGCGCATTTTTGCGATCATCGCAACGTTGTTTATTGTTCTTCCGCAGTCAGCGCCGAGAGAGTTCTTTCCTGCTGTACCTGAGTCAGCTTCGACTGGCTCGGGTTTCGCTTTTGGTGCTATTCAAGAATGCTACTGCTTGCTCGGGTCATCGGCTGGATTAACGTAAGTTATCGCGAATGGTCCTTGACCCTGAATTTGAACGACGGAAGGAGTGCTTGCCCAACCGTAGTGGTTCATTTTGGCAGGTGCTTCGCCGAATCCGCCCGCCGTTAGCTCGATTGCTTTTGTCTCATCGAGTTTGTCGCCCATTCCGATGTGGAAGTTGCCTGATGCGACGGTAAGGCTTTCGGTCGTTGGATGATTATGCGCGGGAACTCTATAACCGCCCGGCATTTTTAGGCGAAGAACGAAGGGACCATCTTTGGAGGGGTCCCCCGAGAGAACGGTGATTTCCGCTCCCTTCGGCAACGTGGGAGGTGCTGGTCCCCATTTGAGGTCACCAGAGTTGATTGGCATTTTCATATCATCGGCAATGGCCGTGTTCGCGCCTGCCAAGACGAAAGCCAAAGCGATCAATCGGCGGGGCGGCTGTCCGCCCGATTTCGCGGATGGTCCGGCTACCTTTCGGCTGCGGCCATTTCGATCAATCCCGGTAACGGCGTGATGGGCCGATTCCGGACTCTGCGTCTTAGCTCTCGTGAGAAATGCTTGAGCCGGCCTATCTGAATTCTGTCCCATACTTGAGGGCGATCGCGTTGATCTGCTCCCGAGTCAGTTCCTTTGGCGGTTCGCCGGGTGGGCTGCAGGTTTCGCGAAAGAACCCGTCGAGGCCTGGGGGCACAATGGTCCACAGCAGAACCAGTTCCTGATCCGGACTACTGAAACCATGCCACGTGTTCTTGGGTATGAAAATCGTTCCACCTCTTTCGCAAGAGTGACGTACATCGTTGAGTGTGACCGTGCCACTGCCTTCCAGGACGTAGAAGGCTTCGTCCATGTGGAAGTGTCGGTGAACCGGAATGCCTGAGCCCTTGGGTAGCTGCTGCGTACCCAGGGCGAAATTATTGGACCCCTTGACGGGGTCGACCTTGATGAAGATGTTGCCGGCATCACGAAAATGGATCAGGTGTTCGCCCTCTCTGGCACCAAGCACATACCCCTGCAGCACCGGATTGTGCGACTTCGCCTCGATCTCCTTGCTGTTTGGCATCGCGTGCTCCATCGGCCGATATTCAACAATGAAAAAGCCACAATAGCAGATGCTGCACCACGAGCGAAGCTCCTGGCCCAAGACGGCTTCGGGTCATTCGCGTCGATATTGCCACAGTGGCGCCATGGCCTCCTCGCAAATATCGCAGCCACGGCATGCGCCGGGCGGCGTGCTATTCGACGATCTCTATGACTATCTGGGTAATTACGGTGACAGTGCACCAAACTATTGTGAGTCACGGCTCGACGACGAGCCGCCGCCCGCCTGCGCTCGCCTTTCTCTTGATGGCCGCCTTCGACTTCCGTCGCCAACTCGTCCTCAACGTTACACACGCGGAATATGATCGCATCGATGCATTGAAGCTGTGACAATGCAGCGTCCGATCATAGGTGAGGGAGCTTCGCCTGACGTCACACCGAACAGCCGCCGTTGCGCGCCCGCGGTCGTTCTAACGGATTTTGCGATGATGAAGCAGTGCTGCTGATTTGCCCGACGTGTCAAGTATCGGCTCAAAGCGTCGGTTCCGGCGACCGCCTGCTACTTTGCATGGGGTTGTTTTCAATATTTTTGGCGGGAGCCGCGGCGACCCGGCGTGACAGTGAGACACCCTGCCCAAAGGTGCATATGCTGGCGAGGTGTTTGCTGCAACAAAATGGCGCGCCACGGCCGATGAAGATGGGCACTACTCGTTCGCTGTGGCGCTATGATCTGGGTGCCTGTATCGCGCCACCGTAGCCGAAACTGCGACGACCAGCGATTTCGTGCTACGCTTGAATGCCACCTGCATGCTGCTGATCACCGCGAAGGCGGCTCCAACATTCGCGTTCGACACGACGCATCGTGCTGGCCGAGCGCGCCGGCTTGCTGGCCAAGAACCCCGACCGTCCGGGAGCCTATCTGGGACATGCGCTGGTGAACGCCCGCGCTTGCATCAAATCACCGACCCGCCGCCCCAAGGAGACATCCATGATCACCGCCATCGTCCTCTATGACCTGCCGCCGTCCATCGACCTAGAGGAGTGCCGCGCCCACTTCACGAAGATCGCGCCGGATTTCCTCAAGATTCCGGGCTTTCTGCGCAAGCAGTTCATCTGCGCCCGCGGCGGCAAGGTTGCGGGCGGCGTCTATATGTGGGAAAGCCAGGAGGCGGCCGAACGCTTCTATTCCGGCGAATGGCTCGCAGGAATCCGCGCCCGCTACGGTACGGAGCCGAAAATCAGCTATTTCGAGACCGTCGCACTGACTGATAAGGCGAGCGGCCAAGCGGGCGGGCTCAACTGACCGGCGGCGGAGGCCGGCCACGCGGAGCATCCAGGCATGGCGCGCAGAGGGTGACGTCCTTCGTCAACCACCCGCTCGGCTCACTTGTGCGCAACGCAAGCGATCCCGCTATCCAAATACTGCATCAATGTTAGAGCGAAGCCCCTCGCGCGCCCCGGCCGTGCTATAGTGGATCGAGGAAAGAGCATGCGCGGAGGGCCGTACGATGTCGGGTCCCGCCAAGTCGATTCTGGGTCGCCTGAGCCGGTTTCACACGCGCGACGCGGGCGAGGCACAAGCGTTCCTTAGCACCAAAGAGTACGAGCTGGATCTGTCGCGCCGCGATGCGCGGCAAATCGACCTGCGCATCAACGGCGTCTATTTGCCCGGCGCGTACATCGGATACTATCAATATGGTGCGCCAATGGTGGCTCGAACCCATGCGGATCGCCACGACTACTGGATCAATCTCCCGCTGGAGGAGGCGATCGAGGCGACCATCGGGGCCGAAACGCTGATATGTGGCTCCCAGCAAGGGTTCGTGTCGTCACCGACGTTGCAATATGTGGTCCGCACGCAGGGCGTCGGGGCCCGCGTGCATGTGCAGATCACAGAAGAGCGTATGAATCGCCAATTGACCGCGCTCTTGGGAGCGCCTCTCTCCGAGCCAGTCGTTTTCACGGCGTCGATCGATTTGACCAAAGGACATGGTCGCAGCTTGGGAAACTGCGTCGGTCTGGCTATCAGTGATTTGGAAGGCGGCGATGCGCTCGCGAACAACCCAATCACGACAGGCCTGTTCGAGGAATGCATCACCACCAAGCTTCTCCTTGAGCATCCCAACAATTACTCCGATGTTCTGCATCGGATGCAGAAATCCATCGCCCCCGCGTCCGTTAAGCGTGCCGTCGAGTATATGAATGCTGAGCTCGGCTCGCCGCTCGGAATTAGCGAAATTGCAGCCGCCGCAGGAGTCGCAGGCCGAACTCTGTTCAAACACTTCAAGGATGCCTATGGCGCCTCTCCGATGCAGCACCTGCGGAACGCCCGATTCGAAAAGGTTCACGAAGCGCTGTTATGCGCCGAGCAAACCGACAGCGTTACGGCCATCGCGCTGCGTTGGGGCTTTAGCCACCTTGGACGTTTTGCCGTCGAATATCGCCAGCGCTACGGCGAACCTCCATCACAGACAATAAGCAGAAGCCTGCAGCAAACGGCCAAATAAGCCCTGGCAAACATATCTGGCACATTTCCGACGTGTGCGAAGTGTTAGAGATTCATGGAGGGAAACATGCGTGCATCAATGAGCCGCCCGATTCCGGCCGCCTTGATCGCGGCCTCGCTTGCAGTCGCCATCCAGGCGCCGGCTCGCGCCAACGTCATCACCGATTGGGACGAAAAGGCTGTCGCCGTCGTCACGCCAATGCCGCCTTACCCGGCTCAGCGTTGGATGGGGATGGTTCACGTCGCGATGTTCGACGCGACAAATTCGATCGCGCGGCGCTACAAACCCTATCTGGTGCAGCTGCCCACGGCACCGAGCACGTCGAAGGAAGCCGCTGCCGCCGCAGCGGCAGCTACGATTTTAGCGACAATTGATCCGAAGACAGCGGGTGAAATGAAAACCGCCCTCGCGACTTACCTCGCGTCGATCCCCGATGGCGCGGCGAAATCGGATGGCGTCAGGCTCGGCGAAGCAGTTGCGGCTAAGGTGTTGGAGGCCCGGGCGAATGACGGCTCCGATGCGCTCGATGACTATCGGCCGAGGACGACGCCTGGCGTCTATGTCCCAACGCCGATCACGGCGGGCTCGGTGTGGCCGGGCGTGAAGCCGTTTGCCATGACCAAACCATCACAATTCCGACCGCAGCCGCCGATCGCGCTGAACAGCGAAGCGTGGGCGAAAGATTTCAACGAGCTCTGTGACTATGGCGGCAAGACGAGTGCCAAGCGTTCTGCCCTGCAGACCGAGACCGCCCGGTTCTGGCTCATGGTCGGCCCACAAGCCTACCACCCCTTCGCGCGTAATCTCGTGGCGGCAAAGCAGATGAGCGTCGAGGACAGCGCGCGGTTGATGGCGCTCGTGGCGGTTGGCCTCAACGACGCGCTTATCGCGGTGTTCGACGCCAAGTACCATTACAACTTCTGGCGGCCAATCACCGCTATTCGCAACGGCGATATTGACGATAACCCGGCCACCGAGCGTCAAGCGGCTTGGCAACCGATCGACAACACGCCGATGCACCCGGAATATCCGTGCGCGCATTGCATCCTCAGCGGTAGCGTCGCGGGTGTCGTCAATGCAGCGCTCGGAGCCGAGGACATTCCCGAAGTCGCGACGACTAGCCCGACCGCTCCCGGCGTGACCCACCGCTGGACCAACATGACGGCCTTTACCGAAGAGGTCGCGAATTCCCGGATCTGGGCCGGTTTCCATTACCGGTTCTCGACCGAGGTTGGGACGAAGATGGGCCGCGAGATCAGCGAATATGTCGTGAAGAACGTGATGCAGCCAGTTGTAACGAGTTCAAGATGAACGGTTGGACCGCAGGCGGATGCGGACCGAATCCGGCGGCTACCGTCGCGACCACCTGCGCGCGCTGGCCCAGCGCGTCGAGGTGGACGCGAAGGAAGTTCGCATCATAGGGTCGAAAAGCGTGCTTCTGCGTACGAAATGGCGCGGCGGAAGAGATTCGAACTGGCCATAATGCCCAATATCATCTCATTATCATTCAACATTCCGCGAGATGGGGGCGAAGTTGAACGTCATAGGGCGCGCTCACAGCATCCTCAGCTTGCCACGGCGCTCCATCTCCTCGAATTTACTGAAGCAAAGGACCGGCTCTTGCAAATCAGCGAGGCTGACCATTTTAGAACCCGCTTGCCGCAGTGAATCAATTTATTCGCCTCATCGAAGAAACGAAAGCCATCGGAAGTTGATGTTCGAGGATCCCGACGCGCGGGAAATCCTGAACATGACGCAGGACCGCGACGACCTGCAGAATCTGCCGTAAACCAGCAAGTGGCGCGTCTCTTGCAACGAAATGAGGGCCGACGTCGCGGCGCCGGGATCTGGAGAGAAGAGGCCGTCATGGAGTTGAAGTGGCTCGAGGACTTCCTGAGCTTGGCAGCGACGCAGAGTTTCTCGCGCTCGGCCCATGAGCGCAACGTCACCCAGTCGGGGTTGAGCCGCCGCATCCGACAGCTGGAGAACTGGCTCTGCGTTCCTCTGTTCGACCGCAGCACCTATCCCGTCCGTGTGACCGCAGAGGGCAAGGCGTTCCTGCCCAAGGCGAAGGAAATGATCGCGCTGGTCCAGAACGCACGTCGCGACCTGCGACATCAGCACGCGGTCACCGCCGAGGTGCTGACGTTTGCCACGCTGAACACGCTGGCACTGACGTTCTTCCCCGGCTGGATCCGCCGGCTGGAGGGCCGTGGCCATTTGTTCAAGACCCGCTTCGGCGACCAGCGGGCGTCTTTTGCCGGCAATGTCGCGCTGCTGCTCGACGGCGAGAGTGACTTTCTGTTGACCTACGCCCACCCGAATGTCCCGCTTTACATCGATCCCGAACGCTTTGCGTACCGCTGTCTCGGCACCGAAGCGGCCATTCCGGTCTCGATTCCCGATGCCCAGGGCAATCCTGTCCATGCTCTCCACCCGTCCGGGCCGCCGATCTCCTACCTCAGCTACGGGGCGTGCTCTTTCTTCGGGCGAGGGTTGATTAAACTGCTGGCTGAGCGGCCGCTGCCGTTGACGACGGTTTACGAGAACGCGATGTCCGCCGGTCTGAAGGCGATGGCGCTTGCCGGGTGTGGCGTCGGCTGGATCCCGGAAAGCCTGGTAACCAACGAACTGCAATCCGGCCAACTGGTGATTGCCGGTGATCCTTCATGGCATCTCCCAACCGAGATTCGCCTCTACCGGGCGAGTGCCCGCTGCCGGCCGGCGGTCGAGCGGTTCTGGGCGGCGATCGACGACGCCGATCAGCGGATCGCAAACCGTCCACCGCAGTTCGTCGGTGCCGCCTGAAGCGTCAGACCAGCACCGGCGCGAGAAAATCGAGATTGGGCTGCTCGTCCAGCCGACCAAGGGCGCTGTAGAGTTCCGCCGTCGTATCGGCGCCGAGCCGGGCGGCGCAGCAATCCGAAAACTTCGAAACGCGATCGGCGTCATCGAACGGATCGATCATGCTGCCCTTGGCATGCACCCGCTCAGCCTTCAGTTCAGTGCCGTCGTTCAGCCGGATAACGAGCTTGTGCGGAAGTCGGCCGCCCTTTGCCGCCAGTTCCTCTTCACGCGTACGCGCCGTCATGGTGGTTAACGTCAGCAGCCGGCGGATCTGGGGCCGGGCGATCATCGCCGGCGTGAAATCCGCCAGGTTGAGCCGGTCCTGCGACAAGGCCAGCGCCACGCAATAATGCATGGAAAACCGTGCCTGCATTTCGTCTTGCGGCCTAGGGTAGCCGAGGTTGCGCGCGTTGGCGATCCCGACGAGACAATCGAGCGCGGCGACGTCGTCCGCGGTGAAGCCGTGCTTGGCTCTCAGTTCGAGCACCATGTCGACCACGTAATGCGTGGAGCCGCAACATGGATGCCGCTTCGGGATGACGCCGTGGCTTTCGATCGCCGGTGGTTGCCCCAGTGACAGTCCGTCCCAACCGGCGGTGTCGGGGCCTCCGAACAGATCGCGGAAGCCCTGCGCGGTCTCCAGGATGTCGAAGCGCCCGGTCATCCCGGCGCGACCGAGCGCCGCCGCTTCAACCGCGTTGCGCGCCGCCATTCCGGCGTGGAAGGGTTTTGCCGGAGTGCCGAACTGGCCTTTGATGCCGGACGCCAGGCTGACCGCCATGCTCATCGCTCGCGCCATGGCGGCGGCATCGAGACCGATGAGGCGGGAGACGCCCGCCGCCGTGCCGATCGCGCCACAGGTCGACGTTGAATGCCAGCCCGCGGTGTAGTGGGAGGGATTGACGCCGATGCCAACGGCGGCCTGCGCCTCCAGGCCGACGAGATAGGCATCAACCAGCGCCCGCCCGCTGATTTTCATCGGCCACGCCGCGGCGAGAAGTGCCGGGACCAGCACCGCCGAGGCGTGGCTGATCGCCGGGTGGAAGTTGTCGTCATAGTCGAGTGCGTGCGCGGCGGTGCCGTTGACCATCGCCGCGATCGCCGCAGGGGCTCGGCCGCCGCCGATCACCGGGCTTTCGCCCGAAATCGAAATCTGCGTCGCAACGGCGCGTCGTACGGCCTGGGTCGAAAAGTCATCGACGCCGGCGACCATGCAGCCGATAGTATCGGCGATCGCGTCGATGGCGCGTCGGCGGGCGAGCGGGGAAAATGCGCTGGCCGAATGGCTCCACGCGGCGATGGTCTCGATAGCGCTGGTCATCACGTGTCTCCGGGAAGTGAATGCGAGTGCTCGCGGTTTCGCCTGGTGCGATCAGCGCGGGTTGACGTGATGGCGTGCGCCGAGAATGAGGCGAAGCAGCTTGCCGAACTGGAATTTGTTGACGACGCGATCAGGCGTGCCGGTGTCGACGCGGTGAACAATGACAAGGTCTAGCGGCGGGATGACGACGAGGAAATGTCCGCCGGCACCCCATGCAGAATAGCTGCCTTCTGGCTGCACGACCCCCGGAAGGCCGGTGCCCGCCCTCGCTACCCACCACATGTATCCATAGCCGCCGCGCGTGCCGGCGTCGGAATAGGGTAGAACGCTGGCCGCTACCCAGTCGGCCGGGATGACCTGCCGCGTCCCCCAGCGCCCGTCACGCAGGAACATCAGGCCGAAACGGGCGAGGTCGCGCGCCGACATCTGAAACGGATAGGCCGGGTGCTGTGAGCATGCTTCCGGCACCATCCAGCCGTCCTTGCGCTCCTCGTCATAGCGGAAATCCTCCATGCCGAGCGGACGGGCGATGAGGTCGCGGAACGTCTCGTGGATGCCGTGACCGGTGAGCTTGGTGAATATCGTGCCGAGCGCGTTGAAGTCCCAGTTGCTGTAGCACCACCAGGTTCCGGGCGCCTGCGAATGCCGCGTCGGCTTGATCGACTGCATCCACGGCGTCTCGTAACCCGCCGGGTGATAGATGCCGGATCGCGCGGTCAGCAGGTCGTAGATTGTCGCCTGCTTCTCTTTCGGGCTCAGCCTTTCGACGTCGTCGATGCCGAGCGCGTCGAGCGTCAGCGACAGATCGATCGTGCCGTCTTCGACATAAGGACCCATCAGCGCCGAAAGGAAACTCTTGCGCATCGAATGGCAATGGAAGCGCCGGGTAATGTCTCCCCGGCTCGCCACTTCGCGTCCGCCTTGGACGATCATCACTGCGTCGGTGGCAATGGTGTCGGCATAGTGGAAGGCGTCGTTAAGTCGTTCGAGCGACCAGCCGGCTGCGGCTATGTCGTCGATCATTGTCCAAGCGGCCGCGGGCCACCATTCGTCTTGACGGGCCTCGTCGATTGCAAGAACGGTCGCCATAATGCGTCTTTCGTCAGGAGGCGGGGACATAGCCGGCGCTCGCTTCGAGCAGGGTGCGCGTGTAGGGCTCGCGGGCGCGGCCGGCGCGGACGTCGGCGGCGGTCATCTCCTCGATGATCCGTCCCTCGGTCATCACCGCGATGCGGTCGCACAAATGGGTGATGACCGCGAGATCGTGGCTGACCATGAAATAAGTGACATGGCGCTCCCGGCGCAGCGACTTGAGCAGGTTCAGGATTTCCGCCTGGACCGAGACGTCCAACGCCGAGGTTGGTTCGTCCAGCAACAGCACCTCGGGTTCGATCACGAGCGCGCGGGCGATCGCCACGCGCTGGCGCTGGCCGCCGGAGAGCTCGTGCGGATAGCGAAACCGGAACGCCGGTCCGAGGCCGACGGCTTCCAGCACGGCATCGATGCGCTTGCGCGGGTTGTCAAAGCCGTGGATGGCCAGCGGCTCGGCGAGCACGCTTTCCACCATCTTGCGCGGATGCAGCGAGCCATAGGGATCCTGAAACACCATCTGCACTTTGCGGAAGAACTCCTTGTCGCGCTTGTGCGGAAGCTCCTTGTTGGCGAACAGCAGCGAGCCATCGTAACTTCGCACCAGCCCGGCGATCGTGCGCAGGATCGTCGACTTGCCGCAGCCCGATTCACCGATCAGTCCGAACGCCTCGCCGCGGGCGATCATGAACGAGACGTCGTCCACGGCGACGGTGGAAAGCAGTCCGGTGCCGAAGGTCACACGAAGACCGACCGTCTCGAGGATCCGATCTTTCGTCTGCGACGGCGTCATGAGGTTGATCCGCGGATCGTCGGCCCGTCGAGCCAGGCGGGATCGCGCAGCGGCACGGCGAGCATCTCCACCGGCCGGTCCAGACGCGGCAGGCTGTCGAGCAACGCGCGCGTGTAGGGATGCTGGGCGTGCTTCAGCTCGCGCGCCGGAATATCCTCCAGGATCCGCCCCGCATACATGACGAGCACCCGGTCGCAGAACTCGGCGACAAGGTTGAGGTCATGGCTGATGAACATCAGTCCGGCGCCGCGCCGGCTGACCAGGTCGTCGAGGATGGTCAGCACCTGACGCCTCACGGTGACGTCGAGCGCCGAGGTCGGCTCGTCGGCGATGATCAGGTCCGGCTCGAGGATCAGCATCATCGCGATCATGATGCGCTGGCCCATGCCGCCCGAGACCTCATGCGGCAGCAGTTCGAACACCCGCGCCGGGTTGCGGATATTGACCGCCTCCAGCATGGCCATCGCGCGGTCGCGGGCCTCGGCCTTGCCGGCGCGCGTATGCACCCGGTAGGCCTCGACGATCTGCTGGCCGACCCGCATCAGCGGGTTCAGCGAGAATTTCGGGTCCTGCAGGATCATCGAGATTCGCTTGCCGCGGATCTTGCGCATCTGCGGCTCGGTGGCGGCGAGCAGGTCGATGCCGTCGAAGGCGAGTGTCTTGGCGGTGATCTCGGCGCCCTTCGGCGTCAGCCGCAGGACCGCGCGGCCGGTCTGCGATTTGCCCGAACCGGATTCTCCGACGATGCCGACCTTCTCGCGGCCGATAGCGAACGAGATGCCTCTGACCGCGCGGGTCACGCCGCGCCCGCCATGGAACGAGATGTTGAGGTCGTCGACCTGCAGCAGCGGTTCAACCATGTCGGGGATCCAGCATGTCGCGTAACCCGTCGCCGAGCAGGTTGAAGGCGAGGCTGACCACCAGGATTGCGGTGCCGGGGATGGCGGCGATGATGCCATTGGTCAGCACGAATTCGCGCGCCGACGAGAGCATCGCGCCCCATTCCGGGCTCGGCGGCTGCGCGCCGAGCCCGAGAAAGCCGAGCCCGGCGGCGGTGAGGATGATCGACGCCATGTTGAGCGTGACGCGCACGACGACCGAGGAAATGCACATCGGCATCACATGGCCGAAGATGATCCGGAAGCTCGACGCCCGCTGCAGCCGCACCGCCGCGATGTAGTCCGACTTGCGGATGGTCAGCGTTTCGGCGCGGGCCAGTCGGGCGATCGG
>Ga0099794_10000711_pt1 | contig 11201 bp, 7 predicted proteins | sample Rivendell_Oct201_10_FD_77320 | JGI IMG/M metagenome (GOLD analysis project Ga0099794, IMG submission 77320) | Vadose zone soil microbial communities from the Eel River Critical Zone Observatory, Northern California, USA -... | ecosystem: Host-associated > Plants > Roots > Rhizosphere > Soil ... | reverse complement strand
CGCCGTAGAGGTTGCCGAGCCCGCCGATGATGGCTGAGGCGAATCCGATCACGCCGAGGAGCAGCCCCATCCCGAAGTACACCTCGTTGTAGTACAGGCCGTCCATCACGCCGGCGAACGCCGCCAGCGCCGAGCCGAGGCCGAAGGTGAAGAGGACCACGGCTCGGAAATCGATGCCCATGGTGCGTGCGGTCTCCTCGTCCTGCGCCACCGCGCGGATGGCGAGCCCCAGGCGCGTGCGCGTGATGAACAGATGGGTGCCGGCGATGAGCAGCGCGCCGGCCGCGAGCAGGATCAGGTTGTCCAGGCGCAGGTTGAAGCCGCCCAGGTCGTAGCCGGTGGTGGGGAGGAGCGCCGGGAACCTCTGCGGCTGCGACCCGCCCGGATAGAAGAGGCGGATCGCCTCGCGCAGCACGGTGCCCATCATCAGCGTGACGAGCAGCACGTTGAGCGACGGTGCGCCCTTGAGCGGCAGGACTACGAAGCGCGCCACCAGCGCGCCTACTGCCGCGGTGGCGAGGGCCGAGAACACCACTATCGCGACGAGCTGCACCGCGGGCGAGGCGACACCCAGCTTCACCAGCGCCGCCCAGACGGCGAGCGCCACGAAGGCGCCGAGGGCGAGCACGTCGCCGTGGGCGAACTGGATGATGTCCAGCACGCCGAAGAAGAGCGTGAACCCCACGGCGACCAGCGCGTACATCATGCCCAGCATCACGCCGTTCATGACGTACTGGCCGAGGAGGGCCAGCGTCATGGCTACTTCCCGCGCAGCTTGCGCTTGCCGCTCGCGTACTCGCTGTCCTCCCACAGGACCCACTTGCCGTCCTGCACGACGTACTTGGTGATCACCGGGACGGTGTTCTGGCCGTGGTCGTCGAAGGTCACCTTGCCGACGATGGTGTCCACGTCCTTCACCTTGGCCAGCTCGGCGATGACCTTCTTGCGGTCGGGGCCCACCTTCTCGATGGCGTCCATGATGAGCTGCGCGCCGGCGAAGGCGAACGGCCCGTACGCCTCGGGCGGGTTGGTGTAGCCCTGCTTGTTGTAGTCCTCGAGGAACTTCTTGCCGCCGGGCAGCTTCTCGGCGGGCGCGCCCTCGCGAAAGGCGAGCACGCCTTCGGCGAGCGGGCCCAGCGCCTTGATGAAGTCGTCGTTCACGATGCCGGAGGTGCCGTCGAACTGGGCACTGAGGCCCAGCTTGTCCATCTGCGCGCGGATGCGCACGCCGATGGGCGTCAGGCCGCCGAAGTAGAGCACCTCGGGATTCTGCGCCTTGACCTGGGTCAGCTCGGCGGTGAAGTCCTGCTGGTCGGCGGTCACGCCCAGGTCGATGACGATCTTGCCACCGTCCTTGGCGGCGAACTGTGTGAAGTACTTGTCGTGCCCTTTGCCGTAGTCGGTCGTGTCATGGATGACGGCGAACTTCTTGTACCCCTGCCCGGTCATGAACTTCGCGTTCGTCTCGTTCTGGTTGATCATCGTCCCGTTGACGCGGTGGATCTCCTTGAAGTCGTTCCCGTAGGTGATGTCGGGCAGCACCGCGCCCCAGACGACCACCGGCAGTCCGAACCGGTGATAGGTGTCCACCGTCGCGATGGCGACCACCGAGCAGTAGTGGGTGACGCCGGCGACGACGGTCCGGTCCGATCCCGCCTTGGTAGCCACCTGTACGCCGGTGTCCGGCTTGCACTCGTCGTCCAGCACTACCAGGTCGTACGTGTACTTCGCCTTGGCATCCTGGTTCCGCAGCTTCACCGCCACGTCCGCCGAGTTGCGCCCACCGAGCCCGATCGCCGAGTTCCCGCCGGTCAGCGGCCCAACGAACGCAATCCGCACCGTGTCCTTGCCGCTTGCCGCCACCGGGGCGAACGCGATGGCCGCGCACAGCGCCGCGTAGAGAATCCTCATGGGTCCTCCTCCCAGTCGTGGGGGCGCAACCTAGCACACCGGGTCGGGTGCAACTCTACAGGTCGCGTCCACCGGCTCCGCCGCTGTAGAGTTCAACGTCGATCCCCGCCCGGGAGTCCCGATGGAGGTCCATTTCGCGGTCTTCATCGCCGTGAGCCTCGACGGCTTCATCGCCCGGCCGGACGGCGGGATCGAGTGGCTCCGTCCTTTCGAGAGCGAGGAGCACGGCTACGAGGCGTTCTTCGCCGGTGTCGGGCGTCCCTTGTTCGCGAGCGGCCTCCCCGAGCTGCCGCTCCGCCTTATCGAGGCGAAGAGCTTCCCATCGGGCTTGGTGCAGCTGCGGTATGCGCCCGCGTGATTCGACCTGCGGGTCCGCGCACCGCCTAATTCCGCGCGGACCCGCTCGCGAAAACGGATGACGGAGGGCTGGCGCTCCCTCCGGGAGTGTCAGACCCCCTCGGTAGAATCTCTCCCCTAGCAAGATCGAGTCGCGGACATGGCGGCGGCGGGGGCGGGATGGCGGGCGCGAAAACGAAACCGAGGACACCTTGCGCAGCTTGCGAGGCTCCGTGTTGCCGCGCCGGCGCTTGCGCCTCCGTCGTCCACCCCAGGTGGGCAGGTGCAATTGCAGCTGGCCGGGGCATGCAGGGCCTCGGCGTCCGTATCGCGAAGGCGCTGAACCGCGTCATGGGGCGTAACGGCAGCGTTTTCGCGGACCACTACCACGCACGCATCCTGCGCGCGCCCACGCAGGTGGCGAACGCGCTCGAGTACGTCCTGATGAACTTCCTTCATCATTTTCCCGGTGAGGCGGCTCGGTACGCTCAGGAGCCGCACGACCGGGCGAGCGTTTTGAGTGGCGAGGCGCCAAGCGCTGACGCGCGACGTCTGGTCCCAGGTATCCGCGTAACGGGGTACTCCATAGGGCCGCAGCATCGTTGCCGTTTCGGACGGTGCTGCGGCCTCAGCCTTTCCCGCCTCGCCGCTCCCGGCCACGGACGCCCGTAGCTGCGCGAGAGCCTCGCGTCGTACGGTGGATCCCCACCAAGCCGTACAAGCCGGAAGGGATGACGCCTGGGCGCGAATTCTCTGTCACTGCGCGATGGCGGCGGGGTTATAGGTGGCAGGCGGGGGGACGGGCGCCCGAGCCCGTTCTGAGAGTGCGCGATCCGAAGTCTAAGGCGCGCGCCCCGATTGAATCGGCACGGACCCTCAATCGGCAATGTAGTGGCGCGGACCGGCAAGGGAGACGCCATGTCCAAAGTCAGTCTGCGCGGCGGGGCGCGTTGGCCGTGAGCGACTCGTTCGCCAAGATCGATCTAGGCAAGGCAGGCGCGCTGTACGTGAAGCCCGTTGGCAATGACCGATTCGCGCACGTCTACGTCACGACGGACCCGGATGGCGGCGGGCCCATCGGACAGGCGAACGCGATCACGGTGCGCGGCGTGTCTTACCACGTCTCTGCGCATCCCGACGTGAAAAAGGACGGAAAGACGATCGCGGACTGGGGGCGCTGGCCGGACGGATCGATCAACCACGAGCGGATCCACATCTCGCACGCGGGATCGGTCGGTCGCGTTGGCGTCTCCGTCGCCGCGTGGGATGCGGTCCGCGTCCTGATCGAGCGCGCGTGCGCCGGGTATCTCGCGCGACCCGAGGCGGCGGCGGAGATCCGCGAGGCACGCGCGAACCACCTGCGCATGCGGATCGAGCGGCTCGAAGAGGAAGGGAAGGAAGCGGCGGAGAAGCTGAGCCGGATCCGCGCGTCACTGAAAGCCAAGCGCGACGAGCTGAAAGAAGTTGAGTAGCTATAGCACAGATCGACGAACTCTTCGCTGTTCAAGGCGTCCGCGCTTCCGGTCCTTCCTGCGCCCGCACCGGAGCCCCGTCCGCCACGTCCGTGCCGAGGTTCAGCGCGACGTACTCCCCGCCGTGCAGCCCCTCCAGGACTTCCACGGTGGCCCCGTCGTCGTTCCCCACCCGGATGCGCTGCAACTTCACGTGGCCGTCCTGGACCATGGCCACGAAGATCTGCCCACCCTGCGCCACCAGCGCCTCGGCGGGGACGAGCGGCCGCGGATCCCCGTGCAGCGTGATCGACGCCTGTACGAAGGCACCGGGGTAGAGGCCAGCGGGTGGGCTCGTGAGGTCGATCTCGCAGAGCATGGTGCGCGTGCGCGGGTCGAGGCTCTGCGCGAGCCGCGAGATCCGCGCCTCCAGAGGAGGCTTCCCTGGGTCGATCTGCAGCGAGACGGAGTCGCCGGCGCGGACGCGGGCGGCGTCGTCCTGGCCGAGCTGGAGCGCCACGCGGAGGCGGTCGAGCTGCGCGATCTCGAGCAGCGGCTGCGCGCTGCTGGTCGAGCCGGTGGCGGCAGGCAGCAGCGCGCCCGGGTCGGCGTAGCGCGCGACCACCGTACCGTCGAAGGGAGCGCGCAGGGTGTCGTATCCCTTCATCACGCGGGCGCGATCCAGCGCGGACTGGGCGACCTTGACGGACTCCTCCGCCTGCTCGCGGTCGTTCTGGGACATCGAGCGGCCCACCAGGCGCAGCGCGCGCTGCAGCTGCTGCTGCCGCAGCATCACCTCCGCCTGCGCCGCGGCCACCTGCGCCTCGAGATCCGGCGACTCCAGGACGGCGAGCTGCTGGCCCTCCTTCACGCGGTCACCGCGATCGACCAGCACCCGCTTCACGTACCCGCTCACCTTGGCGTACAGCACGGCGCGCCGGTCCGCCCTCACCTCGGCGGGGAGCGACACCACGTGCGCGGCCGGGGCGAGCTTGACGCGCGCCACCCGCACCACCGGACCGCGATCCACGTCGCGCCGGAGTTGCTCGACCTGCCGCGCGTTGGCCCGGTGCTCGCGCACGAACAGCGCCGCCGTGCCGGCGACCGCGGCCAGGACCAGCACCACGCTGGTCGCGCGGACCACCGAGCCGCGCGGGGGCGGCGCTTCGCGATTCTCTTCAGCCATGCAACGACTCCGCGGACGCGCCGCTGCTTTCCGCGGCGAACTGCTCGTCCAGTTGATGCGCGCTGGGCGGGGCGCGGCGCAAGAGGGTGTACACCGCCGGCACCACGAACAGCGTGACGAAGGTGGCGACGATCAGCCCGCCGATCACCGCGCGCCCCAGCGGAGCGTTCTGCTCGCCGCCCTCGCCGAGCGCGACCGCCATCGGCACCATTCCCAGGATCATCGCCAGCGCGGTCATCAGCACCGGCCGCAACCGGGTCTTGCCCGCCTCGATGGCCGCCTCCAGGACGCCCATGCCCTGCGTCACCCGCACGTCGTTGGCGGAGTTCACCAGCAGGATGCTGTTCGAGGTGGCGATGCCCACCGCCATGATGGCGCCCATGAACGACTCGACGTTCAGCGTGGTCCCGGTCGCCGCCAGCATCCAGAGCACCCCGATGAGCGCGCCCGGCACCGCCACCAGGATGATGAACGGGTCGAGGAACGACTGGAAGAGGACGACGAGCAGCAGGTAGACGAGCGCGATGGCAAGCACCATTCCCACGCCCATCCGGCCGAACGCGGCGAACATGCTCTCGCTCTGCCCGCGGATGTGGATCCGCGTCGCCTTGGGGAGCGGCGGAAGCGACTGGATGGCCTTCTCGATGTCCATCGAGACGCCGCCCAGGTCGCGCCCGCTGGCGGAGGCCTGCACGTCGACGACCCGCTGCACGGACACGTGGTTGATCATCGAGAGATCGCTGGACGGCCGCAGCCTGGCCACCGCGCCCAGGTACGACGCTCCTCCCGCCGTCTGCTCTCCGGGCGTGGCTGGGACGGAGGAATTGATCAGCTGCACGTTGCGCCCCAGCGGCATTCCAAGGAGCGAAGGAACCGAGTCGATCTGGCGCAGAGGCGTCTGCACAACGACGAAGTAGTTCACGTTGTTCTTCGGATTGATCCAGAACGACGGGGCGACGAGCGTGCTGGAGCTCAGCGAGACCAGCAGGTTGTTGGCGACGTCCCGCTGGGTGATGCCGATCTGCGCTGCTCGGGCCCGGTCCACGTCGAGCGCCAGCGCGGGGTGTGCGAGAACCTGCGGGATGCGGACGTCAGCCGCGCCCGGGATGCGGCGGATCCGATTCACCAACTCGCGCGCGACTGCGAAGCTCTGCTCGACGTCGGAACCCTCGATCTGGACGTCGATGGGCGCGGACAGACCGAAGTTCAGCACCTGGCTGACGATGTCCGCGGGCTGGAAGTAGAGGTTCGACCCGGGGAACTCGTCGGGCAGCTCGCGCCGGATGCGATCCATGTACTCCTCGGTCGGCCGGTGGCGCGGTTTGAGCGCGATCAGCACGTCCGCGTCCTGGCTGCCGGTGTTGTCCGTCTGCACGAAGGCCAGGTTGTACGAGATGGGCACGCCGATCATCGAGTTGATCGTCTGCAGCTCGTCCGCGGGAACGATGTCGCGGATCCGTTGCTCGAGGCGCGCCACCTGCCGCTCGGTCTCCTCGACGCGCGTCCCGATGGGAGCGCGATAGTGCAGGCGCATCTGGCCGGCGTCCACCGCGGGGAAGAAATCGAGCCCGACGACGAACGGCAACGCCGCCGTGCACACGAGCACCAACCCTGCAGCACCGATGACGACCCCTCGGTGGCCGAGCACGACCGACAGCGCCCGCCCGTACGCCTCGCGGAAGCGTGCGAAGCCGGCGTCGCGCCAGCGGTTGAAGCGGGCGGAGAACCCGGGCCCCTTCTGCTCCAGGTCTTCTTTCTCGAGCAGGATCCGCGCGAGCGTGGGCACCAAGGTGCGCGAGAGGAGATAGGAGGCGAGCATCGAGATCACGACGCCCAGGGCCAGCGGCGAAAAGAGGAAACGCGCCGGACCCTCGAGCAGCACGACGGGGAAGAACACCACGCAGATGGTCAGGGTGGCGGCCAGCGCCGGCACGGCGATCTGCCGCGCGCCGTCGAGGATCGCGACCGTCAGCGGCTTCCCCATGTGCCGGTTCCGGTGGATGTTTTCCACCTCCACCGTGGCGTCGTCGACCAGCATGCCGATCGCGAGCGCCAGGCCGCCCAGCGTCATCAGATTCAGCGTCTGCCCGCCGAGGAACAGGCCGATGAGGCCCACCAGGATGGCGAGGGGGATGCTGGTCCCCACCAGCACAGCGCCGCGCCAGCTGCCGAGGAAGAACAGGATCATCAGCGAGACCAGGACCGAGGCGATCACCGCCTCGTGCAGCACGTTCTGGACGGCGGCGCGCACGAAGACCGACTGGTCGAAATCGATCTTCAGCTCCATGCCCTCCGGCGCGGCGGCCTTGATGATGGGCAGCTGCTCGCGGGCGCCCTCCACCACCGCCAGCGTGCTGGCATCGGCCTTCTTCAAGATGGCCAGGTAGGTGGCGCGGCGCCCGTCGATCCGCACCATGTTGTTCTGGACGGCGTAGCCGTCGCGCACGCGGGCGACGTCACCGAGCGTGATGGTCGCGCCGTCCATCGCCTTCACCGGCAGGTCGTTGAAGGCCTCCACCGAGTCGGGGCTGGAGTTGAGCTTCACGTCGTACTCGGTCCCGCCGATCTGCGCGGACCCCGCGGGCACCAGCACGTTGCTGGCGAGGACCGCCTGCACCACGTCGTTGGGCGAAAGGCCCTTGGAAGCCACCCGCGCGGGATCGATGTCCACCATGATCTGGCGCGACTTGCCGCCAAACGGCGCCGGGGTGGCCAGGCCGGGGATGGTGAACAGGCGCAGACGGATGAAATTGATCGAATAGTCGTACAGCTCCTGCTCGCTCAGCGTCTTGCTGGAGATCGTCAGCTGCGCGACCGGGACGTTGCTGGCGTTGTAGCGGATGATGGCGGGCGGCGTGATGCCCGGCGGCATGATCCGGCTGGCCGTCAGCGAGACCGAGACGATCTGTGCGATCGCCCCGCCGATGTCGCTGCCCGGCTCGAAGTAGACCTTCAGGATGCCGATGCTGCTCATCGACTGCGAGTCGATGCGCTGGATGCCGCTCACCGTGGTCGACATGGCGCGCTCGCTGATGAACACGACACGCCGTTCCATGTCCTCGGCGGACAGGCCCGGGTAGTTCCACACCACGATGACCACCGGGATGTCGATGGCGGGCAGGATGTCCGTCTTCATGCGGCTGGTGGAGAGCAGCCCGAAGATCGCGATCAGCGAGCAGAGGACCGCGATGGTGTACGGACGTCGGAGGGCGAGGCGGACGATCCACATACCGGGCAGGCTCCAAACACAGGACGCAGCAGCATTCGATGCCGCTGCGGCGAGAGGGATGCAAGAGGAAAAAAACACAGCGCCGCCCTAGGGGCGCCGGCAGGCGCTTCCTACCGGACGTCAAGCGTGCTTTACGAGGGCGCCATGCGCCGCAGGGTCTTCGTCATCGCCGGGGAGTACAGCGCCAACCCCCGCTTCCTCCCGCCTTCCCGGAGGGGGCGAGCCTTCCTCGCCGTGCCGCATCCCGAGCTGACGCGCGAGGAGGTGACGCGCCTGTTCTTCCGCTACCCGAACCGGAGCGAGGACGGGCGCACCAAGCCGGAGGACTGGAAGCGCGAGTTCGGCCTCGATTCGCCGGTCGGCTTGACAGACCTGTTCGCCTCGGCGGCGCACCGGGCGCTCACCTCGCTCTGGCAGCTCACCGGCGGCGACTACGTCCGGGCGCGAGACTCGATCACCGATCTGTACGTCACCTCGATGCCGGGGCTCGATCCGAACGAGCGGATGAACATCGGCCTGGTGCCGCAGGCGCTACGGGCCTCGCTGGCGCTCTCGCCGCGCGTGGTGGCGCAGTACGTGGTGGGGACCTCGGACAGCGGCGCGTGGGCGTTCGCCCAGGCGGTGCGCGCCGCGCGACTCGCGGAGCAGCCCGCGACGATCCTGGTGGTCGCCGGGCAGATCATCCCCTCGGGTTACGCGTCGCAGTACCAGATCCGCACCGTGCTCGGAGAGGACGACCAGCGGCGCGGGCTCGACATGCTCGCGGTGGGCGATCTCCTGATGGACGCGTTCAAGCGCAACCTCGGCCTCTCACGGGACGACGTGTCCGACTTCCTCACGGGGGTGGCGGCGCGGAAGTTCCAGGCCGGCGCCCAATATCCGGCGGGCATCCAGGCGGGGAAGCCGTTCCGCCGCGAGCTGCCGCGCACGCCCTACTTCCATGCGTCGGACATCGCGGCGCCCTGCTGCGGCGCGGCGGCGACCATCATCACTTCCGACGAGGAGTTGGCCCAGGCGGTCGCCAGCGCGCGGCCCAAGCGGTACCGCGTGGCGCCCGTCACCGAGGTGCTCGGCGTCGGCGAAGGCTCGAGCAACGAGAACTTCCTCCACCGGCAGTCGCCGGTCGTCTTCGGCACCGCCATCCGGGAGGCGCTCGCCGCGACGGCCGACGACGCGCGCGTGCCGCTCTCGGCGTTCGCCTCCTGCGGATTCGGCGTGGCGCACGACGCGTTTCCCAGCATCGAGCTGTCGTTCCTGCTCGCCATGGGACTCTCCTGGGAGCGCAGCGCGGAGCGCATGAAGGAGGGCTGGTCGAATCCCTTCGGCGGCCTGCTCAGCTTCGGCCACGCGCTGGGCGCCTCCGGGCTGGTGCAGGTGAACAAGGCGCACCACCTGTTCAGCGGCGACGAGCGCTACCTGCAGGACGGCCCGGGACCCAAGCGGCAGGGCTTCCGGGAGAGCGGCGCAATCGCCTTCACCACCTCGGTCGGTGGGCCGCTCTCGCACATCGTCGGGAGCCTCTTGCGCGGCGGGTTCGAGCGCCTGAGGCCACTCGCCGAGCGCACCCTGCTTCGGGTCGGGCGGCCAGAGCGCACCTCGGCGGTCGACGAGTGGCGCGCGCGGAGGCAACAGCTGGGCCTGGTGACCCGCGCGCACCTCTCGCGGCTGCGCGGCCCGGGCGAGCCGTGGCTGCTCGAAGGCACCACCTACGTGAGCATCCGCAGCGCGCTGCGCACCCTCAGGCCGGACGAGGTGTCGCGGCTCACCTTCGACGGCCTGGAGGAGCTGGTCCTGCCCGAGCGGCTCGAGGAAGTGCGCGGGCAGCTCCGCCACGTGGTGCTAGTGGTGCTGGGCGAAGCGGAGCGCGTGGCCTCGATGTTCGACGTCTTCCGCCTGCTCACCGACGAGGTGCGCGAGCTGGCGGCCGGCTGGCGCGAGATGGGATGGGTCGCGAAGACAGCCGCCGCGCAGCCCGACGAGAAGCTGGCCGAACGCGTGAAGGACACCCTCCGCGTTCCCTTCGCCGTACTGTCCGGCAGCTCGGACGATCCGGCGGCGCGCCGGCACGTGCTCTTCCTGCCGGCCTCCGGCCTCACCTACGCGGCATTCGACGACGTCGACCTCCTCTGGCGCCTGCCCGACGGCACCTTCCAGCCGGCGCCTCCCGACCCGACCCTCCTGCCATTCTGGAACGCGCGCGCCGTGCGCCCCGAGCGGGAAACGCCGCCCGAGCGGCCGGGCCTTCCCAGCGAAATCGTGGACCGCATCCTGGACGAGAAGGAGCTGGAGAGCGCGGCGGAGCTGCGGCTCTTGCGCGTGTGGTTCGCCGCCGATCCGCCGCGGCCCGCGCTCGAGCACGCGCTCCGGCGCGCGGGCTCCGCCATGGCCGCTCCGCCGCCGCCCCTGCGCGCCGTCGTCTATCTGGGCGAGATCGCTGCTCGCGGTGCGTTGGAAGATCCCGGCGCGGCGCACGAGCTGGTCGGGCGGGCGGCGCGCGACGCCCGCGCCTTCCTCGAGGCGTACGAGACCAGCGTGGCGCAGTTCGGCGACCGCCTGGCGTTCGGCGCGTTCGAACGGCCGCCGTTCCGCACCCGTCCGGACGAGGGCCTCGTCGGCGCGGCCCGCTTCGCGCGCGAGGTGGCGCGCGCCTCGCTGGAGTACGGGGTGGTCGTGCGCGCGGTCGTCTGCGCCGGCGAGGGAGCGGTCTACGACGACGCGGCGGGCAGGCCGGGGCTCGCGTCGGCGGCGACCGTACGCGCGGCGGAGCTCCTCGCCACCATCCGCCAGGGCCCGGCGGTGCCCACCATCGCGGTGGACGGCGGGAAGGGCCTCCTGCTGGAGCGGCTGCAACAGCGCCTCGGCGGCTGGGAACGAGACCCGGACGGCCCGCCGGGCTGCGCCGTGTGGCGCTTGCCCGGCTGACCGGAAATTCACTTCCCGCAAAGGAGCGGGCACCGATGAGACGAGCGATCTTCGCTGGGGGCCTGTTCGTGGCCGCTCTCGCCGGCGCGGGATGCGCGACCGGTCAGATCGCTGCCCGACAGGAAGCGGCGCCGGCGTGTCGCTGCACGCCCGAAACGCCCTGTTG
>Ga0099794_10000710_pt1 | contig 11202 bp, 5 predicted proteins | sample Rivendell_Oct201_10_FD_77320 | JGI IMG/M metagenome (GOLD analysis project Ga0099794, IMG submission 77320) | Vadose zone soil microbial communities from the Eel River Critical Zone Observatory, Northern California, USA -... | ecosystem: Host-associated > Plants > Roots > Rhizosphere > Soil ... | reverse complement strand
TCCCTGCGGTCACCTGAGCAACAACAACGGCCAAGGCGAACTCCCGGAAAACATCCCAGCCTGCAAAGACCATCACTCCAGGATCGCTAGCCCCTCGTTCATACAAGCTTTTTTCACAGCTTCTTTTCGGAGATGCGGCAGGAAGCGATGTTGGCGACGGCTTTGGGGGCGCGAAGAACGGGGAACTGGAGCGTGTTGAACCAAAAATCGGTGACGGCTTCGCAGGCTTCGGTCATCAGGCCCTGGCGTTGCCACGGGAGGGCGAGCCAGAAGCCGCGGTTGTCGTTTTCTTTCGTGCGCAGGTCGATGCTGCCGATGATTTGGTTGGGGATGGATTTCAGGCGGAGAGTCCATTGCCACGTTTCGCCGCGCTCGATGGAGGGAAGCGCCATGTCGTGGATGTAGCGGTAGGCGCCGTCCGGGGGATAGGGCCAGGGGACCTGGGCGGCGAGATAGCGAACGATCTCCCAGTGGGGAAAGAGGAGCTGCAACTGCGGGGCATCGGCAAGTTCCAACGGGCGCAGGAGCAGGCGAGGCGTTTCGAGTGTGGGGGCGGGGATCATATGCCGTCAGATTTCGCTCATTCTTAGAGTCTAGCAAGTGTCACCAAACACTCTGAACGAGCGCGCACGCGTAGTTGGCATGGGTGTATGCTGCGGGCGGCCGTGGGCAGGAATATAGAGCGCATATGTGGCTGCATTTGTCTGACGACTTTATTTGCCGGCGAAAGTGGGTGAGATGAATCCGAAAGCGAAGAATCGATGACCTTGCCTATGATGGAAGGGGATGCGTCGAGCCGGGCTGATGCGCGGGCGGGATCTCATTTGTTCCCGGCGGGACAACTTGTTCCGTTCATCCTGGTCACCGTGCTGTTTTTTCTGTGGGGCGTTCCCAACAATCTCAATGACGTGCTGATCCGGCATTTCATGAAGTCGTTTGCGATTACGCGCTTTCAAGCAGGCTTGGTGCAATCCGCGTTTTACATGGGATATTTTCTGCTGGCGATGCCGGCGGCGTTCCTCATGCGGCGCGTGGGATACAAGTCGGGATTTGTCACCGGACTCGTTCTTTTTGGCACTGGCGCTTTTTTGTTCTGGCCCGCCGCGTTGGCGGGGAGTTACGGCTACTTTCTGTTTGCGCTGTTTGTAATCGCCAGCGGCCTATCGTTCCTGGAGACTGCATCCAATCCGTTCATCGCTCAGTTGGGCGACCCCAATAGTTCGGAGAGGCGGTTGAACTTCGCGCAAGCCTTCAATCCATTGGGCGCGATCAGCGGAGCGTTGATTGGCACGGTCTTCATCTTTTCCGGCGTCGAGCTAACGCCGCAGGAAATCGCGGTACAGCAAGCGCGCCATACGTACGAGGCATACCTTCGTTCTGAAACGCTGCGCGTCGTGAAGCCCTATCTCGTTATCGGCGCGATTGCGCTGATCTGGGCGGTGCTTATCGTGCGCACGAAATTTCCCTCTATTCGCAGTGAGCACGAAAATGAGGCCGGCGATCACGGACATCTCCGCGACCTGTTTCGGTATCCCCATTTCCTTTTCGCGGTTGTCGCGCAGTTCTTCTATGTTGGCGCACAGGTGGGCACCTGGAGCTACTTCATTTCTTACGTTCAGGAGTACGCGCATCAATCCGAAAAGGTGGCCGGGTATTTTTTGACCGGCACACTAGCTGCATTTGGCGTGGGCCGTTTTGCTTCGGCGTGGCTGATGCGCTTCATCAATCCGGGCAAGCTCATGGGCAGCTATTGCATCGCCAATATTGCCCTCGTCGCTGTTGCGGTGCTGATGCCCGGCTGGTTGGGTTTGTGGTGCGTGTTTTTGACCAGCTTTTTCATGTCCCTCATGTTTCCAACCATCTTCGCTCTCGGCCTGAAAGGACTGGGACCGAATACGAAGCTGGGAGGTTCGCTGCTGGTGATGGCGATTGTCGGTGGAGCGGTGCTCACGCCGCTAATGGGTTTCATCTCGGAGAACACCCACAGCCTTGCCCTGGCGTATGGCGTTCCCTTGCTTGCGTACCTGGTTATCGCGCTCTATTCGTTCTGGGGCTCGCAACAACGGAAAGCGCATCTTAGCGCGGGCTAAGCTCGAGCAAACGAACGGATTCACTCTACTGGACGGTCGGAAAGCGATTGTGAATTGAAGGATTGTATAAATCTGGCGGAGAGGGGGGGATTGTAGCCCCGATTGTTGAGTGGGAGGTGAGGGGTTGGAGAGCGCTGGTATGTCTCTTGTTTTCAACACCACTCTCCCATTTGAAAGAATCGCCAACGTTTATGCGGGTCCGAAAGAGATCAAATCGAACGGGAGTAGTAGCAAGAGTAGTAGCAGAATAGCGTTGCCGGGCAATGACCTTTTCAAAGTGGCGGAGCTATCGTCGCCCACGCGCAATAGGAGGAAAACGAGAGAAACTCGGGCAGAGCTCGATCCCGCATTTCCACTGCCTTCCCAGGTCCTGCGCTGAGCAATAGTGCTTCGCTTTGCCTACGAAGAAGACAAACGAGCGTGGGAATTTCCAGAAGCAACTTCCCAGCTACAGGATTTATGCATTTCCCTCGGGCTGCGGCAAGAGACAGGGCACGGCGACTTAATCTATACCTCCTCATCGGTGCGCGGCTTTTTGTGTGACGGAGCCAATGGTTGTCGGGGCGGCACAGGAAGGAAACTGAAAACTGGCGATTCGCGTGTGCCAGTTAAAGATGCTGCCACTCGTCTGATAATATTCCGTCGTATACCAAAACGTGCAGTCGTCAACGGGGTCGATGGTCATGCTGCTGTAATCGCCCCAGCGCTGGCGCGAAGCCGGTTGCTGAGACCCTCCACCCTCCATGATGCTCGTCTCATCCTCTAAAGTTCCCAGCGGGTCGTCCCGGGTACGACCTGTGTAGCGGATCGCCGGGTAGATGTCAGCACTCGACGCGCTGTACCCCAAGGCAATATCGCCGGCCTGGTCCATAGCAATGCTGCCCATCCAGCGGAAAATGCCATCGTCTGGCAAGTAGGTACCCTGCTGGCAAATGAACGGAATACCGTTTGGATTTTGGAGCTCGTACCAACGCACGCCGATGCGACCACCAGCAGCCACGGAATGATTGACCACGAGGGATTCGTGGTCCCCAAAGTTGCGGTATGCCAGCCGAAACATCAGGCGGTCACTCAATGTGTCAAGCTCGGCAGTGGAATCCAATTGAGGCACGCCGCCTGAAGTTCGCGTGAACGGCGCCACAGGGATATGAATGGCGTCGGAGAGCGTTGAATTGTTCGGGTTGCTCCAATCCACGTGGAATGCTACGAGCCGCAGTTCCTGGCCGCTGTTATTGATGTCAACGAGAAAGTTCGGCGAGCCGTCAGGCGGAGGGATTGATCCATCGAGATCTGCGGGCAGGTAGCTCGCTCCGATAGTCGTCGAGAAGAAGCATTGCGCGGTGGCGTCATTGTTCAATAGCATGTTGGCTCGGTCATAGGCGCACATATTCGTGCCGCCGGTTTGCCCAAAAATGTTGGCTGTGTAGTAGTAGCCGTCCGGCCAAACCCCGAACTTCGGGTAATCGCTCAGGGTCGTGCCCGGTGGCAGCACTTGCGACAGATCAAAGGCGTACCGGTAATACACGTCGGTTGCATCCGAACTGGCGGAGACGGCAATACATACAATCGTCGGCGTATTCACCAACTGTGAGAACATCCAGCGGTTCGCGGCCTTGTCGTAAACGATGATGCCATCCCCATGATTGGTTCCGCAGGGCCCTGCCATGCCACCAAAAAGAGTGCTTCCGCTTACCGGGCCCAAAAGCAAATTGCCGGTTGCTTTATCGTAGACCGCAAGTTTGGAGTTAGCCCACTGCATAAACTGCGTCGCTCCGACAGCTCCATTAGTGTCAGGCGGTGCGGATCCTGTTTGCGCGATGCCGTCAAAATTCAGAAGATCGACAGTTGAGAGCAGGGGGCCGAATGCGCTCTGCAGGACAGGATCCGTGACTTGCGTCGCACCGGCCGATAACGGTTCAGTGGGCCGAGGTGGAGGTTCTTCTTCCAGCTCCAGCGGCTCAGGCAACGTGGGAATCACCTGCCATAGTGGCAGCGATACATCATGCTCGAATTGCACAACCACGGACGCACCGACCTGCTGGCCCAGGGCTGGGCCTTGAAGCAGCGCAAAGCATAGCAAAGCAAAGATCGCTATACGGTGAACTGTCCCATTTAGTTGCAAAACCCCTCCTCTACTCGTCAAACGGTTCAAGGTCAGACAAAAAAACGTCGCGTCTACTTCTTGCGCGCAAGAGACATGCCCGTTGCGTTTGGCGCGTTGAACGAGGGCGGCGCCACGGCAGTGCCCCAGGTCGTGTTGGGGCTGGCCCCGAGCGAAAAGTGCAAAGTGGCGCCTTCAGAAATCAGGTTCCAAGGAATCCATGGGCCGTCATTGTAATCCTGACTGTTCAGCGTAAGACTCTGCACGTAGTGATTTTCGTCCGAAGCGTCTGGTGCGTCGATCTGCAGGATTTTGCCGTTAGCCATTTGAACAGTCGCGGAGTTAAAGAGGGGACTGCCGACAACAAAACCAGCTACGCCTGGGATGTCAGGGAAGAAACCAAGGCAAGAGAATACAACGTACGATCCCATCGCACCGCCATCATCATTACCTGGCATTCCGCCGGGGGAGTTGGCATAAAGCTCCAGAATGCTGCGGCGCACGACATCCTGCGCGCGCCACGGCGCGCCGGCAAAATCATAAGCCCAGGGAGTCTTGAGTTCCGGCTCGTTGCCCAGGAACGCATAGCTACTGTGGAGCCCGGCATTCAGTTCGGTGAAGTGGTCATCGAGACGAGCGACCGCTGCGGCGTTGCCGCTCATGGCCTCGAACAAGCCTCGCATGTTGAACGGCACCATCCACACATATTGAGCGCCGCTACTCTCTGTAAAACCGTTACCGCTTGTGGGATCGAAAGAAATAAAAGTGCCATCGGAGTTCCGCGGAACGATGTAGCCTTCGTGGAAGAGATTCTGCCAATTCTGGGCGCGGGCCAAGTAATAGTCATGCACGTCCGTGCGTCCCAGAGACTGGGCGAACTGGGAAATGGCGAAATCGTCATTGGCATACTCCAGGGTGCGCGAGGCTGACTGACCCGTCGCAGTCGAGACGTAGCCTAAGTCAAGGTAATCCTGCAAACCCTCTCGCACTGTGTGGCCACCAGACTTCGTTCCCACCACAGACGCGCCGCGTTCCATGGCGTCCAAGGCCCCTGCGGTATCAAAGTTTGTCGCTCCGAAGGCGTAAACAGTGGCAATCACAGCGTCTTGACTATCGCCAATCATACCGCCGGAGTTGGAATTGGCATGCTGCCAACGGGGAAGCCCCCCGCCGTTGGCAGGATCTCGCACCGCATCCTGCCGGGCATCGTTGACCAGGGATTGCATCATGTCGCTGGCCTCTGGAGCAATGACCGCGAGCAGGGGCATCTCCGAGCGGTAGTTATCCCACCCGGCGAAGTTATGGTATTGCGTAAATCCGTCGGCTTGGTGAACATCGTTATCGAACCCTAGATATTGGCCATTCGCGTCGCTGAAAACACTCGGATGGATTAGCGCATGATATAGCGCCGTGTAGAAGACGGCTTTCTCATCGTTCGTGCCCCCCTGCACCTGAATGCTATTGAGCCGCGCATTCCAGGCCGCTCGCGCTTGACTGCGAACCAAATTGAAGTCCCAACCGGGATTTTCAAGCTCAAGATTCTGAAAAGCGTTTTTGACACTAACGAAGGAGAGGCCGATCTTTGCCTGGACAACGGTTTGATCTGTGGTATCGAAGCAGAGGTAGGCTCCAGAGTTCTTGCCGTTACTGCTTGGATCCGTGGTGACCAGGCCTCCATTCCAAGTTCCCGATGACGACGTAAATGGGCGATCGAATTGGACAGCAAAGTACAGTATGTATGTAAAGCTGCCGCCACAATTGCCGCTGGAAACAGATCCCGTGACCTTATCTGGAGCGACGATGGTGACGCCTGTGCCGGAATCGCGATTCGGCTGCGCGCTGCCTCCTGCATTAATGAGGACTATACTGTCGCTCGAAGGCGGGAACACAAATCTGCCAAAGCCAGTCCGGGCCGTAACGCTTAGCTCCACCTGTATCTGGGAGTCATCCAAGAGAACCGCGTAATAGCCCGGTTCAGCCGTCTCGTCGACGTGCTGATAGTGGGACGAATACGCAGACCAGTGCGTCCCAGGAGAGTCCGTAATCGGGCCGATAATGGGCATGAACGGAGCATCCTGATAGCAAGAAACACCTCGACCGCTAAAGTGGGTGACGCTGAAGCCCTTGATCACGTCCTGGTAGTAGCGATAGCCGCCAGCCCGGTTCGTGGTGTCCGGGCTCCACAGCACCATCCCAAAGGGGTAGGCTGCTCCGGGTGGTGTGTCTCCGGCTGCGTTGCCCAGGCCGTAGTCTGGCGCGCCGTCATCCGTGCCAATAAAGGTGTTGACATACGAAACCAAGTCTAAGTTTTGGGACGCAGCACTTTTGGCTAAGCGGGCAAACAAAGAACACCCAGCAAACGTCACGAAGATGGCTATCAGAAACGCGGCACGCGACGGACGTCTCAAGCGATCCTCATTCAGCTTTGGCTTTGCCAGATACAATCGATCTTTGCAAACGCAGTTTGGGCGGTGCCGGGGCAAAATTCTCCTGTGCTCCCGCGCGAATACCCACGCAAACACCTACGGTGTCGGCTGGTAGGTCCAGGTCTGAACATCCTGAGTGGTTGTAAGACCTCCCGTTCCACCCGTAAAGCCCATATAGGCTGTGTTGCCGCCCACAGCATTCGGGATATTGATGGTGTAGCTTGTTGAGAAGCTCTGAGACGCGCTGGTATCAGTTATCTTCTCGGTGAGCGTGGTACCGTCATAGGTTAGGTCAACCTGGAACACATGCTGGCTATTCAGGTCGATCGGCGTCTCTCTAAGGTCGACTAGGATATCGCCACTGTCTCTTTCAGGCAGCGTCGGTGAACGTCCGTCGCCGAAGAGTCCAGTTGAGTTGTTGCCCTCACCTTGGTTGTCATAGATGTCGAATTTTACGCAAAGGCTGTTGCGGATGCCCCGAGGTCCGCCGCGCGTATCCGGCCCGTAACCGAGCCCGCCTCCCGAGAAACCGAGTGCGGTCGGGCTATTACCTTGGACCACCCAACACATCCCATCAGCCATCGGATTCGATCCGGGCGTGTGAATTTGGAATTTGAAGGAAGTGGTGAATTTTCTGACGTCGATTTTGTTAAGAGAGAAGATGCTGCCTGCTTCTCCCCCTCCGCCGTCCGTGAGCCGGGCAAGAGATCCAGCAAAGATGGCGTTGCCATTGGCGTTGAGATCGCCGTGGCATGTGAATCCGGTGGAGTGGTCAATCGCTCCACCGCTGGCTAGAGGTATGCACAGCGGGTCGGTGTAGCCTGAATTCTGCAAAGCGTTGAAGGACCGGGCCCGATAGAAGTAACCTCCAGGCGTGAGATTAGTGTCGGTGAAGCTCGTTTGGTTTACAGGAAGCTGAGCAATCTGCATGTAGCTGGTGCCGTCCGTGGAGCGCTCAAGCTTGTAACCAGTCGCAGTATAGGCGTTGTTACCCTTCCAAGATAGCGTCACGTCGAAGCGGCCTGGACTCACCTCAACGATTTTGGTTGCACTGAGGTTGCTAGGCTTGCGAGGTGGTAAACCCGACTCGTCTGCAGTGTAGGTCCAAGACAGAATGTCTTGGATGGCGTTCAGTCCGCCTGTTCCGGCGCCAAATCCCACAAAGGCAGTATCGCCACCCACATGGGCGGAGATGTCGACGGGCGGATAGCTAGAAATGGTAAATGACTTGTTATTCGTGGTGTCCGTAATGGTCTCGGTGAGCGAGAGCGTTGTGCTGTCGTAGGCCAGATCGACTTTAATTGGGTGACCACTCGTCAGGTCAATACCTGTGCCCACTAGGCTGATGTTCGCTTCACCGGAGCCCGGTGCGTCGGGGTTGTGACCATCCACGTATAGTCCCGTGGAGTAGCCACCACGACCATGGTTGAGCAAGTCGAACTTGATGGCCACGCTACGCTGAACACCTTGATAGCCCATACCGCCGCCCTGGTTTCCAAGAGCCATGGGGCTGTTGCTTTGGATAATAAACGTCAACCCGTCGGCCATGGGAACGGTTCCCGGACGCGCCAAGAAGGTGAATGTGGTCGTAAACTTCCTGATACCCACCTGGGAGTTTGTAAAAACACTGCCAGCCTCACTGTTGTTTCCATCAGTGAGTCGAAGCACATTGCCCATGAAGATGCTGCGTGAGGTATTGGCATTCGGGGTTAGGTCGCTATGATCGGCAAATCCGCCGCCATGAGTAACGCCTACAGGCCCAACTACGGCACTCATAAGGTTCGAGTCCGCATGATCACTGTTGTCGGCGTTAAAAGCCGTCACGCGATAAAAATAGGTTCCAAACACCGGCACTCCATCCGTGAACTGAGTCGTATTCCCACCGACATTGCCGACGGTTACAAAAGAGACTCCATCTGTAGAGCGGACAATCAGGTAATGACCATCGGTGGGCGCCGTGGCAGTCCACGACAGGCTTATCTGCATATCGAAGATGTCGCTTACTTGAAGTATTGGTCCTCCAATGTGCGTGGTAGCGAACGCGATGTTGGAAGGACCTGATTCGCCGATCTGGTTCACCGCCCGCAGCCGATAGTAGTACTTCACAGAAGACAGCACAGCATTGTCGGTGTAGGTGGTCTGGTTACGACCAACCGTAGTGAGCAGCGTAAAGTCCGTCCCATTGAAGGACCGCTCGATTTCCACACCCGTTGCATCGGTTGCATTGTTCGTCCAGCTCAGAATAATCGAGGGAGGTGTCGGAGCAGCAGGACCGGCGATGGCACTGAGGTTTGAGGGAGGAACGGGTAGGTCGGAAGACGGCTGGAACAATCCAAACACCTCAACGGAGCCCTGGGTTCCAACGTAGACATGGGCATTGGCAACGGTTGGGGTAGTAAATTTTACCGCGTTATCCATTTGGTCGCGGGCGCCCATTTGGGCACTGCTATAGAGTTCCTTGGACAAGTCATTTGCGTCATAGGCGTGCAGGATGACAGGGCTCGGCGTTGGTTTTTGGGGTATCCCGTATCCATTGACGTCCAGCCCCCAGAGGATGGCGTTATCACTTCCAGCTGCCGAGATCGTGGGCGTTACGCCTGTGAACCCGAAATTCTCGACAGATTCCGAAAAGGCCGGAAGGTTGATGTTGCCCATGGTGGGATTGAACTCCAGAGCCTTAATGGTGTCCCCGTTGCCTCCATAGAAGATGAACTGCCTCAATCCCGTGTTGAAGAAAGCCGATGTTCCGTAGGAGCCTCCGCCGACGGTTCCGTTCGGAGCGAACTGCAGAACACCATCACAGGTCTCCAGCACCGGCTCCTGGTCACACCCGGTACCATGACGATAGCCGCCCAGATTGTCACGATCCAAGAGATAGACCTTCCCTCTCTTTCCTGTTTGCACGAGTAAATGCGTATGCGGACCAGCCTGATCCGCAAGGAGCAGGATGCCGCCAGAGCCCTGATCGATGTCAAATTGGTTCAAGATCGCCTGCTCAAAAGGGGTGAACGAATCGAGTACCGGCAGTATGCCATCTCCTCCTGGAGTCGCAGAGAGCTTTAGGATGGTCTCGCCATAGTTTTTTGTTCCGTCCGCATCGGTTCGAAATGTTCCGTTTCCCGTTGCCACGTATATGTTACCGGGAGCATCAAAGACCGGTGCCGCACCGCCTTGCCAGATACCGCCCAAACCGCCATTTGGAGTGGCGTTAAAAGTGGCGACTAGGCTTAAGTCTGACACTCTATAGCCGAGTATCCAGCCGTGATAAGGGCCGTTGTCACCGTGTGATGCAAAGGCCGTCCAAACTATCCCGTCCCGAAGAGTCAAGGCAGGGCGGTTTAATTGGCGCAGGGAATTGAAACATACCTGACCGGCTTGACTGCCATCCCCCGTACCCGGAACGCAAGGATTCGCAGGGTCTTGAACGTACGGGTTACCCGGGCCATTAAACGTCGTGTCTGCGATAAGTTGTCCGCCCGTCAACACTGCATCGGCGCCGGTGGCAACGTCCAAAGCTTGCAGCTTGTGAACATAATGAATGTCTGTACCACGGACTTCTCTAGTCTTAACCACGACGAAGAGAGTGCCGCTACCTGCCGCAGGGTCATACTGAATCACCGGCGTCCCAGTGATGCCGATCTGCGGTCTGATATCGGGGAAGTTGACATTCGGATATACCTCAATGGTCGGGATGGTCGTGATTCCCATCCCCGGGTTCGTAAAGGTGCGCTTCCAAATTAGGCCGCCACCCGTCACGGGGTCAGGATTATCGGCGTCGAAGGCGTATACGCTGTCGCCCTCCGTAGCCACGAAAACCACGTTGCGCGCACCGCGACCAGGAACGAAAACACCTGTGAGATAGAGTGGTTGAGCGTACACAAAGCCGTCGACCGGGTAAGAAAACAACTTACCGAACTGTGTGGCGTTCACGTTGCCAGGAGCGAGAGTGGTCTCGTTCAAGTTTTGGCCGGTCCCGCTCTGGTCGTAATGATACATAGTTACGTTAACCTGGCCTGACACCTGTGCCGTCACGGACTGCCAATTCACCGCGAACAATGCGACAAGCACGGCGAATCGGCCCCGCCGGAGGATTCGTTTTAGGCCAAGTTCATTGATGAAAAAAGGCAAGCCAGAGGGTTGGGTCGTCATGGAGGTCTCCTCGACAGCGTTTGAACAACGCTGTCGCGGCGTACAAGCTAGGTTCTTAGAATAACTACAGGCCCTGGTCCCTCAGATTTGGCCCACAAGATCAGGGAGCCTATCAGTGGCACTGGCGAGCAAGGCCGATCATCAGGGGGAGTTTATGCCAGCCACCACGCTGGCCACCACTTGGAGCTTCTTGTACTCTGCAGGCACCGAATGACACCCACGTGGACAAAATCATCAGAGACGCCTAGGGGCTCATATCAAAATGGGGTCGAGTTTGTCAAGCACCAAATTCAGCAAAACCGTCGGAATGTGGAGCACACGGCGGCAGCGTTCACGTGACCCATGGTTGTGACAAATGCTTAGGGAGTCGCTGCAACTAATCTTTGGCGGTATTGGCCGCACTTGCTGACCGAGATCAGCTCACTTGGCGAAGGAT
>Ga0099794_10000709_pt1 | contig 11207 bp, 11 predicted proteins | sample Rivendell_Oct201_10_FD_77320 | JGI IMG/M metagenome (GOLD analysis project Ga0099794, IMG submission 77320) | Vadose zone soil microbial communities from the Eel River Critical Zone Observatory, Northern California, USA -... | ecosystem: Host-associated > Plants > Roots > Rhizosphere > Soil ... | reverse complement strand
GCGTTGGAGGTGTAGCCATGAACCAATCGCGCGCCATGAGATATCGGAAACTCGCTCTCCAAGAGCCTGACAAGGAAAAGGCTCAACTGCTGCAACTGCTCGCGGATGAAGCGGATCGGGGCGTCCTATGTGCAGTCGAGTGGACACGTCACAGCCCGAAAATCAAAACCCCGATCAAGTCGAGCGAAGTTAGGTATGACTAAAATCGCGGCCATGAATCCGAAGATCCCGCGCTATGCGGGACCTCGGTGCGGTTTTGGATCACGAGGAGCCCCTGCCCCCGTCCGGCAAGTGATCAAGTGCACTAGTGTTGCAGGATCATCAGCGCAGCGTCGTCATGTGTCGGCGCGATGAGACGAGGGCATTGCGCCTGCAAAGTTCGAGGGCACCATGAGGCCGCGCTGGTGCTGATGCGCCGTGGTCAAGGCTCACGGGAAAGAGGCCGCTAACTGAGGCGGCCTATTGATTTGCCCTTTCTGTTATTTTGGGCTGTCGTAGAGCGGCTTTCCCTTATCTACGATATGGACCGTCAAGAGCCTAAACGTCTTGTCGCCGACAATCTTGAATCCCGCGTGCGCTACATCACGGACGGTGATGCCAGCATTTCCGGTCGGGACAGGCATTTGTTTGCCGTCCGGTAATTCGATGGTCGCGCCCTCAAGCACGTAAAACGCCTCTTCCCCATGATGGATATGTCGAGGCAGGGTTTCGCCGGCCTTCGTTTCGGAGATACTTACGACAACCTCCATATTCGTCCCTGTCAGGTCGCTTCTTTTTAATTCCTTACGACCGGCATAATCTTGGGCATGCGCGGCGCAAATCAAAGCAGCAGAAGAAACAACAGCAGCAATCCACTTGGTATAAATAAACATCGACGCCTCCCGAGTTACTAGGGGCCCCACTTTGGAACTTAGGACCCTAGGGGTCAAATACGGATAGCAACAAAACCTAGGGGTGTTCTTCCTGTGGAACGCTCTGTTCGCCTCCGGCTTACCGGCCCCTTCCCGTGGCGGTTACGAGGTCTCACTCGCGCTCGACATCGGGCGCCCGCGATCGAACCTCACTTCCTCGAACAGGCCGCTATATTGCTTTCGCCGATGTCTGCTTTGATGCACATTACGGACTCAAATCAGACATCGAACTGAGTCCGAAAAGTGCCAATATCAGAAGTCCATCGTCACCGAGCATTCCGCGCGACGCCCTTGCCCGCGTAGCTGCGGGTGACGTCGGAGAATTCGCCCTCGAAGGTGGCGCGAGCGAGATGCCGCCGATGAATGTCATCTCGGCCGAGGCCGTGGTGAGTGCCGCGTCGTGCGCCCGCGCTGCGCCATTGACGACAAACGATGCGCCGGCCAGCGTCTGGAACGTGGATGCGGTGCGCTCAGTGTTGAAATCATGCGCCCATGCGGGCGGCCGCGCAGTCTCAGGATCGCATCGCCGACCGGGCGCGCTGAGAAGTTTTTCAAAAAATCCTCGATCGCTTCTTCCGCTTGCGCATGGTGGCGTGGACGAACCGAGAGCTTGTGGTAACCCATGGCGCGCAGTTCTCGGTTGAGCGTCTGCTTGGCGATCGTGATGCGGAACTCCTCGAATATCCATTGCGCCAGCGATCGCCTTCGGCTTGTGCCCGCCCATCTTGCCCGGCGCAACGCTGCCCGTTTCTCGCAAGCGTCGCACCCAGGTGATGACCGTGCTGATGCCCACGCTAAACTGCACCGCCGCCCGGCGCTGGGACAATCCGCCATTCTCAACCGCCGCAACCACCCGCTCACGAAGATCAAGGGAATAGGCTCGTGCCATCGGATGCTGGCCTCCATTCCAGCCAGCATCTCGAATCAGAACCGACCTGATTTGGGAATCCCTCAGCCTAAAGTCATCCCGCTTTAGCCACACGTCCGTTGAGCTGAGGCGGTCCCTCAGCGGCCAACAACAACCTGCCCTGCCAGCCAAGGCGCCGCCTTCAGCATTTCCGGGACGTACCGGTCCCGAAGAATCTGCCGAGACATTTCCGCGATGCGTTCGGCGACAGTTTCCATCTCGCCACGTCTCGCGAATAGCGTGAGCTGACGGGAAAAAGCCGGTCCTGGAAACGGAACAATGTTTATCTGCTCAAGTAACTGCTTCCTTTCGAAGATCGAAAGGGGGGGCATGATCGACCAGCCTAGCCCGGACGCCACCATGCTGAGAATAGTTGTGCTGGAATCGAAATCGAATCGGCGCGCAATATCGATTCTCATCCGCCGCAACTGGCGTTCAATGTCCGTGCCAATACGGGACTGCGAATTCCAACGGATCAATGGAAGTTGCCGGCCGAGGCTGGCAAGGTCGATGTTCGACGGAGTCGTGTCGATCGAGCGCGGCAGGACGACGAGATATGGCTCGGTCAACACCGTGTGCCGGACGATGCCGTCCATGTCTTCCAAAGGGTCGTTGGTGATGATGAGGTCGAGACTGTGGTCCAACAGGCCAAGCCGAACAATGCGGGCAAGGCCGGTCGATATTGACAGATAATGGATCGATAATTTCAGTCGCTGGACCATCACAGAAACAAACGGGTCGGAGAGCGAGTCGACCAGGCCGATCCGCAGCCGTAGCGCCAATCCCTTGTCGAGATGACGCAGCGCGATGGGAATCTGCTGCGTATCGTGAAGGATTTGCGCGGCGGCGCCGGCCAGCCAATCACCGCCGGCAGTCGGGGTGAGCGGGCGCCGGTTGCGATCGATCAGCTTGACCCCCATGACGTCTTCGAGCTGCTTGATGGTGTAGGACACGGCCGGCTGCGTCATCCCGAGGCGCTTGGCAGCGAGCGTCATATTGCGCAACTCGCAAACCGTTGCAAACACCTGCAGTGCCCGCAGATCAAAACCGAGGCTGGACCTCATATCGCTATCCCGAAATGGCGCAGTCTCAACCGCGCTTCGCTTCAAAGCTTCACGAATACGTCATACTATAAAGACTATCTATAGTTCAAAGAATTATTCTCTATCGCAGATTTGCACCGGCAACGCTTTGCCGTATTTTTAAGCTGCCATTCAAGAGAGTGCAGCATTCCGAGGGCGCTTAAAAATGCCATCAAAATAGCGGCTTAAGCCGTCATCTGGCGAAGCCCTCACAATCGATTGCATGGCGAAGCCTCTGGTTTAGGCAGCGAGCCCATGGCCTGAGCGACGCAGTCACAGGGTTGCCAGCAGAATTAGAACGCCTGATGTTGTAACCGGAAGAGAGAGCGTCGCCGTTCGTATCGGCAACGCTGAATGACACCTCGTCCAGTTCGAGCGGGTTTCGGCCCGCGTATCCATCTCCGGAGTACGAAGCCGATTATGATTATCGACTGCCATGCGCACATATTTCAACATTGGGCCGATGCCTGTGGTCATCCTTCCGGCGAGATTCATCGCAAGTATGTTCAGAAGGTGCAGACCCGCACCGCCGCCAAAGTGTTTCGGGCTAAAGATGGCAAGGATGTCTCCGGAGCCGTTTTATTCAAGGACGGCGACAACTCATGGGCCGGACTGAGGGATGTCGATTTCCGCGTCGGCAATTATGGTCGACTCGACTTCACGATCGACGGTGAGGACTATCATTCGCAATATATGCCGGTCGCGATGCAACAGATCGTAGCGCCACCTGAATTGATGCTGGCGCAGATGATTTATGCGAATGTCGACCATGCCGTGCTTCAGACCGGTTGGGGCTATGGCGCCATGAACAATTACAATGCGTTCGCGCAGAGCCAGTACCCTGATAAGTTTACAGCGATGCTCAATGTTGACGAGCCTCGTGCGTATACGCCGGATAATCTCAAGGAATTTGATCGGGCGCACCGGGAACTCAGGCTGAAAGCGGTCTACTTCGCTTTGGACGCATATGCTCGATACGGCTTCGATATTACTTTCGACGATCCCAAGATGGATGCGTTCTGGTCCAAGGTCGATGCGGCGCGGCTGCCGGTGTTTTTCGAAGCAACCGCGATCCCCGACTATAATGAGGCGAGTTATGTCCGCACCATGGTGCGCCTGTTGGGCCTCATGGAACGCTACAAAAACATTCGCTGGGTCCTCGTCATGGGCCCGCCGGTCGGTTTTTTCGGCAAATCCGGCACCTGGCAATTCCCCGATGAGGTCCTTCGGGTATACCGCCACCAGAACATGTGGATCGAGGTGATGTTCCCGATCACTTGGGGCGGCGTGTGGGAATATCCCTACCCCGAAGCCCGGGTCCTTATTCAGGACATGCGTGACAAATTCGGCGCTGACAAACTCGTCTGGGGCTCCGATATGCCCAATGTCGAACGCTTCTGCACCTACACTCAAAGCGTCGATTACGTCCGTCGCCATTGCAGATTCCTGAACGAGCGTGAAAAGGCGGGAATTCTAGGCGGCAATATCGATGCCGTTCTGGGCATCAGTGAATCGCGGCGCGCGCGGGCCGCAGGCGGTTGAGCATGGAAAGGAACGTCTCGATGCCAATGATGGCAGGCCTGGGAAGAACGGATTCCGCCGTCGAACTTGGCCCACTGCCGAATGAGCCCATTGCCACACCGTGTTTCGTCATCTCGGAAGATGGCGTGCTTCATAATCTGCAGCGGACGGCGGAGGCCTGCGGAGGCATCGACCGGCTGATGCCGCACGTCAAGACGCATCGGGCCCCATGGATCGTCGAGCTTCTGATCGCGCAGGGAGTGACGGCGTTCAAATGCGCCACGCCGGCCGAAGTGGAGATGTGCCTGGCAGCAGGAGCCAGAAACGTGACATGGGCATATCCGACCGCCAATCCGGTCAATATCCGTCGCTTTATAGCGAGCGGGCGCGATTTCCCGGATGCGCAGCTGACGGGCATGATCGATTCCGAGCGCAGCCTGGATGTCTGGCAGACCGAACTGGATCAGGCGCCCGGGAATATAGACTTGCGGGTCGACCTCGATCCCGGCCTGGGCCGTACGGGCGCGCCGATCTGCGAAATCGCCGAAAAACTGGCGCGAAGGGTGCATCACCTCGGACGACTTTCCGGATTTCACGTCTATGATGGACATATCAAGGGAGACCGCAGCGCGCGTCGGGAACAAGTGTCGGCCCTCGCCGAAAAGGCCGTCGCCCTGCGGGAATCGATGCAGCGTGAAGGCATCCGGACCGATATGATCGCGGGCGGCAGCTACACGTTCAATCTATGGCCCCACGACGTCGCGCGTTTTGTTTCTCCGGGCAGCTGGACATTTTCGAGCGCGCAGCACGATCTCGAACTATCCGATCTTGGATGGCGGCCGGCGGCCTTCGTCGCCGCGACCGTCATCTCGGTTCACGAAGGCACCGCGACGCTCGATGCCGGGTGCAAGGCGATTTCCCCGGACAAGCCGCTGGGCGAGCGCTTCCGCTGGAATGGCCGCATCCTTCTCATGAATGAAGAGCACGTTGTCGTCGAAGCCGACGATCTGTCGGTCGGCGATCAGGTTTTCCTGATGCCGCAACATGCCTGCACGACCGCTTATCTCTATAACGAGGCGCTCGTGAAAACATCGGACGGAAACTGGGTGCGTCATCCGCAACTCGGGAATGCGCGCTGACGATCCGGGAAAACCTTCACGGAGCCACGCCGATAATTGTTGAGACGACGGGATGAAGCTCAGTATGGACCAGCCTGTTTCACAGTCTAGGCCGATCGTGGAATGCCGGAATCTGCGGAAAGCATTCGGCGCAAATGAAGTTCTTCGCGGTATCAGCTTTGAAATACCGTCCGGGGTCGTCCTCAGCGTTATCGGTGCGAGCGGCTCTGGAAAGAGCACGTTTCTCCGCTGCCTGAATTTCCTGGAGCAGCCGACCTCCGGCGAAGTATTCCTGGACGGCGAGCCGATGGGAATACGCCTCGGCAAGGATGGCCGTTTCACCAGGGACAGTCCGGCCAATATTGCGAGAATGCGCGCGCAAATCGGAATGGTGTTCCAGCAGTTCAATCTGTGGCCGCATATGACGGCCCTGGAAAACGTGACCGAGGCGCTCCGCCAGGTCAAGGGAATGAAGCGCGCCGAGGCAATCGAAATCGGCCGTCAATTCCTCGGCAAGGTAAATCTGTCGGACAAGGCCGACGCTTATCCGGCGCGCCTTTCAGGCGGGCAGCAGCAACGTGTGGCGATCGCGCGCGCCCTGGCCATGCAGCCGAAGGTTCTGCTTTTCGACGAGGCCACGTCCGCGCTTGATCCCGAATTGACCGGCGAGGTCCTCGATGTGATGCGCGCCCTGGCGGAAGAGGGAATGACGATGGTCGTCGTCACACACGAAATGCGGTTCGCCAAGGATGTTTCCGACCGTGTGATCTTTCTGCATGAAGGATTGATCGAGGAGGACGGCGTTCCAGCGGACGTCTTTGGCAATCCCGCAAGCGAACGGTGTCGTCGCTTCTTGTCCTCGGTCGTGCACTGATGATGTCGGAAACGCTGCGCCAGTCGCTGGATCTGTCGATATTCTGGGAATACCGCGCCACGCTGGCAGTCGGTCTCCTGCAAAACCTGTACATTTTCCTGGCCAGCGCGAGCCTGGCCATGGCGCTGGCTCTTGTCATAAGTCTTTCGCGCTTGAGCGGGAAGATGTGGTTACGCGCGATCTCGACATGCTATGTGGAGCTGTTCCGCAATACGCCGGAATTCGTATTGCTGATCTGGGTCTACTACGTTCTTCCAATCCTGCTTTCCCGCCTGCTTTCCACGCAATTCAGCCTGACCGCGTTCGTGGCCTCGGTGCTTGGATTGGGTTTTGCGTATAGCGGCTTCCTGTCCGAGACGATTCGCGCAGGCATTCAGTCGGTACCGCGTGGGCATATCGAGGCCGGCGTTTCGCTGGGGATGCGGGAGCGCACGATCCTGCGGCGGATTGTCTTGCCGCAAGCGCTGCGGCGCATGCTGCCTGAAGCGCTCAGTCAATTGGTATCGCTGTTCAAGGCGACATCGATCGTGTCTTTGGTTGCGGTGCCCGACATCATGTATCAGGTCTCGATGGTGAACGTCGACCAGATGCAGCCATTGCCGCTCTACACCGGCGCTGCGCTTCTGTTCTGTCTGGTTATCATTACGGCGACCCAGATGATCCAGATCCTGTCGGATCGCTGGCGCCGGCGCGGATGGGCGTGAGCCCATGCTGGACAATTTCAACCGCTTTGTCATTCCGAACATCGATCTGCTGGCGCAGGGACTCTGGGTTACCGTCAGGATTTGTACCATCGCCTTTGCCATGGCGGTCGTCATCGGAGCGATCGCCTGCCTCGTCCGTCTCTACCTGCCAGGACTCCGTATTGTTGCCATCGCCTACATCGAGATCAGTCGCGCAACGCCGATTCTGGTCCAGCTTCTCTGGGTCAACTATGTCTGGCCAGAGCTGTTCGGCTTCCCAAAAACAGTCGAATGGGCCGGAATCATCGCGCTCGCCATTCAATCCAGCGGCTACCTCGCCGAGACATTTCGATCCGGGATCGAAGGATTGCCGCGCGGTCAGGTCGAGGCGAGCCTGGCGGTCGGGATGTCGCGCCTGCAGACGTTCAGGCGGATTGTCGTGCCCCAGGTCTTGCTGGTGATGTCGCCTTCCATCATCAATCAACTTGCCGTCGTGGTGAAGGCGTCCACCCTGGTCTCGGTCATTGCCATACCGGACCTGATGTATGACGCGTTGAAAATCGTCAATCAATGGTTCGAGCCGATCGAGGTGCTGACATCGGTTGCTGCACTTTATATCCTGACCATTTTTCTTCTTTCCGCTATCGCCAAATGGGTCGCGGACCACTTCCGCGAAAAGTACGGGTTAGACGCGCACGTGTAACAAATCAACAATCCCTCACGCTGGAGAACCACGATGACGAACGCATTCGACAATCCTGATCTTGGCAAGAGAGCACTGCTGACGGGCGCCGCGCTGGCGGGCGCCGGCGTCGCCGTCGCGGCTGGTGGCATAGGCGACGCCCTGGCGCAGGTACTCGATTCCGGGATTGATCCGAAATCGGTCCTGGCGAAGGTAAAAAAGGGCGAAACACTGAAAATCGGCTTCGGTCAGCAGGCGTTGTGGTTTTACAAGGACCCCAAGACCAATGAACTGCGCGGAGTTTACAAAGAGCTTTGCGACATGCTTGCGCGCGACCTCGAAATGAAGGTCGAGTACACGGAAGTCGTCATGGCCAACTCAACCGTTGCCTTGCGCAAGGGCGATTACGATCTGTTCGGATCATCCGCAATCTATACGGTTCCGAGGGCCGTAGCCGTGAATTATATCGGGCCGTTATGGTCCAAAGGCAGCCTGGCGATGATCCGCAAGGAGGATGCGGAAAAGTACAAGACCCTGGCTGATCTCAATAGCCCTGACGTGATGTTCTCGATCAACGCCGGCGCAAGTGAAGAGCAGCGCATGCCGCAGCTTTTTCCAAAGGCGAAGTTCATTGCGACGGCAGGGCAAGTCGCCATGGCAGCCGAACCCGTTCGAACGGGGCGGGCCACGGTATTTGTCACCGGTGACAGCGATGCTCTGGTTCTTGCAAAGCGCAATTCAGGCTGGGCCCATCTGATCGATCCGTCCAACCCGTTCGACAAGCGGCCCAACACCTGGATGGTACGCCATGGCGACGCGCCCTGGAAAAATTTCATGGATATGTGGGCGACCTTCATGATCGTGAACGGGGAGGTTCAAAGGCTCTACGACCGCTATCTGCAGGAACTCACCTGAATCCCGATCGAGACACGAGAGACCCGGCATGTCCTGCCGGGTCAGTCCCCGCTTTGTTCAATTGAAGGCTCGATACCATGTATACCGTGAAGAAATTGCCCCCGCAGATTGATCCGCTGCTGCTGGAGCTTCTGGTCAAGGCCGAGCCGGCGACGATAGGCCACGTCCTGCATATCGGCTTCATGGATTCCGGCATGCGCGGCATCCTGCCGGACATCAGAATAGCCGGCACCGCCGTGACCGTGCGTTGCCCAGGTCCGGATTGCACGATGATCCATTATGCGCTCGGGCAAATACGGCCGGGTGACGTGCTGGTGATCGATCGCTGCGGTGATCACAAGCATGCCGCGACCGGTGGTGCCGTTGCCTATGCCGCACGCAAGGCCGGCGTGAAGGGCATCATCCTCGACGGAGTCGTTTCCGATCTCGGAGAGTTACGTCAATTTGGCGTGCCGGTCTGGGCACGCGGTTCTTCCGTCGTCACCACGAAGCACCTGGATCTCGGCGGCGAGTTCTGCACGCCGATCTCGTGCGGCGGTGTCAGCGTTCGGGCGGGCGACGCCATCCTCGCCGACGAAAATGGCGTTGTTGTCCTCAGCCCCGACCAGATCGAATCGCGCGCCAATGAAGCGATCCGAATGCAGGAGGCTGAAAAGCTGCTTTTCGCCCGGCTCGATTCAGGGGAAAAACTACCTGATATCAGCGGTGCCACAGGTCGTGTGCTGGCTCGCCTGGTGTCCGCGTCATGACCGGTATCGATCCCTGGTTGCTTTCGGCACGCCAATTGTCGGAAAACATTTCGCAGAGGAAAATCTCGTCTACCGATGTTGTTTCCGGCTTTCTCGACCGAATCCGGAAAAACGACGCCAAGCTCAACGCGTTCGTCGAGGTCTATGATCAGGACGCGATCCTCGCGGCGGAAGCGGCAGACAAGGCAATACGATCCGGCCATGCCGCTGGTCCGTTGCATGGCGTGCCGATCGCATTGAAGGACCTGATCGACATCGAAGGGAGGATCACGACGGGCGGCTCCGCCATCTGGCGAAATCGTCACGCGGACCGCACTGCGACACTTGCGCGGCGGTTGATGGCCCAGGGTTTGATTGTCATCGGCAAGACCCAGACGGTCGAGTTCGCGATGGGCGGCTGGGGTACCAACAGGCATATGGGAACGCCATGGAATCCCTGGGACATGAACGTTGCACGCACGCCCGGAGGATCGAGCAGCGGCTCCGGAGTCGCGGTGGCAGCGGGGCTGGTGCCGTGGGCAATCGGGACGGACACAGGCGGTTCGGTCCGGCTCCCGGCATCGTGGTGTGGCCTGACCGGTCTCAAGACGACCATCGGACGCGTCAGCACCTATGGGATTTTGCCGCTCAGCCCGACGCTCGATACGCCGGGGCCGATGACGCGGTCAGCGGACGATGCCGCGCTGCTCTATTGTGCCATGCAAGGTCCGGATCCTCTCGACGCCCGAACGATGGGCCTGTCCTGGAGCGATCCCTGGCCTGATTTGAGCAGAGGTGTCGCCGGCCTGCGATTTGCCAGGATTGCGGCGGCGGAACGTGCCACGGTCGCCCCGGATGTTCTCGCGGCATACGACGAATCGCTCGACGTCCTTGCCCGCCTTGGCGCGGAAATCGTCCCTCTGGTCATGCCCCGAGGCTTCGCGGAGCTGGGACAACTCACCGGCAAGATCATGACCGCGGAAGGATATGCAATCCTGAGCGCGTTCATCGACGATGAGAGCCTGCAACTCGATCCGGACGTTCGCCCGAGGCTTGCTGCCGGTCGGCAAATCACGTCGCGAGAATATCTCGCAGTGCTTCAAACGAGAGATGATCTGAAGCGTGAATTTGCCACGGTCTTTTCGAATTGCGAAGCCTTGCTCACGCCGACGACGGCGACCGCTGCCTTGGCTCTCGACCAAGCCGACCAGGCAAGCGGGCCGGGCCATTTCACGCGTTTTGTGAATTTTCTCGATCTCTGCGCACTTTCTCTCCCCAATGGCAGGACTGAAAACGGACTGCCCACGTCACTCCAGATTGTGTGCAACCATGCTAGTGAGGCGATGGCACTTCGGATCGGTTCCGCCTTTCAAGCCGCAACCGATTGGCACAACGGGCGTGCAATGGAGCTCTGAGACCTTTAAACGGCGCTGTCACATTGACGAGGGAGGCGGGTAAGATTGTGTGATGAAGAAAGCCAAATCGCGTTATCACGGTCACCGGTTCCCGGCGGCCGTCATATGTCTCTTATGGGTCAAACTGAGAAACACTCCGCACGAGCAGATGTCTTCCGCTCTTCCCCCAAGAACGGACGTTGGTTTGGCACGCCCAAAACATTACGCGGATCGAATGTTATGGAATGTCGGCTCGCTAGGGTGGATCAAAAAACACCGTACTGACCGCGCGGGCACACGCACGGTCGTAGTTAAAAGACGCTAATTCAATTCAACCCGAACGAGTAATGGCGAGCGACATGGCCACTTATAGCCGCGTGAGTCATGCTACG
>Ga0099794_10000705_pt1 | contig 11242 bp, 12 predicted proteins | sample Rivendell_Oct201_10_FD_77320 | JGI IMG/M metagenome (GOLD analysis project Ga0099794, IMG submission 77320) | Vadose zone soil microbial communities from the Eel River Critical Zone Observatory, Northern California, USA -... | ecosystem: Host-associated > Plants > Roots > Rhizosphere > Soil ... | reverse complement strand
TGAGTAGGCCCCGGGGCCCCCGGAAAATTCTCTGCTACCTGGTTTTCAGGATGTTGTTTCCAAGGACCGGTTTTTCGAGAGCCTGGGTTTCAGAATAGGTGGTTTCAGTGACCTGGTTTCTCAAAGACCAGTTTTCAGGAGACGTTTCCGAAAAATCGGTTTTTCAAAAGCCGGTTTCTAAAAAGCGGTTTTCAAATTGCCGGTTCCATGGCGGGATTTTTGCATGGTTGATTCCGGGCGCTTGTTGTTTAGCGCTAGGTTTGCGGGCTCGGGCCAGTTTTGCTATCTGGCTTTTCCGGGGTGAGTTCAGGCGTCTAAGACATTGTGTTCATGGGCAGCTGCCTGCTTATGCGGGGTCAGATGTGGATGTGCAAGTTGAGGCTGTCTCTGAGTTTGCGCAGTATCGGCTCGAGGGGGCCGGGTTCAAGGCTGATCGCTACTATCTGGTTGTTGTGCGGGAAGATGACTAGGTCGACTTTCTGGTATTGTATGGAGATGTGCGCGAGGGGTCCGCACTGGTTTTCAAGCTGGGATAGAGTGTCCAGGATCATTGGTGGTACGCTTCCCATGAATTTCCGGTCATAGGTCTCTGGGGTGAGGCTCATCACGTTTGACCGCATCCGGGACTCTAGCAGTTTGCTGTTCCGGTCTAAGAGGGCAACGTAGCGGATCCGGGAGTCGAGGGCAAATAGTTCATCGACAAGTCGGGTTTGGGGCCTGCTCAAGCCTGAATCATTCGCTTCTCCGCCATGCTCGCTAAAGAAATGCTTTCGCCTCGCGTGAGACTACCCACACCTGCCGCAAGCACCTAGTCGCGATTCCATGGTTTCCGGCCGGAACTTATATTCAGGGTTTTCGGGTCTTCTGGAAAAATACTGCTTGTTGCGTGTCGGCTTCTCTTGGAGTACAAGTGGGTTGTCCTAACGGTCACCACCGTCGGAATTTTCATGGCGACCCTTGACTCCAGCATTGTCGTAGTCGGGCTTCCACAAGTCGTGTCCGATCTGAAAACGAACCTTGTCGTCGGCGTTTGGATCATTACAATCTACCGTCTCATGATCACTGTTCTACTTGTCGGCATTGGACGCTGGGCGGACATTCATGGGAGGGTCCGGCTCTACAACATGGGCTTTGCAATCTTCACCATAGGCTCATTGCTCTCCGGTCTTTCCCCTACAGCTGAAGCGCTTCTTGCCTTCAGGCTGGTTCAGGGCATTGGAGCCGCTCTATTATTCGTCAATAGCGTTGCCATCGTCACGGACGCTTTTTCCGGAAAGGATCTTGGGAAAGGTATCGGGATAAACCAGGTCGCTATCAACGCTGGGACGATAACCGGATACACCCTGAGCGGGGTTCTCATCCAGCTCTTCACATGGCGTTCCATTTTTCTCGTAAACGTTCCAGTAGGAATCTTTGGAACCTATTGGTCCCGGAAGCGGCTGAGGGAGATTTCTCGCCCGGCAGTAGGAGAGAAGTTCGACGCAGCCGGAGCCATCACATTCTCCATCGCGATCACGCTATTACTCTTAGGCCTCACGCTGGGCAGCCTAACCGACTTCGCAAACCAGGCCGTGGTCGTTGCGAGCGTCCTCTGCTTTGCCATTTTCATCATGATCGAGCGAAAGGCCAGGTACCCGGCGCTTGACCTATCCCTGTTCAAGATACGATTGTTTACCGCGGGCAACATAGCTAACCTCCTCAGCGGACTCGCATTCGCGGCACTGGCGTTCGTCATGACTCTCTACTTCCAACTCGTTAGAGGGTACGACCCGTTGCACGCGGGGATATTTCTGATTCCTCTGGATGTGACTCTGATTCTTGTCGGACCGGTAAGCGGATGGCTCTCCGACAAATGGGGTGCTAGAGGGCTGAGCACGGTTGGCTTGTTGATCGCCTCTGTCGGTTTCTTCTTTCTATCCGGGTTCACTCTGAATACACCTTATGCTCAGATTGCGCTCTGGCTGGCTCTTGTCGGATTCGGTATCGGGCTCTTCCGTAGCCCGAACGCGAGCTCTGTGATGGGTTCCGTTCCAAGTTCTAAGCGCGGGATATCATCGGGCGTCCGAGCCACCATAATCAACACTAGCATCGTAGCCAGCATTCCACTTGTCCTGGCGCTAATGACCGCAGATGTTCCATACCCCAAGCTTGTGAACTTGGGGAATGTGGGTCTGGGAGGGGTCACTCGGCTAGCGAGCGGCGATGTGGGGATCTTCCTCGCCGGACTCCAACACTCTCTCATTATTCTTGCCTTCTTGATCTTGGGGTCAGCAATATTCTCATTCCTAAGGGGACCTCGTTGAGAATCCGTAAGGCTCTAATCTCAAGCTGAATAGCTATTCGCGCCTCGGCAAAAAAACCGTTCAGTCATAACTAGACAATGTTCCGCCCCAGATAGGATCAGGCCCGAATAAGTTGCTCGCATACTGAACTGCTGACCCAGCTTGGACCCCTACTGTTAGCAGCGCGGTAACGGCGGTGAAAACTCGGTCATCATGAACGATGGTTATGCTGCCATTCCACCCGATGAAAGACTTCGCACCCTTGTCGATGAACGCTTGAGCGAGAGAGGAGTCGCTCAAGCTGTTGCAGGACATTACGAGGAGGGTGGTTCCCGAAAACCGGCCACACATAAGCCGCGAAATGGCTTTCGATGTCATGGCGAAGTAAGTGTGCCCGTTAGCCTCTATAACGCCAAGGTCATTTCTCACCTGATCGCTGACCCGTTGAGAGCCACCATACTGGTCAGAAGTCGCGAAGGCCACTGATGACGCGTCTCCCACGCGGATGTTTACCCCTTCCACTCGGAGGATGATTATCGAATATCCCTGGTTTGGCAGATTGAAGAAGAAGTCAAGAGTCGCAGCTCCCTCCGAGAAGTAATCGAAGCCGTATCCGCTCTGGTTCATGATCCTCCTGATTTCTCTGACGAACTGGGGGTGCGGATACACAGAACTTAGTCCGTCTACTAGTGCGGCGCGTTTCACGGAAGACTGGCTTACTGGTCCTTGTAGAGTGCCGGCACAGCCATTTGCCGGGGATTGATTGTTCCCGAGAAGCCCCTCAAATCCACCGACATATGAGAAGGTGACCAGAACTATGATCGCCAGTGCGAGTATCTCAAGCCTCTTGTGGCCTTTGTGACGGAATGTACCTTCGGTACTGCCCTTGGAGGTTCCGGCGTCGGGTCCAGACAGCTTCTGCCCGCCTCGACGATAACTGGGTTGGCGAGGTTACAGTTTGTTCAGATTCGTTGAGGATCCGCCGGCTCTCGCTCGGCTACGTAAGCCGTAGATGGCCGCTCCGATAATGGCAAGCAGGGCTATTCCGACTCCAGCGAACGGGACTAGCTGGTTGCCACCTGTGGGAAGGCTAACGCCACCAACACTTCCTGCAGGCTTCACATTTAGCGTGAACTGGGTCGAGTTAGTCATTCCTCCGCCAGTTCCAACCGCGCTAACTGTGACGGCACCAACTGGAGTAGAGAATGAAGTCGCGATTGTCAGGGTGCTTGTGAAGGTCGGGACTGCAGTCTGGGGGTTGAACGAACATGTTGCGCCCATTGGGAGATTGTTGCATGACAGGAGCACAAATCCCGGAGTGCCTCTCTCGAGTGTGACGGTTATGTTGTTTGATCCCTCGCCACCTTGAACGACGGCAATGTTGTTTGAATTTGACATTTTGAAGTTGAACGTGGGCTGGGTAGGAGACTGGGTAACGCCGTGCGCAGCATATGGTAGCGTCGGGAGAGTGGCGAGAACCGCCAGGATCGTAATAACAATGAGAGATTTAGTCAATGGTCGGCTAATTCGAGATGCCCGGTGATTTACGAGTCGACGTGTAGGATCGATTCGGTGGGATTTTGAGCGGTTCTCGATAAGTTTCAATTGCAAACTAGGATTCCGGAGCTTCTCAGCGTATTTAGATTTATCCGAGTCTGGAATAGTCAGCTGTACGGGTATAACTAAGGTGAACCATAGCGAGCTAGGAGTATCGAAAGTCTCCCTGAGGGGCACATGTGTAAGAGGGCAATCGTAGCTTGTGCAGATAATAGGTCTAGACGATTGTAGGAATGATTTCCCTAACGCCTCCCTATCCAGCCAAACCAGTACCAACCGTGGTACGGGGCGCCTTCGTAGAGGTCGAATAGTGTTTCGAGAGTTATGATCCCGAAGGCGATAAGAAACACTCCTATCAAGATCCCCAAGGCGATGGATGGTTTTGAAACGTCTAGAGGTTGTTGCTGAAGGGTTGAGAAGAGTAACCAGAAACCTAGGATCAACATGCTAGAGCCGACAATAGCACCTGTGACCCATTGTTTGCGAGTTTTTTGAATGTCCTGTTTTTCTAACCGACGGTCTTCCTCTGCATCTTTTGTTGCGTCTTCGGCAACACTCTCGTCGATTGATTCTTGCATAGGCGAGATGTCGCGAAGGTCGTAGCCGCACACTCCGCAGATTGTGTCCTCATCAGCTTCTATCGATGCGCATCCAGGACACTTCTTCAAATCAGTCTACTCCGTTCTACTGCACGGTTTGGTGTTATGACGAAGAGACCTCGTTTGTCTTTAAGGCTGTGACAGACAGCTCTCGGTTGGAGCCCCGGATGGGGGTTGAACCCATGACCTACGGCTTTTTTGACGTTTACAAAGCCGTCGCTCTACCACTGAGCTACCGGGGCGTGCATCGAGCTGTCTCGGAACTTGTCCAAGATAAAATCTCTCGGCAGGCCGGCGTTCTAGGCGGGCGGGTTTGCGGTACGCACTCTAGCGGCGGCTCGGACCAGAGCGTCCACTCCCGGAAGAGTTTGACCAGACAAGAGAGAGAGCATTGCCCCGCCAGCTGTGCTAACGTGGCTGAACTTTTCTTCTATACCTTGGATTGATGCAAGACCGACCAGGTGTCCTCCGCCAATGACTGTGTAGGCGTTGCTCTTGGCCATTGACTCCAGCAATTCCCTTGTTCCCTTATCAAACCCGTTTCTCTCAAAGACGCCCAAGGGGCCGTTGGCAACTGTCGTGGCTGCACCCATTACGATCTTGGAATATTTCTCCAGGGTCTTAGAGCCGATGTCAAGAGCCTCTTGCTCAATTCGCGTCGAGCTAACTGGTCGGTCGACTCTCCTACCTTGCTTGTCCTCGTACGCTAAGTCTAATGGGACGTCGATATGATCTCCGTATTTCTCGGTTAGGTATTTGGCTCGGTCTAGGAATTGTTTGAAGTCGCGTATTTCTTCATCATCGATCTTTGTCTCTATTTGCCGGGCGCGGAGAAACAGTTTTGCCGGCACCCCACCCAATAGGACCTTGTCTGCTTTTCCCCGTGACAGTATGTTCTCGATTACTGGGATCTTGTCTTCGACTTTTGCTCCGCCTAGAGAGTAAACGCATGGTCTCTTTGGCTCTTCGAGGAGGGTTGAAACTGCATCTAGCTCTTTCTCCATCAGGCGGCCCGCTGCGCTCGGAAGTAATTCTGGCAGGCCTGCGATGGAGGGTTGTGATCTGTGGGCTGTTGCGAAGGCGTCGTCAACGTATAGGTCGAAGAGGGGTGCTAGCCGTCGGACAAAATGTGTCTTGACGAGTTTTTCGCGTTTGTCGTCGATGTTTTCTTCAGCGCAGAACCTGAGGTTGTCGAGGACCAGGATCTCGCCTGGCTGGACCTTGTTGATTCTTTCGAGGGCGTGGGGGCCGATGACATCGTCTACGAACTTGATTTGTTGGGAGCAGTATTGCGCTAGTAGGTTTGCGTGGGGTTCGAGGGAGGTGAAGTCGTCTTTTCCAGGGCGGCTCTGATGTGAGCCGAGTACTACGCGAGCTTCATCTAGCTCAGATAGTGTCTTGGAGACCGCCTTGATTCGGGTGTCGTCTAGGATCTGGTGTGTGGAAGGATCTAGAGGGACGTTGATGTCCACTCTGAGGAAGACCCGTTTGTCCCTCGTTTCAACATCGTCAAGGGTTAGAAAATTGTATTTTCTCAGATCGGGGTCCTCTTGTCGAATTCGAGGCCAGGGGTCTTGTTTAATGATTTGTCAGGAATGCTTTTAGCCGCAGATACTCGGCGGCTTGTTTTGCCGGGGTGGCTCAGCCTGGTCAGACCCCGAAAGGGGAACCACAGCGCCGGACTCATAACTTCAATGTGGGAGATCCGGAAGTCGCGGGTTCGAAAACACCTCTGTCCGAGACTCCCGCCCCCGGCATTTTCGACTGTTTTTGCTAGCAGAGAATGTGACGGTTCTTTCGCGCAGCGGTCTAGAGTCACAGGCTTTCATTTGTTTCCTTGAGGCAATTGACGGGATGGAAAACCGAAGAGTGTTTGGGCTAGCAAGACTAATCTGTCTCGTTATCGGAGTCTCTCATGATCGCTTCTTGGTTCTTGAAGAATGTCCTTTCTGTCACAAGTTCCTCGCTGCCGAGTTAATGTCTAAGACGGAGATAGACACTGCCGAGGCGCTCAAAGAGAAGGATGTTTTCTTCAAGCTAGGATTGGCCATCGATACTGGGGAGAGAGTCGCTGACCATCCGGAGGCGTTTATCACGTACAAATTTACGTACCGGTGTAGGGATTGCGGAAAGGAATGGGACAAGTTCAAAATTCAAGAAGTTGAGCTTCCGAAGGAGTTTGTTGAGGACGAGGAGGAAAAGAGCGACTATGACGCCGACAAGGAGGCTGAGGACGCGAGAGAGGAAGAGTATGCCCGGCAAGAATGATTTTTTCTAGCTTCGGCGTAGGATGTCGACTTTTCCGTCTTTTCGGCCGACGTAGGCAGTATCGCACATTTCCAGGAAGAGTCCTGTTTCTATGACTCCCGGGATTTCCTTGAGTTTGTTGTGGATGATGTCGGGGCGTCGTAGGTTTCTGTAGTATGCGTCGATGATTAGGTTGCCATTGTCGGTGACGACTGGTCCTATCTTCCCACCCGGTGCTTCCCTCAAGGTTGCTTTCTCGGACATCTTTCTGATCTTTGCGAGTGTTGAGTGGTAAGCGTACGGTGTGATCTCGACCGGGATTGGTTGTTCTCCGCCAAGGGTTTTGGCGAGCTTTCTTTCGTCTATGATGATGACTAGTTTCTTGGTGGTGGAGTCTACTATCTTCTCTCTCAGAAGGGCTGCGCCTCCGCCCTTGACCAGATCAAGAGATCTCCACTGAACCTGGTCGGCGCCATCTAGGGCCAAGTCCAGTTCTGCGTCTTCTGATAGCGTGGTTGTTTTCAGGCCAAGTCTTCTTGCGGCGATCTCCATCTGGTAGCTTGTTGGGACCCAGCTGATGTTGAGATGTTCTTTCTTGATTCTCTCTGCTGCTAGGTCGAGTGCTTTGAGGACGGTGGTGCCGCTGCCCAGGCCGACTGTTGTTCCGTTTCTGAGTTCTCGGATGGCCTGTGCTGCTGCGCTGAGTCTTGCTTTTTCTGTCCAGCTCATATATGCGGGGTCTAGCCTTCCGTTTCGATCTGTTCGAGTCGTTCCATGGCTTTGAGGACTTCTTCTCGGATGGTCTCTATCTTCTCTTCAGCTTTGTTCCGTGCCTTCTCTCTTGGAGGTTTCTCTTTTGGCTGGGGGTTTTCTTCTGGGGTTGTTTCTGTCGGCTCGGTCTTCGCTGGTGTCGGTTTGGGCTCTATTGGTTTGGTCTCTGGTGTGGAGGGGAGGCTGATTGATGGTCGGATTTTTTCTATTCGGGTTTGTATGTCGAGGAATGTTTCTTGGAATCTCTTGAAAAGATCTTCTTTGGCTGTTTCTAGCTCGTAGAGGTCTACTGTCTTCTTGTAGGTGTCGATCTCGGCGTCTACGCGTTTGAGGTCGTTCTTGTAGGGTTGTATCATCTGGGTTTTTTCTGTCTCATTGATTGTGCCTTTTGCTTCTGCTTCGTAGATCTTGGTGAGTGCGTCTCCTATGATGTCTCTTTCTAGATTGGCGACTCGTAGTCGATTACGCGCTTTTGCAATGTCTCCTTCGGTTACGGTCTTTCGGATAGTGTCGGGTATCGGGAATGGTTCGAGCTTGCTTGTGCTCGGTGGGACTGGTTCCTCGATGGGTTTCTTTTTTCCGAATAGGACTAGTTGTATGAGAAGTTGGAACGGGGCTTTCGAGCCCTTTCCCCGCAACAGAATCATTCCTGTAGTGATAATCTGCGATACGGCGGGCGGCGGACTATTATAGGTTTAGCAGAGCGTGGATTATTGTTTGTTACTCGCCTTCGGTCCCGGCTTGTCCAGTTAGGTTATTAGTTCTTGTCTGGGTCCTGTTTCCTGTCGGACTAATGTCGCTCGCTTTGCGCTGTGAGAGCTGCGGGATGCCGATGGCGACCAACGAGGAACACGGGGCTCAGAACCCGAATAACCCGTATTGTATCCATTGCACGGATATCAAGGGGAAGCTTTTGCCATTCGAACGGAAGTTTGAGGAGATGGTGAAGACGGCGATGGATACGAGATGGATGAACAAGGAGCAGGCTGAGAAATATGTTCTGTCTCAGATGGCTGAGCTGCCTGCTTGGCGGGACCGGGTGGCGGAGATGAAAGCCGGGCCTAAAGCCGCCTAGGGATAGTTGCTAGAATTCTCACGGAATCTGTGTTAGGGTCTGGAGATCCGCAGGGGTCTTTTGTGAGCTGGAGCCCCGGGCGGGGTTTTCCGCTTTTGGTTTTGGCTTTTGAACCCGCGACCTTTGCCTTACCAAGGCAACGCTCTTGGCTCTGATGGAATCTACCAGGCTGAGCCACCGGGGCACGCTGTCGATGCGGCGGCCTTGGGACGTGTTATATGAGTTGCTAGAAGCGGGGCTGGTTCCGGTTGAGTAGAGCGTGGGCCGTGCGACTTGAGTAGGCCCCGGGGGGCCCGTGAAATTCACGGTACAGTTTTCAGACTGGTTTCAGGACCGGTTTCAAGACCAGTTTCAGTAGCAGTTCAAGACCCTGTTTCAGGAGCGGTTTCAGAACCTTTCTCGCGGCTGATTCAGGAACTGTTTTCAAAGCGATCTCGGAACCGGTTTCAAAAGGGATCGTTTCCGAAGCGTCGATTTCAAGAAAAAGCGGCTTTTTGAATTGCCTGTTTTGTTCTGTGAACTATAGGTTCAGAATCGGGGATCATGGCTGATTATTGAGGGCTTTGTCGGGTTCGAAGGAGATGGTTGGATTTTACTTTCACATATGAAAGGGGAAACCGTTCATGTGGTAGCGATAGTCCACTTTTTTGGTGGATCGTTTGCTGTCCGGTAGTGATTCTGAGCGTGTCTGGCTGATCGGGCGTGGGTCTAGGCTTGGATCGGTGAAGCATTATCGCGTTTTTTTAGCGTGTATGATCCCTTGGCCGTCGAACGTCCGTTCAGATTCGTGATCTGGGCAGAGAATGGGCGATTTTCTAGGTGCGGGGGTTGTTTGAAAGCTCCTGGTTGCGCTGGCGGCAATAGAGAGATATCCCTGGTTATCTTCTGTAGTCCGGTGCAGAACATCTATAGAACTAGGCAGATATATCGAATCTCGATATTATTTTTCTGCGATATTCTCGGAATTCAATATTACAGTTAACTACACATGATATGGTTCGTGTTCGCTTGTGTGTTTGTATTGACCCGGAAAATTCCAATGCAAACCTCCCTCTACACTAGCCTGCTTGTAGGGCTGGCCCTTGCCGCCATCCTGGCGGGCCATGTCCCTCTCGCTGCTGCGCAAAGCACCACGCCAACATACGTCTTGGGGGTTTCCAGCCCTCTCGATCCATTAGTGGTCGATCTACAGAACCGGACTTCCTCGCTGACGATTTTGTCCGGAGTCTCCGGATTATCCCTATTGGGACCTGGTTCGATTCTCTTCATTGATGGAGCATGGTTGCAGACCGTTTCGTCGCTTGACCCGACAATACTTCCACTCCTCGACTCCACCATATTGAACGGCATTCCATCAATAGTCGTGAGAGGAACTCCGACGATACTTCAAAACTCGATCTCAGGACTCTTGAAGGGTGCGGTACCGAATCTTCCATTGATCGCGGAAGGACTCAAAGTGTTCAGTACACTACCAGATGGGACGCGGCAAGGTGCAGCCCTACAGGTCATCGCAGGGTTCGACTACGCGGTTAACGCGGAGTTCACATGGGCGCAACAACATCTCACGAACGCGATCCCATCAACGCTCTCACCACTATCGACGATCGCGAAATCCGCCGGCCACATCCTTCCAGGTGCCACTAGTTCCACAGCTCCCTCCTGGGCCTTTGTTCTTCAGCTTACAACAGACACCGGAACCCAGTTCCAACAAGGAGGACAACTAATGGCAGAAATCATCTCTACCTTCACAATCTTCAGATTGCAGAATAGCGGAAGTAGCACCTTCAAATGGTACAACTTCTTCGCCAACCAGACCCTGATACCAGGCAGCGCGGTCTCCAATAGTCCTTGGAGGAACTTCAGCGAAAACGACACCGTCAGCGTGAACCCCGGCACAAATACCATAGTCAGCCACGGACCGGGATCTCTGACTACCTCAGGTCCGACCACTGTTACATACAGTATCGGGGTGACAGCAGGCGCGTTCGCCGCGGCGGTCACTGCAAATCAGACGCAGACGTACATGCTCAAGAATACCAATGTTGCTGACACGAGCCAGTCAACCTCTCAGGTAGGATGGGTTCACAGTATTGATCCCCGCAGCAGTTCTGGAAAGTTACCGGTTAGCATCATTCCTGGATGGACTGATCAAATACCAATCAACCAGGGAATTGACCTCCACGGGACCTTCACGTCAACCTTCGCCACACTGAGCGGGAGCAGCATCAGTAACACCGCTTCGGCGGGCGTATCGCTTGCTGTTTCAGGCGGCTAGCAGGGAAAAAACTCCAAGACTTTTTTTTTTCAATTTGTCGATTACTCGAGTGTCTATTATGCTGAGCCGCGAGCGTCGCAGGAAACACTCATCCGTTGCGAGACGCGGTCGCTAAGACCCCCTTGTTTCTAGAAACATCTACTGTCTGGGAATAATAACGGCCGATTCTTGCGGATCAGAGCACGGTCCTGGCTTGGATGGCTCTGGGATTTTCGGAGCATTACAGCGTGGATATTCGCTGTTTCATAGGTGTCTGTTCAGATTCGCTATGGGCTGATAATGGGCGAATTCCGGTTAAGATCTACCATTAACCGCCTGGAACAATGGTTATGTTTCGCTTCGTTAACCATGCCCTGTAGGAATCGTTGCGCTCAACTGGATCTATCCCTCTCATCGCAGCTCTCTTTGTCGTGATTCTCCTTGGAACACTGGTTCT
>Ga0099794_10000704_pt1 | contig 11246 bp, 6 predicted proteins | sample Rivendell_Oct201_10_FD_77320 | JGI IMG/M metagenome (GOLD analysis project Ga0099794, IMG submission 77320) | Vadose zone soil microbial communities from the Eel River Critical Zone Observatory, Northern California, USA -... | ecosystem: Host-associated > Plants > Roots > Rhizosphere > Soil ... | reverse complement strand
CGTGCGTGTGGATGCAAGTTATCCGCAACTCGGAGCGGTCAAGATCGAAGCGCCTGTTGGCGTACTTGAGAAGTTAGCGGCGAATGGCAATACCCGTTACTTGTCTGTGAACCGGCAAGTTCAGTCGCTGGGTCACGTCACCGCAACGACTGGCACAGACCAGGCGCGCAGACTAACGACGGCGACGACGACGATTTCGTCACTGGGTGTGCCCATGACGACTACTACGACTACCGTGTTCGACGGAACTGGAGTCGGCGTCGCCATACTTGATTCCGGCATGGATACCGGTCATAAGGCGTTTCTTGGGAAGGACGATCACTCCCGCATTGTCGTCAGCCAGGATTTCACCGGCGAGAACCGCGTCGACGACCCGTACGGTCACGGAACCCACGTTGCTTCAATTGCGGTAGGCAACGGCCGAATCGCGATGGGCGCATACACTGGTATCGCGCCGAACGCAAACATTGTCAATCTGCGCGTATTGAACTCTCAGGGCTTGGGCAGCGTGGCAGGAACGCTGGCCGCGCTCGATTGGGTCCTGAGTAATCGCACGACCTACAACATTCGTGTAGTCAATATGAGTCTCGGTACGCCGGCAGTTGATTCCTATTCAAATGATCCAATATGCCGCGCGGTTCGTCGGCTGGTTGATGCCGGGGTCGTGGTTGTTGCGGCGGCCGGCAACAATGGCAAGAACAGCGCAGGTCAGAAAGTCTACGGACAAATCCATTGTCCCGGCAACGAGCCTTCTGCCATCACCGTGGGAGCCGCAAACACCTATGGCACCGATGCTCGCAACGACGACACAATAACGACCTTCAGCTCACGTGGCCCGACCCGTAGTTACTGGACAGGCGCAGATGGCGTCAAGCACTACGACAACTTGATCAAGCCCGACCTGGTCGCGCCTGGCAACAAGATTGTTGACGCTGAATCGGACGGCAACCTTCTGGTAACCCAGAATCCGCAATTGGATGCCGGTGTCAGTTCCGCGGAGAATCGCCGAGAGATGAAGCTCAGTGGGACTTCGATGTCCTCGCCAATGGTCGCGGGTGCGGCAGCTCTGCTGCTACAGGCTAATCCCACGCTCACCCCGAACATGATTAAGGCCCTGTTGATGTACACGGCCCAACCGCTCAATGGCTTCAATACGTTTGAGCAGGGAGCTGGCGAACTCAACGTCGAGGGCGCGATGCGCGTAGCTCGTTTGGTGCGCGGGGATTTCGGAAGCAGCAAACCCATAGGGGCGCCGCTATTGACGACGTCGGTTCCGCCTGTACCTTCGACAACCATTGCCGGGTCTACCTTCACCTGGTCGCAGGGAATCCTCCTGGGCCGGCATTATGCAAAAGGCACCAGCCTGATTACGACGTATCAGCCTGTCTATGCCCAGGGCGTCATCGTCAGCGACGGCGTGATCATCAGTAACGGCATTATCGTCAGCGATGGCATTGTCGTCAGCGATGGAGTTGTCGTCAGCGACGGCATTGTCGTCAGCGACGGCCTCACCCTGAGTGATGGCGCTCCCTTCATCAACATGGGCATTATCGTTAGTGACGGCATCATCGTTAGTGATGGTTACCTTCTGGTTGACGGCGTTATCGTCAGTGACAGCATCATTGTCGACGGCATCATTGTCAGCGACGCATATGTGCAGGCCCAGACAGCCATGCTCGGAGGCGATCCAGCCGACGGTTGCCCGGTATTAATCGATACCGGTGATGACTACCTCGACTACTAAGCCGTGACTTGTCGGAATCACCCACTGGTTGCCATCAAGGATAAAGAGACAAAATGCTGCAACTGAGAAACGACAAACCAACCGTCCCTCTGGCCCCGGAACTCACTCCGTCGGTTGAGCCCCTCAAAGGCGAGCACGAGGCAGAAGTCCTGGATTTTCTTTCGGCTCATCCCCTCCTTACGTTCGTGATGACCGGCTGGATAAGGGACAATGGCCTCGTAAGCCAACTGAATCGCGGTACCTTCTACGGGTCGCGTAACCAACGTGGTGAACTGGACGGCGTCGCGCTAATCGGACACGTTACCTTGTTCGAAACCAAGTCCGAGAGCGCACTAGCTGAGTTCGCCAGACTTACCAACGCCTGTTCATCCGCCTTCGTGGTGATGGGCGAAACCCACAGAATGAGCTCCTTCCGCAATTATTTCCCTGAAGACAAGCGATCACGACTGATTTGCCGTGAGGCATTGTTTGAGCAGCGGTCCAAGGAGCGGGTGGAAGATGTCGTCGGTTGTTTGCGACGAGCGACGCCCGAGGAAGTAGACTTGGTGGTGCCAGTGCATGCCGCAATGACGCTTGAAGAAACCGGAGTCAACCCTTTGGAAACTGATCCGGCCGGCTTTCGCGAGCGTTGCGCCCGTCGGATTCAACAAGGGCGAGTATGGGTATGCGTTAAGGACGGCCAGCTGCTCTTTAAGGCGGACGTTATCAGCGACTTGCCCGAAGTTAACTATCTCGAAGGAGTCTATGTTATCCCGGAGAGACGTGGACAAGGCTTCGGGACTCGCTGCATGAAGCAGCTGACCAACACTCTTTTGACCCATACGAAGTCAGTCTGTCTGCTGACAAAAGAGGAAAAATCTGCCGCTCAGGCTTGTTACCGAAGTGCCGGTTACAAGCTCCGCGAACAGTACGAAACAATGTTTCTGGAACAGGAGTCAGACCAATTGACAAACTGACATCTTTGGCAATCCCATTCACCGGCGTGACGCCCCGGGACTTAACGCGTCACGCCAATCTCTCCTTCAAACAGAACCCGTGAACAAAGAACGCTACGTCAAACCCTTCATTGCTGTGGTCGTCGCGCTCGGCGCCGGGATTATTGCGTTTAGTGCACATCGCCTGGAAGCACCTCGACTCGACATTCGCTTCCTGCTTTTGTTTCTTTTGATGGTTTTCCTCGGTGCCAGACTGGTGATTCGTATTCCCAGCATCAAATCTGAGATTACCGTCAATGATTCATTTGTCTTCCTCACAATGCTGTTTTGTGGCGGCGAGGCCGCCATCCTGGTAGCCGCGGCAGCTGGTTTCTGCTCTTCCCTGCGGGTAACCAAAAAGGTCAGGCTGCACTTCTTTAACGCCGCGATGATGGCCTGTTCGACTTTCCTTACCGTAATAGCGCTTCGTACACTTTTCGGACCTATTGAAAACCTTGCCACCCTTAAACTCTCCGCCAGTTTCGTAGGAGCTCTCGGCCTGATGGCCATCGTGCAGTACCTCGCCAACAGTGGACTTGCAACCTTATATACAGGTTGCAAGATGGACCAGCCATTCTGGTCCACCTGGCGTACTTGCTACCTGTGGACCTCGGTTACCTATTTGGCAGGTGCCTCGGCAGCCTTCATGATTGCCAAGCTCATCACCCTGGTCGGTTTCTATGGCGCGATTGCCACGACTCCAATAATCGCAATCGTCTACATTACTTATAAGACCTACCTGAAGAATGTCGAGGTTTCGCTGGCCCACGCTGAAGACGCCCAACGGCACGCTGCGGTGCTACGGGAGAGTGAAGAGAGGTTTAGAACCGCCTTCGATTACGCAACCATTGGCATGGCTCTCGTCTCTCCGGAGGGTCGCTGGTTACAGGTGAATCGTTCGCTCTGCGACATCATCGGCTATTCTGAAGAAGAATTGCTGACTTCGGACATTCAAACTGTTACACATCCTCAAGATCTTGGAGATTTGCTGGTGCAACAGTCAAGATTGTTGAACGGCACGCTTCCGGGATACCAGACAGAAAAGCGATACATCCATAAACTTGGTCACGAGGTCTGGAGTCAGCTGAGCGTTTCGCGTGTCCGCGATCCTGAGACTCAGTTAGTCCGCTTCATTTTTCAGATTCAGGATATTACCGATCGAAAACGCGCCGAGGCCCGCCTGGTCCATGATGCCTTCCACGACGGACTAACGGGCTTGCCCAACCGTGCTTTGTTCATTGATCACCTCAAACTTGCCGTAGCTCGCCGGCGTCGAAAGGAATACGCGCTGTTTTCAGTTCTGTTCCTGGATCTCGATCGCTTTAAAGTGGTGAATGACAGTCTCGGGCATCTGGTGGGCGATCAGTTGTTGATAGCGGTAGCCTCTAAATTGCAGACCTGTTTACGTCCGGGAGACACGATCGCGCGGCTCGGAGGCGATGAATTTACAATCCTCCTGGAAGATATCAAGAGCAACAGCGAAGCCGTCTTTGTGGCCGAACGAATTCAACGAGAGTTGACGCAGCCACTTGCACTCGAGGGCCGGACAGTTTTTGCGTCGGCAAGCATCGGGATCGCCCCCAGTACAACCGGGTACGAGCGGCCGGAAGACATTCTGCGCGACGCCGACACGGCCATGTACTATGCCAAGTCGCTGGGCGGCAGTTGTCACCATGTGTTCGATAAGAGCATGCATGTGCGGGCCGTAAAGCTGATGCAGATGCACACCGATCTGAGAGCAGCGATTGAGAAGGAGCAATTAGTCGTTGAATATCAACCAATCGTTTCGCTCGACACTTTTCGTGTTACTGGCTTCGAGGCCCTCGCCCGGTGGAGACACAGCGAGCATGGCTTGATCAATCCCAGTCAATTCATTCCCATAGCGGAGGAAACTGGGCTAATCATTCCGATCGGGGAGTGGATCCTGCGCGAGGCTTGCTCTCAATTGCGCCAATGGCAGGATCTGTATCCCACCGACTCGCCCCTGACGATGAGCGTTAATCTTTCTGGAAAACAGTTTGCCCAGCCAAATCTCATTGAACAAATAGAACGAGTGTTAGAGGACACACGCCTGAATCCTTCCTCGTTGTGGCTGGAAATAACCGAAAGCGTAGTCGTCGCAAATGTTGAGGCCGCGAGTGAGACGTGCAAGGGCCTGCGCAAGCTCGGAGTGGGTTTGAGCATCGACGATTTCGGCACCGGCTACTCGTCATTGAGTTCGCTTCATAGCTTCCCGATCTCTACCTTGAAGATTGACGGGTCTTTTGTGAGTCGTATGAGCGGTGACAACGAGAACACTGAAATTGTCCGCACGATAATGTCCCTGGCGGGAAACCTCGGCATGGACGTCATCGCGGAGGGTGTTGAGACGCTCGAACAACTCACAAAGCTGAGAACTCTTGGATGTGAGCAAGGCCAGGGATTCTTCTTCTCACGACCAATTTCCGCGAGAGATGCAGAAAACCTGTTGATAGACACTAAGCCGCTGGGTCCGATCCCGGAGTATTATGAAATGGCGGACTCGCTGGACAACATGTTGGTCGCTTAACTGCGCGACCTGCGAACCGGCGGCGAAGGTTGCCGCTTCTGGAAAAGACTCTCGCACCTACTCGCCCCAGTGACTTCTGTCCTTCCTTGAAACTGCAGATACATTCTCAGGCCCCGGGCAGCTCCGGCAATCCGGAGCGAGCGTCGATCCTTTCGGCGCCTTTCGTAAGTACACTTAACCCGCATCGGTAAAACGCGTAAGCCAGCACCTCCATACCGGAGGAGGTATTCAAGCGATCGTGGTACAATGACGGCACAAACAAATTCGGTAGTATTAACGCTAAGGAGAAACTGAGAATGCCGTATCCAGAGTTCATGATTGCCCCAATGCGGGAAGAGTTAACGCGTCTCGGAGTCGAGGAATTGAGAACACCAGAAGCAGTCGACGGAGCAGTTAAGAATTCAAAAGGCACCGTGATGGTCATAGTGAATTCGGTCTGCGGCTGCGCGGCCGGCAAAGCACGTCCGGGGATCGCGCTGGCGCTCCAGCACGATGTCCGTCCCGACACAGTCGCGACTGTGTTTGCCGGAGCCGATATCGAAGCGACCGAAAGGGCGCGCGGGTACTTTACCGGTTATCTGCCGTCGTCGCCTTCAATCGGGCTCTTTAAGGATGGCCAGCTCGTTTACATGATGGAGCGCTATCAGATCGAGGGCAAAGGACCCGAGCAGATTGCCGAGGACCTGAAGAGCGCTTTCGAAAAGTGTTGCGCCACGGCAAGTGTCGCGGCGAACTAGAAACCAAGAATCGTATAGTTCATCCTTATAGTTCTTCACCTGTTAGCTTAAATTGATGTAGCTGTGGGATTGAGTTAGGCGGTGCGATCCCCTTGAACGCGCAGAGATTTTCCTGTGCTATGATCGCGCCGATGTCTGCCAACGTTTCCATCTCCCTCGACACCAGAATTCTCGATTTAGCCGTCTGCGGCATCTCTCGTTTTGGGCCGCAAACTGCGAGCAAACTGGCGCTGGCGTTGACCGAAGTCTCGCCCGGAAAAGACGTCAACAACGTCAACGTCGGAGACCTGCTTAATTATCTTCCAATGCGTTACGAAGATCGTTCGGGCATGGTCGAGATTCGGCACTTGTATCACGGACTCGAAGCGTCGCTCGATCTCACCGTGCGGGTGGCCGGCGGATATCCGGTGCGCAATCGCCGCTCTTTCAAACAGCGACTGTACATCTTCAAGATTGGGGCAACTGATCAACGGCGGACCGGGCCCCAGGTGATCATCTGGTGGTTTGTTTCCGGCGCCCGCGCGCAACAGATTATTCAGTACAACGCGAAGCGCTTCGTCCCTGGAACGCGCTTCATTGCTTTTGGAAAATGGGAATGGGACAAGCACGGCACGTACTCGCTCAGACTGAACAAGCCGGATGAGTTGGAATTGATTGCCGGCGCCGACGACGAAGATGGCGAAGTCGAAATCGATCCGAAACTCGCAGCAATTCACGTCGGCCGGAGAGTTCCGATCTATCGAAAGCTCGGAGAGTTTCGGACCAAGCGCCTGCGCGAGATTGTTCACGAAATTCTGGCTCGCATTCCTGACAAATCAATCGGAGAGACTCTGCCGGCAGATTTGCGCAAGCGTCAGGAACTCCCGGCGCGCGCCGACGCTCTGCGCCAGATTCATTTCCCGCCTGAGGACGCAGCTTTGGATGATTACGAACGGGCGCGCAGCCCGGCGCATCGCCGTCTGATATTTGAAGAAGTGTTCTGGTTGGCGCTCGGGCTTTTGGTAAAACGCGGTCAGCGAATCAGAGAGCACAAAGGCGCGACGATCAAGATTGACGACGCGGCCAAACAGCGTATTGCCACCGTGCTGCCGTTCAAACTTACCGACGCGCAGCGCAAGGTTGTCAAAGAAATCTTTCGCGACCTGCGTTCCGATGCGCCCATGAATCGTTTGCTGCAAGGCGACGTGGGCAGCGGTAAAACGATCGTCGCCCTGATTGCCATGCTGGCCGCGATGGAGAATGGCTACCAGACGGCGTTGATGGTGCCCACAGAGATTCTTGCCGAACAGCACGCACGCAACATCAAAAGAATCCTGGCCAGGACTCCTTATCGCGTCGAATTATTGATTGGGTCGATGAAGGTGGCCGAAAAGAGAGCCCTCCATCAGGCGCTGGCCAAAGGCGAAATCGACACGTGCATCGGCACGCACGCTTTGATTCAGGAAAGAGTTGCGTTCAAGAAACTGGGGTTGGTGGTAATCGACGAGCAGCATCGCTTTGGCGTGATGCAGCGCGCTGAGTTGCGCGCGCGCGGACTGAATCCCGAAGTGCTGGTGATGACCGCGACGCCGATTCCGCGTTCGCTGGCGATGACCGTCTACGGCGACTTGGACGTGTCGATCATTGATGAAATGCCGCCGGGTCGAACGCCCATAGTCACGAAGGTCTTTGCCGACAACGAAACCGACCGCAAAGAAGTGAAGCAATTGCTTGCGCGCGAAGTCAGGGCCGGGCGCCAGGTCTATGTCGTCTATCCTTTGGTTGAAGAGTCAGAGAAGATGGATTTGCGCGATGCTACGAAGCGCTATGAATACCTGCGCGACCGCGTCTTCCCAAAGTTCTCAGTCGGGTTGTTGCACGGTCGGATGAAAGGCGAAGAGAAAGAAGAAGTGATGCGCCGATTTGTTAGCGGCAAGATCCAGATCCTGGTGTCGACCACAGTGATCGAAGTCGGCGTCGATGTGCCGAACGCTTCGGTGATGGTGGTTGAGCACGCCGAGCGCTTTGGGTTGTCGCAGCTTCATCAACTGCGCGGCCGTGTCGGCCGCGGCGCCGAGCAGAGTTTCTGTGTGCTACTGGCTTCCGATAAACAAACCGATGTCGCGCGTGAGCGTCTGGGGATCATGGAAGAAACAAACGACGGCTTTCGCATCGCGGAAAAAGACCTGGAGATTCGCGGCCCCGGCGAAGTCATGGGCACGCGGCAAGCCGGTCTGCCCGAGTTTCGCGTTGCCAACCTTGTACGCGACCTGGATATCCTGCAAGCCGCCCGCAAAGAAGCCGAGTTCTACGTCAATCAGGTCAAGTCGTCACCCGAAGCCGCAAAGATGATTAAGCGCGCACAGAGTGATGCGCGGTTGAAGCTGGCGGCCGTTGGCTAGCTTCTCACTGGAAAGCTGTGTCAGAAACCCGACCGTGAGGGAGGGCCTCGAAGCCCTTGCTGACGCGCGGGCTTCCGACACATCTGCGCAATCTGTGGATTGATTTTGCGAATCATTGCCGGTAAATATCGCGGACGAAAGCTGAAGAGTCCGCCGTCGCTGCAAACGCGGCCGACTTCGGATCGTTTGCGCGAGACGCTGTTCAATATTCTCGCGCCGCGAATCAACGGCGCGCGCTTTCTCGATCTGGGCGCGGGGTCAGGCGCGGTCGGAATCGAAGCGCTGTCGCGCGGCGCGGCGCACGCTACCTTTGTCGATCGTTCGCGCAAGATGTACGCGTTGATTGAAACGAATCTGAAGGCGCTGGAAATAGACGAAGACGAAGTCTATGTTGTTAACAGCGAAGCTCAGGCGTTCATGCAGAAGTGCGCTAAGAAACAAACCAAGCCCTCCCTCACGGTCGGGCTACTGCCCCGATTCGCACCCTTCGACATCATCTTTTTCGATCCGCCGTATGCGATGGACTATGAAACGGTGTTGGACTACGTCGGTGAACATTCAGCGGAATTGTTGACGGAGGACAGTTTGGTTATCGTTGAGCATCATAAGAAAAAGGATTTGCCGGGAGAGTTTGGCGAGTGGCGGCGTTATCGTGTGTTGAAGCAAGGGGATTCGTCTCTAAGCTTCTATAAGGCGAGTTAATGCTGGGAGCGGGCGCCCTCGCACGCACAGCGTGCGTTAGCACGCCAAGGCTTTTTCGCGCTTTGCGCTCAGTGCGGACGGGGGCGTCCGCGTTCCCAGTATTAAGTAGCTCGCTCTCAGGTTCAGCTTCGTGTCTCTATTCGGTAGAATCTCCTTACACAGATGCTCGTACTCGGAATCGAAACTTCCTGCGATGAGACCGCGGCTGCGCTCGTGCGTGATGGCCGCGAGATCGTCTCGTCCGTGATTGCCTCGCAGATTGCAACTCATCAACGCTTTGGCGGCGTGGTTCCCGAACTTGCTTCGCGCGAGCATCTGGACAAGATCGTTCCGATCGTCGAAGAGGCGTTCACGCGCGCGAGCCTAACGAAAGAACAAATCGACGGCATCGCGGTCACGATCGGACCGGGCCTGGTTGGTTCGTTGCTGGTGGGCGTTTCTTACGCGAAGGCGATGGCGTTCGCGCTGAACAAACCTCTGGTCGGCGTCAATCACATCGAAGGTCATATCTATTCCGTTTGTTTTGAGAATCCGCCGGTCGAGCATCCAGCGCTGGCGCTAATCGTTTCCGGCGGTCACACAAATCTTTTCTTTGTGCCAGAGCCCGGAAAATACAAAGTCGTCGGCCGCACGCGCGACGACGCCGCCGGCGAGGCGTTTGATAAAGTTGCAAAACTCCTTGGGCTCGGATATCCCGGCGGGCCAATCATTGAAAAGCTGGCGAAGGAAGGGAATCCGAAAGCGGTGAAGTTCGCAACTCCACGCATGGGCGACGGTCGACCCGACTTTAGTTTCAGCGGATTGAAAACCGCGGTGACAAAGTACGTGCGCGAGTCGGGCCTGCAACCGGTGAGCAACGGCGAAGAGCCTTCACAGGGAATCAAAGATCTGGCTGCAAGCTTTCAAAGCACCGTGGTTCATTCGCTGGTCGCCACGATGGAACGAGTCGCGCAAGATTATTATCCAAAGACCCTAATTGTTGCGGGCGGAGTCGCATGCAACGGCGCGCTGCGCGCAGCTTCAAGCCATGCGGCGGCAGAGTTAGGCTTGCCCGTTTATTTTCCTTCGCCGCATCTTTCCACGGACAATGCGGCGATGATCGCCGCGGCAGGTACAGTGAAGCTGAAAGCAGGCGAACGCGCGGGATGGGACTTGAATGCCGATGTGATGCTGCGCCTGCAGAACATCGAAGTCGAGGACGAAGAGTTGCGAAAGCACGTGCGATATCGACTGTGAAGTTCATGCAACTCACGCGAGGGTTCGACGTTCTAACAATTGGAAGGGACGTTTTCATCAAAGAAGAATTCAGAGGAAGCCATGATCAGGTCGTTTGTTCTTGTGGCGATTTTAGCGTTGACGCTTAGCATCGGCAGCGCGTCAGAAAGTCATGTGAAGCAGAATCGCGCGAAATCGAAGACTGAAACTCAGATGACAGACAATCCCAGCGAACCAAAAGTGCTTGCCGAAGGTTTCCATTCCTCGATCACCCGTCCGTTTGTTGGTGTCGTGCGGGATGTCGAGACTTATGAGGCGTTGGTGCAGCTCGACGGAAATCTGCCGAGACTAGACGAAGAGTTCTTCAAAACGAACATTGTGGTGGCGGCGTTCCTTGGCGAGCGAAATACTGGTGGCTATAGCGTGGAGATCACCAGGATCGAGGACGGACGGATTTACGTAGTAGAGAGAGTACCGACGAAAGGCGTGATGGTCGCACAGATGATCACCTCCCCGTACAAGATCGTTTCTGTGTCGTTGGGCGGAGCCTCGCCGCTTCGGCTCGATTTTGCCGACGCATGGTGGCAAAAGATGCGCCCATATCGAGTCAGTTCCGGGAATTTCACTATGTCAGGCGGTTTTGCCGGAATGAAGAAACAGTTTGGCTTGGAAGGTCAAGTGTGGGTGATGCATCAAGATAACTTCGTTACTTTCGCTTTCGAAATCTTCAGCCACGAGCTAACTGAGAACCGGTCATTAGAAGGATTTGAAACTGGTGTGATTAGGAGCAAAGGCGAAATAGCAATTCTAAGGATGACCGCGGATTCTCTGATTGATTCGCCGAACAGCGGGCTGAAGGCGACGGGAGCTTTTTCCGAGGCCGATAATACGCTGTCACTGAGTTTCGTTTCGCTGCCTTCAATGATTGCCGATGGTTACAGTGGG
>Ga0099794_10000702_pt1 | contig 11257 bp, 9 predicted proteins | sample Rivendell_Oct201_10_FD_77320 | JGI IMG/M metagenome (GOLD analysis project Ga0099794, IMG submission 77320) | Vadose zone soil microbial communities from the Eel River Critical Zone Observatory, Northern California, USA -... | ecosystem: Host-associated > Plants > Roots > Rhizosphere > Soil ... | reverse complement strand
GTCGAGGAGGTAGATCTGGTCCGCCAGCTCCGGCTCCATCCCCTCCTCGATGCGCTGCAGGTCGACCTCCTCGGTCTTGAGGTGCACCCAGGTCGCGAGTCGCTCGCTCATGTGGCGCATCCACTTGCCGGTGTTGACCGACAGATCGCCGATCAGCTCGAACACCGGGAGCGGCGCGAGGGTGGTCTCCGGCGTGAGCTGCTTGGTGAGAGTGCGGCAGGCGAGCCCCGGCCGGCCGTTGATCATCATCCCGCAGCTGCCGCAGATGCCGGCCCGGCATACGAAGTCGAACTGCAGGGACGGGTCCTGCTTCTCACGAATCTCGTTGAGGGCGATGAAGAGGGTCATGCCGTCGGCCTCTTCGAGCTGATAGGGCTGCATGCGCGGCGTGCTGTCAGGCTCCTGCGGGTTGTAGCGCAGGATCTGGAGAGTGAGCGTGCGGTGCGCGGCGTCGTCGGCCATGGTCAAAACCTCTCGTCGATGCGTTCGTTGGGACCGCGGAAGCGCGGCGGCAGCAGCTCCTCGTACGGCAGGAGCGCCTTCTGCACGGCGAAGCGTCCGGCCGGCGCGAGCTTCTCCCTGAGAGCATCGACCTCTTTCTGTCGCGCGGCGGTGTCGGGATGGTCGGTGTAGTCCTTGGTGCCATACCCGCGCCAGCCGGGCGGCAGCTCCATCGTCTTCACGTCGAGCGTCTCGTAGCGCAGGGTTGGCAGGGTGTCCTGCTCGTTGGTCCAGGATGCGAGCGTGCGCTTGAGCCACTCGGCGTCGTTGCGACGCGGATAGTCTTCCCGGAAATGTGCGCCCCGGCTTTCCGTGCGGACGAGGGCGCCGTAGGCGACCGTGACCGCGAGCTTCAACATCTTCTGCGTGCGGTACGCCGCCACCAGCTCCGGATTGGCGCCGGCGGCTCGGGAGCGCACCCGGATGTTGCGGCTGCGTACCAGCAGCGCCTGGAGCTCATCGACGGCCTGCTCGAGATCCGCGCCGCGCCGGAAGATGCCGACCTTGGCGGTCATGATCTGCTGCATCGCCACCCGGAGGTCCATCGCGGCTTCGGTGCCGCGGCCCGTGAGCATGGCCGTGAGCTTGGCCTGCTCGCGCTCGAGATAGCCGTGCACGAGGGCGGTCGGGATGTTGACGTTGTTCTCGGATCGGTCGCAGAAGTCACTGATGAACTCGCCCACGATCATGCCGGCCACGACGGTCTCGGCCACCGAGTTGCCGCCCAGGCGGTTGAAGCCATGCATGTCCCAGCAGGCCGCTTCGCCCGCCGAGAACAGGCCCTTCAAGGTCGGGCTCTCGCCGGTCGGCGTGGTGCGCACGCCACCCATGGTGTAGTGCTGGGCGGGGCGCACCGGGATCCACTCCTTGACCGGGTCCACGCCGAGAAAGTAATGGCAGATCTCGTAGACCTCGCGCAGGTTGTGCTTGATGTGGTTCTCCCCCAGCAAGGTGATGTCGAGCCAGAGGTGTTCACCGAAGCGGTTCTTGGCGCCCTTGCCCTTGGCGAGATGCTCCTCCATGCGCCGCGAGACCACGTCGCGCGAGGCCAGCTCCTTCTTCTCGGGCTCGTAGTCCGGCATGAAGCGGTGGCCGTCGACATCCTTGAGCAAGCCGCCGTCGCCGCGGCACCCTTCGGTGACGAGAATGCCGGCCGGGAAGATCCCGGTGGGATGAAACTGCACCGCCTCCATGTTGCCGAGCGTCGCGACGCCGGTCTCGAGCGCGATCGCGTGGCCGATGCCCTCGCAGATCACGGCGTTGGTGGTGACGCGATACAGGCATCCGGCCCCGCCGGTGGCGATGGCGGTCGCCTTGGCCACATACGCGGTGAGCTGACCGGTGATCAGATCGCGGACCACCGCCCCGTAGCAGCGACCGCCATCGTGGATCAAGGCGAGCGCCTCGGTGCGCTCGTGCACCGGAATCGAGGCGGCGATCGCCTGGTCGGCCATGGCGGTGATCATCGCGTGGCCGGTGCCGTCGGAGACGTAGCAGGTGCGCCACTTCTTGGTGCCACCGAAGTCGCGTTGGGCCAGCAGGCCATGCGCGGCATCGCGCTCGGTGATGGTGACCTTCTGGCCGTTGATGATGACCTCGCGATCGCCCTTGCGGACGCGGCTCCATGGCACGCCCCAGGCGGCGAGCTCGCGCACCGCCTTGGGCGCGGTGTTGACGAACATGCGCACGACTTGCTGATCGGCGCCCCAGTCGCTGCCGCGCACGGTGTCCTCGAAGTGCACGTCCTCGTTGTCGCCCTGCCCCTTGATGACGTTGCCGAGGCTCGCCTGCATGCCGCCCTGCGCGGCCTTGGAGTGCGAGCGCTTGGCGGGTACGAGGGACAGGATGATCGCCTCGTGTCCGCGGCGCTTGGCGCCGATCGCCATGCGTAGTCCGGCAAGGCCGCCGCCGATGATAAGGACGTCGGTGTAGATGATCTTCATTGCCGGACCCCCGATGGCGGGCTGGGCTGTACCCAGCCCGGCACGTATTCCTCGCCGACTCGGTCACGGTGCTCATAGCCGATCTTCATGTACGCCCCGAGGGTGAGCAGGCCGAGCGCGAGGAAGAACACGGTGATCCCCCACTTGAGCCGGGTGAGGCGCTGCCGGCTACGACGGGGGTCCGCGCCCTCCAGCCAGCCCCACTTGACGATTAGCCGGTAGAGACCTACGCCCCCGTGGATCTCGACGCAGAACAGCAGCACCAGATAGAGTGGCCACCACGTCGCGCTCCAGACGCGATCGGCAGATCCGTAGGGGCCGATGCCGGCCGGATGCACGAGCATCTGGAAGAGGTGCGGGGGAACCAGGAAGAACAGCAGGAAGCCGGTCACGACCTGCAGCCACCACAGCCCGGTGTCGGGGTGACGCAGCAGGTTCTTGTGGCCGAGGAAGATGCGGTATTGCCGGTAGTCCGCGGGGAACTTGCGCAGGGCCAGGACGGCGTGAACCATGAACAGCACGGAGATGATGGCGACGATCACCGAGACGAGCTGCGGGAATGCCCGGCCGAGGACGTAGTACCCCTCGAACGCCTTCGTGACCATCCACATCGCGTCCTTGCTGATCAGGATGGTGGACACGAAGGCCATGTGGCCCCACATGAACAGGCCGAGCAGCAGGCCGGAGGCACTCTGCGCGAGATCCATACGCGCCGGCCAGTGGCTCTTGCGCGGGCGATCGGCGAGCCCGACGCCGGTGATCACTTTGCTCATACCCTTCGCCCTCGCTTCGCGTTGTGGGAGCCGCGTGATCGAATGCTCAGAAGAGTGTCGAGCGCGAATCTAAGGATCGCCGGGCCCCCCCACAATAAGACCTTAGTGCTATACGAGCCGGGGGCGGCCTCGGGGCGGGATCGGAAGGAGCCACAGTTGAGGCCGCCGCGGACCGACGTATCATCACTCGACGGCCCGCGCTGGAAGCCGGGGGGCCGAGAACGAAACCCATAAGCCAGGACCCTGAAACGACCGTGCGAACGGTAGAGTTCGCCGCGGACGCCCGGCTGCTCGCAAACGGAAGTCCTCGGCTGGTCGTGTTCCCGGCGATCAGCGTAGTTCCTCATCGTCGTCCAGAACCTGGCAGCGCGGGGGCGGGCCTTGAGGTTTGGCGGGTTGGAATCAGGGGCCGGACGGCCTACTCTTGGCGCTACCGGCCGCCTGAGCTGCTTCCGCTGCATACTGCGGGTGAGGCCGACGACGGAATCAGAACACGGCGCGACGGCCTGAGGCCGGTCAGCCGGAGGCGAGGTGCCACATGAGCGTTCATCCTATCGACTACCTGGTGCACTTCTCGAACGTACTCCTGCTCGTGGCGTTCTCGGTGCGGGACATCCTGTGGCTGCGATGGTTCGCGGTCGCCGCCGCCTTGACCAATATCCCCTACTTCCTATACCAGCCGAGCATCCTCTGGCCGCCCGTCCTGTGGGCCGGCGTGTTCACGAGCATCAACCTCTACCAGATCTGGCGCATCTACATGGAGCGCCGCCCGGTGGCGCTGTCGCGCGACGAGCAGACGCTCTATGACCTGGGGTTCCACTCGCTCGCGCCCCGCGACTTCGTCGCCCTCGTGCTGGTGGGGGCATGGAAGGATGCGGCCTCCGGCGACAAGCTGCTGAGCGAGGGGCAGCTCGTCTCTGGGCTGAGTGTCGCGATACGCGGCGAGGTACGGGTCCAACAGAACTCCAGAGATCTGGGCCTTCTCGAGCCGGGGTACGTGATCGGCACGGCGCTGGCGTTGACGGGAAAGGCATCGCCGTTCGATGCGACCTTCACCGAGCCCGGCCGCTACATCACGTGGCCGCTATCCGACATACGCCGATTCATGGAGGCCAGGCCGGAGGTGCAGTCCGCGCTGCAACGGCTGGTGAACCAGGATCTCGCGAAAAAGGTTGAGCGCATGTCTTCGGCCTGACGCCTACCGGGACGAGCACCACTTCTTCGGGTGGCGGTCGAGCAGGCGTCGACCTTCGGCTGGGAGCGATACGTCGGGGCCCGGTCCTAACACCAAGGTCCTATGGACCGCCGCACGCCTGGCCCGACATGATATGCGAGGCCGTTCCTTTCCGCGTGACAGGAGGCAGCAATGAGCGCAAGTGCACAGACTGCGGCACCGAAAGTGGATCCCGCCCGCCTCGTGTCGCAGGAGGCGTTCGGCTGTGCGCGGATTGGGATCAAGCAGAAGAGGGGGATCATGCTTGCCAACGACTGCGCGACGAGCGAGCCGCTCGATCATGGCGAAGCCTGTCGACCGCGAACGCGCGTTGGTCCTCACCGGATCGTGCACCCCTCTGTAGGCGGCTGATCGACGCCGCAGCGGGCCAGCGACGTGGCGCCATCCGGCTTCATCCCCAGCATTGTGTGGCTGCGGCACTACCCGCGCGAATGGCTGCGCCCGGACCTGATAGCAGGCCTCACGGCCGCCGCCGTGGTCGTCCCCAAGGCGATGGCCTACGCCACGATCGCCGGCCTGCCGCTGCAGGTCGGTCTCTACACGGCGATCGTGCCGATGGTCGTCTACGCGCTGCTCGGCACGTCGCGCCCGCTCAGCGTCAGCACGACCACGACGATCGCGATCCTCTGCGGCGCCGAGCTCGCCCGCGCCGTGCCCGGCGGCGACCCCGGGGCCCTGATCGCGGCCAGCGCGACGCTCGCGGTCCTTACCGGCGCCATGCTGGTGGCCGCGTCCGTGCTGCGACTCGGCTTCGTCGCCAACTTCATCTCCGAGCCGGTGCTGACGGGCTTCAAGTCCGGCATCGGGCTGGTGATCGTGGTCGACCAGGTCCCCAAGCTGCTCGGCGTCCACATCGAGAAGGCCGGCTTCTTTCGCGACCTGTTCGCGATCGCACGCGAGCTGCCCCACGCCTCCGTCGCCACGGTCGCGATCGCCGCCTGTCTGCTCGTGCTGATCCTCGGCCTCGAACATTTTCTCCCGCGCGCGCCGGCGCCGCTCATCGCAATCGCCGCGGCCATTGTCGCGTCGGGCCTGCTGGGCTTGAGCGACGCCGGCGTGGCGACGGTCGGCACCATTCCAAGCGGCCTGCCGGCACTCGTCTGGCCCCGCTCCGATCTCGTCACGGAGATGTGGCCGGCGGCGGCCGGCATCGCGCTGATGAGCTTCACCGAGACGATAGCGGCGGCGCGCGCGTTCGGCGCGCCCGGAGAGCCGCGACCCGTGCCCAACCAGGAGCTGCTGGCGGTTGGCCTGGGAAACGTCGCGGGCGGCTTCCTGGGGGCAATGCCCGCGGGCGGCGGCACAACCCAGACCGCGGTCAACCGCAAGGCGGGTGCCCGGACCCAGGTGGCCGAGCTCGTTACCGCCGCGGCTGCCGTGGCGACGCTGCTGCTGCTCGCGCCGGTCATCGCGCTCATGCCGCAGGCGGCGCTGGCAGCGGTGGTGGTCGCGTACTCGTTCGATCTGATCAAGCCGGCGGAGTTCGCAGCAATCCTCCGCGTGCGGCGTATCGAGTTCGCCTGGGCGCTCAGCGCGTTTGCCGGCGTCGTCGTGCTCGGCACGCTCAAGGGCATACTCGTGGCGGTCGTCGTCTCGCTGCTTGCGCTCGCGCAGCAGGCATACAGCCCGGCCGTCTACGCGATGGCCCGCAAGCGCGGCACCCAGGTGTTCCGCCCGCTTTCGAGCGAGCATCACGACGACGAGACCTGGGCGGGGTTGCTGATCCTGCGTATGGAAGGTCGGCTCTTCTTCGCCAACGCGCAGGGCGTGGCCGAGAAGATGCGCTCGCTCATCGAGCAGGCCAGGCCGTCGGTCGTGGTGCTCGATTGCGGCGCCGTGATAGACATCGAGTACACCGCGGTCAAGATGGTGATCGAGGCGGAGCGGAAGCTGCGCGACGAGGGGATCACGCTCTGGCTGGCGGCGCTCAATCCCGGGGTGCTTGCGGTCGTGCGGCGCACGACCCTGGCCGAGACGCTGGGCCGGGAACGGATGCTCTTCAACCTGGAGACCGCGGTGGAGCGATTCGAGCGGACCGCAGTCCATCGACCGTCACCACAGAAAGGGGCTGGTCCATGAAAGCGAAGAAGCGCGACAACGGCAAGGCGGAGGGGGATAGCGCAGAGGCGAAGAAGAAGCTGAAGCGCAAGGCCTATGACAAGGAGCTCGGGCGGCTGCACGTCGAGCTCGTCAAGCTCCAGGAGTGGGTCAAGTACAGGGGGCTGAAGGTCTGCATCGTGTTCGAGGGACGCGACGGTGCCGGGAAGGGCGGAACGATCAAGGCGATCACCGAGCGGGTGAGCCCGCGCGTCTTTCGCGTGGTCGCGCTCTCCGCGCCGACCGAGCGGGAGAAGAGCCAGATGTACGTGCAGCGATACCTGCCCTACTTGCCGGCCGCGGGCGAAGTCGTGATCTTCGATCGGAGCTGGTACAACCGCGCGGGCGTCGAGCGGGTTATGGGCTTCTGCTCCGAGGAGCAGGTGGAGAAATTCCTCAAGCTGGTGCCGCCGGTCGAGAAGACGATCGTGGAATCCGGCATCATCCTCATCAAGTACTGGCTGGAAGTGACGATGGAGGAGCAGACCCGGCGGCTCGAGTCACGTATCGACGACGGGCGGAAGATCTGGAAGCTCTCGCCGATGGATCTGAAGTCCTACGGTCGCTGGTACGACTACTCGCGGGCCCGCGACGAGATGTTCGCGGCGACGGACACGAAGTTCGCGCCGTGGCACGTGGCGCGGACCGACGACAAGCGGCGCGGGCGCCTGAACATCATCCGGCACCTCCTCGGGCAGATTCCGTACAAGGACGCGCCGCGCGAGAAGGTCAAGCTGCCGAAGCGGCAGAAGCGCCATGGTTACCGCGAAACCGACTACCCGTTCAAGTTCATCAAGGAGCGGTTTTGATGCCGCGCAGCAGAGGGCGCTTGGAAACGACCGCCCTCCTCTCCTAGAAGAGGAACTTCCCGATCAACATCGTCACCACCACCGTCACCGTGAACGCCCACCATTCGCTCATTGTGAGGCCCTCCGAACTCCGTCGGCCCGTTCTCGGGGCCTGGTCAACTGCCCTTGACCCACGTCTGGGTTTTGTAGAAGACGCCGAGGTAGCCGCGCACCTTGAGCTTGCCGTCCTCGGTCCAGATCTCCGCCCTGTAGATCTTGCCGTCTTCCGGGTCCAGGATGGTGCCGCCCTTGAAGCGATCTCCGTCCGCCTTGAGATCCTTGACGATCACGAGGCCGATGATCGGCCTGTCCTCGTCCTCGCCCTTGCAGGCGGTGCAGGTCTTGGGCTTGCCCGCCTTGTCGTTCGGCTCGGTCAGGCCCGTGATCTTGCCGGTGAGCTTGCCGCCCTGCTCGGAGAGCTGCACCTCGGAAACGACCTTGCCGGTCTTCTCGTCGATCGTCTTCCACGTGCCGACCGGCGCCTCGGCGGCCGCGGCAAGGCCCGCACCGAACACCACGCTCAGAACCATCAACCCTCGAGTCCACCTCATAGACAGTCCTCCTTTCAGGTTGATCAGTTCTGGAAGATCTTGGTCGACTCCACAGTGACGGCCTTGCCCCACCAGTTCTGGGTCTGGGCGGCGGCCACATCGGACCGAGTCACCTTCGGATTGGCTTCCGGCGCGTCATTGCGGATCGAGAAGCCCATGTGCTGGTCCGACGCGAAGTGCACGGTGTGGGCGCGCCACTCGCGCCATTCCTCCGTCGTCGCGCACCCAGCCGCCGCCAGGATACTGCCGCTCACCAGAAGTGCCTTCATTGCTCGTGTGCTCATCGCGCTATCCCCCAGTGTGAAGATTGAAGTGAAGAGACGGTTCATGCCGGCGGCGAGACTAGCGCCGCAGGCGAACCAGCTGCTATGGGACCAAGGACCTACGCCCCATCGTCTCTCAGCGGCCGGCGCGGCCGGGCAGCCCCAGCCCGTGAGGGCCAGCACGCCGAGGGCACCGAGCCAGCGAGCGGAGCCCGTCAGGAAGCGGCGCAGAGCGGAGTGGCCGTTCAACACGTGGGTCGGTCGATAGGCCGAAGGTCCTATTGGCTGGGCGCACCCGTCCCCCTATGCTGCCCGTGCGTGGCCCACCCAATCCTGAGGGGGATGTCAATGGTGAGGTACTGGAGACGACTGTCTACGTCGTGCATGATCGTGCTGGCCGCCGCGGGCGCTGGCGCTGCGGCGGAGTACGAGACGCCCAAGAACCGCCTGGCCAAGGACGTCCTCCCGGCGGCGGTGGCCGCGGGCGCCGACTACACAGTGGGCGACCCGGTGGTGAGCGACGGCTACATGTATCAGTTCAAGGTCAAGTCGCCCTACGTCGTCTTCGACGTGACCGGCACGGGCGCCCTGCGCAAGCTGGAGCGGGAGATCTGGGCCATCGGCCAGCTGAAGCAAGTGACGAAGAGCGAGGCGTTTCTCAAGTCGCTGAAGGATCAGGCGGGCAAGCCGCTGGTCTTCGCCAAGGACGTCGTCACCAAGCCGGGCGAGACGCTGAGCGGCATTCCGAAGGGTGTCGGCCGTCTCTTCAGCAATGCCTCGACCGAGATCACCAACACGAAGGATCCCAGCCAGGAGAGCGCCGCCAGGGAGCTACTGCTCGTCGGGTCCTTCAAGCGCGACTACGCGGCCCGCTTCGAGGTGGATCCCTATTCGAGCAACCCGGTGTTGCAGGGGGCGGTCACGAGCCTGTCCAAGTCCTTCAACAATGTCCTCGCGAACGAGCCCCCGTCACGCATCCGCGTCATCAACGAGGAGGAGCTGGGGCAGATGGGGATCGCGCCCGATCTCGCCAAGCGCTACCTCGACCACCCGGTCTTTACCCCCCGCCAGGACCTGCTCCTGGTGGACTCGCTGCACCGCCTTGGGGCGGCCACGGGGCGGGATGCGGACCTGAACGCGGCCAGGGCGGCCGCGGACGAGGTCGAGGCCAACTTCTTCGTCAACATGGCCCAGATCCTCCGTGGGTACCACGAGAAGCAGGGCCCGATCACGGGCATCACCATGGTCGGGCCCCTGACGGTGGCGCAGACCAAGTCCGGCGCGGCGATGATTCCGTTCGCGCTGGACTACGGCGTGTGGACCGAGAATGCCGAGCGGCTCAGCCAGGCGTTGAAGGCCACGTACCGTGCTCCCGGCTTCACCGGCGGCTTCGAGCTGTGGGTCACCGGCACCTTGTCGCCCCGGGGGAAGCAGGAGCTCCAGGCCCGAGGCTTCACGGTCGTCGAGCAGGTCGGTGGGCGTATCGACATCGTCGACTGAAGGCACCTCTCCTGCGAGAGTGCCCTCCCTGCGACTGATCGGGGTCGTCGTGGCGGCCCTCGTCTGGCCGCTCCTCGGATGGGCGGCAACCGCGACCGCGGCGGATTCCGACCGGCCGCGGAGCGTCCTTCTGCTCTACGCCGAGACGCGGCTCGCGCCGGCGCTCATTCAAGCCGATGCCGCGTTCCGTTCCACGGTGTCATCGCAACTGAGCGCGCCGGTGGACTTCCGTACCGAGTTCCTCGATCTGCCGCCCATGCAAGACGCGGCATACGAGCGCCAGCTGCGGGATCTGCTCCGGCTCAAGTACCACGATGTTCACCTGGACCTGATCATGGTGTTCGCGGCCAAGGCGCTTCACGTCGCGCTCGAGCACCGTGCCGAGCTGGCCCCCGGGGTTCCGATCGTCTTCATGGCGGTGGACGCGGCCGGGGACCTCTCCCTCCCGGGGGACGTCACCGGCGTCGCGATGACCCTCGACTCGATGGATACTCTCCGGGCCGCGTTGCGGCTGCAGCCCGAGATACGACGCGTGGTCGTGGTCGGGGGAACGTCCGGGATCGACCAGCGCTGGCTGGCCGGGGCCCGGGCGGCGTTTGCCGGCGCGCCGGCTCATCTCGAGTTCACGTATCTGACGGACCTGCCGCTGGAAGCGGTGGTCGAGAAGGTCGCCGCCCTGCGCGATGGCGCCATCGTGATCCTGATCTCCTTCACCCGCGACAGTGCCGGTCGCCACTCCACCGGGGTGGAGGTGCTGAAGCGCTTGGTCGAGACGTCGAGAGTGCCCATCTATGGAATGGGCGACGTCTTCATGGGGCACGGGATAGTCGGAGGCCGTCTCATCGACTTCACGAATCAAGGCGTCAGGGCCGGCGAGCTCGCGGCGCGGCTGCTCCGGGGCGAGAAGCTCGGACCCGCCGACATCATCACGCAGAACACGAACACCTACATGTTCGACTGGCGCCAGCTGCGGCGCTGGAGGCTCAAGGAGAGCCGGCTGCCACCGGGTAGCGTGATCCGCTTCCAGGAGCCGTCGGCGTGGGAGCGGTACCGGTGGCCCATCATCGGAACGCTGGCCCTGGTGCTGCTCGAGTCGCTGCTGATCACCGGCCTGATGGTGCAGCGGGCGCAACGGAAGCGCGCGGAGGCAGAGACGAGCGTGCAGCGGAGTCGGCTCGCCCACGTCCAGCGGGTGACCGTGGTCGGGAAGCTGGCCGCCACGCTGGCGCACGAGATCAACCAGCCGCTGGGCGCCATCGTGAGCAACGCGGAGGCGGCGTCCCGGCTCGTGGACCCGGCGGAGGCCACGGGGGCGGAGCTGCGGGAAACCCTGGGCGATATCATCGACGACGGGCAGCGCGCGTCGGAGGTGATCCGGCGCCTACGCGTGATGCTTCGGACGGGGGCGCCGGAGCACGAGCCGTGCGATGTCAATGGGCTGATCGCTGATGTCCTCCGCTTCCTGGCAGCGGATCTGGAGCGGGTAGAGGTTTCAATGGAGCTATGCCTGCAAGAGGGGCTGCTTTTGGTGCGCGGGGATCGCGTCC
>Ga0099794_10000700_pt1 | contig 11270 bp, 10 predicted proteins | sample Rivendell_Oct201_10_FD_77320 | JGI IMG/M metagenome (GOLD analysis project Ga0099794, IMG submission 77320) | Vadose zone soil microbial communities from the Eel River Critical Zone Observatory, Northern California, USA -... | ecosystem: Host-associated > Plants > Roots > Rhizosphere > Soil ... | reverse complement strand
GCTCGAGCGGCTGTCGATTCGCGTGCTACTCGTTCGACTAGGAGCGAAAGGAGATGCCGAGATGGAGTACATGTTGCTGATTTACCAAGACGAGGCGCAGCGGATGAAGATGTCGGACCAGGAGCGCGGTGCGCTCTTCGCGCAGTACGGCGAGTTCACGAAATCGATCGAGGAGTCGGGCGTCGGCAATTGCAGCACCGAGCCGTCGGAAACAAGATCGGCTGGTACATTTTTTGCGGCCAGGCGACGCATCTCGGCACTCGGTTCGATGCCGGTTACTTCGAAACCTTGATCAAGCAGGCGAGCCATATGGGCGCCTACCCCGCATCCAATATCGAGGCACGTCGCCCCGTGCGGCAGTTGCGATACGCAGCGCACCCACGCACGATCGATGAAATGGCGCCCATATCGGAATGGAGAGTCGAAGATATTGTCGCCGCGATACTCGGCAAAAAATCCGTCTGCAGTTTCATCGTGGACTTCGACGGCCCTGCGGCGTGACCACTTCTCGTCGGAATTCATGTCCACGGAGGTTGATCGTCTGCCATTTGTCATATTGCTCGATAAGCAGCCGCAGCGAATTTGGCAACCTATCCCTCGTTCGCGCGCAGCGCTTCCAGCCGAGCGTAGCAAATCGTCGTGTCGGCCGTGACAGAAATTGGGGGGCATGGAGCAAGATCAAGCGGCCCAATGCGGCGGCCGATCTCGCGTTCATCCGTCGGCGCCGCTACCCTGTCCGTGGGCATGAAGAACGTCGTCGGCCAGCGCCGCCATCGTCATCGACCGCATCCCGTAGCGCTCATGCAAGGCGCGGAAGCAATCGAGGATGGCGCGCAGAAACGCCAAGTTGCCCTGTAAATCGACGCCGAAATTGTGCGGGTGCCACCATAAATGAAAAAGCTTTCGGCGACGGGCCGCCGTTTCCATGGCCGAGGTGATCCGCTGCAGGCGCAGGCGCTCCAACGCGGCACTGTTTCCAACCGCTCGCAGAAAGCGGCTGGCGGGAATATCGACCATGCCATCGACAAGCGCCGGCTCGTGATCGTGTGGACCGCCGATGGGGAGATAACTGTCGGCCAAGCGGCATGCGCGCACGAGAGGGCTCTGCTCCGACTGGCTCCGTGCGCGGTGGAACCAAACGCGTTCGTTGCCGCGAAAGGCACGCAAGCCCAGTTCGCGACACACCGACAGATGAGCGACTTGGTTGTGCGGAAACACGATGCTTGAGAGCTTGATCCCGAGACGTCCGGCGACGGTCCGCGCAGCTTCGAGGTCGGCCCGGAAGGCCGCGATGTCGCCCCCCTCTTCCAAGCAATAGAAATGCGAGAAGGTATGGGTGCCGATCTCCTGGGCTGGATGGTCGAGAATCCGCTTGATGAGCGACAGGCCGAAGTAATAGGGGTCGTGCTCCTCATCTGTCCCGACCTCGTCGAGGTAATGATAGGAGGAAATTCGCGCATTGGCGTAGCGGGGCTTGCGCGCAGGAAGTGCCGCGCGCATCGCCGTGTTTGTCGCAAAAAACAGAAGCCCGACGGTCGCCCAGGTACAGGCAATGTTCCGTTCGGCAAAGAGATCGAGCAGAGCGGGAATGACCTCGCGGACGCCAAGGATATTGGCGCCGTAATCCGCAATGGTGCGGTTATCGCGCACGCCCCATAACAGCTCGAAATCCAGCGAAATAACGAACGCACCATACTGCACTGCGCGCCTCCTCGACGGCGACAAAGAGGACCATAGGTCGGTACCAGCCGAACGGGCAAGCGCGGTCATTGAAAATAGCACATGTCGGGTCATCAGCTCCCCTTGCGGTTGGGCGACGATGTACGCTTAGTGGTTGGAATGAAGGTCTCATTTTTCATTCGCGATTTGGCCGTCGGCGGCAGCCAGCGCCAACTCGCCGTGCTTGCCGCGGCGCTGGCGCGGCGCGGACATGACGTGGCGGTCATCGTGCTTTACGCCGATGGCGCGCTCGAGGCGCTGCTCGGCACCAGCGGTGTGCGCGTCCTCTCGATCGGCAAGTCGAGCCGTTGGCACGCATTCGCCCCGCTCGCGAGACTGCGGCGGCTTTTTCTGAGCGAACGTCCCGATTTGGTGTATGCCTTTCTCCCGACCCAGACGACGCTGGCGGCGCTGCTGCTGCCTCCACGGCTCAAGACGAAGCTCGTCTTCGGGCTGCGCGCCGGCGGCGTGCAGCTCGATCAATACGACGCCTTGAACGCCCTCACCTACCGGTCGGAAGCTTGGCTGTCTCGGCGCGCCGACCTCGCCATCGCCAATGCGCGTGCGGTGCGGGCCGACGCAATCAAGCGTGGATTGCCGGCGGATCGCATCGCGGTCATCATGAACGGCATCGATGCCGATGCGATGCGGAGTGATGCGGACGCCGGTCGTGCGATGCGCGCGGCGTGGGGCCTCTCCGACAAACACTTCATCATCGGTTGTGCGGCCCGGCTCGATCCGATGAAGGATCATGCCAACTTGCTGCAGGCGGCTGCGAGCTTTGCGCGCGAAAATTCCGATGCACGCTTCGTGTGCGTCGGGGACGGGCCCGCCGGCTATCGCCTCCGGCTCACGACTCTGGCCGAGTCGCTTGGACTTGCAGACCAAGTAGTGTGGGTCCGCGAGGTCCGCGACATGAAAGCGGCTTACAACGCCTTCGACATCGCCACCTTGTCCTCGGCGTTCGGCGAGGGATTTCCCAACATGGTCGGCGAGGCGATGGCCTGCGGCGTTCCCGTGGCCGCTACCGACGTGGGCGATGTGCGCCTGATCACCGGCGAACTGGGCGAAGTAGTCCCGCCAAAAAATCCCGATCTGCTTTGCGCGGCCTGGCGGCGGCTGCGCCAGCGCGTCGCGCAAGATCCAGGCTTGCGGAACAACGCCCGCGAGAGGGTCGTCACGAATTACAGTCTCGAAACGATGGTGCGTAGGACTGAGGGCGCCCTTAGCCAGCTGATCGCGGGGCGGCCGGCGCAGGAGATCGCCCACGAGTACGCGTGAGCTGCATCAACCGCATCACCTGGCGCGTTGTGGCACCGGTTCAAGTTTGAAGAAGTGGCAGGAACTACCGAGCACGCGTGCCAAACGTTTGCGCTCGGTGAGTCCCAGGCGCAGCCCCAACAGGACCTCGCCGGTATAAAACAAGTCTACCGGCCCCTCGGCGAGGACAGCAAAACCGTTGTCCTGGAAATTCCGGCGCCACCAACGGGGATGGAACAACCACAATTCCGAAATAACGTTTCCGCGCGCACCGTGCCGACGGGGAAGACAGAGACCGACGGTATGCCGGGCAGTCCGGTACCAGGCCGCTCTCAATCGCCGCATCTCGGTTGCACTTCGCACCGACTGCGGCCAGAGCTGCGGCACCGACGACACAAAGAACGAAATCGCCTCGAGATAGGACGTCAGCGTGGTCCAAAACCGCCACGTGTGGGTCGGCAGGACATGAATGCAGGCGCCGCCCGGCGCCAGCACGCGGCGGATCTCGGCATGCATGCGTGAAAGATCTTCTACGTGCTCCAGCACGTTCGACGAGAACACGAGGTCGACGCTCCTGTCCCCCAGCGGAATGGTCCGACCGTCGTAATCCTTGATCGGAAAAACGCGGTGGGCGGCATAGTTCGAATCCGCGACCTCGATCGCGGTAACCTCGAAGCCGCGCCGCTGCAGTTCCAGCGCCTGCTTACCGGTACCGGCCCCGATTTCGAGAATGCGCGCGCCGACAGGAAAGAACGAAGCGATCGTGTCTAATTCCGCCCCTCTGATTGCGTCGAGGTGATCAAGCGAGAACACAGCAGTACAATGCCTGATTGGACGTGATGAAACCGGCAGTGTAGCCGAGCGCCGCCCTCGTGGCCAAGCGCGGACGCCGATGGACCGACATTTCGGGCCCGCTGCAAGCGACACTCGCGGGTTCGGAGGCTTTCAGCCGGTTCGGCGATAGAGGTACTCGTCGCAGCCCGATCCGAAGATGCCGGTCGTCAAGGGTGTGTCCGTGGCGCGGACACGTGCGAGGCCGAGCCGCTGCATCAACGCGTCCACTTCCGGCGCTAGGATCGACTCATAGGGATAGCCGCCCATCCAGTCGTGCACATCATGCATGAAGTCCATTCCGCGGACGCTGTGATAGTTGGCGACATGAGACTGAAAGTCACGGCCCGTCAGGAAGAACGCCGTCCGCAAAAGCGCGACATAGACGGCACGCGCGCGCCGTTGCGCTTCCAACGACGCCCCGCTGTACCACCGCTTTTCCCGCCGCCAAAGGCCACACATCAGGGTGCGATGATAGAGCGCGAATGCGAATACGCCACCCGCTGCGACCAGGCGAGCGGCGGAACCCAATGCGTCACGCATGGCTCCGGTGTGATGCAGGACCCCCCAAGCATAGACCACGTCGAACGTGCCGAGACTGCGCACATACTCGGCATCCAGGATCGAGCCTTGTTCGATCGTCCATTCGCCGTCACCGGCGAAATAGCGGTCGCGCAATCGTGCGGTACAGAGTACGGAATCCTCGTCAAAATCGAACGAATGCACGCGCGCTCCGAGTTTGCGAGCGGCGAGCGAAAATAGCCCGCTCCCTGAGCCAATATCGAGAAAGCTCAACCCCGCGAGGGTATCGCGTTCGAGCGAGCGTCGAAGCGAACGCTCTGCCTCGGTAAGCTGACTCGCGTTGAGACTGCGAGCGAAGTCGAGCCAGTTGTCGCCAAACCGGAAGCGACGGTCCCGAACCTGCCTGTTCGACATGATAATCCCAGTCTGGCCTTCGAGGCGAAACATAGCGAGTCCGGCCTTGCCGTGGCAAATGCAACAGCGATCGTCGAGCCTTGATGTACGCTATTCGTCGGAATGCTATCGTGCGGACGGTCGGATCGGGCGAATAGCAGAACAATGATTGAGCAAGCCATTGAGCGTCTGTGGGTGCTCGGACCGACTGCTGTCGTCGGGTTTGTCCTAAGTTTCGCATTGATGCTGCTCCTGCGGCCATGGCTCGCGCGCTATGCAATGGTGCGGCCCAACCCACGCTCATCCCATCACCAACCGACGCCGCAAGGCGGTGGCATCGCTGTCGTGATCGCCACTCTGGCAGTCGCCTGGGGTGCGCTCGTGTTGTCGCCCGTCCTCCTGCGTGGCCAGAGCGGTCAATTCCTGACCGTGATCTCGGCCACCGTGTTGCTGGCGGTGATCGGCGCCATCGACGACATCCGTTCCTTGCCAGCCGCAGCCCGCCTCGCCATGCAATGCATCGCCGTCGGGGCGGTGATCACCGCGCTGCCGAACGAGTTGCAAATTCTGCCGCAAGTTCCGTGGCCGATCGAGCGCGCGTGCCTTTTCCTGGCCGGGGTCTGGTTCGTCAACCTCGTCAATTTCATGGACGGCATCGACTGGATGACCGTGGCCGAAGTGGTACCGGTGACCGGCGCGATCGTCCTACTCGGCCTTGCCGGCGCGGTCGAACCGTTGCCCGCTCTCCTCGCGGCCGCCCTCGTTGGTGCGATGATCGGCTTCGCGCCCTTTAATAGGCCGGTAGCGCAGGTCTTTCTTGGCGATGTGGGCAGCTTGCCGATTGGGCTTCTACTCGGCTGGCTGTTGATGGAGCTTGCTGCAATGGGCCATGTGGCAGCGGCGCTGATCCTACCCCTCTACTATCTCGCCGATGCGACGATCACCCTTACCGGCCGCGTCGTGCGGGGCGAGCCGTTCTGGCGAGCCCATCGCACGCATTTCTATCAGCGCGCCACCGATTGCGGCCTGACGGTGCGCGAGATCATCACTCGCGTCTTCGTGGCCAATCTGGCGCTGGCCGCGCTCGCGCTCATCACCGTCGCGGCGCATAACCTCGTCGTCTCACTGGCGATGTTGGGCGCCAGCGCCGTAATCATCTTATGGCTTCTTGCCGCTTTTTCCGGCGTCATGAAGCGACGCTAGCAGAGAGTTTTCTGTCGCTGTCCTTCCCAACACGGACTGGCAGGAGCACCGGAGCGGATAGCCCCGCGCGCGCTGGCCGCGATATGCCGGCACATGGGCATAGGCCCCGTAGGGTGAAACATAGCCGCAGAAGACCGGCATAACCGTAGGAGCCGACATGACCATATCGCCGCCGTAGGAAGGGTCGACAGGCTCAGCGGCTCAGCGAGGCCCGCAAGATCGCGCGGGGGGCGTCGGCCGCCGAGAGCGACGAGATACAGAATTCAGGCTGCTTCCCCGCCGAAATCCGGTACCGCGTCGTGCAGCACGCCAAAGATAACGGACCGGTCTTCGCGCGCGAGGCCTTGTTCGAGCGCCGCAAGCCAGCCGCGCATCGCTTCGAGCGAAGGACTCACCGGCTTGGCGGCAACGATGCCCTCGATGCCGATGGGGGCGGTCGGCTCCTCGCGCGCGAACAGGATTTCTTGCAGGCGCTCGCCGGGCCTGATGCCGGTGAAGGTAATGTCGATGTCGCGCCCGGGTTCGAGACCCGAGAGGCGGATCATCCGCTCGGCGAGATCGACGATCTTCACCGGTTGGCCCATATTGAGCACGTAAACCGCCACACCCGCCTGCCCGGCCTGGAGCGCATGGCTTGCCGCCGTGACCACAAGGTCGCACGCCTCGCGGATGGTCATGAAGTAGCGCACCATCTCCGGATGCGTCACCGTGAGCGGACCGCCGGCCTCGATCTGCGCCTTGAATTTCGGCACCACCGAACCATTCGAGGCGAGAACGTTGCCAAAGCGCACTGCGATCAATCGCATGGCGCGCTCGTGTGGCGCGCCGCGCCGCGCGAAGTCGTTATCGAGCGCCTGACAATACATCTCGGCAAGGCGCTTTGACGCGCCGAGCACGGACACGGGCTCGATCGCCTTGTCGGTCGAGATCATCACCATGGCGGCCGCGCCCGCGGCGATCGCGGCGTCGGCCACATTGACGGAGCCGAACACATTGGTCTTGACTCCCTCCGCCCAGTCTTGCTCCAGCAACGGCACGTGCTTGAGCGCCGCGGCGTGAAATACGATGTCGGGCCGAAAGGCGTTCATCAGGCGGAAGATGCGGGTGCGATCGCGCACGTCGGCAAGACGGCCCTCGATCTTCGCCTTCGACTGCTTGGCCGCAAGCATTTCCAAGACGGCGTGCAACGCAGGCTCGGAGTTCTCGATGACCAGCACGCGCCCCGCGCCGAAGGTTACAATGCGGTCGCAAATTTCGGCTCCGATGGAGCCGCCGCCGCCGGTCACAATGATCGATTTGTTTCGCACGAAACCTTCCAGGCGGTGGTAATCGATCTTCACCCTAGGCCGCAGCAGTAAATCCTCGACATTGACCGGCGCGAGCTGCAGTGCTTCGCCGCCGTCATCGAGCGAAGGAAGGCGACTAGTGGCCAACCCAAGGCGCCTGGCTCGCATCAGAATGGTTTCGGGCTTTGCTTCCGGCACGAGTGCGCTCGGCGTGAGCACAAGCCGCGTCACGTTGATGTCGCGCTTGCTGAGTTCGGCGACTACGCCCTCGATATCATCTGGACCGCCGAACACGGAAATGCCGCGTATGGCTTGGCCCCGATCCGCCATGGACGGCGATAGGATGCCCACGGGGCGGATCTTCGTCACCGCTCCGCTCTCGATCGCACGTAACAGCACATCCGCATCGGCAGTGCGGCCAACGACGAGGATCGGCGTTGTACCGCCCGCCTTTGCATGCAGAAGCGTGCGGGTGTAGCGAAAATAGCGATAGGCGATGCGCGGGCCCGCCAGAAAAGCGATCTGCAGCAGCCAATACAGTACAATCGTGATCTTGCCGAAGAAGAACGTGCCGTAGACGTTTGGCGCCAGCAGCACGTAGTCGAGCGCGAGCAGCGTTACCGCCAGTATCGTCGCGGCGCGCACAATGTTGAAGAGATCGGGCAGCGAGGTGAAGCGCCACTTCGCTTTGTAGAGGCCAGAGACGCCGTAGATGAAACCGGAATACACGACGAAGGCAGGCAGCAAAATCGCCAGGAATCGCCAGCGCTCGGCAAGCCCGCCCTCCTCGAAGCGAATGAAGAAACTCGCGACCACCGCCGCCGCCGTGGCCAGGAGGTCGTGCACCAGAATGAGCCACATCCGTGGCGTGAAGCTCGAAAACCGGATCATCGTCCCGATTTGCCGCCCAAATAACGTGCAGCGCCCATCAATACCGGCCTTTGGATGCGTGCGCTACCTCGCGCAGCCACCGTCCGACAGCCCGGCACCCATCAATCGCCGCATTCTGGAACGATATGATTAACGCCCTGACAGGCTTCGCCGGACAGCTTGTGATCGGCATACCTCTAAATGAACGCCTTTGCAGTCGATGGCGACCGAAAGAAAATCTGGCGCACTGGCCTCGCACCAAGGGCAACTAGGTCGATTTGCTGTGTGCGCGTATTTGGCGGCGCTTGCAGTCGCTTTGGCCGGTTGCTCGGCGAGCGAGGTAGTCCAGAATTTAACGCCTGCCGCCATCGACCTGCCGCAACCGAACTACCGCCGCGTCGTCGCCGACAACGTTAAGGCGGTAATCCCGAATGTGGGGTCTGTCGGTGACCTCGAAATTTCCGGGGTCCGACTGGTCGATCACCTCAAGGGTCCGGCTTGGCTCACCTGTCTCAAGGTCGACGCGCACGGAAAACCTCAGAACTATGCCTTGTTCATTCAGGGCGACAAGATTATCGACTCGCGCATCGGCATCGTGATCGATCAATGCTACAAACAGACATTTGAGCCCTTCGACTTGTCGCCACCTCCCGCCCCGAAAAAGGTCGGTCCTTGATTTGGTCTCTTCGATTTAGATCTTGCGCCCGATCGCGCACCAAAACGGTACGCCACCGCTAAAGCGTACTTCGCCCAGCCCGGCGTTCTGCATTAACACTCGGATCTCGGCTTGCGTCATGCGATGCTCGAGCCGCGTGCCGAAACGGTCGAGCGCGTCGGTGCGCATCGCATAATAGCTGCGCCCGCGATAGGCGCTGAGCGGCCAATCGGCGACATTGCCGCCCAGCCGCTCGAATAGCCACGCTCCGCGCGCCAGCGGCCAGTAGACGCAGGCAGCAAGAAGTTCGGCCACCGCCGACTTCAAGCGAAAGGGTGCCTTCGAAAGCGCATGCCGCAAGAGGTCGCTCGCTCGCCACAACAGACGAAACCACGCCGGCCGGTTTTCGAAGGCGTAATAGATATAAACGAGCATTGGCGCTCCACGTTTGAGCTTTCTCACGCATACGGCAAGACCCGCCGCGGGATCGGGCAAATGGTGGAGCACGCCGAGGCTGTAACCGAAATCCATACTGTCGTCGGGCAAAGGCATGGCGTCGAGCGGCGCCGCGTGAAACTCCACGTTGCTCAGGCCCGAAAGGCTTTTTTGCGCGACGCTCAACGCGCCCGCGCTGGCGTCGATGCAGTAGAGGCGGCCGACGCGCGGCGCGACCAGTGCGGCCCACCGCCCGCTGCCGCAGCCCGCGTCGAAGCCGACGGCGTTGCGCGGCAGACTGTCCCAGGGGAAGAGCGCGAAATATTCGCCGAACCTGCGCCGCACTTCACCACTGGAAACGCTGCTCTGGTCGAAGCGCTGCCATTCCCGGCCGAAATCGTCGACGGTAGCGCGATCGAGATTGTGACGGTTGCTCTCCATCGCTGCGTGACCTGAGAGAATTTCCCCCTCCCGAGCATTGGATTTTGGCATTGCGTCCATTTTCTCGCCCAAGCTCAAGAGAGGTCGCTCACGGCTTTGCGGTCTCAGGCGGTTACGACAACGAATCTCGAACTTCCTGCATGTCCTACCGGGCGCCGGAAGGTGGCGAGCGTCCTAGTGCCTCATCGACCACGGTGAGAACCGAGCGCAGCGGCAGCTCATCGAGGCAGCGGCTATAGCTGTCGAGATGGCCTTCGCAACCGAGTTTCTCGCACGGCAGGCACGGCAGCGGATTCTGTACCACCCAGACATTGCCGCGGTGCTGGATCGTGCCGGCATGATCCCAAGGGTCGGCGAGGCCGCCGACGGGCCAAGGCCCGATCAGACGGGCGCTGGTCGGACCGTAAAGGGCGATTGTCGGGCAGCCGCTCGCCGCCGCCAGATGGGTCATGGAGGTGTCGGGGCCGATATACACGGCGGCACCCTTAAGCAGGGCTGTGAGGCCCGCCCAGTCGAGACGGCCGCGCACGCGGATCACCGCCGGCTCGTCGGGCCCCCAAAGGCTATCGATATAGGCTTGCTCGGCCGGCTCGCGCCCTTCGGTCGCGACCACGGCGAACCCACGCGCGGCAAGTGCACGGGCAAGCCCACGCCAGCCGGCCTCGGTCCAGCGCTTGTAGCGGTAAAAAGGATTGGGATGCACGACGGCGTAGGGCGTCCGCGGCGCGAACTCTCCGGCGGTCCCGTTCTGCGGACAGACGATATCCGGCGCGTGGCCGAGACCGAGCGCAGTGGCCAGGCCCAAGAGCTGGCTGACCCGATGGCCATCGGGTTCAGCCGTCACCGCAATATGGTGCGCGTGCCGCTTCCACCACGCTCCCGTTTCGCCCGCATGCGGCACCAGCCCGATTCGGCGACGCGCTGCCACCAGGGCGAAAAAGGTGGGGCGGTCACCCGCCTGTGTCGAAACAGCAAGATCGTATCGCCGCCATAAGCTGCGAACCAAGAAGAGCGTCTCTTCGGCAGAGGGCCGCGCCGGCATGGACACTACGTTGTCGATGTCCGGGTTGCCCCTGAGGATCTCCTCGGTGTCGCGAAACACCAGCATGTCGAGCGTCGCTTGCGGAAATCCTCGCCGGATGGTGCGGATGAGCGGCGTGGTGAGCAGCACGTCGCCGAGGCGGCGCAGCGTGATCACCAGGATGCGCGGGCGCTCAGGCAGCTCGAGGGTCGTCATTGCAATGTCCGGCGGCGCGGATGTTTTCGGTCAGGCTTTCGCTCGCAGTCTTGATACTGGAGTAACGTATACAACTTCTCCCGAGAAAGGCGCGATCCGAGCATTGGTGATCGTGTCCATCGCAGGCGGCGACCAAGATCGGCACCGGGAAATCTCCCGCCAGGTGCCTCGAGGCGTTCATGTCTTCCGCTCGGCCTTGGCCGCGTCCGCCGCGCGCAACATCATACCGCCGGTGAGGCCGACGCCGAACACATAGAGCCAGCCCTCACCGAAGTCGAACAAGTGCGAATTGAAAAACGACGATACGATGTTGTCGATCACCACGACGAGCCCGAACCAGGCGATCAGGGTACCGCCACGGAACAATGCAAGATGGGCGACCCACATCGCCAAGAGGGCGAGGACGCCAAGGACGCCG
>Ga0099794_10000699_pt1 | contig 11270 bp, 9 predicted proteins | sample Rivendell_Oct201_10_FD_77320 | JGI IMG/M metagenome (GOLD analysis project Ga0099794, IMG submission 77320) | Vadose zone soil microbial communities from the Eel River Critical Zone Observatory, Northern California, USA -... | ecosystem: Host-associated > Plants > Roots > Rhizosphere > Soil ... | reverse complement strand
CGAGCTGTTCCACGTCGGGATCGTGCTCATCCTGCTGGGCGTCGCCGGCTGGGTGGGACCGCTGCTCCTCGGCGAGCGCGCCCTGCCGGCGCTTCCAGCGATCCTGCAGTCGAGGGAGCCCATCGCGAGCGTGGAGAAAGGCCCGTCGGTGAAGGATCGGCGCGGCGACCAGGTCAACGTCCCTTCCAAGAAAGTCAAATCCCACAGAGTCAAACGCGCCAAGAAGGCGAAGAAAAGGAGCCAGCATGTACAGCGCTGAAATCAGTCGGAAGAACCCGGGGTGTTTCATCTTCCTCCTGGACCAGTCGGCCTCGATGGAAGATCCGTTCGGCGGCAGCAGCGACCGGCGCAAGGCCGACGAGCTGGCGACGATCATCAACAAGCTGCTCCACAACCTCTCCATCCGCTGCGCCAAGGGCGATTCCATCTACGACTACTTCCACGTGGCCGTGATCGGCTACGGACAGGACACCGTGGTGAAATCTGCCTTCGACGGCCAGATGAGCGGCAAGGACCTGGTGCCGATCAGCGACCTCGCCAACAACCCGCTCCGCATCGAGGATCGGGTCAAGAAGGCGGACGACGGCAACGGCGGACTGGTGGAGCAGACGGTGAAGTTCCCGCTCTGGTTCGAGGCCAAGCACGCCGGCGGGACGCCGATGAGCTCCGCCTTCAAGATGGCCGCCGACCTCGTCCAGAGATGGGTCGCCGAGCACGCCAAGGGCTTTCCCCCGATCGTGATCAACATCACCGACGGCGAGTCCACCGACGGCGATCCGGTCCAGGAGGCGAAGGCGCTCTGCTCGCTGGGGAGCGATGACGGAGCGTCGCTGGTGTTCAACATCCACTTGTCGTCGGCCGCGGGCAATCCCATCGAGCTCCCCGCCAGCGCGGACGGGCTGCCGGACAAGTTCTCCAAGCAGCTCTTCGAGATGTCGAGCAACTTGACGCCGTTCATGATCTCGCGCGCCAAGGAGCTGGGGATGCCGGCCGACGAGGGAGCGCGCGGCTTCGTCTTCAATGCGCAGCCGGTGCAGGTGATCCAGTTCCTCGACATCGGGACCCGTCCCGCGAACCTCCGGTGATCGACGCTCTCCACCCCGTCATTGCGGCGCCGTTCTCGATCGAGGCGTTCTCGTGCCAGAAGGCCGGGAACGCCCGAACCGAGTACGAAGACGCGTGGGCGATCCGTGGCTCGGACTCGCCCACGCGCTGCCGCGTCGCGGTCGCCGACGGCGCGACCGAGAGCAGCTTCTCCGCGCTTTGGGCGGCGCTGCTGGTCGAAAGCTTCGTCCGGGGCCGTTCTCACGGCCCCGAGTTTTTCCGCCATCTGGGCGCCATCCGGCGGTTGTGGCGGCGAAAGATCCGCGGCCGTCCACTGCCCTGGTTCGCCGCCGAGAAAGCGGGTCGGGGAGCGTACGCCGCGTTCGTCGGCGTCTCGCTGAACGCGGTGAACCGCGGCTGGCGGGCGGTGGCCATCGGCGATTGCTGCCTGCTGCACGTGACCGGGCTGCCCTCGCAGATGGAGCTTCTGCACGCCTTTCCGCTGAGCCACTCCGAGGAGTTCGGGTCGAGCCCGTTCCTGGTCGGCTCGCTGAAGAAGGGCGACGACGACCCGCTTCCTCACGTGCGGGTGAGCGAGGGAGTTCTCGGGCCCGACGACACCCTCTTCTTCGCGTCGGATGCGCTGTCGGCCTGGCTCCTGCGGCGGGCGGAGAAAGGTGAGCCCGCGTGGGACGCGATTAGCCCTTTGGGCATGCAGACCCAGGAGGACTTCGAAACGCTGGTGACCCAGGCACGCGAAGAGGGAACGCGCAACGACGACATGACCTTGGTTCGGCTCACGCGGCGGGCCGGCGGGGAGAGGGGCGCGGGCTAGCTGAAATGGCGACCTGGCCGGATCTCACCGAGTACCACGAAGCCCTTCAGCACCCTCAGCGCTCTCTGGGCGATCCCGAGCTGCAGAAGGCGCAGATCGACAAGGACCGCTTCGGGATGCCCAAGCCCGCCACCGGCGGCAACGCCGTCGTGTACAAGGCGACGGAGGGTCAGAACGTCTGGGCGGTCCGGTGCTTCCTGCGGCCGATCTCCGACCACGCCGAGCGCTATGCGGCGATCTCCAAGCACCTGGGAAAGAACCGTTCCGCGCACAGCACCAGGTTCTTCTATCTGGCCGACGGCCTGCGGATCAAAGGTGGCGCCTTTCCCATCGTGAAGATGGCCTGGGTCCAGGGCCCCAACCTGGATCGGTTCATCGAAGGCCTGCTCGACCAACCCAAGGAGCTGGCGGCCCTGCGACTGAAGTTCCGGACCCTGGTGAAGGACGTCGAGGCCGCCAAGTTCGCGCACGGCGATCTCCAGCACGGGAACATCCTGGTCAGCGGCAAGGACCTCCTGCTCATCGATTACGACGGGATCTGGGTCCCTGCGCTGATCGGACGCCAGGCGACCGAGCTCGGGCACCGCGCCTATCAGCACCCGAAGCGCAGCGTGACGGACTACGGGCCCTACCTGGACCGGTTTTCCGCGCTGGTGATCTACCTGTCGATCCGGGCGCTGGAGGTCAATCGCAAGCTCTGGGACCAATACTACACCGGCGACAATCTCCTCTTCGTCCGCGAGGACTTCAACGAGGCGGGCAGGAGCCCGATCTGGGGCGACCTGGCCGCGCTGAACGACCCCGAGGTCTCCTATCTGGCCGGCACCCTCGCCGCGATGCTGGGGCGCCCGCTGAAGGACTTGCCGCGCCTGGAAGCGGTGCTCTCGAACTCCGCCGGATTGAAGCCGGTGGAGCTCAAGCCTGGCGCCGCCAGGCCTCCGGAGAAGCCGAAGTGGACGGTGAAGCCGTCGAAGAGCGGAAGCGCGGCGGACCTCGCGTCCCAGTGGAAGGTGGTGTGGTCCCGGCCGGGGGAGAAGACGGAGACGCGCTGGAAGAAGGAGATCAAGGACGGACCGGTGGAGGTGGAGAGCGAGGTCGAGGTCGTGGCGCCGGCCCCCGTCCTGACTGGAATGGCGGTAGTGGGAACGTTGGCCGCCGGGGCGGTCACCGGATTCTACGTCTCGCCGCAGCTGGGACTCCTCGCCGCCGGCGGGGGGCTGCTCTTCACGCGCGGCATCTCGAGGCGCCGGAAGAAGAAGGTGAAACACGTCGCCATCCGACCGGTCGAGCAGCAGGTGCTGGAGCAGCTGAAGGTCTCCGTGCCCGGCCACAAGTCGGCCGTCACCTCCTTGCAATGCGCCGCCGACGGCAGGCGCCTGGCCGTGGTGACCAAGTTTGGTGAGTGCGCCATCTGGGAGCTCGACACCGACGGTTACAAGGTCAGCGGCGTCCGCCTGCCGCCCTTCGACCACTCGGATCTGGCCTCGGGCGCGCCGAAGGCGGCGGTGGTCACGGAGAAAGCCATCCTGGTGGCCGACCTGCTCTCGGGAAACAAGGTGGAGCTCGCGGTGGACAAGTCGAACCGTGCATCCGTCGTCGCCACGACGGCCGACGGCGGCAAGGTCGCCTTCGGCCAGCACCTGGGACAGGTGCAGGTCCTGGAAGTGGCGAGCAAGAGGACCCTGGCCCAGATGGCCGGAGTGAGCTCGCGCATCACCGCCCTCGCGTTCTCGGAGGACGGGACGCTCCTGGTGTTGGGAACGACCGGCGGCATGGTGCAGATCCACCGGCTCACGCCCAACGCGGAGAAGCTTGGCGAAGGCGCGCACCATCGCACCGCGGTGACGGCGGTGGCGGCCGCTCCGAAGGGACAAGGCTTCGCCTCGGCGGACGACACCGGCCAGGTCGTCCTCTGGGGGAAGAATGGTCAGAAGCAAGCTACCGCCAACGTAGTCGGTCTCGGAGTCAAGTCGCTCCTCTTCGTGGGCGACCAGGCCCTCGCGGTGGGTTGCGCGGACGGCACGGCGAAGATCTTGAACCCCTCGAGCGGAGCGGTCCTGGCGACGCACAACGTGGGCACCGCGGCGGTCACCGCGCTGGCGTTCGCCAAGGACAAGCTGGCGCTCGCGGTGGGGACGCAGTCCGGTCAGGTGACCTTGCTCGCGCTCGAGGCGTGACGGCCGGCACGCCGAATCGCAGCGTCCAACCCGGCATCTCGATCCCATGCAAAGGCAGCCGAGCGAGCGCACCGTCATCTTCCTGATCGGCGCGGTCCAGTTCGTCAACATCCTCGATTTCATGATGGTGCTGCCGCTCGGGCCGTTCTTCGCCGGTCCGCTGGGCATCCCCGCGTCGCGCATCGGCGTGATCGGAGGCAGCTACACCGCGGCCGCGGCGGTGTCGGGCGTCGCCTGCTCGTTCTTCCTGGACCGGTTCGATCGCCGCAAGGCCCTGGGCGTCGCGGTGGCCGGGCTCGTGATGGCCACCGCTCTCGGCGGCTTTTCCACGGGGTTCGGCAGCATCGTCCTCGCGCGGCTGCTTGCGGGCCTGTTCGGCGGGCCGGCCACCTCGCTCTCACTGTCGATCGTCGCCGACGTGATCCCCTCCGAGCGCCGGGGCAAGGCGCTCGGCGCCGTGATGGGCGCGTTCTCCGTCTCCGCGGTGCTCGGCGTTCCCGCCGGGCTCGAGCTGGCGCGCTGGGGCGGCTGGCGGCTTCCCTTCTTCTCCGTCGCGGGGCTCGGGCTGCTCCTCCTGCCCGTCGCGATCGCGCTGCTCCCTCCGCTCACGGGCCACCTCACCGACAACGCCTCCAAGGGTCCGCGGACGGGCTTCGTCAGCCTGCTCTCGCGCCCGACGGTGCAGCTCTCGGCGATCGCGACGGTCGCCCTCATGGCCTCGGCGTTCCTCGTCATCCCGGTGGTCACGCCGTACCTCGTCTTCAACCTGCGCTTCCCCGACAAAGATCTGAAATGGATCTACATGATCGGCGGCGCGCTCTCGTTCGTGGTCCTCCGGGTGGTCGGGGCGCTGGTGGATCGCTTCGGCTCGACCCAGCTCGCGGCGGTCGGAACCGCGGTGTTCCTGCTCGTCGCCTGGTTCGCGTTCGTCCGCTACGACCCGCGGATCCCCGTCACCGTGCTGTTCGTGCTGTTCATGCTCGGGATGAACTTCCGGATGGCGCCGTACCAGACGCTCATCAGCAAGGTGCCCGCGCCGCGGGAGCGGGCGAGCTTCATGTCGCTGATAGGCGCGGTGCAGCACCTCTCGACTTCTGCCGGCGCCGTCTTCTCCAGCGTGATCCTCTCCACCGGAGGGAGCGGCGAGCTGGTCGGGATGCCAAGGCTCGGAGGGATCGCGATGGCGGTCGCCTCGCTGGTCCCGGCGCTGTTCTGGTTGGTCGAGCGGCGGGTCAGGCGCGCGCCGCTCGCCGTGGTTCGGGTCGCGGCCTAGTTGCGCCTGCGGTATCTCCCAATGGCGAGGACCTCGCGTGGCTCTCATCCTGGCCCTGTTGTCGGCTGCTTTCTATGGCACGGCCGATTTCCTCGGCGGTCTCGCCGCGCGCCGCTCGGCCGCGCTCGCGGCCACCGTGGTCGCCCAGGGCTGCGGGCTCGTGCTGGTGGCGCTCGCGCTGCCGCTCTTCCCGGCCGCGCCGCCGTCCGCCGCCGGCGCGCTGTGGGGCGCCGGGGCGGGCATGACGGGTGGGGTGGGCGTGGCGCTGCTCTACTACGGGCTCGCGGGCGCATTCTTCGTCTGTCTCGCGCGCGCCGGCAATGCGACCGGCCTCTGGCCGCTGCTCATTGCCCGCGCCACTTCCACCCTGGCGCTCGCCGCCGCCGCGCGCCTGGCCAGGGTTCCCCTCAGCATCCCGCGCAAAGTCGTGCCCGTGGTCGCCGCTTGCGGAGCGCTCGACATGGTGGCGAACGCGCTCTATCTCATCGCGGTGCGCGAGGGCCCGCTCGGGCTGGTGGCCACGCTGGCCTCGCTGTGTGGTGCTCGGCGAGCGGCTGCGGCCCGTACAGTCGCTGGGGCTCGCGTGCGCGGCGGTCGCGATCGTGCTGATCACGAGCCGGTAGAGATGCTTCTCATCCCATCCGGGGTCTGGATACGGGCGACCAGGTAGGGGCGGCGTCCGGCCGGAAGCGGCGCCACCGAAATCCGTCCCTCGGCGGAGATGGACCGGAGCAGCGCCGAGACCCTGGGCGCCTCGGGATGAAAGGCTTCGAGCCCGACCAGGGAACAGCCCGCATCTCGGAGCCTGGCGGCCGGATGAGCCTGCGTGTGCCATTGGATCAGCGCGGGAGCGATGCCGGCCAAGGGAAGGGTCCCGTCAGCGGGGATGGTGATGAGCCAGCTCAGCTCACCGCGGCTCATCGGCTCGACCTTGCCGAGCGGTTCGGAAGAGGCCGCCGCGGTCGAACGGATGTCGCCGGTTCGCGCCACCCAGGTCGCCAGCCGGGGTGGCGTGTCCGGATCCATCTCGTCCAGCTCGAACCATCGGGGCCGTCCAGGCAACGCCGCCTTCGGATTCGGGGCGATCACCTCTAGGTAGAGCGAGTCGCCGAGCTTCAAGACGAGGTTGTGCGTCCCCATCCGCGCATGTTCACCGCCCGCCTGCGGCATCGCTCCCAGGGAGCGGCGCACGAGCTCCGCGCCGGCCGCGAGATCGGGCGCGGTGACGACGATGTGGTCGATCTCGCAGCCCACGCCCGGGGCTGTCCCGCTTACTTCTTCTGCGCCTGCTTCGGCTGCCAGAGCGCGATCGCGGCGCCGGTCGGGTCGACGATGACGCTCATCCACCCGAAGTCGCCCACCTCCGTCTTGTCCATCATGACCTTCGCTCCCAGCTCCCTCGCGTTGCGCGTGGAGGTGGCGACGTCGTCCACGCCGACGTACGCCTGCCAGCGCGGAGGCGAGCCCGGAGGCTGGGCGGTCATCATCCCGCCGCCGGTTCCCCCGCCGACGTCGATCATCGTGTATTTGCCGCCGCCCGGCATGGGCATGTCCTCCAGTTTCCAGCCGAACAGTTTCGAGTAGAACGCCTTGGCCTTGGCAAGGTCGCTAGTGTGCAGCTCGACGTGGACGAAGGGATTAGCCATGGACGCCTCCTTTGCGCGGGACCGAACGTGCGCCGCCGGCCGGATGGAGTCAATGCAAAATTCATGTGACGACTCACCGCAGACTGCAGGCGTTCGCCAGGTCGGCGGGTGTCGCCCCTTGTGGCCGCGGGATGGTGTGGCTCGGCGGGGGCGTGACTCCGCCCTCCACCCAGAGCGCCAGCGCGTCGATGGCCGCGCGGACGCAGGGGAGCATCGGGCGCAGGACGGTGTCGCCGTAGGCGTCGATGCCGGCGTGGTCGTCGTAGAGTGGGTCGACGTGGTTGCCACCTTGGACCACGTAAAAGCGGTACGACCTCGACTTGCGCGCCTGCGCAACCATCTGGGCGTAGAGGTCCGAATCGGTCGCGATGGGCAGGAGCGAGTCCTGATCGCCGTGCAGCGTGATCAGCGGCCGCTGGAGGTTACCGGTGTTGGCCACCGCCTGGAGCCGGCCGGCGAGGGCGGGATTCGCGGCGAGGCGCGCCCGGTAGTCGTAGCTCGCGTCGGGATCCCCGGGCGGCAGCGGAAGCGCCGCGGGTGAGACGCAGGAGGGACCGATCCCCAGAGGATCGGAGCAGGTGTAGCCGGTGAATTCGGGGTCGAACTCCAGGCGGTAGATCTTCTGCGTCAACCCCCAGTAGATGCCCCAGTGGTAGCTCCACAGCGGCTGCGACTGGGGATTGAAGCCCACCGCCGCGAGCGTTTGCACCGCGGCCGGGTCGCCGGCCACGTCACCCGGGTAGTTCGCGAGCGCGGTGGGTAGATAGGTGAACAGGTTGTAGCCGGTGGTCGGCGCCTGGGTCTTCACTCCTGCAGGGACCGAGGGCAGGAAGAGCGTTCCCTCCCAGTCCACGCCGCCGTCGTAGAGTTGATGCGCCTTGCCGTCGGTCTCGATCGCGCGGCGGGTCTGGTAGCCGCCGTTGGAGATCCCCGCCACGTAGGACCGAATCACGCCGGGGACGCCGTACTGCGGCGCGAGCGAGGTCAGCAAAGCCCGGGCTGCGCCCGTCGCCTGCCGGATGCGCGTGGTCCACTCCTGCACGGCGGCTCCGGGCACCCACGGCGTGCCGGCGCTGCCGGCCTCGTCGGCGCCCGCGCGGTAGAAGTTCGCGCCCATGTTGCCCTTGTCCTGGCTGACGTACGCCCAGCCCTTCTCCAGCGCGTAGTCGGAGAAGATGAAGTCGCTGGAGAACGCGTCGCGGATCCCCGGCGTGCCGGTCGTGAGCAGGTGGCCCTCCCAGTCGTCCGGGATACGGATCACGAATTGCCCGTCGTGGTGGCAGCCGGTGAGGCACGTCTGTCCCACCGTCGGCGGAGGCGTGCAGCCCGGGATGAACGGCGTTCCGTCCTTGGCCGTCTGCGCAGGTTCGACCTGGAACGCGTTGCAGGCGTCCGGGAAGTAGCCGTCGATCTGCAGCCCGCTGACGGGGGGCGTGGTCGGCTGCGTGTACTTCGAGTTCAGCGTGCCCGACCCGGGCGGCGGGAATCCCATTCCGGTGAGGCTCTGCGGATCGGTGTAGGGGTTGCCGGTGGTGGTGAGGTCGGCCACCTGATGGCAATCGATCCACTCGGCGCCGAGGACCTGGCGCCATGCGCTCAGGTCGGCCGGGCAGGCGTGGGTCGCTGCCGCGGCGGGGAACGCCGCCAGGAGCAGGAAGGCGAGGCCAGGGTTCATTCGGGGACCTCCGCGGGTCCCTGAACTTGGCTCAGCGATCGCCCGGAGGGAAGGGGCCGCCGTACCCGGCGATCGATCTCGCACACTGCAAGGGGACGTGACGGAGAGCCGGCGGCGCCGGCGTGGGAGGCCGGCGCCGCCGAGCGACGAGCTCAGTCGTCGTCGTCCCCGTCGTCGTTCTCCGGCAGCGCGAAGGCGATGATCGCGTCTCCGACCTTGCCGCTGTCCGGGTCGACGATGGCGAAGTTGTTGCGGTCGGGCACGTTGCCGCCGAAGGCGTACGCGACGAACTCGCGACCGTTCGCGACGTATGCCGTGGGCGATGCCGCCGCGCCTCCCACGTTCGGGATCTTGCTCTGGCGCGGATTGAAGGTGAACAGGATCTTCCCCGTCTGCGCATCGGCCGCGTGGAACTTCCCGTTGCCCTCGCCGAAGAACAGCAGGTCTCCGGCGACCGTCAGGCCCGACTTGGTCGGCAGCGTCACTTCCAGCTTCCAGGCGATCTTGCCGGTGCGGGTATCGGTGGCGCCGAAGATGCCGAACGGATGCGAGCCGGGCACCTTGTTGGTGAACCTCGACCCGAGGTGCAGATCGCCGGTCGGCGTCGGGATCGTCTCCTTGTTGCCCGAGTGGGTCCTGAAGGTGGTCGGCTCGTAACGGGTGCCGTAGTAGACGAACTTCGTCCGCGGGCTGAACGCCGCCGGACCCCATTCGCAGCCGCCGTCGTCGCCCGGCACCATCACGAACTCCTTCTCACCCGGCGGGGTGTACTGCGGCGCGGCCGGGAAGCCGGTGTCGTTGGGCCTGACGAACGTCAGCGGAGTCAGCGGCTCGACCGTCGAGAATGGTTGCGTCAGCGAGGCATGCTGGAACGCCGGATCCTGCGGGACGGGCAGCTCGACGACGGGGAAGATCGGCTTCCCATTGCTGCGATCGAGGATGTAGTACTGCCCGTTCTTGCTGCAGTGGCCGAGCGCCTTGAACGTCGTCCCGCCCCTGGTCACCGGGAAGAGGACGGCGGGCTGCGCGCTGTCGTAGTCCCAGATGTCGTGGTGGACTTCCTGGAAGTGCCAGACGTGCTTGCCGGTCTGCAGGTCGAGGGAGAGGATCGAGGTGGCAAACAGGTTGTCCCCTGGCCGGTCCTCGCCGAGGATGTCGGGAGCGGCATTTCCCGTCGGCATGTAGACTTGCCTGAGGTCGCGGTCGATGGCGACCGGGTTCCACACTGCCGCGCCGCCGCGCTTGAACTGATCGCTGGCCGGGAAGCCGTAGCTCGCGGGGTCGGTCGTCTGGAATTGCCACTGGACGTGCCCGTCACCGACCCTCAGTCCGAAGACCTGTCCTCGCACCTCGAACTCGCCGCCCGAGAGGCTGATGACCGCGATCCCGTCCGCCACTTGCGGGGCGTTGTTGATGGCGAAGCCAGTTTTCGTATTGGCGAGCCTGGTCTTCCACACCGGCCTGCCGCTGCGCGCGTCGAGCGCCACCACCACGTTGTCCAGGCGTCCGTAGATGACCTTTCCGTCCGCGACCGCGACGCCCTTGTTGTTGCGGCCGCAGCAGACGATCATCTGGTCGATCGGCGGCATGTCGTCCGTCTCGATCGGTCGGTAGGCCCAGATCAGCTTGCCCGTGGCGGCGTCGAGCGCGAAGACGTGGTCGTGCCCGTCGGTGACGAACATCTTGCCGTTCACCACGATGGGCGAGACCTGCAGTTCCGCCAACGGGTCGAGCACGCCCGTGTGGAAGACCCAGGCCGGCTTGAGTTGCTTCACGTTGCCGCGATTGATCTGGTCGACGTTCTGGAAGCGCGTGTTGTCGAGGTCGTTGCCGTGGTTGGGCCAGTCGAGGTCTTTCGGCGTGGTGGCGGAGAGGCGCGACGGAACGAGCCACAACGCGCACGCCCCAAGCAGCAGCATTCTTTTCGTCATCGCTTTCCCCCTTCCAAAAACAAGCCAAGCGCGAACGCTCGCCAACCGCGCTTTTCCGGACGTGAAGTCAAGTCGGCGTGCGGCATCGCAGCGCGCCTTGCTCCTCTTCGAACCGGGGTGTATGGCGACATCGAAAGGGAGGGCGCCATGAGCTGGAGCAAGCCCGCTTTCGAAGAGATCAAGATGGATGCGGAGGCCAAGTCGTACAGCGACGGAATCACCTGGTAACGCTCGTTTCGCGAGTAGAGGGTGAAGATCCGCGTGCTCGGCTCGGCAGCCGGTGGGGGCTGCCCGCAATGGAACTGCGCGTGCCGGAACTGCCGCGGCGCGCGCGACGGGTCTGTCCGCATCGAGCCGCGCACCCAGGAGTCCGTCGCCGTGAGCGCCGACGGAGAGGCGTGGTTCCTGCTCAACGCCTCGCCCGAAGTTCGCGCCCAGATCGAAAGCTTCCCGGCCCTCCATCCGCGCCGGCCGCGCGACTCCCCCATCCAGGGCATCCTCCTCACGAACGGCGATCTCGACCACACGCTCGGGGTGCTCTGCCTGCGCGAGTCCCACCCGCTGGTCGTCTACGCGACCGAGTCGGTGCGCCGCGGCTTCGTCGAGAACAACGTGCTCTACCGCACGCTGCAGCGGTTCCCGGGACAGGTGAGCTGGCGCACCTTGCGCATCGGCGCCGAGGTCGAGCT
>Ga0099794_10000697_pt1 | contig 11299 bp, 7 predicted proteins | sample Rivendell_Oct201_10_FD_77320 | JGI IMG/M metagenome (GOLD analysis project Ga0099794, IMG submission 77320) | Vadose zone soil microbial communities from the Eel River Critical Zone Observatory, Northern California, USA -... | ecosystem: Host-associated > Plants > Roots > Rhizosphere > Soil ... | reverse complement strand
TCCCGACCTCGCCCTCCTGGAAGACGCGCTCGTTCGCCTTGAGCTGCTTCTGCGCGGCGATCGCGGCCACCTTCTGGAGGTGGTCGGTCGTCAAATTCGCGAAGAGCGGGATCTTCTTGAGTTGTGCCGGGTCCAAGGGGTTCCTCCCGGCCACTCTAGCAAATGCGCCCCGGCGGAGGCGATTTCTCCGCTATGCTGCGCGCGCACCGAGGACGGCGCCGCGGCATCGAATGGCGTCCAGGGAGTGATGCAGCGTGGAGAAGCACGCGATCGTGATCATCGGAAGCGGTCCGGCGGGTTACACGGCCGCGATCTATGCCGCTCGCGCCAACCTGAAGCCCGTGATCTTCACCGGACTCCAGCCGGGCGGGCAGCTCACCATCACCACCGACGTGGAGAACTATCCGGGGTTCCCCACCGGGATCCTCGGCCCGGAGCTGATGGAGCTGTTCCGCGCGCAGGCGGAACGCTTCGGCACCCAGATCATCGACGACGTGGTGACCCGGGTGCACTTGCGCGAGCGGCCGTTCCTGGTCGAGGCCGGCAAGCGCCAGATGCACGCCGAGGCGGTCATCATCGCCACCGGCGCCTCGGCCAAGTGGCTGGACATCCCCACCGAGAAGGCGCTCAGCGGTCACGGCGTGTCCGCCTGCGCGACCTGCGACGGCTTCTTCTTCCGCAACAAGGACATCGGGGTGGTCGGAGGCGGCGACACCGCCATGGAAGAGGCGCTGTTCCTCACCAAGATGGCCTCCAAGGTGACGGTCATCCACCGCCGCGGCGATCTGCGCGCCAGCAAGGTCATGCAGCAACGCGCCTTCGCGAACCCGAAGATCGGCTGGGAGTGGAACCAGGAGGTCGTCGAGGTGCTCGGCGACAAGAAGTCCGGCGTGACCGGCGTCAAGACCAAGAACACGCAGAGCGGCGAGCAGAAGACGCTCCCGGTGAACGGCCTCTTCGTGGCCATCGGGCACGAGCCGAACACGGAGCTGTTCAAGGGCCAGCTGGAGATGGATCCCGTGGGTTACATCAAGGTCCAGCCGGGAACGACCAAGACCAGCATCCCCGGCGTGTTCGCCTCGGGCGACGCGGCCGACCCGGTCTATCGCCAGGCCGTCACCGCCGCCGGCACCGGCTGCATGGCCGCCATCGACGCCGAGCGCTGGCTCGCCTCCCAAGGCGTCCACTGAGCCAAACCAATTGCACCACGGAGCACACGGAGAGCACCGAGGAGAAATGAATTCTCCGTGAGCTCCGTGGCCTCCGTGGTGCAATTGTCGAAGACTACTTCGCGGCTTTCTTGCTGGCGCGGGGAGCCGGGGTGGGGTCGGTGTCGCGGAGCTCTTCGCCTTCGCGGACCCATTCGCCGCTGCGGCCGCCGGACTTCTTGACCAGGCGGAGCGAGACCAGCTCCATCCCGCGGTCGTGCCGCTTCATCATGTCGTAGACGGTCAGCGCGGCCGCGCACGCGGCGGTCATCGCCTCCATCTCCACGCCGGTGCGCTCGATGGCGTGCACGCGCGCCTCGATGCGGACCACTCCCGCCTCCTCGTCGGCGGCGACCTCGACGTCCGCGCCAGCGATGGAGATGGTGTGGCAGAGCGGCAGGATCTGCGGGGTGTGCTTCGCCGCCATGATGCCGGCGAGCCGCGCCGCGGCCAGCGCGTCGCCCTTCTCCAGCCGGCCTTCGTTGAGGAGCTTGAGCGCCTGGCGGCTGCACTTCAGCTCGGCGCGGGCGATGGCCACTCGGCTCGTCCGCTCCTTCTCCCCCACGTCGATCATCTTCATCGCGCGCCTTTATAGCCCGCGATCGCGGAGCTGATCGTCGTCCTCGCCGTTCAGGTGACCGATCTCGTGGATCAGCGTGTCCCGGACCTCGCGGCGCAGCTCGTCGTCATTGTGCGCCGCGCGGGAGAGGTTCTTCCGATAGAGGAAGATGGCCGGCTTTTCCCGAGTGCCCGACCCGTCGGCCTGCGGGCGGAACAGCCCCAGGATGCCCGGCGAGAGCGGCGGATCGGTGGCGGTCAGGTCCCTCACGTCCGGCAGGTCCACCACGGCGAAGTTCGATCGCTTCAGCCCGGCCTGGATCGGGGAAGGGAGACGGGTGACTTCCTCCTGCACCACGCGCGCGAACGCCGAGACGGTGGGCGCCGCGGTCGGCCTGAACGCCTCGCCGTCCAGCTTCTGCGCCCGCGCGAAGTGGGCGGCCGCGGCCACGTCGTCCTGCGCACGCTCGGCGATGAGGCCCAGGTAGTGCTCGGCCCAGGCGTCCGGCTCCTCGGCGGTGAGCTTCGCCAGGTCCGCCTTCGCGTCGTCGAACCGGCACAGCTCGAACAGCGCCACGCCCTTCTCCCGGCGCGCTTCCCGGTCCTTGCCGTCCAGCTCGACCGCCTTGCTCGCCGCGGCCAGCGCCTCGCCGGGGCGGCCGAGGTCGTCGAGGGCCATCGCCTCCAAGAGGTGGAGGTCCTTGAGCAAGGCGCGGTCCTTCATCCGGTGCGCGCGCTGGAACGCGCGGCGCGTGTACGCGAGCGCCAGCTCCAGGTCGTCGCGGCCTCCCAGGCGGCGGACGTGCAGATCGGCCGCGGAGCGCAGCACCTCGGGATCGTCGGGGTCCAGGGCCAACGCGCGCGCGTAGGCGGTGCGGGCCTCGTCGACGTGCCCGAGCTCGGTGAGCGCGGCGCCGCGGAAGTGGTGGGCGGCGACGCTCTGCGGATCGACGCGCGCGGCCTCGCGCGCGCACTCGAGCGCGTCCTCGAAGCGGCCCTTCTCGAAATCGCGGGACGCCTGCTCGAGGAGGTCGGGCACCGCCGGCTCGCGCCCTTCCGGCGAGGGCAAGCAAGGCGGCGCCGGAGGCTCGGGCTGGGGGCGCTGCGCCCCGCGCACGGCGTCCGAGGCGTCAATCGGCTTGGCCGTCGACGCTGCGGGGGTGGCGACGATCGAGGTGCTGGCGGGCTTGGCGGCCGCCATCGCCTCGGCGGCGGGGTGCGTCCGTTTGCAAGCAGGCAGAGCCACCGTTGCGGCGGCGAGGGCGAGCGGCAGGAAGCGGCGGAGCATGTCGGTCATTGCTGGCCTGATCAACAGCGGGTGCCGGCGCCCGGCTTCCCGCCCGGGGTCCGGCGCACTGAGCGCACACGGTAACACGCGCGTGCCCAGCGGACGAGTCGCCCCCTGCCTGTCTGCCTGTTTTTCCGGAGAGCGGCTACTTTTCACCCTCTGCGGCGCCACCGCCGCCGCAGGCTGGCGAGAGCGAGGAGCAAGGCCACCTCGAGGCCCATCGCGGCACCTCCGCTGGAGCACCCGGACCCACCGTGAGCGAAGGAGGAGCCGGAGGTCGGCGGAGGACCCACCGCCGAACCGGCGCCGGGCTCGGCCGCGCCGCCGTCGGGCTCCAGGTCGCCTGGGCCGGCGTCGATCGGGCCTGGCGTGCCGCCGTCGATGTAGGTCCCTCCGTCGGATCCAGGGTCGCCGGCATCCGGCGCGCCGGCGTCGGAGGGAGGAGGCGGGAGGGCCGGATAGATGACGACGCCGTCGAGCAGCGTGGCCGATCCTGGCTGACCGTTGATGCGGACCGCGGTCGTGGCGGGGGCGTACGCCCGGAAGTCGGAGATTCCCTCGCCGGAGACCACGAGCGTGGTCTCCTGCAGGTCGGCCTCGATCATCCGGGCCGACGCGCTGGAGAGCAGCTCGCGCGTGCCGTTCTGGTCGGACAGCTTGCCGGGGCCGATCAGCAACGCGCGCGCAGGAACGCCCCCGTTGCGGGCCGCCATGCCCGCCAGCGCCGAGGTCAGGGCAAGGTCGCCGGCCGCGTACCCGTCGCCGCCCGCCCGGCCGAAGATCCATCGCTCCTCGAGCGCGCTCCCCGGTGCGACCACGGCGCCGGCGCCGGTGTCCGAGGTGGACAGCGGGTCGATCCGGACTCGCGACGCCCACGAGGCGGCCGGCACCGGCACCAGCGCCGTGAGGAACTGGACGGCGGGAGCCGGGGTCTGCGGCCGGACCCGGACCCAGGCGACCTGTGCGTCGGGCTCGAAGAGGAATGTCAGATTGGCGCTCTGCGTCCCGGTCGTCGCCGTCCACGAGGCCGGCGAGACGACGCGCACGCCCAGCGACATGCCGTTGCGGTTGATCCCCTGCACCCAGCCGGAGGCGGCGTCCACGTTGGCGCCGTCGAGGAAGTGGCAGATCCAGTCGTACGCGTGCGAGGCGCTGGCGGCGACGTCGTCCCGGACGAGCGCGTAGCGCTTGCGCGCCAGGACCACCAGGCGGTCCCAGCGCGACAGCCCCAAGGGCGACGGGTAGAGCGAGGCGCCCCGTCCGCCCGCCACGGCGTAGTCGGCGGTCCCGGTCGGCAACGGCAGCGGCTGCGCATCCCGGCTGAAGAACCACGGGTTCGCCAGCTCGTCGTCGGAGGCCCGCAAATCGCCGAGCTCCCCCGTGCCGTCGATCAAGAGGCCGTTGTGGAACGCCGTCATGTTGGCGCGATTGGCGAGCGCGAGCCCGGTGTTCACGCCGGCGATGTACCCGGCCGCCTCGGGCGCGAGCCAGGTGCCGTAGCCCCACATCCAGAACGACATGTCGTCGTTGTGGTCATGGCCCCAGTCGAGGTGCCCGCCCGGCGCGCCTCCCACCTTCAAGCGGTCGAAGTTCGCGCGCCCGCCGTAGGGCCCGGCCTTGAAGGCGAGCGCGAGGTCTCCCGCGTCCCACGTGCTGTGCAGCACCGAGGCCTGCAGGTCCGGCAGCCAGGTGTCGAGCGGCAGCGTGTGCGGGTCGGTCGGCTGTACGGCCGGGTCGTAGGCGAGGAACTCGAACACCTCGGAGAACAGCTCCGGCAAGTACCCCGAGCGCCGGCCTGCGCTCAGCCACCGGCGGGCCGCCGTCTCGGCGAGGCCGTCCTGGAAGCGGGCGGCCGTGAAGCGCAGGATGGAGATCATCCCGCCCGCGGGCCAGCCGGTGAAGTCGCCGTGGAGGAGGATCTGCTGGCGCGGGGCGTCCGGGATCATCGCCACCAGGAACATCTTCCCCAGCCCGCGCAGGATCCCCAGGTCGGTGTAATCGGACCCCGCGGCGCGCAGCGCCATCCAGAAGGGCAGCGCGATGGAGATCCCGTATTCCTCGTAGAGGATCCCCTCGTGCCAGGAGCCGTCCCGGATGGGGTCCAGGGCGACGCTCACCTTGGCGAGATCGTCCTGCGCGCGAGCGAGCCAGTCGCCCGCGCGAGCGTCCTCTCCCTGCAGCGCGAGCCCGGCGAGCCCGATGCCGGCCGCGTTGATCCAGTTGTGGTTCTGCGGGTATTGCGCCACGTACCAGGCATTCGGCCAGGCCCGGTACATGCGGTCCGCCTCGGTGCCCAGCCGCACGGCGATCGCGGCGCGGTCCGCGTCAGGCAGCACGTTGTAGAGCAGGTCGTAGGCGCACGAGACGCCGAGCAGGAAGTGTCCGATGTTGAGGTCCGGGGCGCCGAGCTCGGCGATTTCGCCGAACCCCCAGTCCGTCCAGCCCAGATACGTCTTCAAGCGAAGCTGCGCCTGCGCCGCGTACCGCGAGTCGCCGGTCAGCTGATACCCGAACGCCCACGCGCAGACGTCCTGCCCGAACAGGCGCGGATCGTCGTAGTCGGCCGTCGTGGGCGCCGGGTCATCGAGGTGCTCCGACAGGGTCGACGTCAGGTGCGAGGCGATCTCGGTGTGGGTGCCCGCCGCAGCGGCGCGGAGCGCCGGCACGTCGCCCGACCCGAAGAACAGGTGCGGGTGGGCGGCCCCGAGCAGGACCGAAGCGGCCATCGTTGCTGCAGCGAGCAAAGCGCCTCCAGCGGCGTCGCGTCCGCGCGGCTTCGGTCTCTTCGTGCAGGGCCATGGGGCCCCTCGAGCGCCTGGCGCCGCCGCCCGGCAGCGCCACCCCGTCCCAGCCGGGCAGGCCCTCCCGCGGATCGGGAGTGGCGCGCCGGTCGTGGAGAAACCCTACGAGGGGTCGCAGGCTTGGCTCAATGTAGGAAAATGACCACCTGGCAGGGCGGGTTGTGGGGGGGGGACACCATGTTTTCATGGTGTCCCCCATCTGCCGCGCGGTCGCTGAGCTAGTCGGCCTTCATGCCGAGGAAGGACAGCGGCCCCTCGTAGAGGGCGCGCCGGGCGAGCGCCTCGGAGAGGCCGGCCTTGCGCAGCGCCTCGGCCGCGCGGGGAAGCGCGAGCAGGTCGCTCGCGCCTTCGCCGATGTCGCTGGTCAGCACCACTCCCTCGGCGCCATTGCGAGAGAGGAGCTGCGCCGCGTCCCCCGGCTCGACCAGGCCCGGCTGCAGCGTCAGCCCGGCGAAGTGCCCGCAGCCGCGCACCAGGAGGAACGTCTCCTCGGTGACGTGATCCACCAGCACGCGGGCCGGCTCCAGGCGCGATTCACGCAGGACCGCGAGCAGCCTGCGGGTCACCGCCAGCTTCCCCTGCCCCGGGGTGTGCATGATCACCGGCTTGCGCAGGGCGAGCGAGAGCTCCAGCTGGCGCGCGAGCAGTTCCTCCTCGCGCGCGCCGCCCTCGTGCAGGCCCAGCTCGCCGAGCGCGACCACTCGCGGGTCGTCGAAGTAGCGCGGCAGGCGGTGCAAGAGGTCGTCGACGCCATGCCATGGGATGCGCGCCGGGTGCACGGCGAGCGCGACCCAAGGTCTGATCCCGGCCGCCCGGAGCCGCTCCACTTGCACCGTGACGAGCCCGTCCCAGTGGCGCCGCAGCTCATCCGCGCTGGAGGCGCCTGCGTCGTTGGCGCAGGTGACCGCGGCGCGAAGCCCGAACCAGGCCAGGGTCGTGAGGTCGGCGTCGCTGATCCCCTCGGCATGGAGGTGCAGGTCGACGAATGGCGGCGGCCGCAGCGCCATGCGATGACGCTAGCATGGCATGCAGTTCGCACGCGGCATTTCGAGCGCGTCCAAGCGGAGGCGCGACGTCCAGCGGTTGACGCTGCCCGACGCGAGACCTACCAACACTTGCCGGGTGGCCGCGCGGGCAGGCGGTTGTAAAGTGGACGGGAAGGAGCATCGATGGAGGCCATCGCAGCCGTAGTCCTCGCCGCCGGCAAGGGCACCCGGATGAAGAGCGAGCGGGCCAAGGTGCTGCACCAGGCGTGCGGTCGCCCCCTGGCCTGGTTCTCCATCCGGGCCGCGCTCGCCCTCGATTGCGCGCCGGTCGTGGCGGTGGTGGGTCACCAGGCGGAACTGGTCGAGAAGGAGCTGTCCCAGCTGTTCCCCGGCGCGCCCCTCGAGTACGCCCTGCAGAAGGAGCAGCTGGGCACCGGCGATGCCGTGATGTCCGCTCACGCGGCGCTGAAGAAGGCCGGGTTCTCCGATCGGGGAAGCGTCCTGCTGCTGTGCGGCGACACGCCGCTCGTCACCGCCGAGACCCTGCAGCGGCTGGTCCGGGCCAAGCAGGAGTCGCGCTCCCCGCTCGCCTTCATCACCACCCGCGCGGCCGATCCGAAGGGATACGGCCGCATCGTGCGCAGCGAGAAGGGCTTCCCCGAGCGCGTGGTCGAGGAGAAGGACGCCTCCGCGGCGGAGAAGAAGATCGGCGAGGTGAACGCGGGGATCTACCTGGTGGACGCGCCTTTCCTCTTCAAGGCGCTGGGGCAGGCGAACCGCAACAATGCGCAGAAGGAATACTACCTGACCGACATCGTCTCGGCGGCCGCAGCCGCGGCGCGCGAGGGTCGGGCGGCGTGGCCCGCCACCATCGAGGCCAGCGAGGAGGAGGTGAGCGGCGTGAACGATCGAGCGCAGCTCGCCTGGAGCGCGGCGCGCCTGCGGGAGCGGCGGCTGTCCACGCTGATGCGCGAGGGCGTCTCGGTCGTCGATCCGGCGGTCACCTACGTCGACGAGGGAGTGGAGATCGGTCCCGACTCCGTCCTGGAGCCGCTGGTGAGCCTCCGCGGCAAGACGCGCCTGGGCCGGGGAGTCGAGGTGGGCCAGGGGTGCGTGCTGATCGACATGGAGGTGGCCGACGAGGCCCGTATCCTTCCCTACTCCCATCTGACGGCTTCCAAGGTGGGCAAGGGAGCCATCGTGGGGCCGTTTGCGCGCCTGCGGCCGGGTGCGCAGGTTTCCGAGCAGGCGCACGTCGGCAACTTCGTGGAGCTGAAGAAGACGGTGCTGGGCAAGGGCAGCAAGGCGAACCACCTCAGCTACCTGGGCGACGCGGTGATCGGCGAGGGGGTCAACGTCGGGGCGGGCACGATCACCTGCAACTACGACGGGAAGAAGAAGCACGTGACGACCATCGAGGACGGCGCGTTCATCGGCTCGGATACGCAGCTGATCGCCCCCGTGACGGTGCACAAGGGGGCGTACGTGGGCAGCGGCACGACGGTGCGCGAGGACGTTCCCGCGGGGTCCTTGGCGGTGAGCGCGGGGAAGCAGCGCAACATCGAGGGCTGGGTGGAGAAGAAAGGCAAGAAGTGAGCGGTCCGGGCGGTTGGGGCGTGGGGCCTCACGAGCCAGGTTGGAGCGGAGGCGGCAGAGCATGTGCGGGATCGTGGGATACGTGGGCGACGAGGAGTGCGCGACCCTCCTGGTGGACGGGCTGCGCAAGCTCGAATATCGAGGCTATGACTCGGCGGGGCTGGCGGTGCTGGGCAAGGAAGGCCTCTCGGTCGTAAGGGCCAAAGGGAAGCTCGCCAACCTCGAAAAGCGGCTCGGGGAGCAGACGCCGCAGGGCATGACGGGCATCGGGCACACCCGCTGGGCCACGCACGGCAAGCCGTCCGACGAGAATGCGCACCCGCACAAGTACGGCGGCGTCGCCGTGGTGCACAACGGAATCATCGAGAACCACCTCGAGCTGAAGGAGACGCTCGCGCACGCCGGGCACCGGTTCTCCTCGGAAACCGACACGGAAATCTTCGCCCACCTGATCGCCGACGAGGAGAAGTCCGGGAAGACGCTGCCCGACGCAGTCCGCGCGGCGTTGTCGAAGGTGAAGGGCACCTACGCGCTGGCGGTGATGAGCGAACGCTCGCCCGAGATGCTGGTGGTGGCGAAGAACGCCTCGCCGCTGGTCCTGGGGTTGGGCGAGAAGTGCAACTTCGTGGCGAGCGACGTGCCCGCCATCCTGGCGCACACCCGCGACGTGATCTTCCTCGAGGAGGGGGACTTCGCGGTGATCACCAAGAAGGGCGTCGAGCTGACCGACCGCTCGGGCAAGAGGCTCGCCCGCAGCGTCCGGCGCATCGACTGGACGCCGACCATGGCGGAGAAGAACGGGCACAAGCACTTCATGCACAAGGAGATCCACGAGCAGGCCCGCGCGCTGACCGACACCATCCGCGGCCGCGCCTCGGTGGAGGAAGGCGACGTCTACCTCGACGGTTGCAAGCTCGACGCGAAGGCGGTCGCGGCCTTGGACAAGGTGCACGTGGTGGCTTGCGGCACCAGCTGGCACGCGTCGCTCACCGGCAAGCTGATGATCGAGACGCTGGCGCGGATGCCGGTCGAGGTCGACCTGGCGAGCGAGTTCCGCTACCGCGAGCCGCTGGTCAATTCCCGCACCCTGTGCGTCGCGGTCTCGCAGAGCGGCGAGACGGCGGACACGCTGGGCAGCTTCCGCGAGGCGAAGTCGCGCGGCGCCCGCGGGCTGGCCATCTGCAACGTGGTCGGATCGGCGCTCGCCCGCGAGGCGGAGGACGTGCTGTACACGCACGCCGGGCCGGAGATCGGTGTCGCGTCGACCAAGGCGTTCACCACGCAGCTCGCCGCCCTCTTCCTCCTCGCCGTGCGGCTGGGCCGCCTGCGGGGAACGCTGGATGCGCCGGCCGCGCGCAAGCACCTCGAGGCCCTGCGCGAGCTGCCCATGCTGGTCGAGCGCACGCTCAAGCACGAAGGGGAGATCCAGCAGGCGGCGTACAGGTTCTCGGCGGCGCGCGACCTGCTCTTCCTCGGCCGGGGACCGCAGTACCCGGTCGCGCTCGAGGGCGCGCTCAAGCTCAAGGAGATCTCCTACATCCACGCCGAGGGGTATGCGGCAGGAGAGATGAAGCACGGGCCGATCGCCCTCATCGACGAGAACATGCCGGTGATGGTGCTGGCGCCGCGCGACTCGGAGACCAACCCGGGGCTGAACTACGAGAAGATCCTGGGCAACATCCAGGAGGTCAAGGCGCGCGGCGGGCGGGTGATCGCCATCTGCAGCGAGGGCGACACCATGGTGCCCCGGCTGGCGGAGTGCACGATCGCCATCCCCCAGACCAACCCCCTCCTCCAGCCCATCATCTCCGTCATCCCCACCCAGCTCTTCAGCTACCACGTGGCCGATCACCGCGGGACCGACGTCGATCAGCCCCGCAACCTCGCCAAATCCGTCACCGTCGAATGACGGACAGCAGGTAATTCCAAAGCAATTTCACCACAGAGGGCACGGAGCTCACGGAGGTAGGAACCCAGGATCCCCGTGTCCTCCGTGCCCTCTGTGGTGCAGTCGTTTGGAGCTGATCGGCCAAGGTCGCGAAGTGGATCGGCTGGCGGGGGGTCGCGTAGGCTCCGGCGGTGGGGTTCCCGCTCAGGCTGGCGGAAAGAAGGCCCAAGGCGCCGGAGGCGGTGCTCTTGGGGCTCTTGCGCGGCGTGCCGCTCCTGCCCGGCCTGGAGAAGAGTTGGCCGGAGGTCCTGGCGCTGGCCGAGGCGCACGGCGTCGGTCCGCTGCTGCACGCCGTCGCGCCGGCGCTGCCGGACAAGGCGCGCGAGGACCTGCGCAAGCTGCGCGCAGCGGCGCAGGCCGAGCGCGGCTGGCAGCACGCCGCCCTGCTCCGCCTGGTCGCAGCGCTGGAGGGCACCGGCGCGCTGGTCGTCCACGCTGCCGCGTATGCGGAGGACCTGTACACGGCTCCCGAGCTCCGGCCTGCGCGGGAGTTGGAGATGCTCATCGCGCCGTCCCGTACCTTCGGGGCGCTCGAGCGGCTCTCGCGGCGCGGGTACCGCATCGAGGAGCGCCCCGAGAAGGGCTGGCTGGTCCTGCGGCTGCGCGATCCACGGGAAGCGCGCGTCCTGCTCCGGTTGCGCCGGGGCTTCCCGGCTCCGAACGGCGTTTCCGAGGCGCCGCGAGGCAGCGCGGGTCCGGAACCCGAGGTCAACAGCGCGCTCCCGGTGGGATCACTCTGCCTCCGAGCACAGGGGACCCGGCTGCTTCCCGACGATGCGATCCTGGTGCACGCGCTGTCGCTGGCAGCGCGCGCTTGGCGCGCTCCGCTCATCGAGATCGTCGACCTCGCCCACCTCTTCAGCCGGTGCGATCCCCTCATGGCGGTGGCCCGGGCGCGGCACGCGCGCCTCCTG